>Ga0209972_10001149_pt1 | contig 23849 bp, 21 predicted proteins | sample NOAtaG_7_FD_187302 | JGI IMG/M metagenome (GOLD analysis project Ga0209972, IMG submission 187302) | Freshwater lake microbial communities from Lake Erie, under a cyanobacterial bloom - NOAA_Erie_Diel1S_2200h metaG (SPAdes) (version 2) | ecosystem: Environmental > Aquatic > Freshwater > Lake ... | reverse complement strand
TACTCCCGCCAGCTCGATGAGGAGAACCAGGAACAACAACGCTATCTTCATCTTACTTTCCTCTTCCACCCCAGCCCCCTCTCCGCCCGTCTCTCCCGATCTGCTTCGATCGGCAAAGACGGCCTCGGCAAAGACGGGTTAAATGGGTTCAGTGGCCCCCCCGACGGGCATTCAAGTCGACGACCGTCGAGAAGGTTGGGTCTTCAATCTGAATCGTTGAATGAGTCAGCTCAAATCTCGCCGCGAGCAGGGACTGGATCTCCCGCAGAATCCGCCGGCTCTCACTCGCCTCACGAACCACCACGTGGGCAGTCACCGCGTGCCGTCCGGAGGTGATCGTCCAGATATGGAGATCGTGAATCCCCTGAACTCCGGCCACCTCACGCAATGCCTGCTCAACCTCCCGGGCGTCGATGTGCGCGGGGGTCCCTTCAAGGAGGATATTGACCGCCTCGGCCACCAACCGCCACGAATTGAAGACGATCAGGCCGCTGATGAGCAGGCTGAAGAGCGGATCGGCCCAATACCAGCCTTTCCAGACGATCAGCCCACCGGCAATAACCGCCGCCAGTGAGCCCAGCAGATCGCCCACGACGTGCAGAAACGCCCCCCGCATATTGAGATTGCTGTGCCCTTCCCGCGCCAGCAACCAGGCCGCCACCAGGTTGACCAGCAACCCTCCCAGCGACACATACATCAGCAACTCGCCCTTGACCACCTCCTGCACGGCGAAACGGTGCCAGGCTTCGACAACGATAAAGATCGAGAGGGCGATCAGGGTCACCCCGTTCATCAGCGCGGCAAGGATCTCGAGCCGCTGGAGCCCGTAGGTCTTGTGGATCGTCGCCGGACGGGCCGCAAAGCGCATCGCCAACCAGGAGAGGCCAAGCGCCGCCACGTCGGAAAACATATGCCCGGCATCTGAGAGCAGCGCGAGACTGTTGGCCAGATACCCGGCAATCGCCTCGGCAACCAGATAGACGCCGGTCAATCCCAGCACAAACAGCAGCGTTCGCTGGGCCGACAATCGGGAGAGATCGAGATGATGGTGGTGGCGCCCCCCCTCGCCCGACCGGCCATCCAGCCCCGGCCGGCGCCCGTGGTGGTGCCCGTGGTGATGATCCTGGTGATGATCTTCAGGGTGATCATCCTTGTGCGGTGAACTCCGTGTCACGGTTCGCAATCCTCCCCACCCAAACGGGCCGCCAGACCCATCAATCAGCCAGACCAGACAACCAGATCTGTCGACCTGACCAGAACGAACCGACCTTCAGCTTCAGTAGAGCAGATACGGTCGGCGCTGCTCCCGAAAAAGATCCTCGTCGGCCTGCCACGAGGCAGCGATCCCTGGCCATCCGACCCCCGACTCGATCTGCTCCCGCAGCACGGTTCCGCCAGCAATCACATCGAATGGCAACCGATCATAGACGTACTCATAAGGCGGATGCTGCCAGGCAAAGCCCTCCGGATAGAGATCGTGAATGGCCTTGATCAGGGCAATTCCAGTCACCACCGGGCGAAAAATCTCACGGTCCGTGACGTGCAGCTGCACTCCGTGGCAGAGCTCGCCGGCATGCTTCTGAAATGTTGGAATGAAGCTGTGGGGGCGAAAGAGGACTCCGGGCAGGCTCTCCCCGTTCAACCGCTCAGCCAGCTGGTAAGAGTCGATATATGGCGCGCCATTGATCTCAAACGGCCGGGTCGTGCCCCGCCCTTCACTGAACTGACAGCCCTCCACATAGACCGTCCCCGGATAGACCACCGCCGTCTCGAGCGTCGGCATGTTTGGTGAAGGCAGCACCCACGGGGCGTCGGTCTGGTCGAACCAGTACTCCCGTCGATACCCCTCCATCGGCACGACCTGCAGATCACATCCGATCCCAAACTGCTGGTTGAACATGAGGGCCAGCTCACCAACCGTCAGCCCGTGGCGCATCGGAATCGGATACATCCCGACAAACGACTCAGTCCCCGGTCGCAGGAGATCCCCCTCGATCCCCAGACCATTGATCGGATTGGGACGATCGAGAACCACCATCCGCTTTCCATCACGCTTTGCCGCGGCCATCGCCAGCGCCATCGTGTAGATGAAGGTGTAGACCCGCGTCCCGACATCCTGCACATCGAAGACCAACACGTCGACCTCGGCGAGCATCTCCGGGGTTGGCTGCCGCCACTCGCCATAGAGCGACCAGGCCATGACCCCGGTTCGCGCATCGCGAAAGCCCTCCCATTCGATCATATTGTCCTGTGTCTCGCCCCTGATGCCGTGCTGGGGGCCATAGAGGGCCGTCAAATTGATACCCGGATGGCGAAAGAAGAGATCGGCCGCATGCCGAAATTGATGGTCGACGCTCGACGGATTGCAGATCAGGCCGATCCGCGCCCCCTTCAGCCCCTCCACCTCGCGCTCCAGAAAAAGCTCCAATCCTAGCCTGACCCGATTCATCCGATTCATCCGGCCTCCATTTTCTCTCTCGAACTCAACGCGCGCCGTTCCAGAACAGGAAGAAGAGCCCCCCAATGACCACCACGAAGGCGATCAAAAGGAGCCCCAGTCCCAGTCCAATCGGCAGATAATATCTTGACAGCCACGAACCCGGCTCCTTCGTCGCCGGGGGGCGACGATCCTCCGGGCGCAGCTGCCGCCAGCGCTCACTCAGCTTCCGGACCGAGTCGGGATAGGTCTCGACGCTTCGCTCCTGATCCTCTCGCTGCTCCATCGCGCAATCCCCCCTCTTTAAGATCTCTCTTCCTTGCCGTGTCAGTTCTGAGTATCCGTATCACATTTGGCAGTGTCAACAATGTACCCCGGGAAGGCTTTTTATCGCCCCGGCCAGGTGTTGAAAAATTTTCCTGAAATTTACGGAACTTTCGTGAGGGTGCAGCGTGTAGGTGATCAGAAAAGAACAGATCTTCCGTTTGTCGAGGCAGTTGAACCGCTGCCACTGACAATGACCAGGCGAAGGGAACGCCAGGCGGACTATCCTGATCTATTTCGTGTAAGATTCGCAATAAAGGCTCAGGTGTGTGTGAGGCGCCCTGAGCCTTTCTCCTTTTCTGCGCTCTCTGCTCTTCCGTCCGCACCACATTCCAGACCCGTACCACATTCCAGAAACAGCACTCCGACGTCTCTGGCCGCCTGACGCATGGCCCGACCGATCCGTCCCCTCGCACGGTTCACGAGCCGGCGGAGAATCCTGCCCTCAATCCCCGGCCTGAATTTATGGATCCTGAATTTATGGATTATGATCGCATTGGCGGATAAAGTGGGCCAATCGATCTCTGACCGTTGTATACTTGACATAGAGAACGGAATTTATCCGTCCAGGAGGGAATATGAGATACGAAAAGACCAACGAAACGATGAAAATGGCGCGCTGGAACATCTTTTTAACAGCCTTCAGGGCTGGGGCGATGGGCGTCCTCGTCGCCTTGGGGATCCTCGTGCTGACCAGTCTGACCGTCCAGGCCCAGGGGACCAGCAGTCCCGCCAGAAAGCGGGTGTCGGCCGCGACGTCGATCCCGCGGGGGACGCAGATGAAGATCCGCCTCGAGACGACGATCGACACCAAGGAGGCCAAAGATGGCGAGCGCTTCACGGCCACAGTGCTCACGCCAAGCAAATATGCCGACGCGACGATCGTGGGGCATATTGCCAGGGTAAAGTCCTCCGGCAAGGTGACCGGGAAGACCGAACTCTCGCTGGCATTCGACGAGCTGCGCCTGCCTTCCGGGCAGACGCGCCAGATTGCCGCCCAGGTGGTCAAGATCTATGGTGAGAGTTCGGCCAAGGAGGTCGACGAGGAAGGGACGGTCAAGAGTGGCAGTCAGGGTAAGACGACGGCGACGCGGACCGCTGGTGGAGCCGCGATCGGCGCCGTGGTTGGCGCCATTGCCGGTGGCGGGAAGGGCGCCGCGATCGGGGCGGCGGTTGGCGGCGCCGCCGGCGCCGGATCGGTCCTCATCCAGGGCAGCAAAAAGGTCAAGCTCGACCCTGGAACCGAGATCCTTATCCGGACAACGCGCTAGAACCGGCGAGGAAGAGGCGCGTGCCTCTTCCTCGACACGACCAGAGTAGACTTAATTCGATGAATCCGGATCGGTATTCGAGACAACTGCTATTTTCAGGCATCGGTCAGGAGGGACAGCAGGCGCTGGCCCGGAGCACCGTCACCATCATTGGCTGCGGCGCGCTCGGGGCCATGCAGGCGGAGATGCTGGCCCGGGCCGGAGTGGGCCAGACCGGAGGGGGCCAGACTGGAGGAGGCCAGACCGGAGGAGGTAAACTGCGCCTGGTCGATCGTGACTTTGTCGAGGAGTCGAACCTCCACCGCCAGATCATGTTCGAGGAGCAGGATGCGCAGGATCGTCTGCCCAAGGCGGTCGCCGCCGCCAACCGGATCCGCCGCATCAACTCGGAGATCGAGGTCGAGTTTCATGTCCGGGACGTCAACTATACCAATGTCGAGCAGTTGATCAGCGGCAGTGACCTGGTACTTGACGGAACCGACAATTTCGAGACGCGTTATCTGATCAACGACGCGGCGCTCAAGGCGGGCATTCCCTGGATCTACGGTGCGGCGGTCGGAGCCCATGGCCTGCAGATGACCATTCGCCCAGGCGCGACGCCCTGTCTGCGCTGCCTCTTCCCGGAGATTCCCGCTCCCGGCACGTCGCCCACCTGCGATACGGCGGGAGTCATCCTGCCAATCATCGCGACGGTCGTCTCGTGGCAGGTGGTCGAGGCGCTCAAGCTGCTCATGGGGCAGACGGAACAGCTCCACCAATCGCTGCTCCAGTTCGATCTCTGGGAGAACCGAACGACCCGCCTGCGGCTCGACCGGGTTGGACAGTCCCCGGCCACCCCCTGCCCGGCCTGCCAGTTGGGTCGCTATGACTTCCTCGATGTTCAGGGCGGACAGCTCGTCACGGCGCTGTGCGGTCGCAACGCCATCCAGATCAGTCCTGCCAATAATCAGGCCAATAATCAGGCCAATAATGGCCTCAACCTGCCTGAACTGGCCGTTCAACTCCGAAATGTTGGTGAAGTGAGTTACAATGCATATTTGTTGAAATTCCGGGTTGGCGAGATCGAGATGACGATCTTTCCGGATGCCCGGTGTCTCGTCAGGGGAACCGATGATCCACTGGTCGCCCGTTCGCTCTATGCGCGGTATTTAGGCGCCTGAATCTAGTCGCCTGAAGATGGGGCCGGAAAACAGCGGCCCGGCGGTGGGATGAATGGTCGACCGTCCGGTCTGAGTATCTGAATGAAATTTGAAAGCGTGTGGATCACCCCGGAAAGCTTCGAGCGACATGGCAAAAACTGAAATTATCGTACCGGCATCGACATCGAACCTTGGCGCCAGTTTCGACACCTGCGGACTGGCCCTCTCGCTCTATCTGCGGATCGAGATCGAGCCGACCGGTGGGCCCTTTGAGATCATCCCGAGCGGCGAGGGTGCGGCAAAAGTGCCGCGTGACGATTCCAATCTGATCATTCGTGCGGCGCTCTTTGCCGCCCAGCAGCGTGGTCTGCAGCTCCCGGGGGCGCGACTGCGCATCGACAGCCAGATCCCGCTTTCACGGGGGCTTGGCAGCAGCAGTTCGGCGATCATTGCCGGGCTCTCCGCCTACGAGATACTGACCGGGGACAAACTAAGCCAGCAGGATTTCTTCGACTATGCGCTCCACTTCGAGGGGCACGGAGACAACCTCGCGCCAAGCACGCTGGGCGGCCTGGTGGTGGCGGTGGTCAAGGACTACACCGATTCATCCGGCGCCGAACGCCGATCGCTGCTGACCGTGCGACGGGAGTGGCCAACGGAGATTGGCATCGTCGTCTGCATCCCGGATCTGGAGATGGAGACGGCCAAGATGCGCTCAGTCCTGCCCCGCATGGTGACCCGCCCCGACGCCATCTTCAATCTGCAGCGCGGAGCGCTCCTCCAGGCCGCGATTGCCGAGCGGGAGTATTCGCTGATCAACGAAGCGTTGCGCGACCGGCTCCACCAACCCTACCGGGCCCCCCTGGCGCCCGGGCTGAGTGAAGTGCTCGCCCTCAATGACCAGACCTCACTCTATCCGGGACTGCTCGGCGTCGCCATCAGCGGCGCGGGTTCAACCCTCATCGCCTTCACGCTTGGCGATGCCGCCGCGCGGCAGGCGATTGGTCAGGTCATGGTCGAGAGGATGGCCGCGAGCGGGGTCAGCGCCAGAGCCCTCGACGTGGCGGTCGACTCCCGGGGCCGGACCATCAACAGTTAGACTGGCGAATCGGCGCTCACCGGCGGCACGACGGCGGGCCCGGAATTGAAGCGTCAGATTTATCTACACCGATAGAAGAGATATGTCATCACTTACGAAAATACCATCCGGGGTCCAGTACTTCTTCGACGATGAGGTGCGGCGCCGGCGTTATGTCGAGGAGACCGCCCTCGGGGTCTTCAAAGGGTGGTCGTTCGATGAGATCATCCTGCCGATGTTCGACTACCAGGATCTCTTCTCGCGCGGAATGGGCGCGGAGAAGGCTGACCGGACCTATCGGTTTGTCGATCGCGATGGCTCGCTCCTCGCCCTGCGCCCGGAGCTGACTTCGCTGGTCGCCCGAACGGTCGCCACCCGCTTCCGCCGCAAGCCGCGCCCGATCCGGCTCTGCTATTCCGGAGAGGTCTTTCGGTATGACGAGCCAACCCAGCGTTCGGCCCGTGAATTTCACCAGATCGGACTGGAGCATATCGGTGAGCCGGGGATCGTCGCCGATCTCGAGGTGCTCCTGATCGCGGCAGAGACCCTCACCGCTCTTGGGCTGACCGGGTTCAGAATCGCCCTCTCCCACGTCAACTTCTTTCACGGGATCGCCGACCACCTTGGTTTCGCCGCGGCCGAGCGGGCGACGCTCCGCGAGCTGGTCGACCGGCGGAATATCCGCAACCTCGACCATTACCTTGCCGCCCAGGCTCCGCAGATCGGGAAAGAGCAACGGGAGCAGTTCTGCCAGCTGATTCGGCTCGCCGGTACCGAGGAGTCCCTCGACCTCGCGCGCCAGATCCTCGTCAATCAGCAGTCCGCGGTCGCCCAGGCGGCCATCGCCCATTTGACGATGCTCCACGAAGCGCTGCAGGAGCTCGATCTTTCCGACTCTTTCGTGATCGATCTTGGGGAGGCCGCCGACCTCGACTACTACACCGGTCTGACCTTCAAGATCTATCTCCCGGCCCTCGGCAGCGCCATTGGCAGCGGTGGTCGGTATGACAACCTGATCGGCAACTTCGGTGACTCCGAACCAGCCGTCGGCTTCTCCTTCTCGCTCGACGGTCTGGCGACCGCGCTGGCGCTCCAGCGGCCCGACCATCCCCGGCAGTCGGTTGAACCGGCCGAGGTCGTCGAACCGGGGGAGCGACTGGCGCAGTGCTTCCAGCGCGTCCGTGAACTTCGCAATCAGAAGAGGAAGGTGAAGATCGGTGCAGAACAGCAGGCTTGAAACTCTGACCATTGCCCTCTCGAAGGGAAGGATGCAGGAACAATCGCTCGAACTCTTCGCGCGGGCTGGCATCCATGTCAACGAGGATGAACGAAATTCGCGCAAACTTCTCCTCACCTCCGGAGATGGCCATTACAACTTCGTCTTTGTCAAACCGGGCGATGTCCCAACCTATGTCGAGTATGGAGTGGCCGATGCCGGCATCTGTGGACGCGATGTCCTGCTCGAATCGGGAGCGAATGTTCACGAGCCGCTCGACCTCCAGCTTGGCCGCTGCCGGATCGCTGTCGCCGGCCGGCGGGAGTTGCTTGGTGAGGACTACAATCTGCTGGCGACCGTGCGGGTCGCGACCAAGTACCCGAAGATCGCCACGGCCTATTTTCACGAGAAGGGGGTTCCGATCGAGGTTATTCCCCTCTCCGGATCGGTCGAGCTGGCGCCGCTGCTCGGCCTCTCCGACCGGATCGTCGATCTGGTCGAAACCGGCCGGACCCTCAAAGAGAATGGTCTCGAGGTGATCGATGTGATCACCGAATCGACCGCCCGCCTCATCGTCAATCGCGCCAGCTTCCATCTGAAGATGCGGCAGGTTAGCCAGATGATCGAGGCCCTGACCAGAGTGATATCGTAAATTTTCGAGGTCCCTGAGTTGGCTTCGCGCCAACCCGACTGCTCAATCTTTGACTATTGGACTGATCGTTATGATTGAAATCATCTCTGTGGATACCGCTCATCCCGAAAAGAGCGAAACCCTGCAAAGGATTCTGGGCCGGAACATCGGTCTCAATGCCGAGCTGATGGCCCGGACTGACGCGATTGTCCGGGATGTCACCACCCGTGGCGACGAGGCCCTCATCGAGTACACCGAGCGCTTCGACAGCGTTCAGCATACGCCGGAGACGATCCGCGCCAGCCGGGAGACGATCGAGGAGCTGGCGGCCCAGGTCGACGCCGATCTGCTGGCGGCCATGCGCGAAGCGATCTCCAACATCCGCTACTATCACGAAAAGCAGCTCAACCGCGACTGGGAAGTGGAGATGGCCAACGGAGTCCGACTTGGACAGCGGATCCGTCCGATGAAGATCGTCGGCCTCTATGTTCCGGGGGGCAGCGCCGCCTACCCGTCAACAGTGATGATGAACGCAATCCCCGCCCAGGTGGCGGGAGTGGAAAGGATCGTCGTCGTCACTCCGCCGGCGCAGTTTGCCCAGAACCCAGTCATTGCCGCGGTGCTGCGGGAGCTCGAGCTCTTCGAGGTCTACCTGGTCGGTGGGGCCCATGCCGTGGCCGCGCTGGCCTGTGGGACCAATACCCTGCCCCGTGTCGACAAGATCGTCGGTCCGGGAAATCAGTATGTGGCGGCTGCCAAGAAACTGGTCTATGGCGCGGTCGACATCGACTCGATCGCCGGGCCGAGCGAGATCGTCGTCATCGCCGACGGAACGGCCCGGGCGGACTTCGTGGCCGCGGATCTTCTCTCGCAGGCCGAGCACTCAGTCGACGCCGCGGCGATCCTGGTCACCGATAGCCCGCAACTGGCCGCCGGGGTTCGTGAAGAGCTGATCAACCAGACGCGGACCCTCTCCCGGGCCGCGATCATCGAAAAGTCGCTGGCCGACTTCGGGGCCCTGATCGTCGTCGATTCTCTTGAGGAGGGCTGCGCGCTCGTCAATCGACTCGCGCCGGAGCACGTTGAAGTCATCACCGCTGACAGTGAGGCGACCGCCAGTCAGATCAACAATGCCGGCGCCATCTTTGTCGGGCCGTATTCACCGGAGTCGGTCGGCGACTACTTCGCCGGGACCAATCACGTCCTGCCGACTGGCGGCACCGCCCGCTTCTCCTCGGCGCTCGGCGTCTACGATTTTCTGAAGCGGACGAGCATCGTCCGCTACACCCGCGAGGAGCTGCTGCGGACGGCCCACTCGATCGAGCGGCTGGCGCTGGCCGAAGGGTTCGAAGCGCACGCGCGCGCGGCAACCATCAGGTACGAATAGATCATGAGCTCACCACTCGACAGCATTAAACCAAACGTTCGGGCGATCACGGCCTACACGCTCAACCCGCTTGAAGCGCCGGTGAAGATCAACCAGAACGAGAACCCTTTCGGGATGCCTCCGGCGATCCGGGAGGAGATCATCCGCCGCGCCCTCGCGACCGACTGGGCCCGTTATCCCGATTTTGTCCCGACCCGCCTGCTCGAAAAGCTCGCGCGGTATACGGGCTGGCCGGCGGACGGAATTATGGCCGGGAATGGCTCGAACGAGATGATCCAGTCGGTGGTTCAGGCGACCATCGAGAAGGGGCGGCGGGTCGTCCTTCCCGAGCCGACCTTCTCGGTCTATCGGCAGGTCGTCAACGTAGCCGGCGGCGAAGTCGCGGCGGTCCTTCTCAACCCGGCGCTCCAGTTCGACCTGCCGGCGATCCACGAGGCAATCCGGGTCCACGATCCGGTGTTGACGATCATCTGCTCACCCAACAATCCAACTGGCTGCACAATCGCCCGGGAAGATCTGATCTCCCTGCTCAGGGCGACGCCGGGGCTGGTGATCGTCGACCAGGCCTATCTCGAGATTGGCGGTGAAGACTTTGTCCCCCTGCTGCGCGACCACGCCAACCTGGTCATCCTCCGCACCTTTTCGAAGGCCATGGCCATGGGTGGACTCCGGGTCGGCTACTGCCTCGCCGCGCCCCAACTGATCACCGAGTTCAATAAGGCGAAGATGCCCTACAGTCTCAACATCTTCTCGATGATCGCCGCCGAGGTGACCCTGGAACGGCAGCACGAACTGACTCCGCTCGTCGAAGCGATGGCCCGTGAACGGGAGCGGCTCTTCGCGGAGCTGTCCCTGATTCCCGGCCTGCGGCCGGTCCCCTCCGCGGGAAACTTTCTGATTACGGAGACTTCGATTCCGCCGGCCCAGCTCTTTCGACAACTTCACGAGCACGGCTTTCTGATCCGTGATATCAGCAAGTCGCCCCTGCTCTCCAACTATGTCCGAATCAGCGTCGGCACCCCGGATGAGAATACCCATCTGCTGGCCGCACTGCGTACCATCTTCGACAACCAATGAAACGATACGCCGAAATCGACCGTCAGACCCGGGAGACCCGGATCCACCTCACCCTCAACCTCGATGGAACGGGGCGCAGTGAGATCAGCACCGGCATCCCGTTCCTCAACCACATGCTCGATCTCTTTGCCCGGCATGGCCTCTTTGACCTCACGGTGAACTGTGTCGGGGACATCGAGATCGATGATCACCACACCGTCGAGGATATCGCCATCTGCCTTGGTCAGGCTTTCGCCCGTGCGCTCGGCGAGAAACAGGGGATCACCCGCTATGGTCACGCCTATGTCCCGATGGACGAGACGCTGGCCCGCGCGGTGGTCGACCTCTCCGGTCGCACCTACCTGGTCTATCACGTCGCGGAAAAACGCGAGAAGGTTGGCGCCTTCTCGGTTGAACTGGCCGAACACTTCTGGCACTCCTTCGCCGAGCATACCCGCTGCAACCTTCACCTCGAAGTCTTCTACGGACGCAATCAACACCACATTCTCGAAGCGGTCTTCAAAGCCGCCGCCCGCGCGCTCTCGCAGGCCGTCCGCGTCGATGCCCGCATCGACGGAGTCCTTTCGACGAAGGGCACGCTGACAGGTAACGGATCATGACTATTGCAATTATCGATTACGGTGTCGGAAATCTGCGCAGCGTCGAGAAGGCCTTTACGACGCAGGGGATCGACGCCGTCGTGACGGATGACCCGCAGATTCTCAACCGTGCCGACAAGCTGGTGCTGCCGGGCGTCGGCGCATTTGCCGCCTGTATGGACGGTCTGCGCCGTCATGGATTTGACCAGCTGGTGATCGAAGCGGCCGCGGCTGGCACCCCGATTCTCGGTCTCTGCGTTGGTCTGCAGATGATGTTCGAGGAGGGGCACGAATTCGGTGTCCACCGTGGTCTGGGTCTGATGCCCGGGCGGGTTATCCGTTTTCCGGAGGGACTCCACGTCCCGCACATTGGCTGGAACCAGGTTCACCTGCGGCGACCGGACCACCCGGTCCTCAGCCACCTGCCTGACAACTCTTTCTTCTATTTTGTCCACTCCTACTACGTCGAACCAACCGACCCCGCCTGCATCATTGGCGAAACTGAATATGGCATCAGGTACGCCTCGATCTGTGGTCAGGGATCGGTCCTCGGAGTCCAGTTCCATCCGGAAAAGAGCCAGGCCGCCGGCCTGAACCTCCTGCGCCATTTTGCCGCGGGATAAGCGCGCCGTCTGCGCCAGCCAAGCGATCTCCCTTCCGGATCGATCAATATTGACCGGAATGGGAAACTTGATTAAATTCACCAGGCAATCTCATCCGGAGGTTGCTGGCTCACTGATCGAGAGCGGACCAATTGCGCCACTGAAATCTCTTCTTGAAAAGTCTCAAGGTTAGGTCGATAGCCATGGAAGATATTCGCAATCACCCCACATTGACCTTTGGACCATTCAGACTAAACACTGAGTATAACCGCCTCTACCGGAATGAACGGAATATCCCGCTTCCCCGGAAACGTTTCGATATTCTGCTGCTGCTGGTGCAGAATCCGGGGCGACTGCTGACCAAGAATGAGATCATTGAGCGCATCTGGCCTGACCAGTTTATCGAGGAGAATAACCTCACTCAGCACATCTACCTGCTCAGGCAGTCGATTGAAGACGACCCGCGCTATCCCCGCTACATCATCACGGTTCCAGGCAAAGGTTACATGTTTCAGGGAACGGTCGAAGAACGGCAGCCTGGCGCCGCGCTCCCCGACGACGCTGCGGGCCAAGCCAGCGCCACGTCTCTCAACCCAACCCGACCAGATGACCTTGCGGTCTCCGGCATAGCCCCGTCGGCGCTCCCGACCAGTCCGCAGCGTTGGCGGATCGCCCTCCTCATCCTGGTCTTACTTGGACTGCTCGGTCTCGGGGGCTGGATGGTCACCACCCGCGAGAATCGCGGTCGTCACCAACAACACATCAATCCGCTCAGCATTCCCTTGCAGACACTGACCGGATTCAAAAAGAGTCTCGCCTTCTCGCCCGACGGAAAGATGCTCGCGTTCACCTCGGAGAACGAGCAGAGCAACAAGACCGACCTCTACATTCGCATGATCAGCGGTGGTGAGTCGATTCGTCTCACCAACTCACCCGAGAATGAACTCGACCTCGCCTGGTCACCCCAGGGTGATCGACTCGCCTTTCTGCGCTGGCCCGAAGGCGCCGGGGCTGATCGTGAGAAGTATCAGGTGGTGATCATCCCCACCCTCGGCGGACCTGAACAGATCCTGACCACCGTCGAGGGTGGACTCGATTGGTCACCAGATGGACGCTATCTGGCGATCAGTGACAACATCTCGCCGACAAGCGCGGTCGGGATATTTCTGGTCTCCCTCGATAACCAGACGCGTCGCAACATCTCGCGCCCCCCGTCCGGCCTGAACATCTTTGACAATCTGCCGCGCTTTGATCGAACCGGTCAGTGGCTCGCCTTTGTCCGCTGGGAGAGCGGCGTCAATGGTGACATTTTCATTACCAATCTTCAGAACGGTGAGATGAAGCAGCTGACCTTCGATAAGCACGCCATCTCTGACCTGCGCTTCGCTGAAGATAACCAGACGATCGTCTTTGTCTCCAACCGAAACGGCAACCATCGCCTCTGGGAGATTCCGGTCACCGGCGGAACGCCCTCTCTGGTGACGGGGATCACCGACGAGGTCCAAAAGATTACCATCTCCCCGCTCAACGGCCATATCGCCTTCACCCAGCTCACCAACGATACGGCGACCGAGATTGTCCCAATCAATCGAGCGGGTGGAGCGCCGGCGCCTCTGCGCCCGCCCTGTTTCATCAACAGCTCGCGGAGAGACGATACCCCCCGCTTCTCCCCCGACGGTGAACAGATTGCTTTCATCTCGACGCGGACGGGAAAGGATGAGATCTGGGTGGCCCGGGCCGACTGTAGCCAGCCGCGCCAGCTCACCTACATCGGGGAGGATGGTGTTGGCAGCCCCCGCTGGTCACCCGATGGCCGCAAACTCATTTTTGATCACCACATCAACGGGCAATCCGAGATCTCGATGGTTGAGATCAGCAGCAGCATCGTCACCAGACTGACCAATGATCCTCTTCCGAACTTTCTCCCATCCTGGTCGAGCGATGGCCTGGCCTTCTACTACTGCTCTACCATGACCGGGCGTGAGGAGATCTGGAAGAAGTACCTCGACCGCGACAAGCCAATCCAGATTACCCGCCAGGGCGGGTTCGAATGTGTTGAATCTCCGGATGGACGCTATCTCTACTTTACCAATCGTGATCAACTCTGGACCTATGACTCCAGTAGTGGCGCAGTCTCCCTCATCCCGGAACTCTCTAACTACCGGATCGAGCGGTACTGGCACCTCGGGAATGGAGCAATCTACTTTGTCACTGATCTGCAGATGGAGATCCAGCGCTTTGATCTGACGACCCGCACCCTGCAACTGGTCGGCAAACTGCCCGGCTTTCTGCCCAACGCGCTTCCCGGCATCTCACTCAATCAGGCAGAGAACCTTCTCGCGACCAGTTATATCAACTACCGCTTCGGCGACATCATTCTCACCTCCAATTGGAGGTAGAGCACCTCTCTCCACCCGCGCCTCTGGCCGCCGCCACAAACAGGACATCCGGATGATCCTCCCTGTTTGATCTCACAGGCTACCACCAATTCAACCAATGCATATTTGGCGGTTTAGCCACATTCGGACCTGTCGATAACAATACTCATCGCCTTCATCAACGGAGACGTATTTTCAGATCAGTTGACTGTGATTGATTGACCCGATTTACCTTGCGGACGTATAATGCCCGCTCTTCAATTATATAAATTGAGAGTTCTGAACGCGGCGTCGAATGTTAATCCAGTTGTATTTTGTAAAAAATGTAAACCAAAACTGCTTAGTATCTTTTGAATGTGCAATCAGTTGATTAATAATATGGTCGGTTCTCTTCCGGCTCTCTCGGCGCCCGGGGAGCAGAGACGATTCCTGATCTGGCTGGATGGAACTGACCGAGTGAATTGATCGAATGAACCTATATATTGATATCAACCCAGCCGGATATCATTTTTATGATATCCGTTGAGTGAGCCGGCCGCAGCCGGACAGATCTTTATATTGACTTTATTTAACGAATATCCGCTTTGTGGGATTGGCTGAACAAGCATTGGACGCGCCGGATATTCAGATTCGTCAACCTGCCAGATTTACTCTGCCAGATTTACTCTGCCAGATTTACTCTGTCAGATTTACCCTGTCAGATTTACCAGGTCAACGAATCACGCACGACCCAAGGCTTTACCAACCCCGATGCCACACCCAAAGAGAAGCGGTAACCTCTTCGTCGAATCTTTATCAATCTAGTTTGTCCAAGGCTGGAATTTGCCTCACCATATCTGGCCTGCCGGTGACAATGTGCAAGTTGTAGGAATAGAACATCGTCTTGCGGCTCTGAAAACGCCGGGGACCAATATTGAAAATGATGAATGAAAACAAGATAAAGTCATATCAATTTGGGCCATTTCGCCTCGAGACACAATGGCAGCGACTCTTTCGCGGTGAGACGATCATTCCTCTCACCAGAAAACGCTACGAGATTCTCTTACTTCTGGTCGAAAACGCCGGAACTGTTCTGCATAAAGACGAGATTATCCGCAAGATCTGGCAGAACCAGGTCGTCGAAGAGTCCAATCTGACCCAGCACATCTATGTTCTCCGCCGACTGATCGAGGATGATCCGCGGACGCCACAGTATATTCTGACCATTCCGGGCGAGGGCTACCAGTTTCATCCACTGGTCAGGGTCTTCTCCGGCAATGAGTTGTCGATGGCCCCGGCGATGGCGTCGGCGCCTCCTGAGGCTGGCGACCTGCCGCAATTGCCGGCCGGGCAAGGTCTCGAGGTGGCCAGCGATGCAGGAGCAGACCAAACTCTGGTGGCGCGCCTGAAGGGCTGGCGAATGAGCATCCGTCCGCTCTGGGTGGGTGGTCTGCTGCTTCTGACAGGTCTGCTGATTGCGGTTCTGATCTTCCTCTTCAGGCAGGGTCTCGATAAATCCCCGCCAGCCAATCCGGTCATCAGTCCGTTATTGACGATTCCCGGCATCAAAAGCAGTCTCACCTACTCGGCCGACGGCAAATTTCTGGCCTTTATCTCCGATGCGGAGAATGCCAACATTCCCGATGTCTACGTCAAGATTGCCAGTTCAGGCGATCCGGTGCGGATCACCAACTCCGTTGCGGGTGAGTTCTATGTCGCCTGGTCGCCGGATGGCCGTGAGCTGGCGTTCCTGCGCTGGTCACCAGACCGACCTGACGCCTATCAACTGATGGTCGCCCCGGCGCTGGGCGGGATGGAGCGGGAGATCGCCCAGGTCGAAGGCGGACTCTCCTGGTCACCGGACGGTCGCTATTTCGCCGTCACCGCGAGCGAGCAGGCCGATGGGCCGATCGGGATCTTTCTGCTCGCAGTCGACGGACAGTCGCGGCAAGCGCTCTCGGTGCCGGAGCGTCGGCGGACCTTCGACTCGACCCCACGCTTCTCGCCGGACGGGAAGCAGGTCGCGTTTGTCCGGTGGATCAACTCGAATACCGGCGATCTGCACGTCGTCACCGTCAGTAACCGCGAGACACGTCAACTGACCTTCGACCAGCGAACGATCAGCGACCTCCAGTGGGCCCCCGATGGAAAGTCGATCTTCTTTGCCTCAAATCGAAATGGTAATCAGCGGCTCTGGGAGATCCCCGCTGGCGGGGGCACTCCCGATCTGATCAACACGGTGCCGGCCGATATCCTCAACTTTACGATCTCGCCCCTCAATAATGGGCGTCACCACCTCGCCTATTCCCAAAAGATCAACGATACAACGACCGAGGTCTATGAGATTGGCCAGGGCGGCGGCGCCGTATCAGTCTGCCTCCTCAACAGCTCGCGAACTGATGATTCCCCCCAGTGGTCACCAGACGGAGAACAGATCGCGTTTATCTCCAATCGCTCTGGTTACGATGAGATATGGGTGGCCCGCTCGAACTGCACGCAGCCGACTCAGCTGACCTCATTGAAAAGTAACGATGTCGGGAGTCCGCGCTGGTCTCCTGACGGTCGAATGATCATATTTGATCAGGTGATACAGGGGCAGGCCGACATCATGCGGGTCGAGGTCAGCACCGGGAAGGTGCTCCGCATGACTGCCGATGTGGCCAACGATCGCCTCCCGGCCTGGTCGAATGATGGTCAATGGATCTATTTCACCTCCGACCGGAATGGACGTGACCAGATCTGGAAGATGCCAACTGAGGGTGGCAGCACCATCCAGTTGACGCAGAACGGCGGGTTCGAACCGATGGAAGCGCCAGATGGAAAGACGGTCTACTACACAAAGAGCCATTTTCTCTGGCAGAAAGATCTGATCTCGGGCACGGAGTCGCAGGTCAGGGAGCTGATCAATGTGCCGGTGCGCCGCTACTGGCATATTGGGCCAAAACATATCTACTATTCGCCACAGAACACACCCGGGCGGCCGACCGTCTTCAAGCTCAATCTGGCCTCACGACAGATCTCGAAGGTGACCGAGATTGGTGGATTTGCGCACCGTTTTGTCCCGGGGCTCTCCGTCACCACGAATGAAGATCGCCTGGTGGCGAGCTACATCGGCTACCGCTTCTCGGACATCCTGGTCATCGAAAACTGGCGATAGAAACACTGTAAAGTATTGAAGCGGGGACTGATCACCAGTGCCGGTGTTCAGCCCCGCCTCGGCCCAGATCGTGATGCGCCAGCCATGAGGCAATCAAATCGCTGCCGTGCGACACCGGTCAAGGACGGCCCGTCAAAGCATCTCTTCATCTGCACCATCATCTGCAGGAATAACTCTTCACAGGTCCGCCCTGGCGAGGTCTCTTCCGAGCGCTTATCAACCGACAAACCGGCTCACCGGCTGGGGTGGATCAGCCAGTGAGGGAGCGGGCGGCGGCAATGGCTTCATCGAGATTGCGAATCCGATCGTCAAGTTGCAGCTGGTAGACGGCGCGGGTAATCTCGCCGATGTGCGGGCCGGGTTGGTGGCCAAGCTGGAGAAGATGTCGTCCGAGCAGGAGGGGGGGAGGCGCGGCAATCTCCACTCCAAGCTGGCGAACCCGGTCGAGGAAGCCGTCGATGGCCGCCTGCTGATCAGGCGCGGCGGCCGCCTCGACCCGGGCGAGGAGCCCCGGCTCGACCTCGAGCGCGAGGCGACGGTAGTCACCGTCGGTGGGTGAAGCCGTCGCCCAGGTCTGGGGCAGCTGGCGATGGGCGACGAGAGCGAGAATCTGGCGGCGCGTATCGTAACGGTCGACGGTGTAGAGACATAGTCGATCCAGAAAGCGTTCAACAGCCGGAAGACCAAGGGTAAAGTTACGACAGAGGGTCGCCAGCATGACGGCGATGCGGCGTGGATGATCGAGCGGGGCGATCAATTCAACGGCCGCATCGAGGCTGCGGGCGAGGGCGGCCAGATCGAGCGGCTGCAGTTCAGGCCAGAGTTGGTCGATGATGCCCAGCTCACGGGCCGCGCGGAGCCCAATCGAGGGTCGTCCGGAATGGAGAAGCCATTTTTCAACCTCGCCCCAGATCCGCTCGGCCGGCAGGTCGTGGAGATCGATCTCCCGGCAGGCCGCGATGGTCTGGGGATCGATGGTGAATTCGAGCCGGGCCGCAAACTGCATCGCCCGCAGCACCCGGAGACTATCCTCAACGAAGGTCGCCGGGTCGACCAGTCTGATGATCCGTTCCCGAAGGTCGGCCTGACCGGCAAAGGGATCGATCACCTCGGCCGTCAGTGGATCAAAGAGAATGGCGTTGATGGTGAAGTCGCGCCGCCGCGCCGCCTCCTCGTAGGACATGAATGGATCGCCGGTGACGACAAAACCACGGTGGCCACGCCCGATCTTCGACTCACGCCGCGGCAGACCAACATCGACGACGAGCGACCGGCGGTGGTGGCGCAGGCGGACTTTGTAGACGGTGTAGGCGGCCCCGACTGGATTGACCGATCCGTGGGCCTCGAGCAGCTTCCGGAGTGGCTGGGGCGCGAGGTGGTAGACTTCCAGATCGTAGTCTCCCCGCGGACAACCGCGGAGGGAGTCGCGGACCCATCCGCCAACGAGGAGCGCACGTCCACCGGCAGCGGAGACGGCGCGACAAAGCTGGAGGACAGGTTCATCGATGAGCATCTGGAATCTTCAACGATATCCGGATCTGGCCCGGGAGTCCCGGGCCGCATCCGGATTAGGGCTGCTCGGCGGCAAAGGCGATATTGAGAAGACGGGCCTCCTCAAAGTGGCGCCCAATCAGCTGCATGCCAATCGGCAGATTGCCGGATGAGAGGCCGCAGGGGAGATTGAGGGCAGGAAGTCCGGTCAGATTGATGGTCACCGTGTAGATGTCGCCAAGATACATGGCGAGGGGCCCCCCGGTCTTCTCACCAATGCGGAAGGGGGGAGTTGGCGCGGTGGGAGTGGCGATGACATCACATTTGGCAAAGGCCTGCGCAAAATCGTCGACGAGCATGGCGCGGACACGCTGGGCCTTCTCATAATAGGCGTCATAGTATCCGGACGAGAGAACATAGGTGCCGAGCATAATGCGTCGTTTGACCTCTGCGCCAAATCCGAGGTCACGGGTCTGCCGGTACATCTCGGAGAGGGAGCGGGCCTCTGCGGCCCGGATACCGTACCGGACACCATCGAAGCGGGCCAGGTTGGAGGATGCCTCGGCGGTCGCGATGATGTAGTAGACCGCGACGACGTGCTTCATGTGGGGCAGATGGACTTCGACGATCTGCGCCCCGCGCTCTTCAAGGCGGCGAATGCCAGCCTCGACGTGGTGGCGGACTTCCGGATCGAGCCCGTCGGCAAAACACTCTGGGGGAACGCCAACCCGGACGCCCTTCAGGTCGCCGGTCAGAGCTCCGGCATAGTCGTCAACCGGCACATTGGCCGAGGTCGAATCGAGCGGATCGTGGCCGGCAATTACGCCAAGGAGACGCGCCGTATCGCTGACGTTATTGGAGAAGGGACCAATCTGGTCGAGCGAAGAGGCAAAGGCGATCAGTCCATAGCGCGAGACTCGGCCATAGGTCGGTTTCAGGCCAACCAGGCCGCAGAATGACGCCGGCTGGCGAATCGATCCGCCGGTGTCAGAACCCAGGGAGACCGGCACATAGCCGGCGGCCACCGCGACCGCCGAGCCTCCGGAGCTGCCGCCCGGCACATACTCCTCATTCCACGGGTTGCGACTCGGCCCAAAGGCGGAGTTCTCGGTCGATCCACCCATGGCAAATTCGTCCAGATTGGCCTTGCCAATGAGAATCGCCCCCGCGTCAAGCAGTTTTTTGACGGCGGTTGCCGTGTAGGGTGGCTGATAGTCTCCCAGAATGCGCGACCCGGCGGTCGTGCGAATCCCCTCCGTGCAGAGGTTGTCCTTGACGACCACCGGAATGCCGGCGAGGGGCTTCTCCCGCACGGTTTGGGAGATGTCGCGATCCATCGCCGCGGCGCTGGCGAGGGCGCTTTCGCGCATGACGGTCAGCAGCGCGTTGAGAGAGCCGTTGGTCTGATCGATCCTCGCGAGTGCCTCGCGGCAGACTTCAGAAGGGGTCGTCTCGCCGGAGGCGTATTGACGGTGGATCTCTTCGATGGTCGGTCGATTCTTCAAGATTGATTGCTCCAGATATGGCATTGGCCCAAAAGTGGTCGGCCAGGTGGGGGTTGGGCGTCGGGCTACCCGCCAATGACCCGCGGGACGGTAAAGTGGCCATCCTCAGAATCGGGGGACTGCTCGAGTGCGCGCTCCTGGCCAAGGCTTGGGCGAACCTGGTCGGGCCGGGTCGCACTGGAGAGATCGAAGTTTCCGGCCCGGCGCTGACTCCAGGGTTGAACCGCCGCGGTATCGAGCTCATTGAGCTGATCGATGTAGTCGACGATCTCCGCCAGTTGGCCAGAGAATGAGACCTTCTCTTCTTCGGTCAATTCAAGGTTTGCCAGCAGGGCAATCTTCTCTACTTCAGTCTTGGTAATTGGCATAGTCGTTTACCGGCTTCGTCTGTGAATCGCGTGACCAGTCAGGCTGATCGGGTCTGTTCGTCTTCTATTGTGTTGTCAGAGATTGCTGTGTGGTCAGAGATTGCCTGATCTCAGCTATTGCGGCCAGCCTGTTCAATCTTTGCGCCTGCTCTGCCTACTCTGCCTAATCTATCTGCTCTGTCTGTCAGGCAACTTCGCGATTGTCTTCGGCGGCGCCCCTCCTCGATCGCCCGCTCGTCTGCCCTTCACCCCCCGCTGCGTTCAATCGAGTGCGCGGCCGCCTGCAGGAAGATCCGCCGCAGATCCTCATCACGAATCGTGGCCGCGACCTCGGCGAGGTCCGCGGTGATCTCGGCCGTATTCTGGAAGTCGAAGGTATTCGCGGTGGGCGGAAGAGCCGCGCTGACGGCGGCCTGATCTATCTCAAAGTCGAGGCGGGTCACCAGCGGCGCCCCGCTGAGTCGAGCCATCCGGGCAATATACTCGGGAGCCAGCTTTTCGAGCTGAGTCTTCCAGGTCCGATCAGAGACCGCGATGCGGAGGGTCTGGTCGACGAGGGCCAGCGGGGTTGAATGGGGGAGAAGCCCGTCACCAGCGATCTTTCGCCAGAGAGCAAACGCGATCTGCTCCTGAACTTGCGGGTCGCCGCCAGCCTTCCGCAGAATGACCGGCAGGGCCTGAAAAAGGGTCTGCATCAACTCGCCTTTCTCTCGTCACCTTTCACTCGACTTGATCCGGTCAGCTGTGTTGCAATAACCGGGTCCTCAAACGACATAAGTTTAGTTGAAAACCAGAGTTGCGACAAGGTCGTGACCAGACCACAATTTCGATATTGAATCGATGGTCAAATAAATACGGTCTAATAATTGAATGAAGGTTCAAGCTGATGATCATACTTGCTTCAGGTTCACCGCGCCGGGCCGAGTTGCTGCGTGCCGCTGGCATTGAGTTCACGATCCGGGTGGCGGACGTTGACGAGACGCTGCTGGCCAACGAGACCGCCTATGAGTACGTCTCGCGACTCGCCCGCAGCAAGGCAGAGGAGGTGTCACGCCAGGTCGGTGGCGGGCCGCTGGTGCTCGGGGCCGATACGACCGTGGTGATCGACGAGGAGATAGCCGCTAAACCGGTCGATGAGGCGGACGCGCGGCGCATGCTCCACCGCCTGAGTGGCCAGTGGCACGAAGTGCTGACCGGAGTGGCCCTTGTTCATGGCCATCATCTGCTGGTTGAGGTTGAAGTGACGCGGGTTCGTTTCGCCCTGCTCACGAAATCAGAGATTGACTGGTATGTGGGAACTGGGGAGCCAATGGACAAGGCGGGCGGATATGGGATTCAGGGATATGCGTCGCGTTTCGTGGAGAGAATCGAGGGGAGCTATTCGAACGTGGTCGGACTGCCAGTGAGTCGAGTCTACGATATGCTTCGCCGGATCGATCTGGGGCAGTAAGGGAATCGAACTCCCCGGCGGTGCGGGCCGGGGAGTTCGATTTAATCTAAAGGTCTTCAGATCTTTAGGAGAGATCGCTCAGTCCAAGGAGATGACCCATCTTCTCCTTCTTGGTGAGGAGATAGCGGTAGGCAGGTTCCTTGGCCTTGATCTCGAGCGGAACCCGCTCGACAATCTCGAATCCGGCCTGGTGGAGAGCCTGAAGCTTGTCTGGATTGTTGGACATCAGGCGGATGCGCCGGGCGCCGAGCTGACGGATGACCTCGGCGCAGAGGTGGTACTCGCGCTGGTCGACATCGAAGCCGAGTCGCAGGTTGGCTTCGATGGTGTCTGCCCCCTCATCCTGCAGAGCGTAGGCGCGAATCTTGTTGATGATGCCGATGCCCCGCCCTTCCTGATGTTGGTAGACGATGATTCCCTCACCTTCTTCCTGCACCATCTCCATTGCCCGCTGAAGTTGCGGACCACAATCGCACTTGAGTGAGTGGAAGGCATCGCCGGTGAGGCATTGCGAGTGTATTCTGACCAGGGTCGGGCGATCAGGGTCGATCGGCCCCTTGACGAGCGCAACGAACTCCTCGCCATCCGCGACCGCGCGGAACCCGACAATTTGAAATGGTCCGAATTCGGTGGGAAGTTTGGCCTCGGCCTCCTTCACCACGCTTGATCCAACTGTTGCTCGGTCACTGCTATTCATCGTGACAACTCCTTCCAAGTGAGGCCTGTCCAGGCCTGAAGAGGTACGGAAACTTCCATACCCGCAAGGGATGTTGCATTGGATATGCTAACAAAATAATGGCTCCTCGTGGAGAGGCAGCCGTGGCTGCAATAGAATGATCGCGCGACCATCGTTAGTTCAGCGGAACCCATACAGCAATGGCAAGGTAATCGGGAGCGGTGTACCCATCATCACGGAGGAGTGACAAAGTTATCACGGGAGCAGAGAGATGCAGTTGGCAGATATTCTGGTCATATTGTTGTTTGGGCTGGCGATTCTCAATGGGGCGGGGTTGATGAGCTCGCTCGAGCGTTGCGGAGTGGGGCTGAAGTGGTGGGAGCGGCTCAGTTTTGGCACGGTGCTTGGACTGGCGGGCCTCGCGTTGAGCGGACTTCTGGTGATGATCGGCGCGGGAGCTGGGGAACCGGGACGAACCGCCCAGCTGGGTGCTTGGTTGCCGCAGATCATCCTGGCGATTCTGCTTGCCAGGGTGGGGTGGTTGCCGCGAACTCTGGGGTGGCGAAGTGTGAAACTGAAGAGGCCCGGACCGGCGGTCATCTGGTATGGGTTCTGGTTTCTCCTCTGTGGCGGGCTGGCGGGACGAGTGATCGATATCGATGCGGCGGGGGTGACGACCGCCCCGGCCAGCAACTATGGCGATCTCGCCTTCCACCTCAGCGTGATCAGTTCCTTTGCCTTTGGCGGCAACATGCCGCCGGAGAATCCAATCTTCGCCGGTGTGACCTTCACCTATCCATTCCTGATCGATCTCCTGACGGCGATCCCGGTGGCAATGGGGGCGGGATGGGAGGTGGCCCTGCTGATAACCACCCTGCCCCTTCTCCTTGCGCTGGTGGGGGTCGTCGAGAGTCTGGGGGAGCGACTGACCGGCAGACGCTGGATTGGGCGGCTGGCGCTGCTGCTGCTGTTCTTCAATGGCGGTCTGGGATTTCTGAGTCTGGCGAGAGAGCTGCGGGAGGTCATCGCGGCCGGAAGCGCGGAGACCAAATGGGCGGGGATTGTCGGGCTGCTCGTGCATCCGCCGGCCACCTACACGATCAAC
>Ga0209972_10001144_pt1 | contig 23882 bp, 18 predicted proteins | sample NOAtaG_7_FD_187302 | JGI IMG/M metagenome (GOLD analysis project Ga0209972, IMG submission 187302) | Freshwater lake microbial communities from Lake Erie, under a cyanobacterial bloom - NOAA_Erie_Diel1S_2200h metaG (SPAdes) (version 2) | ecosystem: Environmental > Aquatic > Freshwater > Lake ... | reverse complement strand
AGTGGCGTCATCCAGCAGCAGCACCGACGGCTGCATGATCAGGGCCCGCGCCAGCGCCAGCCGCTGCCTCTGCCCACCCGAAAGATTCGCTCCATGCTCACCCACCGGCGAATCATACCCGGCCGGCAGCCGACTGATGAATTCGTGGGCCGATGCACTCCTGGCCGCACGCTCCACAGCCTCCCGGTCCGCCTCCGGTGCCCCAAACGCAATGTTCTCAGCAATCGTGCTGCTGAACAGAAAACTGTCCTGAAACACCAGCCCCGCGGCCGCTCGCACATCCGCCAGACACAGATCAGGCAGCGGCCTGCCGTCCAGCAGAATCTCACCACCCGTCGGATCATAAAATCGCTTCAGCAGCATCAGCAATGTCGATTTACCGGCCCCCGTCGGACCCGTAATCGCCACACATTCCCCGGCACGCAGCTTCAAACTGATGTCCTCCAGTATCGGCTGATCCGGAACATAGCCAAAACTGACCCCCCGAAACTCCAGGGAGTCACGCACACCCCGCACACGCACCGGTGTCCCGGACTCCCGAATCTCCTCAGGCTCATCCAGCACCTCAAACACCCGGCCAGCACTCGCCAGACTGCTCTGAACACTGTTCACAATTCCGGTGATGTGCGCCACCTGAGCAGCAAACTCCTGCAGCAATCCCGCAAATACAAACAATCCCGAGCCCAGCGATAATTCACCCTGAATCACCAGTCGCCCACCGTACCCGATCAGGATCAGCATGTTCAGCTGCGTCAGCAGTCCAATCAGCGGCTGAAAGGTCGACATCCGCTGAAAAATCGAAAATTTCAGGCTCCGAATACTCTCATTCGCCGCCTGAAACTTCACCGCCTGCTCCGCTGTCCTTGCAAAAGCCTTCACCACCTGCATCCCCTGCAGGTTCTCAACCAGCGTGCGAACCATCGCATCACCCAGCTCACTGGCACGCAGATAAGCCGGCTGTACCGCTCGCGAAAACAGCACACTGCCGACCCACAGCAGCGGCGTCGATGCCAGACAGGCCAGCGTCAGCCCGACATGCACCTGCAGCATGTAAACGAAATACAACACCAGCGTCAGCACCACGGTCAGCATGCGAATCAGCACGCCGTCCAGAAACGCCCGCACGTTGTTCGCGTCACCCGCAGCCCGATTGATGATGGAACTGCTCTGACCGGAATCATAAAACCGAAAACTCAGACGCTGCAGCCGCGCATAAATGTCCGTTCGCAGCTGCAGCAGCACCCGCTGAGACAATGCGGCCGAAGCAATGGCTGCCGCATACTTCACCCCCGCCGAAGCCAGCGCCCCCGCCAGCACAGCCCCCGACAACGCCAGCACCACCTGCAATGGTGACCAGCCCGACGGAGGAGCGATTCCGGCAGGCCAGCGCGGAGCCGATCCGTGCAGCGCCTGCGACTGCAGAAAATCAATCCCCAGACCAGTCAGCCCCAGCGTCGCCAGGTTCAGCAGCACCAGCACGCCATGCATCACAGTCACAACCACACAGGCCCGGCGATACCTGAACGCCAGTCCCAGCAGCCTGACCAGCAGGTGACCCGTCGAATAACTCCGTTCCGATTTCTGCTGCCCCATCAGTCCCGACTCTGCCACACTCACAAACAGACTGCTGCACTCCAGACGACGTCTGCCCCTCTTAACCAGTCAGCAGCAAACAGGTCCAGAGGAAAGAAGTTTTCCGAATCGCCCCGCGCGGCAGATTCCCGCAGCCCCGCAACAGGGTCTCACACAGATCGGAAAATAACGCCGGACTCACGCCCCGTCCGGCCTGCTCTGGCCACAGCAGCCGCGAAAAAACAAACAATCAGGCAGCCCGCTTCAGTTCCGTCGTCCCGGCAAGTCGCTCCACCAGAAATCGGGCTGCCGCCTCACTCGCACCAGCCGCTGCCGTGCGATCCGCCAAAGCCCCCATGTCTGCCTGCACCTGACGCAGCGCCGCCCTGTCGCCCAGCCACAACCCCAGACGCTCCACAATCTTCGCAATATCCGGCTCAGGATCGCCACTCGATACAAACTCCGGCATCACCTCGCGATTCGCCATCAGGTTGGGCAGACTGATCCAGCGGCAAAGCATCAGAAACCGTGCGAAAAAACGTCCAATCTGCGGAACTCGGTACAGCACAATTCCCGGTTTCCGCCGCGCCAAAAGCTCCAGACTGATCGAACCGCTGACCATCAGACAACAGTCTGCCGACTCAATGACCTCCGAAGCCGCACCGGTAAAATAATTCAACGGCAAATCCAGGCCACTGGTCGCCTGCAGCTTCTGACAGCGAAGCCGCTGGTCGTCGCGATAGCAGCCCACGGCCCAGCGAGTCTGCGGAAAACGCACCGCCAGCCGCCGCACAACCTCCATCATCACCGGCCAGTTCTTCTCGATCTCGTGCCCCCGCGATCCCGGCAGCAATGCCACCAGCGGCCCCGCCCCGGAGTTCAGTTGCCCCAGAATTTCCGCATCCAGCACACGCTCACGAACCTGATCGAAAAATGGATGCCCCACCCACGAACACGCTGCACCTCGCGACTTGTACCAGTCGTACTCAAACGGCAGCGCACACAACACATGATCCACCCAGCGCCGGACCTTGCGGATCCGCCACGGAGCCCAGGCCCAGAGCTGCGGCGGCAGATAATAGTACACGGGAATGCCCCGCTTCTTCGCGGCACGAGCAATCCACCAGTTGAAACCCGGAAAATCCACCAGCACCACGGCATCCGGCGGCGACTCATCAAAATGCCGCTCCGCCTCACTCACCAGCCCGTAAAACTGCCGCACCAGCGGCAGCACTCGCAGAAATCCCATCACCGCCAGCTTCGTCAGCTCGTGAAACAAACGACAGCCTGCCTGACGCATCGCCGGGCCGCCAAATCCCTCCACCTGAACTGATGGACTCAGTCGCTGCAAATGCGAAATCAGACGAGCCGCATGCTGATCACCACTGGGCTCGCCCGCGGAAAAGAAAATCCTCATCGCTGTACCCTGCCTCCTGCAGCCACTGCCGTTCCCGAAGACTGCCCACGCAACAGCAAACCCCGGAAAACTCATTTTGACAGCCCGCACTCAAAACGTCTAGACTTCCTGTCCAGGTTGTGTGTGCCCTGATTTCGCCGGCCTTGTGCCCGCTGCACGTTTCCTCGGACAGGATGTCCCATGAAAATTGTCTGCATGATCCCCGCCCGCCTGCAGTCCACCCGACTGCCGCGCAAACTGCTGCTCAGCACCACCGGACGCCCCCTCCTGCAATATGTCTGGGAAACCGCACGCCGCTGCCCGGAATTCAGCGATGTGGTCGTCGCAACCGACAGCGCAGAAATTGCTGAGGTGGTCAGGGATTTCGGCGGGCGAGCAGAAATCACAGGACACCATCACAGTGGCACAGACCGCATCGCAGAAGTCGTCCGACGCTGCTTCCCCGATGCCGATGCCGTTGTCAACCTGCAGGGCGATGAACCCGAACTCGACCCGGCAGTCGTGTCCGCACTCGTCCGCGAACTGGAACACGCCGGCACCGAAATGGCTACCGTCGCCTGCCCCATACTCTCTCCCGCAATCCTCCGAGACCCGTCCTGCGTCAAACTTGTCACCAACGCACTCGGACACGCCATGTACTTCAGTCGCTCACAAATCCCCTTCACTCGCGATACAGCCCCGGAGCATTTCTTCAGGGATGGCGAACCGTCTCCGTTCCTGCTGCATGTCGGACTCTACGGATACCGTCGTGACTTCCTGCTGAGACTGACCTCGCTGCCACCATCCCCCCTTGAACAAATGGAAAAACTGGAACAACTGCGAGCGCTGCAGGCAGGAGCACGCATCGCTGTCGCCGTTGTCAACCATGCCGCCGTAGGAATCGATACTCCGGCCGACTACGAAGCCTTTGTTCAGCGCCAGCAGACTCAGACCATCCGCCGAGCCGCCTGAAACCGAGCAATCAACTCCCCCTTGGCCGAATGCCCTCAGCCACGCCCCACGTACAACTGCTGCGTCGGTAACACGATCGCAGACAGAAAATTCACGCCGTCCGGCATGTCCAGCATCGCCAGCGCCGCCTTCACAATACTGTCCACTGACATCATCGGCTCCTCGTCCGCTGCCAGCCCCGATTCCAGCCGACGCTCCACCAGCACGTTGCCAGGATGCAGACAGCCGACACTGATGCCCCACTGCCGGCCCTCCAGAGCCGCCGCCTGAGTCAACCCATCCACCCCAAACTTCGCCGCCGTATACGCCGCAGAATTAAGACGCGGGCGCTGAGCAGAAATCGAACCGATATTCAGCACCCGACCGCGGCCAGCCGGCTTCATCAGACGAAATGCAGCCCGAGTACACAGGAAGGAGCCCGTCAAACAGGCCCCCATCACCCGCTGCCACGCCTCCAGAGTCAAATGCTCCAACGGACCGCCGTCAAATGCTCCTGCATTATTGACAAGAATGTCCAGATTCCCAAAAACCTCGCTCGCGGTTGAAAACAGCGTCTCCACATCCGCCTCAACCGCCACGTCCGCCACCACAGTCATCAACCGCTGACCAGCCACTCCCTGCAGTCGCTCCGCCACCGCACGCAGCTTTTCCTCACTGCGACCACAAATTACCACACGGTCACCACGAGCCAGCAGGGTCTCTGCCAGCCCCAGACCAATTCCGGAAGCTCCTCCGGTAATCACTGCCGTTCGCGACATGAATAATTTCCTTTCGATGGAACAAATGGGAAATCCAATCCGAACCGCCAGGAATTCGCAGCGGGTTTTTCAAAAGAAACGCGACTCTTCGCCGAACAGCGTCTACCAATTACGTGTCACTGGCAGATCAGTTCTGCAGACATATCCCCTGAACTTCCGGAAATTTCGACATGACCACTGCTCCCGCCGCTGCTCGCAGCCGCCCCGCTCGCCTCCGCGTTAACTCTCCCCCGCCGACATTTCGCGCCGGAAGCGTGGACAGCTCCGACGCCCGTTTTACTCGGATCGCCATGCTGGAAACCATGATCGAAGTGCAGCGAATCCGCACCCGCAAGCGACTGGCTGCCGGGCTGCTGCTGATCGGGATTGGTGCAGCAGCCGTTGTTTTCGCCCTGGTCTGGTAATCGTCGCGTGATCCGCCAATCGGGCCACCCTCCCTGCCGTCAGGAACTGCAGGACAGCATGGAACACCCCGCTCGCTGCCGCGCCCATTCCGGTCGCTTCGCCGCCAGGTGCTCCTTGCCAGGTTGCTCATCATACGGAAACTTCAGCAGCTGCTGCAGTTCCAGAATCAATGACACGTCTCCCTGTTCAGCCCGGTCAATCGCCAGCTGCGCCAGATAGTTCCTCAGCACAAACTTCGGGTTCGTCCGGTCCATCACCAGCCGTCGCGCTTCATCCGTGATTCGGCGTTCCGCCAGAACCGCCCGATATTGCCGCAGCCATCTCTGCAGAGCAGCACGAACCTCATCTCCGACAGCCTGCGGCTGATACCACGCATCCTCCAGCAGCAGCAGCACACGCTGCCACTCGTCGGACGACATTTCAGCTCCGGACGGACTGAGCGGTACAGCTGCAAGACGACGGTAAAAGATGGTCATATCCGTTTCAGCCAGCTGCAGCAGCTCCGGCAATTCGTCCGCCAGCTCCGCCACCGTATCGCCTGAATCCTGTATGCCGATCTTGCAGGCCATCATCTCGCGACATGCCGCATTGAATCGCTGGGTATAGGCATCAATGCAGGCCTGCAGCGGTTTTGCATCGGGAAACAGCGGCACCAGAGCATTCGCAAACTGCACCAGATTCCAGAGTGCAATCTGCGGCTGCTGCCCGAAGGCGTAACGCCGACCCGCAGCATCCGTGGTATTCGGAGTCCAGTCGGGGTCAAAATTCTCCACCCAGCCGTACGGACCATAGTCAATCGTCAGCCCCAGCACCGACATATTGTCCGTGTTCATTACGCCATGCACGAAACCCACGCGCATCCAGTGCACCAGCAGGTCTGCCGTACGCTCACAGATGTCCCGAAACCAGGCTTCCCGCAGCGCTTCATTCGGCTGCGAACTGAGCCCGAAATCCGCCTGCATGCAGTAGTCCGCCAGTCGCCTCAGTAAGTCAACATCACGGCGGGCAGCCGGCAGCTGAAAATTGCCGAATCGCAGAAAGGAGGGCGCCACGCGACACACAACAGCTCCCGGTTCCTGCCGCGGATTGCCGTCGTAAAACATATCCCGCGTCACCAGTTCTCCGGTGCCCACCAGACTCAGAGCACGCGTCGTGGGAACACCCAATGCATGCATCGCCTCACTGCACAAATACTCCCGCACACTGGATCGCAGCACAGCCAGACCATCCGCTGTACGCGAATACGGAGTCGGTCCGGCTCCCTTGAGCTGCCACATCCACCAGCGCCCGTCCGGCCCCCGCATTTCACCCAGATTGATCGCACGACCGTCGCCCAGCTGACCGGCCCAGTTGCCAAACTGATGCCCGCCATAGCACATGGCAAAAGGGTCCATCCCCGGCAGCAGACGATTCCCGGACAACACGTCCGCCGCAGAATCATCAGGGATCAGCGGCAACCCCAAAGTTGCCGCCAGGTCTTCGGACCAGGCCAGCAGCCTCGGAGCACTGACGGGGGTCGGCAGCACACGCGAATATGCCGCGCCACGCACCTGCCGTCGGAAATTGGCCGGCTCCGAGTCACCCGGTAAGCCGTCCACAAACCGACGGTGAAATTCTGTCAGATCCAGACTCTGCAGGCTCATGCTGTTTCCCGTTCACCACAGAACATCAACCCGACCGGGGCTCCACAGCCTGCGGCAAAACTTCCAGCAACCGCTCAATTTCCGGCTCAGTGCCGATCGTGATCCGCAATCCGTCCAGCTCTCCGCCATCCGCCGCCGCACCAGGAAACTTCATATACCGCACCAGCACACGCTCCTGCTTCAGACGCTCATAAATCGACCGATGGCTGACAGATGCGTGCGTCGTCCAGAGAAAATTGGCCTGACTGGGGTGCACCACGAAACCATGGCGGGGCAGGGCAGTCGCCAGCCTCAGGCGAGTCGCCAGAATCCTGTCACGGTTCGCCAGCATCCACTGCTGGTCTTCAAGCGCTGCGGTTGCCGCAGCAATCGATACCGCATCGCAGTTGTAACTGTCCTTCACTTTCCGCATCCCGGAAATCAGGTCGGGATGAGCAATGCAGTAGCCAAAGCGGATGCCGGCCAGACTGTAGGATTTGCTGAATGTGCGTGTCATCAGCAGACGACCGGCAAAGCGGGCGTCCCGCAGCAGCTCGGCCCCCTGCGACTGCTCAGAAAAATCGGCGTACGCCTGATCCAGCACCAGCACACCATCATCAGGCAGCAGCTCCAGCAGTTGGTCGGTGGACCAGGAGGTGCCCGTTGGCGAATTCGGATTTGGAACGAAGAAAATCCTCACGCTGCGGCGCAGTTCCGCCGCTCGCGACTGGTCCCAGGTCCAGTCCGGTCGCAACAGCAGACGATGCACACCCACATCCTGGATCCGGGCCAAAGATTCATACAGCACATAACTGGGATAGGGATAACCAATCTGCTGCCCGGCATCACAGAATGACCGCATGATAATGGTCAGATTTTCATCACTGCCGTTGGCCGGCAGAATCCAGTCCGGCTCAACTCCATGCAGCGCCGCTGCCACTCGCCGAAAACCGGTCGCATCAGGGTCCGGATAAACGTTCAGACGCCCCTCCGCCATCTGCCGGATTGCTGACACCACCCGCGGCGAAGGCGGATACGGGTTCTCGTTGGTGTTCAACTTGACCCAGCCGGTTTCCTGAGGCTGCTCGCCAGGCACGTAACCAGCCATGCGATCAATTGCCGGACGAAAAACTGATGCCATCGCTAAATTCTCAAGACACGGAGGAAGCAAAATCGCGGAAACAACAACGCAGGTCAAAAGCAGACAGCCCGGCAGCAACCCGCAGACAACCGATCCCGTCGGCAGGTTCAGCCGCCCCCTGGCCGCACGCCTGCCCGTGAGCCTCAGCAGTCTCGCTGCTGACTGCTGCTCTGACAATCGCCCGACGCCCGATTCCGCTGGAGCGGAAGAATCACCTGCTCCGGGAATCTCTGCGCCCCCGCAGATCCTTCGCAGTCTCACCAACCCGCATGCAAACCGGCAAAACCCGCCGATTCCCCCGACCAGGCCCTTAATCCGCACCGCCCCACGCGAAATGAACGTCCGATCTTCTGCTCAGGCACAGCGGTTGCACCCGCGTTTTACATCGAAACCCAGCGGCGACAGGCCATCGCCATTCAGTCCAGCACAGGCAGGGAACCATGAGACTTCTGATTACGGGCGGAGCAGGATTCATTGGCAGTCATATCGCTGAGCAGGCCGTCGCACTCGGCTGGACAGTGGCTGTGGTTGACGACCTCAGCGGCGGCCGGCGGGAAAATGTCCCTGCCGCAGCCCGATTCTTCCAGTGCGACATCCGTAATCCCGTCGGACTCCAGCAGGTGTTTGCCGACTTCCGACCGGAAGTGGTCAGCCACCAGGCCGCGCAGGCCAGTGTCTCCGTCAGCGTCCGCGAACCCGTCCGTGACGCCGAAATCAATATCCTCGGTTCAATCCATGTCATGCAGTGCTGCGTACAGGCCGCTGTCCAACGGCTGGTCTTCGCCAGCACCGGCGGCGCCATCTACGGGGAAGTTCCGGACGGCACCCGCGCATCAATTGCCACCACACCTGTGCCCCAAAGCCCCTACGCCTGCAGCAAATTCGCCGTCGAAAAATACCTCGAATCGTTCCGCCGCGAACACGGACTGAACTCCACCGTCCTCCGCTACGCCAACGTCTACGGACCGCGACAGGATCCCCACGGTGAAGCCGGAGTCGTGGCGATCTTCTGCAAACGCATGCTGGCGGCAGAACCCGTCAGCGTTTTTGCCCGCAGAACCGCCGGCGACCCCGGCTGTGTCCGCGACTACGTTTACATCGCAGATGTCGTTAAGGCCAACCTGGCCGCCATGCAGGGCCTGGTCCCGGACTCGATCCTGAATGTCGGTACCGGTATCGAAACCAATACCCTGCAGCTGGCTGAACAGCTGAAACAGATCCTGCAAAGCCCCAGCGAAATCCGCTTCGGGGACATTCGCCCGGGAGACGTCGAACGCTCATTGCTCGACGCTGACCGGTTCCAGCAGCTGCTGGGAACAACCGTGAATGTCCCCGACGGTCTGCAGCAAACCGCTCGCTGGTTCAGGGAACACCGTTCAACCTGAATATCTTCCAGCAGCGACAACTGGCCGGAAATCCGCAAAAACTGCTCTTTCAGCAAAAGCGGATTCCGGCATAGACTTGACCGCCGAGAACTCCCGGAAAACTGAAACCTCACAGTCACCGCAGACACCGCGGGCACACAAAACACCCTAAAGACACCACAACACGCAGACCCACCAATAACACATTCCTGATTCTTAACGAATTCAATGCGGCACGAATCTTGCCACGCCAGACCAGCCGGCAAATTTGACTGCAAAATTATCGGATCTGCACAATTCAGCAAAACCGCACAAAACAGGCTGCTCAGGCAACTGAGGGGCCTCCCGCAAATCAGAGACACCGTTCAGTCGGGTCGGCGCGTTTTGCTCAATGATTAACGCCCTTTGGTTGAGTGCAGGCGAACAGAAGCCGCTATTCATGCTGTCTCCCGAGGATCAGATGTCCCAATTTAACTCCAACACCGGCAACGCACGACACACACGGTTGTTGTTCAGCATTTTTGTCATAATGCTTCCCTTGTGTTTAACGATTCCGGCAGCAGCAGATACGATCCTGCTGGACGATTTCAGTCAGTCGATGACCGCAACAAACCCCACGGGCAACAATTATTCCTTCGATGACCTCGGAGGCACGCCCACGGAATACGAACTCAACCTCTACCCTAACGACCCGAAAAGCACGGTTTCATGGACTGACACCGGATCCGGAATTTTCGGCGGAACTCGAACGGTTACGATGGCGAAGAATTTCGGTGGCTCCAGCCCCACGAGCGCAAAAATTTACTCTGGCACCCTCCAGATCAGCCACCCGACATCTGACGTGCCGCTCTCAATCACGCTGGACTATCAGAACGCCCCTGCAACCATGTTTACGGGCGTCGACTGGTTTGTCGTCAATATGCAGGAACTTGACGATGTGGCGGTCAACAGCGTATTCCCCACCGTGCGACTCTACAGCAGTGCCTCGGTCTACAAAGAAAAAATATTCACAACTCCGCTTGCCCTCGGATCCAATATTCTCACCCTGTCTTCGCTTTTCAGCGAACTCGGCACACGAAATGTGACTCGGGTGACTGTGTCAATGAATGCACAGACCGGAGCAGACTTCAAAATCAACTCCCTTGCATTCACCCCAACTCCCGAGCCGGGAGCAATCGCCGCCAGCCTGCTGGCTGCCGTCCTTTGCGGAATCAGGCTGCACAAACGACAACGCGCACCCCGCGAACGCTCCTGCAAGCAGACAGAGAGCACCGCGACACTCTGTTAAACCAGATCGTTGGCCTCGCAAACTCGGGAATCCCCGCCTAAAAAGACTGCACGCCTGTGCGCATCTCTTTACCGACTCAGCCCCTGGCTGTGTTGATTTCCGGCAGCAGTTGTTGAACTTCCGCACATGGCCATGTTGCCCGCCGGCGACCCGTCGAATCTTTCACTACCAACGACTTTCGCACCATGAATGATGAGGGTTTTCCCGAGCGTTAACCCGCTCGCCGTGATTCGCCAAACTAACATTTCGTCAATGAAGGCCCACCTTGCCCCAACGCAACTGTTGTCGGAAAGGTCCCGGAACTCCTGACGAGATGAAAAATGAACATTGCACGCAGCATCATGATTCTACTGCAGGTATCTCTGACGCTGTCTCCGGCAATCTGTCGAGGCGATATCATAATCCTCGATGATTTCTCGACCGGATTAACCTTCGACGACGGTAACGCCGGCACCCCTCTGGGTGGAAAATTCTTCAACTCCAGCAATCAGGAAATCCCGGCGGGTTTCGGCAACACCTACGTTTCCTGGGGAGGAAACGGGGGCGGCACCGTGCAGGTGAACCCGGGTGTGACCGCCAGGTGGGTTGATACCGACGTGACTGATGGCATACTCGGGAACACCCGCACTGCCGAAGTCAAAAACGCCAGCGGCAGCAGTCGATCTTCCATCAGCATGCTGGGTGGAACGACCGGAAATGCCAACATCAATTCTCCCTCGGCGAATGTCATGTGTCTGACTTGTTTTGCCTACTCATTCGCCCCCATCGACGTGCTGCTGCACCACATTTTTTACATAGATTTCGTTGCCCTCGACTCAACGGCCAGGGGAAATCTGCAGGCTCGGTTGCATCTGTCCGATGGCACCAACACAGCGATTGCCACTCTTAGCACTGCCAGTGCAATCGTCGGCAGAAACCGATTTGACCTGGCGACTGCTTCCAACTGGGGGGCGCTGAATAAAGCAGCGGTTACATCGGCGATGATCGAATTCACATCGAACACAAACGGGGTTGACTTCGTGGTGGATGCGCTGCTGTTTTCCACCAACCCGGAGCCCGGAACTTTCGCCATCATGGCACTGGGCACCCTCGCTGTTGTCGGATTCCGGTTGCGAAAACGCCTGGCCAGCGCGTCCGGCAGGACTTGAAGCGACTGAAGGGAATCGAACCCTCACCAGGAGCTTGGGAAGCTACTGTGCTACCACTACACCACAGTCGCGCGGAGTAACGCCCGAAGAATACCCGGCCAGCCGGGACTGTGCAACCGGTGTCCGACTTTGCCCCCGCCTGTTCCCGCAAACTCGCAAACGCACCCTCAGTCCCACGGCGTTCGCAGCCGACTGAACCGACGCTCCGTCGCCGGTCGCACCACAACCACTCGCGGTCTGGTCTGCCCCGACGTTCCCAGCAGCCACGCGACAGCAAATCCCGCCACAAAACCGCCGATGTGAGCCCACCAGGCTACGCCCACCGCTTCGCCAGCCCCCATCGCAAACGTCCCCTGCCACAGCTGCAGCAAAAACCACAATCCCAGAAACACCGGGGCCGGGATAACCATCACCTGCAGAAAAAACAGAATCGGCACCAGCGACACCACGTTGGCCCTGGGATACAGGTACAAATATGCCCCCATGACACCCGCCACCGCCCCGCTGGCACCAATCGTCGGCAGCACCGACTCCGGATACATCCGGTAATGACTGAAACTGGCCAGCACACCACTGCCCAGATAGAACAGCAAATACCCCAGATGCCCCAGACGATCCTCCACATTGTCGCCAAAAACCCACAAAAACCACATGTTGCCCGCCAGATGCAGCAGACTTCCATGCAGGAAAATGCAGCTCAGTGCTGTCAGCCAAACAGGGATCGGAGGCTGCGGAATCTCTGACCGCACCTCCAGCTCCCGCACCCCAAAAACAGTCTGCACCAGTTCCCGATGCTCGATCACCACCGGTCGCTCCGGATGCGAAATCCTCGCCGGAATCATCCCGTACAAAAACGTCAACCGGCCATCCCGGTCTTCCGCCTGCAGCAGAAATCCCAGCACACAGACAAGAATCAGCAGGTAATTCACAACCGGAATCGTCCGCGATGGAATGTTGTCTCGTAACGGAATCATCAGCCTGCTCCCCGATGTCGCTCGAACCGTCCCTCAATGCTCAGCGATCCGCTGCCGGCACGACTGGATCAGCATGGCGAATCACAAAATCCACCAATTCCTGACACTCAAAAAAACCAGTCCACATATTGTGCCCCTGGCCCCTCGGCACCACCAGCCGAAACTCACCACCGGCCGCCCGATAACGCTCAGCAGCCAGCCCCGAGTTGGCCTCCAGCGGCACCACGGCGTCCACATCACCGTGAATGGCAAACATCGGTACCTGAGCCTTTGCCAGAGACTGCAGGCGATCCACCGGATTGAACTCCATCAGCCGCAAACCCAGCTCCTCCGCCGAAATCCCAAAGGCGCCGCTGGCCCGCTGCAAACCCGGATAACTGCTCAGACTGCAAACCGGATAGATTCCCGCAAACGCTGAGACGTGCTCCGGATGCAGTGCCGCCCATGACAGTGTCATCAGGCCGCCCCGACTGCGCCCCAGCAGTACCGGCTTCGACGAATATCCGCGCCGCACCATCTCAGCATGCAGATCATCAAACACGCGGTTGCCCGCTGGACTGCCATAGGATTCCCCCGCATCAATTCCTGCGATCGCAATCCCGGCATCCTGAAATTGCCGAAACATCCAGCGTTCCTCGCCACCCGGCAACCCCGGCAGCGTTGGGGCATACCATACCCACGAACGCCCGGAGCGTGGCAGGCCCCCACGGCCCGCAATCAGAAACGCCGGTCTCCCACCTGCCAAAAACGACTCACCCGCCAGCGGCAGCTGCTTCTCAGGGCGGGGCGACTGAGCCTGGACGGCTCCGCCACCCGCTCCGCACAACCACAGCAGCACGCTGCTCGCCACACACATCATCCCCGCTCGCAGTGCCACCATTCCCGGCTACCCCCATTCCTCATTTCTCAACCGCAACACTGACAATTCCCCGCGACTTCATGTACCATGCCGGGACATCGCCAGCCCGTCCGGCGAATCATCTGCCATTTTCCCACCCCTGCCAAGCCTCACACTGCAGTCACCGACTGCCAATTCCATCGCTCGGAAGACACTTACGGATGACCAACGAAGCAGCACTCCTTCAACAGCAACTCCAGAATTTTCGCAGCGACTTTCACAGGCTGCGGTCCGAAATCTCCAGGGTCATCGTCGGTCAGACAGACATCCTCGACGATACCCTGATCGCTCTGATCGCCGGCGGCCATGTGCTCCTCGAAGGCGTCCCCGGCCTCGGCAAAACGCTCACCGTTCGCACGCTCGCCAGCGCTCTGCAACTCGATTTTCGACGCATCCAGTTCACTCCCGACCTGATGCCTGCAGACCTGATCGGTACTCAGGTGCTGGCTGAATCAGCGGATGGTCGTCGCGTCTTTGATTTTCAGAAAGGCCCACTGTTCACCAACATCCTGCTGGCCGACGAAATCAATCGCGCCACACCCAAAACACAGTCCGCCCTCCTCGAATCCATGCAGGAACACTCCGTCACCGTGGCCGGAGCCACCCATCGCCTGTCCGAACCTTTTTTCGTCATGGCCACTCAGAACCCGCTCGAAATGGAAGGCACCTACCCGCTGCCGGAAGCCCAGCTGGACCGCTTCTTCGTGAAACTGCTGGTCCGTTACCCACGCCCCGAAGACCTCGAAACCATTCTCGACCGCACGACCGGCACCGCCCAGCCCACCGCAGCCCCGGTACTCTGCGGTACGCGTATCCGGGAAATGTCGGCACTCGCCCGCACCGTCCCCATTGCCAAAGAGGTCCAGCGGCACGCCATCGCGCTGGTGACGGCGACACACCCCGAACAGCAGTCGGCCACCGAAACCGCTCGCCGATACATTCGCTACGGCGCCAGCCCCCGAGGACTGCAGGCGTTGATTCTTGGAGCAAAAATTCGCGCCATTCTCGACGGTCGCTGCCACGTGGCCACAACCGACCTGCACCAGATGGCCCTGCCTGTCCTCAGACACCGCATCATCCTGAATTTCGAAGGACAGGCGGAAGGCGTCAGCACCGATGACGTCATCCAGCGCATCCTCGGACAACTCAGTGACTCCAGCTCAGCCAGTATTCGCTGACCCCACTCCTCGCCCGTAAAACCGCCCGCCATGCTCTTTCCTCCCGACTTTCTGACACGCCTCGAATACCTTTCGCTCATGTCGAAACGCGTGTTCCGAGGACAATTGCTGGCCCAGCGCAGAACTCGACAGACAGGAGCCGGTATCGAATTCGCCGACCACCGCGAATACAGCCCCGGAGAAGACCTCAGATACCTCGACTGGAATGTCTACGCTCGCCACGGAGATCTGCTCATCCGACGCTTCCAGGAAGAACAGGACCTGCACCTGTGGCTCCTCCTCGACTGCTCCAACAGCATGAATCTCGCCGATGGACGCAAATTCGATCTGGCCCGGCAGCTCGCCGCAGCACTCGCATGGATCGCCCTCGCCGATCTCGATCGAATCTCCGTCCTCGCCTGTGCCGCCGGGGTCGTCGAGCAGTTTCCGCTGACCCGCGGACGCGAACGCATCCTCCCCCTCATGCAGTTCCTCCAGGGACTCACCGCTTCCACTCCGCAAACCAGCCTGCTTGAATCCGTCCGACAGTTCCTCCACCGACGACCACGCCCAGGTATTGCCGTCATCCTCAGTGATCTGTTCGACCCCGCCGGTTTCGAAGCCGGCCTCGACCAGTTGCGATTCAGCGGATTCGATCTGCACGTCATACAACTCCACCACCCGCTCGATGCTGATCCGGCAGTACTGGGTGATGCCGAACTGGTTGATGTGGAAACCGGCACAACCCTGCAGACCACCATCACGGAACATATGCTGAGCGAATACCGTCGGTTATTCCGCCAGCATCAGGATGCCGTTCGAAACTACTGTGCCCGCTACAACCTCGGCTGCACCCAATCCGGCTGTCAGGTGCAGTTCGATTCGCTTGTGATGGCCATGATGAAACAATCCGCCACGTCCTGAAAATGCCCCTCCAGTCCCTGAGCCCTTGCTGATACCATGACATTTCTGGTGCCAACAGCCCTTGCACTCGCCGCCATCGCACTGCCGATCACGGTCCTCTACATCCTGAAACTCAGGATGCGGCGCGTGCCTGTCTCATCAGATCTGTTCTGGCAGCAGATTTTCCAGGCCCGACCGCCACGGTCCTTCTGGAATCGTTTCCGACACCCTCTGTCATGGCTCACGCAAATACTCATCCTGCTCACAATCGTTGCCGCAGCAGGCGATCCACGCTGGATGACTGGCAGCCCCCCGCACAGCCTCGTGCTGATCCTTGACGTCTCAGCCAGCATGCAGGCCGCAGAATCCGGCGGGCAGCGACTGGACCTGGCAACAGATCAGGCTCGCCGGATCATCAACAGTCTGCCACCAGGCTCACAGGCCGCGGTGATCGCTGCTGACCACCGCGCGGAAGTTGTTTGCGGCATGACCGACCATATCCCTGATCTGCTGCGAGCGGTCTCAGACATTCAGCCGTCCGCCGCCGCCGGATCCCCGGAACTCGCCATCACGGCCGCTGCGGAACTGCTCGGTCAGAACGATTCCGGAGAAATCATTCTGCTCACAGATCGCTGCTTTGAATCCACCAAACTCACCGAGCACCCGCGACTGACGATCCTGTCCGCAGCCACGCCCCTCCCCAACATGGGCATCACAAACTGCCAGTCTCTGCGCAATCCCGATGATCCGCTGACAGCCGAACTGCTGGTCGCCGTCACCAACTCATCACCTCACACCGCCGAAGCAGAACTGGAATTACGCCTGTCCGGGACACTCAGCAGCGTCGTGCGTCTGAAACTCAGCCCCAACGAAAGCACAACTCGCTCGTTTCCCCGCAGCGGACCCGCCGGAGGCATCTGGCGGGCCGAACTCAAAAACATCCGTTTCTCACGTGACGCCGACCCAACAGCCCCGGAACCGGACGCTGATTCAGCCCCAACCGATGCCCTCACCATTGATAATTCCGCAGTCGCCGTTCTCGAGGATGCCCCCCGACAGCAGGTGCTGCTGGTCAGCCCCGGCAGCCTGTTTGTGCAGAAAGTATTTGAGGCCGATCCGCTCACAGAACTCACTGTGCTGCCACAACCACCAGCGAATAATTCATGGCCACCAAATCATATTGTCGTGCTCCACGAAAATGTTCCCCGGCAACTGCCCGGTGGCCCGGTCATCGTTCTCGATCCCCGCAATGACTGTGATGCCTGGAACATCCGCAGCACTCGCGAAAATCCGCTGCCCGCACAAACCGTGGAAATGCACCCCATCACCAGAAACTTTCGCCTCGATGATGTGCTCATCCCCGCTGTCTCCGAACTTGAATTCCAGCTGAAACCCCGCATCCTCGCCGCTGCAGAAGATGGACTGCCACTCTGCTGCCTGCTGCAAAGACCGCAGGGACCAGTCGTCGTCATTCCGCTGCACCTGACGCAAAGTGACCTCGCGTTTCGCACAGTTTTCCCGATTCTCATGTCCAACACACTGCGCTGGCTCGCCGGTCATTCTGACGCACTGCCCTCCGCAACGCAGGCTGGCCAGCAGGTCGCTGTCCCGCTGCAATTGACCGCCCCAGCCACCCCCAACCAATACTCCCTGCTGCAGTCTCCCGCTGGAAAACTCACCCGCATTCCAGTCGTGCCCGACACAAGCTCGCCGCTGTCCGCAACGGCCCTCACCGGACCACTGCGGGAATCAGGCCTGTGGCTGATCGAACCGAACGGCGGCACTGCTCCACCCAGCACAAACTCAAACTCCGCCGTTCCGGTCGCCGTCAACGTGGCTGCTTCCTCTGAAACAGATCTGCGTCCCCGGCAAGCCTCCGAAAAATCCCCGAAATCCCCGCCCAGGGCAGTGGCTATGTCCGGACGCCCGCCCTGGTTCTGGCTGTGTCTGGCCGCTGTGCTGCTGCTGACGTCTGAGTGGTTTCTGTATCAGAGACGCTGGATCACCTGAACACACCATGACCATCGAATTCGCTCAACCCTCGCTGCTGCTGCTGGCGATTCCCGCTGGAATCCTGCTGTGGCTGCTGTATCGCCGCAGCCTCAGCGACTTCCCTGTCCGACAGCGACAGCTCAGCATGATCACACGCTCTGTGATCATGCTGCTGCTGCTGTGCAGCGCCGCCGGAATGACACTGCTGCTGTCCTCGACGGAACCATGGATCGTTTTCGTGACGGATGTCAGCCGCAGTATTGGCACCGAGGGACACACGGCAGCACAGGAATTCCTCCGCACCGCCGAACTTGCACGCGGACGCCGCTCAGCCGCCTGGATCTCATTCGCCTCAACCATCTCCGCGCCAGCACTCACACCTCCCGCAGCCCCCGGCAGCACAGCCCCGGCCGACACTCAGACCAACCAGTCTCCGCCTGAAACCAATATCGAACGCGCTCTTGATGCCGCTGTGGCCACTGTCCCTCCCGGATTTGTTCCCAGAGTCGTGCTGCTGACCGACGGCCACCAGACAACAGGAGATGCCCTCGCGGCCGCAACACGCAACACTGCGGAAATCTGGACCGTTCCGCTGCCCGCACCTTCGGCACCCGAAGTGCAGGTCTCCTCTCTGAAAGCTCCCCACGAAGTTCGCGAAGGAGAACCGTTTCTGATCGAGGCTGAAATCTCGGCAAATCACCCGGACGAAGGTACCGTCGAACTGTTCCGTGGCGAATTTCGAGTGGCAGCCAGACAGACCACACTGCAGCCTGGCAACAATGTGATCCGCTTTGAACAGTCTGTTGAACGGGATCGAGTGGCCGAATTCCGCGTTCGAATTTCCGGACTTCGCCAGGACACACTTCTCGACAACAACTCTGACCTCGCCCTCGTCAGCACCTCCGGAAAGCCCCGCGTACTGCTCGTGGAATCCGAACCCGACCAGATTCAGGAACTGGCCTTTGCCCTGGAAGAGCAGGGCATTCTTGTCGATGTACGCCCGATTGAAGGCCTGCCCGAATCACTGGAAGCCCTGCAGAACTTCGAACTGCTGGTGCTCTCAAATGTCCCTGCCACCAAAATCAGCCGCCAGCAGATGACCGTCATTCAGACGTGGGTCCGCGATTTCGGCGGCGGATTTCTGATGCTCGGTGGTGATCAGTCCTTCGGACTGGGTGGCTACTACCAGACTCCCATTGATGAATTGCTGCCGGTTCGCAGTGACTTCGAAAAAGAGCAGGAAAAACCATCGCTCGGCATGGTCCTTGTCATCGATCGCTCAGGTTCCATGGAAGGCGAAAAGCTGGAAATGGCGCGAGCTGCCGCGAGTGCGGCCGTCGATCTGCTGGGCCCCCGGGACCAAATCGCAGTCATCGCATTCGATGACCAGACCTGGGTCATCTCCGAATTGCAGCCGGCAGCCAGTCGCAGCCGAATCGCCGACCAGATCAGCCGCATACAGCCCGGCGGAGGCACCAACATGTTCCCGGCGATGGAGTCCGCTTTCGAAACTCTCAATTCCGCCAGCCTGAGACTGAAACACGTCATCATGCTGACCGACGGCATCTCCAACAGCGGCAATTTCGAAGGCCTCGCCCGGCAGATGTCCGCCGCGCGCATGACCGTTTCTGTTGTGGCCCTCGGCCCCGATGACGCCACAGACCTCAGACTGCTCAAATCCATCGCCACTCTCGGTCGCGGCCGATTCTATCACGCCGAAGATGCCGCTCAGGTCCCCAGAATTTTCGCTAAGGAAACACTGACAGCCAGCAAAGCCGCGATCAACGAAGAACCTTTTCTCCCTCAGATCATCCGCGCCACCCGAACACTCGCCGATATCGACCTCGAATCAGCCCCACTGCTGCTCGGCAGCGTTGTGACACGCCCCAAAGCAGCCGCTGAAGTCATCCTTGCAACAGAAAAAGGCGACCCGCTGCTCGCGTGGTGGCGGTACGGCCTCGGAATGACCGGCGCCTTCACTTCAGATGCCAAAAATCGCTGGGCCGCCGAATGGATTTCCTGGCCCGGATTCGGAAAGTTCTGGACCCAGACCATGCGGCAGCTGATGCGACCCGGTGGCAGCCAAAACCTGAATCTGACAGTTCAGCAGCAGGGACAGCAAGCCGTCGTTACCGTCAATGCACTCCTGCCCGACGGCACGTTCCTGAATACAGCCGATGTCAGCATCAATGTCATAAATCCCGCGCTGCAGCAGACAACCGTCCCGCTGCCACAGACGGCCCCCGGACAGTATGCAGCAACCATCCCGCTCGGACAAAACGGCATCTGGAATCTGGAAGCCACACTCAAACACTCCGAACTCCCCGCACTGCGCACTTCCCGCTCAATCTATGAGGGTCGTTCAGACGAGTTTCGTCTGCGTCCGACAAATCAAAGTTTCCTGCAGCAGCTCGCTGCCGTCAGCGGAGGTGTCTGGAATCCGGCTCCCGCCGAAGTGTTTCAAGAGGCCTCCCGCAGCACCCGCCGATCAGTACCGCTGCGCACATGGCTGCTCTCCGCAGCGGCGTTCCTGCTGGTGCTTGACGTCGCTCTTCGTCGACTTGAATTCCGCTCGTCCATGACCACGCGATCTTCGCAAAGCTCGCAGTCTGCAGGAATCTCAACGCCATGAAACACAGCTCCGATCTGCCCGCCATGCTCCAGCCCTTCCACCGCCGCCGCAAACTGCTGCACGCCTGGCATGCCGCCGCAGACACATTGTGGCAGACTGGCTGCGTTCTCAGTGTTGCCTCCGTTTCCGCGCCACTCCTGGGAATCTCACTGCCGATTATCAGCACTCCACTGCTCGCCTGCGGATCTGCAGCCGTCGCCGCAGTCCGCACTGTCCTGACCTCCGCAAACCTCGATCACACCGCCAGATGGCTGGACCGGGAACTGCAGCTGAAGGATCGCCTGTCCTCCGCCCTGCAATTTCTGCAGATCGAAAATCCCTCACCGATGCAGCAGCTGCAGATCGCTGACGCCCGCAACTGCCTCGCCTCAGTTTCAACCGACCAACTGCTCCCGCTCCGCACTCCCGCAAACTGGAAACGCGGATTGGCGATCACCGCTTTCGGTACCCTGCTGGCAATCGTCGGTCCCGCAGCCTGGCCACACGCCAGCGACACGGCCTCACCTGCCGCCACCGCCGTCCGCGAAAGCCAAAGAATGCAGGCCGAGCTGCAGTCCCTCGAGGAAGTCGCCCGTCAAACCGCAGATCCCGATCTGCAACAGGCACTCGAATCCATGAATCGCACACTTCAGGATCTCCAGTCTCAGCCACTGCCGCCGGAAGAAGCCTTCGCAAAACTCGCCGATATGGAAAACTCACTGCAGCAGCTGCAGCAAAAACTGAACAATCCGGCCGCTTTGCAGCAGCTTCAGAGTATCGGTGAAGCAATGTCCGCCACAGACGAACTGGAGGACGTCGGTAACATGCTGAGCAATGGAAAACTCGAGCAGGCCGCGGCCGCTCTGGCCAAAACTCAGAATCCCCGACTCGACCGCAGCGAACGACGAACCGTTTCCGAAAAACTTCAGCAGGTTCAGCAGCAGTTTCAGCAGTCCGCGAAACCCCAGGGATCACAAAAAATCGCTGAAGCCGCCGGAAAAATGGCCGAAGGACTGCAGCATGGGGATTCGCAGAAATTCGAGGAAGCCGCCCAGGGCATGGCCGCTGAAGCCCGTCGACTCGCCGGACAGAAGAAGCTCTCTGACCTGCTGCAACAGCAAATGCAAAGCCTTGCACAGGCACGCTCGGAATTCGAAAGTGAAGCCGGAAATCAGGCTCAGGGTCAGGGCAAAGGCGGAAACAAAGCCGGCAAAGGAACCGCCGGCGATCCACAGGGACAACAGAATGCCCGAAATGCGGCCGGCAGCGAACTGAAGCTCACAGGAGATGACTCCGGGACCGGGGATTCCGAAACAGAAAAATCCGAGGGACAGCCACAGGACCAACAGGCTGAAAGACAGTACCGACAGAACGCCCAAAGATACGAAGCACTCAGTGAGGCTGCCCTGCGATCAGAACCAATTCCACCCGGACAGAAAAGCCTGATTCGTCGCTACTTCCAGCTGATTCGACCGGCTCAACAGCCAACCGAAAATGCCACTGCCCCCCAATAACGACTTACTGGAACTTATCCGCTGAATCTCCTATGGTCTGGCTCCTGCGCCAGTTCCCCTCTCCGATTCAGGCAAACGGCCCGAAATTCAGGAATCCGTCCCCATGAAGTACAACCGACGAGAATCATTGCTGACCCTCGGAACAGTCGCCGGCTCACTGTCAGCGAACCAATCACTCGCCGCCAATCCTCGGCACAGCATCCACGCAAATCCGCTCGAACAAAAATTCCGCTACTGCCTGAATACCAGCACAATCCGAGGCCAGAAGACCGGGATTCTCAAAGAAGTCGAAATCGCAGCAGCAGCCGGCTACGACGGCATCGAGCCATGGATCCCCAATCTGCGGGAATTCCGAGATCAGGGCGGCAGCATTTCAGACCTCTCAAAACGCATCGCAGACTCCGGGCTCACAGTCGACAGTGCTATCGGATTCGCTCAATGGATCCACCCTGACCAGGCCACCCGAACGCAGGCCCTCGAAGAAGCTCGCAAAGATATGGACATGCTGAAACAACTGGGCGGTACAAGAATCGCCGCACCGCCAGTCGGAGCACACTCCGGAGATGCCCCCACCGTCGAGCTGCCCGCCGCAGCCGAACGCTTTGCTGCCCTGCAACAGATCGGCAACGATGCCGGAATCATCCCGCAGCTTGAGGTCTGGGGATTCTCCAAAAATCTCTCCCGACTCGGGGATGTCGCCTGGGTTGCCGCTGAAACCGGTCGCCGAGACTCCTGCCTGCTCCTCGATGTCTACCACATCTTCAAAGGTGGCTCAGACTTCGCAGGACTGTCACTGTTCAGCGATCAGTCACTGCAGGTCTTCCATATGAATGACTTCCCGGCTGACCCGACACGCGATCGCATGAATGACTCACACCGTGTCTACCCCGGAGACGGCATCGCCCCACTCAGCTCCATCCTGCAAATGCTGGCAGGAAAAGCCCGCACCATCACACTGTCTCTTGAACTGTTCAACCCGGGATACTGGCAGCAGGATGCCGCAGTCGTTGCCGCTGAAGGGCTCAAAAAGATGCAGGCGGCCGTGAAGGCCGCCGGCTTCTGAAATTCACGTCCGATGCTCACCCGTCAGTTGCCGCTCACAAAAAAGTCAATCCACATCACAAAGACCAGCAACGACAGCAGAAACACCATGCCCGCCGCATGAGCCCAGTTGATCACGGTGATACTGGGCTTGCGGCGAGTTATGCCTTCCCACAGCAAAAATACCATGTGACCACCATCCAGAATCGGAATCGGCAGGAAATTCAGAATCGCCAGGTTGATGCTGAGTATCCCCAGAAACACCAGCAGCTCCACAAAGCCGCGTTCCGCTACCTTGTAGGCAATCTTGGCTATCCCCACCGGCCCGCTCAGTGATTCCATGTCCACTTCACGACCAACCATCTTCCGCAGACTGCGATAAATCGAAAACGCGACCTTCCGAGTTGTCGCAAGACCCAGCGTCAAAGCCTCAGGCAGAGACTGCGCTCGCAACAGCACACGCTCGTTCTCCCAGATCTCCGGGTTGAATCCCCGCACCCACAGGAACCAGTCATCCTCCAGCTCCAGCTCCTGCAACGTTCGAGTCCCGGTGGTCTTGCCATCCTCAAAATGCAGCACAAGTTTGCGCCCCGGAGCCCGCTGGAGCTGATCAAAAGCCCAGGCCCAGTTTGGCTCAGCTTCCTCCGCTGTCGCGTTCTCGCCGGCAGCCAATGGCAGCTCCACAGGAGTCTCAGCGTTGCCCCACGCATCAGGCTTACCAGTACCAGGTTCCCGATGCAGCAATTCAATCTTTGTAATCTTCGTCAACTGCGACAAACCACCCAGCTTCTCAACCTCAGAACCCGGCAGAATCTTCGCGATGTAATTCTGCACCTGATAACCCAGGCCGATCGATGGAATCGTCAGCGGAGATGTACTGCTGTCAGGACTTTCCATCCAGCCCGGCAGATCAGCATTCGGAACCAGCTCACACTGCCCCTCCACTGTCCCCCCGCTCGTCGCCCGCGAATACATCACAGTGACCGTCTGACCGCCCTTCCGCCCGAAATACACCGGCAAACTCAGCGGATCAATGTCCTCACCCGGCTTCAGTCCATCCACAGCACGGATCGTGTCCCCAACCTTCAAACCGGCCTGCGCGGCCGGGGAATTGCTCTGAATCGCA
>Ga0209972_10001141_pt1 | contig 23922 bp, 15 predicted proteins | sample NOAtaG_7_FD_187302 | JGI IMG/M metagenome (GOLD analysis project Ga0209972, IMG submission 187302) | Freshwater lake microbial communities from Lake Erie, under a cyanobacterial bloom - NOAA_Erie_Diel1S_2200h metaG (SPAdes) (version 2) | ecosystem: Environmental > Aquatic > Freshwater > Lake ... | reverse complement strand
CACCGACCAGAACGCCGAGTCGACCTACGAAGCGCTCAAGAAGTACGGCATCGACCTTGTCGAGAAGGCGCAGCAGGGGAAGATCGATCCGGTCATCGGCCGCGACGAGGAGATCCGCCGCTGCATGCAGGTGCTGTCGCGGCGCACGAAGAACAATCCCGTGCTCATCGGCGAACCCGGTGTCGGCAAGACAGCGATTGCAGAAGGTCTTGCAATCCGCATCGTGAACGGCGACTGCCCCGAGTCGATGCGCGAGTCGCGCATCGTGGCGCTCGACGTCGGCCAGCTGCTTGCGGGTGCGAAGTACCGCGGAGAGTTCGAAGAGCGTCTGAAGGCCGTGCTCCGCGAGGTCGCGTCGAGCGAAGGCCGCATCATTCTCTTCATCGACGAACTCCACACGATCGTCGGCGCCGGCCAGAGCGAGGGCGCCGTCGGCGCAGGGCAGCTCTTGAAGCCGGCGCTCGCGCGCGGCGAACTGCGTTGCATCGGCGCGACGACACTCGACGAGTACCGCAAGCATGTCGAGAAGGACCCCGCGTTCGAGCGGCGGTTCCAGCCTGTGTTCGTGGGTGAACCAAGCCTCGCCGACACCATCGCGATCCTGCGCGGCCTCAAGGAGCGCTACGAGACGCACCACGGCGTGCGCATCCAGGACGGCGCGATCGTCTCGGCTGCGACCCTGTCGCAACGCTACATCGCAGACCGATTCCTGCCCGACAAGGCGATCGACCTGCTCGATGAGGCCGCGTCGAAGCTGCGCATCGAGAACGACTCGATGCCGGCGGAGCTCGACGAGATCAAGCGCCGCGTGATGCAGCTCGAGATCGAGCGCGAGGCGCTCAAGCTCGAGAAGGACCCGGAGAGCAAGAAGCGCCTGTCCGCAATCGAGGAGGAACTCGCCGACTTCAACGAGAAGGACCGCGCGATGACCGCGCGATGGGAGATCGAGAAGAAGGAACTCGACGCGGTGAAGAGCGTGCAGGCCGAGATCGAGAAGAAGAACATCGAACTCGAGCAAGCGAAGCGCCGCGGCGACTTCGAGAGCGCGTCGCGCATCCAGTACGGCGACCTGCGCGATCTCGAGCAGCGGCTGAAGGCGGCCGAGGAGTCGTTCCGCCGCCGCCAGGCCGAAGGCACCGCGCTTGTGAAGGAAGAGGTCGACAGCGAGCAGATCGCCGAGGTCGTCGCCAAGTGGACAGGCATTCCCGTCGCGAAGCTCGTCGAGAGCGAGCGCGAGAAGCTGCTCCACATGGAGGATGAGCTCGCGAAGCGCGTGGTCGGCCAGCGCGAGGCGGTCGGTGCGGTCAGCGAGGCCGTGCGCCGCAACCGCGCCGGCCTCGGCGAGCCGAACCGCCCGATCGGATCGTTCCTGTTCCTCGGGCCGACGGGCGTCGGCAAGACCGAACTCTGCAAGGCGCTCGCTGGATATCTCTTCGACACCGAGGAGGCCATCGTGCGCATCGACATGAGTGAATACATGGAGCAGCACGCGGTGTCGCGGCTCATCGGCTCGCCGCCGGGCTACGTCGGCCACGACGAGGGCGGCCAGCTGACCGAGGCCGTGCGCCGGCGGCCGTACTGCGTCGTGCTCTTCGACGAGATGGAGAAGGCGCACCCCGATGTGTCGAACGTGCTGCTGCAGCTCCTGGACGACGGCCGCCTGACCGACGGCCAGGGCCGCACGGTCGACTTCTCGAACACGATCGTCGTGATGACCTCGAACATCGGTTCGCACGCGATCCTTGAGATGACCGAGCGCCACGAGGACGATTCGGTGATCGAGGCGCATGTCCGCGGCATCCTCAAGAAGCACCTGCGGCCGGAGCTCCTGAACCGGATCGACGAGACCGTGATCTTCCACGCGCTGTCGCGCGAGCAGCTCGGCGGCATCGTCGAGATCCAGCTCGGCAACCTGCGGAAGCGGCTTGCCGCGCGCGGCATCACGCTGGGCGTCACCGCAGCGGCCACCGCCGCGCTTGCAAGCGAAGGCTACGACCCGCAGTTCGGCGCGCGTCCGCTGAAGCGCGTCATCCAGCAACGCATCGAGAACGGCCTCGCGGGAAAGATCCTGGCCGGCGAGCTCGGCGACGGCGACAGCGTGCGGGTCGACTACCAGGGCAAGAGCTTCGTGTTCACGCGAGTTGCAGCGGTCGCCGCTGCGGCGGCGACCTCTGGTGGGGTCGAGGACACGCGGTAGACATCGCCGCGGAGGCGGCAATGAGATAGAGCCGAGCGCGATGCGCGAGCGGGTTGCGAACGAGGCGACAGCCCAAATGGGTGCCACTACTTCCAGTAGTGGTTTCGCATCCGTATCGCCGAAAGGCTTTGAACTCGAGGGCTGGGCGACTCCGCATACGAGAAGTAGTGGCACCCATTTGGGCTGTCGACCCGGGCAGTCCTGTGCTCGCGCTTCGCGCTCGGGTACCCTGCGCGAATGCTGCATGAGTTCCTCCAGACGCGTGGCTACCGCGAGCAGGGTTCGTTCCTGCGCTCGGCGATCATCGTCTGCCTGCTCGCTGCATGCGCCTACCTCGTCGGCATAAAGGCCGTGCCCGTCACCGATCGCGACGAGCCGCGCTTCGCGCAGGCCTCGCGCCAGATGGCCGAGAGCGATCGACTCGCCGACTGGGTGATCCCCCGCGTCGGCGAGGAGATCCGCCTCAAGAAACCGCCGCTCATCTACTGGGTGCAGGCTCCGACCGTGCTTGCGATCACGGGCGGCGACCCCCTGCGCGATGCGATCTGGATGTATCGCCTCCCGAGTGCGATCGCCGCGCTGTGCGCTGGCCTGCTCACGCTCTGGCTCGGGCGATCGATGTTCGGCGGGCATGTCGGACTGCTGGCGGCGTCCATGCTGGTGGTGTCGCCCGTCCTCGCGGTCGACGCGCATATGGCGCGCGCCGACGAGCTGCTTCTCCTCACCACCACGCTTGCGATGTGTGCGCTCTGGCGGCTCTGGCGCATGCATCGGCTCGACCCGAATGCACGCGGCGGGCTTCCGATCGGTTCGGTCGCGCTGCTCTGGGTCGCCGTCGGGCTTGGCATCCTCGCGAAGGGCCCGATCACGCCGTTCGTCGCTGCAACCTGCGCGATCGGCGCGGCGGCCGCGCGGCGCGAATGGAGCTTCATCTGGCGACTGCGCCCGTTCTTCGGGCTCTTCGTGCTTGGCGCCATGGCCGCGCCATGGATCTGGCTCGCGATCCGCGAAGTCGGCTGGGAGACGCTCGAGGCCGCATTCGAGAAGGAAGTGCTGCTGCGCGCGCGCGAGGGCGCGGAAGGCCATGCGTTCCCGCCCGGCTACTACGTCGTCACGCTGGTCGCGTTCTTCTTCCCTGGCTCGCTCCTCACCGGGCTTGCGTTCGGCCGCCTCGTGATGCGTGCGTTCGCCGCACGGGCTTCGGCCGGCGCGGGGTTCCTCGCGCGCATGCGGACGCGATTCTCGAGCGTGCGCGGACGCGATGCGGAAGTCTTCCTCTTCTTCTGGGCGGTCCCGACGTGGCTTGCCTTCGAGCTGATCGTCACCAAGTTCCCGCACTACATCCTGCCGACCTATCCGGCGATCGCGCTCTTCACCGCGCGCTGCGTGCTCGGCGGGCTGCGCGCGCTGCCAAAGCCGCTCAACGCGGGCGACCGACTCGGATTCGGCGTCTGGATGGCGGTGGGCTGCGTGCTCGCGCTCGCCGGTCCAGCGCTCCACTTCTCGCTGCATGCGCTTGGCAAGACGGCTCCGCCGCTTCCGTCGTGGCCCGAACTCGACGACGCGGCGTCACCGGTCTTCATCCTCGCGATCGGCGCGTCGCTCGGTTCCGTCGCACTGCTCGTCGTCGCGTGGCGCGCGTCGCTCGCGGGCGCGTTCGCACGCGCGTTGACGATCGCGATCCCCGCGACGGTGCTCGCGCAGATGGCGCTGTTCGGGGTGTGGATTCCGAACACGCGGTGGATCTGGAACACGCCGCGCATCGTGGGCCTCGTTGCGGCCGACAGCGGCAAGGTGCCGACCGACGTTGATTTCCCGAAGATCGCCGGCGTCGGCTACCAGGAGGATTCGCTCCTCTGGACCACGCGCAACCGGCTGGTGCGATTTGGCGATGCCGTGAACGACGAGAACCGCCCCGCGATCCTCGAGTGGACGCAGGCGAATCCGGGCGCATACCTCCTGATTCCGCGATGTTCGGCGGCGGACTTTGAGTCGGTGGCGCAGATCGTCGGCGATCTCACGGGATTCAACTACTCCGACGGCGACCCTGTCAACCATGTCGTGATGCGGGTTCGCTGAGCCGTCCGCGAAACGCCGCCATCGGCGCGCGCGAGGCTCTGTCTAGCGGAACAGCGCCTGTGCCCGCGCAGCGATCGCGCGCTCTTCGTCGGCCGTGAACGTACGTTCGCCGCGGGTCGCGACGCCAACGACGCCGAGCACGCGGCCCGCATCATCGAGCACGGGCACTGCGACGCTTCCACCGAGCCCCGTCGCGCGCGCTCCCGGGCGCACGTCGCCGCTCGTGTCCTGCTGGATATTGCAGCTGTTGACGGCGCACTTGCGCTCGGCCGCGAGGCCCGCCATGCCCTTGCCGACCGGCACGACCTTCACGATTCCAAGCACGGGCTCGGGAATGCCGATCGCGGCGCGCAGATGAAGCGCGCCGTCGGCGCCGGTCGCGTGGACGGTGCCGCTATCGGCCTTGAGTTCGGCGAGGATCGATTGAAGCGTCGCGAGGTCGGAGGCGGTGAATTCGATGCCCATGGAGGTAGGATACCGTTGACCTGCGCGGAACCGTGCACAGAAGGCGCGAAGCTGGGTGACGATACCGCGACGAAACCCTGTGCGACACGGCTCGCGGAGGAAACCTTCATGCCGCTCTGGTTCATCGTCCTCAACCTCACCATGAGCGCTCTCGTCATAGGCGGGCTGTTGCTGGTGGTGATCGCGCTCGCAGGTACGCGGGCGGGCATCGACATTCGCTGCAGGCGATGCAGGCACGAGTTCCCGCGAGGTGGGGTGATCCCGCCGACATGCAGCGATTGTGGCGCCGACCTGGCGCCCGAGCGCGCGCTCGTGCTCGGCCGATACCGGCCGCGCACGCGGATGCTCGCGATCGGCATCGCGCTGGTCGTCGCTGTTCCGATCGGCTTCGTTGTCCTCGCGAGCGTCGCGCGCCCTCGTGTCTTTGCCGGCGCACCGACCCGGGCGGCCGACACACCGGACCAACTCATCGATGCAGCGACGGCTGGCGATCAAATGGCGAAGTCCGAGCTCGGCAACCGTCTGCGGGGATACGACAGTCAGCTCCGCGGCCTCGGCGCGGACTACCTGAGCACATGGACCGTTGCAGCGGAACGAATGAAGAGCGACCCCGCGGCGCGCACGGTGATCATCGAAGCGGTCAGCGAGGCCGCCCTGTGGACCGAAAGCTTTCCGGCGCAAGGCATCGTCATCGACGACGTCACTCTCCGCATGTTCGGCGAAGCGCTGGCCCATGCGCTCGAGAACGATCCCGCATTCGCCGGGGCGATTCCTGATGCACGGGGAGGAAAGCCATTCGCGCTCGCAATGGCCGAGCCCGTGCTTGCAAGCCCGAAGGCCGTGCGCGCCTTCCTTCGTGGGCCCGAGCTCGCGCTGCGCCGACTCGAGCGGTCGAGTCCGTCTGCCCGTCCGGCCTCTGCGGGAGGCGGTCCCGCGCGTTTCATCGAGCCGCAGCTCGCCTTCGATGGCTTCTCCAGCTTCGGACGATCCCTCGCGTTCGGCGCACTCTCCATCTCGTATGTGCGGAACGATGGATCCACCGTCGAGATCCCGCTTCCGCCTGCGTCGGCGATGCCGGTGCTCGAGCCAGACTGGGGAACGAGGATCTCGATCGCAGCGGCGATCGACGACCCCGAGTGGTCGGGCGAGATTCGCCTGAAGGCGACCGTGGGCACGATCGCCAGCATGAGCGTGGCGCGTGCGGCCGTCGGTTCGTTCCCGCTGGTCGCGGATCCATTCGAGTACGAGTGGAGGATTCAGGTCGAGCGCGTGACGCCGGATGCGATCCGCGCGATCGCGGTCTGCGATCCGGCCGTCACAGAGTCCATCGAACAGAGTCTGCAGGCTGCCACCCTCCAGGTCCACGGTGGCGGCGATGAGCCGACCGCCGTGATCGAACTCGAGCACTCCGACTGGATCGACGGGGTCTTCGCCCGACTCGAGATCGAGTTGGTGCAGGATGGACGCTCGTGGAAGGAGCCGCGACCGCCGACTCAGCTGCACGGCCAGCGGAAGCCGTTCCCGGTGGTCGGATTCGATCCCCTCGCGCCGTTCCAGTTGATCGCGCGCGGGATTCGGCCCGCGATATCGGAGGACGTCATCGCCGATCACGCCTTTGCGGCAGGAACATGGACGGCGAGCTTTGGCAAGGCCGCACGGCCACCGTCATCGGTCACGTTCGAGCCTGTCGCCGACGCGCCCACGAGTGCGCCGCCAGAGGTCGTGGGCAACGGGCGCGACATGGGGCGGGTGACCCGGGACTGACCTCGTCGCGCAGGCGCACGTCGCGGCCGCAGTTCAATCGAGCGGCCGCCCGTCCCAGCGCACGAAGGCCTCGATGGCCTCGTATTCCTGCAGGCCGAGTTCGTCGTAGACCTTCGCGGTCTGCGCGTTGCGCTGCTCGGCGCGCTGCCAGAACTCGCGTTCGTCGGCGCCTGGGAAGAGCGCGCGATCCTTCTGCGACTGGTGCTTGAAGATCGCCGCGCGCTTGCGCGCCACCTCGTCGGGCGAGAGCGGCACCGCCATCTCGGTCTGCTCGACATCCCACTCCTGCCATGCGCCGCGGTAGAGCCACGTCGTGCACTGCTGCATCCACTCGTCGCCGGCGCACTCGCGCAGCGCGCGGAAGATCGCGGCAAGGCACGTGCGGTGCGTGCCGTGCGGATCGCTGAGGTCGCCCGCCGCGTACACCTGATGCGGCTTGACGCGACGGAGAAGCGCCTTCACGATCTCGATGTCCTCGGCGCCAAGCGGCTTCTTGCGCACGCGGCCCGTCTCGTAGAACGGCATGTCGAGGAAATGCAGGCGTTCTTCGGGCACGCCGCAGTAGATGCCCGCGGCCTTCGCCTCGCCGCGGCGGATGAGCGCCTTCAACCGCTGCACCTCGGGCGGGTCGACCTCGCCGGGGCGCTTCGACTTCAGCGTGCGCGCGATGTCGTGCTCCATGCGCTCGGTCTTCGCGCCTTCGAAGCCGAACATGCCGTTGAAGTCGGCCGCGAAGTCCAGGAAGCGCAAGGCGTCCGCGTCGAACACCGCGATGTTGCCTGAGGTCTGGTACGCGACGTGCACCTCGTGGCCCTGGTCGACGAGGCGGATGAGCGTGCCGCCCATCGAGATGACGTCGTCGTCGGGGTGCGGGCTGAAGATGAGGACGCGCTTCGGGAAGATCTCGTCGCCGGGGCGGTCGATGTCGCCCGCCTGCTTGCGCGACTCGGGCTTGCCGCCGGGCCAGCCCGTGATCGAGCGCTGCAGATCGCGGAACACCGAGATGTTCAGGTCGTACGCCTTGCCGCGGCCGGCAAGCAGGTCCTGCAGGTGATGCTCGTTGTAGTCCTCGGCGGTGAGCTTCAGGATCGCCTTCTTCGTGGTGCGCGCGAGCCAGATGACGGCCTTGCGCGTGAGGGCGTCGTCCCACTCGAGGTCATGGTTTCCGCTGTGGTTCGCGCTTGCCCACGGCGCATTGCAGCGCTCGAGCTCGGCGGCGGCGGCGAGATCGAGGTAGACCTGCGCGTTCGCATGCTCCTGCAGGAAGCTTGCCGCGATGGAGTTCGTGACCGCGCCTTCGATCGCGCGCGCGACGACCGGCGCCTTGCCTTCGCCGAACGCCATCATCACCACGCGCTTCGCCTCGAGAATCGTCCCGACGCCCATCGTGATGGCGCGCGTCGGCACGTTCTCCTCGCCGAAGAAGTCGCTCGCGGCATCCTTGCGGGTGACCCGGTCGAGCGTGATGAGGCGCGTGCGGCTGGTGCGGGCGGAACCAGGCTCGTTGAAGCCGATGTGGCCGGTGCGGCCGATGCCGAGGAGCTGGAGGTCGATGCCGCCTGCGGCGCGGATCATGCGCTCGTAGGCATCGCACATCGCGCGCACTTCATCCTCGCCCGCGGTGCCGTCGGGAATGTGCGCGTTCGCCGGGTCGATGTCGATCCGGTCGAAGAGATGCTCGCGCATGAATCGGCGGTAGCTCTGCAGCTCATGCGGCTGCATGGGCCAGTACTCGTCGAGATTGAACGTGACCACGTTCCTGAACGAGAGGCCCTCCTCGCGGTGCAGGCGGACGAGTTCGTCGTAGACGCCGGTGGGCGTGGAGCCGGTCGCGAGGCCGAGCACGCAGCGCTCGCCCTTCGAGGCCTTCGCGCGGATCAGGTCGGCGATCTCGCGGGCGACGGTGGCGGAGACGTCCTTCGCGCGCGCGAAGACGCGCGTCGGCGTCCGCTCGGCCGGCGAGGCGATCTCCCAATAGGCGGGCGGACGGGGCGCTGGCTTGGTCTCGATCGACTGCGAGGTCGGCATGCTGGCAGCCTCCTTGCTGCGAGCGTGATGCTACCGGGAAAGGCTGCACGTGGACCGGACCGGACGTCTCGTCAGCCATTCATAGGCCGACCGACCACTTCATCTCCTGCCCCCACATCTTGAAGGACTGCGGGAAGAACGGAAACGGACGCGGATACGCGTCGGCACCGCCTGGCTTACTCGCATTCAATGCAGTCACCTCATGGAGCGACTCCAGAAGGTCCTGCGTGACCCGTGCCGCGACCTTCCCCCGGTTCGCCTCGGACGAATCGAGGCCTTGGAAGCCCCGCCCGCCCGCAAACGCTCGGTACTCGGCGATCACTTGCCGCTGAAGGGCGGGGCTCGGGGGGAAGGTCATGAAGTAGTTGTCCCTGTCACGCAGGCTGCCTTCAAGCCGCTCAAGTGCGCGCACCATGACTTGCGGCATATCTTCGGGCGGCAGCGCGGATGCCCACGCCGGCGACTCCAGCATCGCCACGATCTCGCGGCGCAGGGTCTCGTGCCACTCCTCGACACGCTGCGAAATGTCGGGGTATCGATCGATCGACTCGCTCCAGCAGGCCGCGTAGGCCTTGAGCGACACCGTCATCGCGACGGCATGGAGCGACCGTTCGCTGCGGTCTTTGCCGCAACGCTCGCCGAGTGCGTCGGACACGATGGCCGCGAGGCGCGGATCGAAGCGCGAGCCTGGCGGGAGCGTGCCAAGAAGTCGATCGAACCAATGCCCTGCCGCCTCCACGACTTGCTTGCCGCACTCGGATTCGCGACTCACTGCGGCGCGAAGATCCGCGATGAACCGCTTCTGCATCCGATACTCACGAGTCCCGACCGCTCTGACCTCCGAAGCATCGGTCACCCAGCATCGGTGCAGACACAGCGAGGTCGGACCGTCCTGTGCCGCTGGAACACGCTCCCTCACGAGCTGCATGAGGCCGTTCGCGCCAATCGCCTGCGCATGCTGGTAGATGGACTCGGCCACACGGTCGGCCGCCTTCACCTCGCCGAGTGCACGGTAGAGATATTGCCGGGCATCCATTTCCTCAATCCATGCGACGAGCGAGAGCGCATATGGAGGCGGGAGACACGTGCCGCGGTCAAGCCATGCTCGTGATGCACGCTCGGCGGCGACACGAGCCTCGTCGAGTGCATGCCGGACCGCTTCGTCAGCCGAGGCGGCGATGCTCGCGGCCCTTGTGCTTCGAACCCGTGCCGCGAGTTCCCACCCCTCGAGGGCCCTCTGGTGTGTAGAGGCCATCTCTGCAAAGCCTGTGTATGTCTTGAAGCCCGGCGGTCGCGTCCCATCTGCCTCGAGATCCACGTCGTAGCGGCCCACAGTGCAATCGCCCTCTGCGATGAGCCCGACGATCCACTCGGGAACCTCCACCACCCACGATCCGTCTGACGCGGCCGCGTCGCGGATCTCGCCGTCACTCGCCACCTCCGACCGCTCGAACCGGACGCGCGCGAAGGGAAACGACCGCCAGTACTCAGGAAGCGCCCCAAGCCGCTCGCCTTCGCTCGGCGAAACGATCGGCCCGAACAGACAGGTCTTCGTCCCATGCTCGATGCGCACCGTCGCGACGCCACAGAATTTGAGCTCGCCACAGCGCATGGAGAGCACCTCGGAACCTGATGGCGGCAGTCGATCGGCGATGCAGCGATCGAGCGTCTGGCGGGTGTCCTGCGGCGACCCCTCCGCGGCATCCGCGCGCGCGACCGGCGCGGTCGCAATCAGTACCGCGGCCAGTGCTCCGGCGAGCAAGGCACGCCGGAGCAACCGCGAACGAGGCGACTTCGATGCGATCCGCCAACAGATCGCTGGAGCGCTGACGATCTGTCCTGCTTGAGTCATGCCAGAGCCTCCATTCAAGTCGCCTTCGATCAATTGCCGGTGGACTTCATGGGTTCGCCGGAGGATGCGCGGCGAATAGACACTCCGCGGATCCATCAGGCTGAAACCCGTTCAGCGCGTCACCGCGCCCGCGGCTCTGCACCAGAAGGGTACATCCCATATGGATCGAGCATCAGCCGGCGGCGGGCAGGTGCGTTCGAGACGGCCATGCCGTGACCGGCGTCGAGCGTCCGATGCATCGGAAACGGGCTGAGCGCCCGCAGTTCGCCGCCAGTCAGGCCAGCGCGCTGCAACTCGAGATGCGTTTCCCAGGCGGAGATGCGCAAGGCGTCGCGCAAACCGTTCTCGTCGCCGGAAGGCATACCGTCGAGCGCGAGGCCCAGCGATCCGCGCGCCTTCCGCATCGCGTGTTCATAGACTCGCTCAGGCATGGCCCTGAACGCCCAGCCAGACCATGGATCGGACATCAGTGCCTCGAACGCACCCGCCATGGCATCCAGCCCGCCCTGCGCGACTCGTCCAGTTGTGTCCCATCGCAACGCTCTCTGCGCCGCCATCTCATACCAGCCATCGATCTGACTCTGGCGGCGCGACTCCTCCGCAGGTGGAATTCCCCCTGTCGCGAGAAGGCGCCCCCACACCTCCCATGCACGAGTGGTGAGTTCAGCATTGCCATCATTCCTCGTCAGCGCAATACCCTCGGGACTCATGCCGATACGGATACTCGCCTCCTCATCAAGCGGCCGCGACAGAAACTGCTCGATCTCGCGGAGAAGCCGTTCGTCGGCCGAGAGCCCCACCGGAATCGATCGCTCGACGAAACCCATCGCCTTGCGCAGCATCGCCGCGTACTCGTCATCGAATCGACGGGCCGCTCGCTCGGTGATTTCCTGCAGTCTCGCGCGGAGGGCGTCGCGACCCATGCAGAGGTCCTGCTCCTTCTCCACGATTTCCCATGCGTCGGCCGGCCATGCTGGGCAAGCCGTCAGCGAGAGAAACCCCGTCCCAACCGACGGCACACGTTCATCGAGCAGGCCGACAAGTCGCGTCGCACCAAGTCGCCTCAGGTGCCAGCGAAGCGTCTCTCGGGCAAGCGCTGCATCCTTTGGCTTCGACAGTGCGCCGGACAGAGCTTGCCGAGCGTCCCAGTACTCGATTGTCGCAACGAGTCCCATCGCGTCCGTCGAGATCACGGTGAGAATCGACTCTTCCGGCGTAGGCTCCGCAAGCCAGCTCGACCCCGCGCGTTCAAGCGCCGTCAACGACTGCTCGGTCATGCTGCCGTCGACACTCGATCCGCTCGCCCGGGCCGCAGCGATCGCGGATGCGATCGCGAGTCCCTGAATTGCCCGATCATGGAGACTTGCTGCATGGCGAGCTGCCTCATCGAGTTCGGGAACGATGGCCGCGTCAAGTTCGCCATCGAACATGACGGACGCCTGTGCTGGCGGCACCGGCGCTTGCGACGGAGCCTCGGGCCCACACGCCGCACCAGATCGAGGCGCGAGTCCGGGAAGCGTCGGATCGTGCCTCAGAGGCACCCGCACCGAGAGCGTCCACTTCTCGATCGCCGCGCTTGAGACCGAAACCGCAAGCGGGCCAATGCTTCGGGCCTGCGTCACGTCGTCGTCCGTCAAACGCGCCGCCTCGTCCACCTCGCCTGAATCTCTGGGCAAGGTCACCGATGGCGCCAGCCGCACGACTCCGACGAGTCGGAACGAGACTCCGTCGCATGCTGCGCTGGCCCTCAAATACGAGCATGCGCTTGCTGCGATGCTCCGCGACCGCGAATCAGGCCGCTTGTCTGCCTGCGCGCTGGCAGGCGGCTGCGCGAGTGCAAGCATGAGGATGAAGAGGATTGAGTTCATCGAATCAACGGCTCGAAGTCGGGCCTATGGATTGTGCTGCGTGGGCCCATCGGGGTGCGCGGATGCGCCCCGCGCTGATCACGGCGTCTTCGGCGCGTGCGAATCGGCGGTCGGCACTTGCGGAAGCTCTCCAGAGGGCATGAGGCGGATATCGGAGAACCTACCCGAAATGCCTCCGGAGAAGCCGTGGAACGGGAGGGGTGTTCCCCTTCCGACGAAGCCGTCCAGAAATGCCGCGCGCGCGTAGTCAAACACGGCATCCATCAGCACATCCGCGACCGCTGATGCCGCGATGTCGGGCATCTCCTGCCGTTCGACCGGCTGCTTCAGCCTCATTGCCGCTTCAAGAACTGCACCATCACGCGATTCCTCGATGACCGACATCAACTCATCGAAGAGCGTCGGAGAGATCGGCACCTGACCAATGCATGCCTCTGGCGTCGCAAGAAGCTTGTCGAGACCTTGCCGAACATCCGCCTCGACGGCACCCGCCGTCGCCGCAAATCCTGCGACGCCACTCTTCCGCTCGATCAGCGCGATCGTCTCGACGACCGCATCGCAGACCCGCTTGCGCTGCTCGTCACGAGTCGCAAGCTGAACCTTCGTCAGCGGTTGCCGTGCGAGCGACTCGTTGGTTGCCGCCGCCACCAAGCCGGCAGTTGCCTCCACGCTCCAGGGGCCCGTGCCCGCCCTGCGGACCTTCGCCATGCGCGCAAGAAAGGCCTGGCGATCGAGACTGACGTCAGCATCGCCCGGGATATGGCGCCTGAGCCACGCGTCACACATCGCAAGCGCACGTGCGGTCTGCACGGCTTCCTGCTCGGACCGACCGAGCGCCCGAATGGCCGCGACATCGGCCGGGCTGGAACTGACCGCGACCTCAAGATTCTGGAAGGGGATCATGCGCCTTGCGATACTGCTGCGAATGGTCGAAAGCGGCCGCACATTCGCCGAATCTCGTGGAGCAGCAGGCGCCGCGGGCGGCGGTGATGCGGCCGCAGCGCAATACACCATCCCGAATGCAACCAGTGTGCAGGCGAAACCTCCGCAGGGGCCTCGCGTGCGCGTGATTCCAGCGTGCATTCGCCCAGTTGGCGGTTCGGTCGGCGGAGCGATCATGGCGCTGTCACCTGCCGTTCCTGGGCGCTTGACGCGGCATGGAGTCGGTGATGCCAGAGCTCCTCGGGGATGCTCCGCAGCCAGGTGCAAGACCTCGTGACACCTTCGAACCGCGGCGCCGACGTCGCCTGCAGGCATTGATCGACGTATGTTCGGAATCGATGATCATGCCGCAGGCCAAGTTGGCGGCAAAGGCGCTCGATCGTCCGACTCTTGCCAGCTTCGTCAGCTGCTTTGCAGCGGCGCCGAAACTCAGCTTCGTCGAGGAGGAACGCGTACATCCGATCACCCCGAGCAAGTGCCTCCGCAGAGTAGGCTTCGACGGCTCCGGGGTCCTCGACGCCGGCGTCCACCGCAACGACTCGCTTCATCGCCACTCGGTCGGGTGCCGACTCGCAGATCTCTCGAGCAGACTGCGCCGCGTTCGGCGGAGAAGGCTGTCCTTGCGGGAAGACATCAAGTCGAATTGCATGATCGATCGTCGCTGCAGCCAACGCGCCTGCGACTGGATCGACCAGCACGACGCCGGGTTCCGCGAAGAGATCGACTGTCGCATCGCGATCAAACTCCGTAACCCCGCGCATTCTGCTCAGGCGAAAGTCGTAATGAAGCCGGAAAGTCAATCGAAGCGCGGGAATCCGAGTGCCGGCCGCGTCAAGACCTGTCTTGGCGCTCGCAGCGATCAGCGGCGCGATGCGGTCGGCGTGCGTCATCCAGGATGGAGTCGGGTCGTTGTAGCCCTTGTACCAGCTCCAACTGCTCCCGCCACCCCAGAACTGCGCGCCGGTCTTGTCGTGGACTGGAGCGTCGATCCGCGCCGCACGGGCGTCTTTGTCCCAGCTGAGTATCGAGCCCGCGAGGACATCCGCACCATAGGGTCCAAACTCCATGACCTGCATTTGAGTGGTGAACCTCCACCCAGTGGCTGTCATGGGTCCAAAGACCACTGCTGATCCATCAGATCCGCGGGCGATTGTCCCACGACAGGCCATGACCGGCGTACCGTCCGCTGACCAGACGAAGTCGACATCCCTTGATTGCCCCGGCTCCAACTTCACCGACTCACGCGATGCCGTCGCAACAAGCGATCCGAGGATCGACGCGGTGAGGCCGAGGTGCTGCTGAGCTCCCGCATCAAGCCACTTCAAGTAGTCCCGAAAGGGCAATCCTGGAAGGCTCTCGCCGGACAACTCACGTGACCCATTGAGAAACTCGCGCGCCAGGCGGCGTGCCTCAAGCATGGGTTGCTCCATCGAGTCTGGATAGCCGCGGCCTATCTCAGTCCATTTCGAGAGATCTCCCGACAAGTTGACAAGTCCGCCCGCCCAGTCCCTGCGGCGGAGCGCGACGATACTGTCAACAAACCGTGCTTGGACGTCTGAGAGCAACCGCACGCGCCAGCCGAGATTTTCATGCGAGGTCTTCCCCTGAATGGCCGGCCGCATCGCGATCTCCTGCACCTCCGCGCACGTGGTGTCGACCAAGGACATCAGCGCCTCGGTCTGGCCATCAGGCGCCCAAGGTGGGCTGCCCGGGATGCCTACGATCGTGTATTCCGCCGACAACTTCAGTTCGCGCCGAGCCTTTTCCTCGAACACCCCGGCACCGACCATGCGCTCGTCAATCCGGCGCAAGACCTGCTCCACGGATGCGAAGACGGCGTCTGGCTCGTCACCGAGACCAATGAGAGTGTTCGCGCGGAAGAGCGACATGTAGGCATTGCTCAAGGCGACGACAAAGCTCTTCGAGGCAGCCGCCGAGAGAAGGCGCGGCGACGGATCGACACTCCTCCTTACAGCCGCCTCCACATAGCCAAGCGTCCAGGTTCCAAAGCGGCCCTTCGCTTCAACCTTCCGTCCTTCCTCGCGAATGCCATCGAGCAGCGCACGGACCGTCGGTGCGACGTCGGCGTGCGGCTCAAGCCGTTCCAGTTGTGCGACGAGTTCATCGGCCGCCTGCTGGGCGTCAGCAGGCCGGCAAAGGCCTGCCGCGACGGCTATGAGCGTCAGCGCCAGCGCGCGAGAGAAGTACGGAAGCCAGCGACGCGGAATGCTGGCTGCATGACCGCCAAACCCACCGCAGTTCGGCCATCTGTACACGCGGCGTGCATGATTCATGATTCGACTCCATCTCACTGGGCTCTGTCTGACGGATCGCTGAGGGCCACGATTGAAGTCTATTGGAATCCGCATCGGCGCCCGGATAGCAAGGAGGGGAAAGGATGCTGTATCCCCAAGAATCCAACCACGCGATACAGCGAGTTGAACCCGACGAAGCCGGATCATGGCCAGCCGGGATGCCGGGCGGATTGAAGCCCAGCGTATCCGTCAGACAGAGCCTGGCGCTCAGATCGTCTTCGCCGCCGCGACGTATCCCTCATACGCGCGGCGCACCTCGCCGAGCGAGTCGCCGGCGAACTTGTCGAGGAACGCCCGGGCGATCTCGAACGCGACGACGTTCTCCATCACCACGCTCGCCGCGGCGACGGCGCTGATGTCGCTGCGCTCGTAGGCGCTCTGCACCGCCTCATGCGTGCCAAACTCGACGCTCGGCATGCCGCGCAGGAGTGTCGAGATCGGCTTCATCGTGCCGCGCACGACGACCGGCATGCCGTTCGTCATGCCGCCCTCGAGGCCGCCGGCGTTGTTCGACGGGCGGGCATAGCCGAGGTGGCTCTCGCCACGCGCCGCCGCGTCGAAGTGGATCGGGTCGTGCACGGCGCTTCCAAATCGCGCGCCGCACTCGCGGCCAAGACCGATCTCGACCGACTTGAACGCCTGGATGCCCATGACGGCGAACGCAAGCCGCGCGTCGAGGCGGTCCTCCCAGTTCATGCAGGATCCGAGCCCGGGAGGCGCGCCGAACACATGCACCTCGCACCAGCCGCCGACGGTGTCCTTCTCGGTCTTCGCCTTGAAGATGAGGTCGACGAGCTTCTTGTCGGTCTCCGCATCGGGGCAGTAGACCTCGCTCGCATCGCGCGCGGCGATGAGCGCGTCGAGCTCGCTCGCGCGGACCGGCATCTCGCTGAACGCATCGCACGCGCCGCGTACGAATCCGAACACGCGGATCCCGAAGTGGTCGAGCACGCTGCGTGCGATCGCCCCCGCCGCCACGCGCGCGGCCGTCTCCCGTGCGCTGGCGCGCTCGAGCGTGCCACGGCAATCGGGCACGAGATACTTGAGGCTTCCCGCGAGATCGGCGTGTCCGGGCCGCGGACGCGTCACAGGCGGAGTCTTCGCGGCATCGTCGATCCGGTTGTCCTTGTTCGCGATGCGCACCGCGACCGGCGAACCGATCGTCTTCCCCTGCCGCAATCCGCCGAGGAACTCCGCGGCGTCGCTCTCGATCCGTTGTCGCGCCCCGCGTCCGTAGCCGCCCTGCCGCCGCGCGAGCTCCGCGTCCACGCGCGCCGCGTCGACGACGACATCGGACGGGAGCCCATCGACGATCGCGACAAGCGCGGGACCATGCGATTCACCGGCGGTCTGGTAGCGGAGCGGTCGGCCCATGCGGCGCATTGTGGCGGTTTCGCGCGCACCGCGCCACCGCGTCGCCGCTCACTTCGGCGCGGCGACGAGCTTCCACAGCGCACCCGGGTTGCCGGGATCCTGACCGCGATTGAAGGTCGAGAGCACGACCGAGCCGTCCTGCATCGCGTCGATCGACGAGATCAGCTCGCCGCGCCGCTGCGCGATGACCGCCGGCTTCGTGGGCTTGCCATCGATCATCCGGATGCCCCACACGGTACCGAACGCGAAGTCGCCGTAGATGTAGACGCCGTCGAGCCCCTCGATCCCGGTGCCTCGGTAGACCACGCCTCCCGTCACCGACAGCCCCTCGCGGTGGCTGTACTCGACCACGGGATCGATGAACGGTCCATCGCCCTTTCCGCGCGCGAACTCATGGAAGCCCTCGCGCGCGTTCCAGCCGTAGTTGCCGCCCTTCACGATCAGGCTGATCTCCTCCCACTCGTTCTGACCGACATCGCCGGCCCAGAGATCGCCGTTCTTCGGGTCGAACGACATGCGCCAGATGTTGCGCGTGCCCCACGCCCAGATCTCCGGCTTCGCGCCTTCCTTGCCGACGAACGGATTGTCGGCGGGAACCGTGTAGGCCGCGCCGTCCTCGCCCTTCCTGTTCACGTCGATGCGGACGACCTTGCCGAGAAGGCTGCCGAGATCCTGGCCGTAGTGATGCGGGTCGTCGGCGGCGCCGCCGTCTCCGATCGACAGATAGAGCATGCCGTCGGGGCCGAAGAGCACCGTGCCGCCGTTGTGATTCGAGTACGGCTGCGTCTGCGAGAGGATGATCTCCTCGCTCGCCGGGTCGACGGTCTTCCCGTCCTCGCTGACGGTGAAGCGCGAGAGGATCGAGCGACGGGGCTTCGCCGCGGTGTAGTAGAGATACAGCTCCCGCTTCTTCGGGAACTCCGGATGGAACACGGCCGAAAGCAGGCCCTCTTCGTTGCCCCGGTCGTTCACGCGCTCGCGGATGTCGAGCGCGACCGCCGCCTCGGCGGTGTCCGGCTTCGCCGGGTCTGCGATGAGAATGCGGCCCGGCTGCTCGATGATGTAGATGTTCGCGCCGTCGCCCGGGCGCTGAAACACCTGCACAGGACGCACGAGCGGCAGGTTCGGCAGCATGCGCTGATAGCGCAGCTTGGGAATGGCCGGCCCGCTGGCGAACTCCCGCCCGGGGCCCGCATCGGCCGCCGGCGCGCGGTCGCGGCGCGCGTTCTGCGACTCCGCTTCGTTTGCCGAAGCGGCCGTGACCGCGCCCAGCGTGATGATGACGGAGAGGGACGCTGCGATCGAAGTGGCGAGGAACATGGGAGATCCTTGGAAACGGCGGGTGCGGTCCGGGTTCCGGATGGTATCGCGGGATGGCCGGGATTCAGCCGCAGGATTCCGTACACTTTCGCGCATGCACGCCCAGATTGCCGCACTCGCATTCCTGTTCGCCTGCTCGCCCGCCACCGAGCCGCCGGCGGCGGTCGCGCCGAAGGCGGTCGCGGTCGACGCCGCGCAGGAGAAGGCCGACGGCTTCGTCGCGCTCTTCAACGGCATCGACCTCGCCGGCTGGGTCGGCGACACGAAGGGCTACAAGGTCGAGTCGCTCGATGGACAGGGCGCGATCGTCTGCCAGCCCGGCGGAACGAACCTCTTCACCAAGGATGAGTTCGCAGACTTCGAGCTCCGGCTCGAGTTCAAGCTGACCGCCGGCGCGAACAATGGCCTCGCGCTGCGCGCGCCGCTCGAGGGCGATCCGGCGTACACCGGCTTCGAGTCGCAGGTGCTCGACAACACCGATGCGAAGTACAAGGGCCTGAAGGACTGGCAATACCACGGCTCGCTCTATGGCGTGGCGGCGGCGACCGCGACGGCGCTGAAGCCGGTCGGCGAGTGGAACAGCCAGACGGTGACCATGAAGGGGAAGCGCGCGACGATCGTGCTGAACGGCGTCACGATTCTCGACGTCGATCTCGATACGGTCGCGCCTGGCGGGAAGACCGTGAGCGGCCACAAGGTCGAGGGCCTGACCCGCGCGCAGGGCCACATTGGCTTCTGCGGCCACGGCGATCGCGTGGCGTTCCGCAATGTGCGCGTGAAGAAGATGTGAGCGCTCAAATCACGGGTGCCCTTGGACGAAGTCCAAGGAACGACACGTGTCAGCCGTCGACTCCGACGTCGATGGTTCAGCAGACTGAAGTCTGCTGGCACCCATGTCTTCCGCAGCACCAAAGGGAGCCGCCGCAGTCGCGAGCTAGAAAATCACGGGTGCCCTTGGACGAAGTCCAAGGAACGGGTGATGTCAGCCTTCGACTCCGACGTCGATGGTTCAGCAGACTGAAGTCTGCTGGCACCCATGTCTTCCGCAGCACCGAAGGGAGCCGCCGCGAGTCGCGAGCGCTCAAATCACGGATGATGTCAGCCGTCGACTCCGACGTCGATGGTTCAGCAGACTGAAGTCTGCTGGCACCCATGTCTTCCGCAGCAGCCGCGGTCGCTCAAACCGCATATTCGCGGCCGAAGCGGTTCTTGATGAAGGCGTCGTAGGAGACGTCCTCCATCTTCACGAAGCCCTTCTGCGGAACCTGGCCGTCCTTCAGCATGTCGAGCACCGCGCACACGCCCGCCGCGGTCGTGATCTGAATGCCGGTCCAGTGCTTGCCGTCGATCGTCTTCGCGGGCACGCGGCGCGCATCGGTCTTCTCGACGAGCTTCCCGTTCTCGATGCCGATCGCCACGCAGAGGATCACGATCACGTCGTCCTGCGTCGTCGGGATGGCGCGATCGAACGCGGCGCACAGTTCCTCGCGCCGGTCGATGAAGCGCAGGTCGTGCAGCAGGAACTTGATGAGCTGGCAGTGGCCCGGGTAGCGGATCGTCTTGTAGTTGACGTTGCGCGCGCGGCCCGCGAGCGACTCGCCCAGCGAGCCGAGCCCGCCCGACGTATTGAACGCCTCGTACTCGATGCCGTCGAGCGTGAAGGCCTCGAGGTTCTCGAGCGGCTGGAGAAGCGTCATCTTCCCGTCGACGAGCGCCTCGCACGGGTTGCAATACTCGTTGACAAGGCCGTTGGTCGACCACGTCAGGTTGTACTTGAGCTGGTTCGTCGGATTGCGCGGCAGCGCGCCCACCCGGCAGCGGAGCTCGTGGATCTCGCTCATCGGCTTCGCCAGATGGTTCGCGGCGATCGTGATGTAGCCAGGCGCGAGGCCGCACTGCGGGATGAAGGCCGTCGACGCGCCGTCGGCGAGCGCCATCACCTTCTTGGTGACGGCGACGTCCTCGGTGAGATCGAGATAGTGCACGCCATGCGCCTTCGCGCGCTCGGCGATGAGCGGGTTGCAGAAGAACGGCGCGCACGAGATCAGCGCCCACTTGCCCTTCAGCGTGGCGTCGAGCTGCGCGGCGTTCGCGAAGTCGATGGTCGCGCCGGTCGCATTGGGAAGGCCGGCGACGGCGTCGCGCCACGAACCCTCGTGCGAGTCGACGACATGGACCGCGTAGTCGCCCGTGCGCGCGAGGAAATGCGCCGCCATGCGACCGATCTTGCCAGCTCCGATGACGACGACATGCTTCATTGCGAGACCTCTCTGTTGCAGGCGAACGGCGACCGACCCGGCCGGGGCGCCAAGGGTAGGTGGAATGAATCGGCCTCCGCAACCCGGTCAGTTGAACCGGAACTCGATGAGCGAGAAATCGTCGTCCCACGTCACCGCGCCGCCATCCGCCGGAACGCTATCGGGCGCGATTCCGCGGCCCTCGAGCACCACGCGCCGCGTTTCCGCGACCACGGCATCGAGCGTGGAGTCGGCAGGACTTGCCGACAGAAGCGCCTCGAACTTCTCGAGTCCCCAGATGTCGCCGTCCTTCGTGTGGAGTTCGTACACCCCGTCCGAGAAGAGATAGAGGCGGTCGCCCGGCTCGATCGTCACGCGCTCGGTCGGCGCGTCGTACTCGTCGGCGATGCACGCCATGTAGGTCGTCGACTCGAGGCGACGGATCGCTCCGTCACGCATCAGGTACGACGGCGGATGTCCGCCGCCAGCCCAGCGGAGCTCGCGCGTGCGGCGGTCGTAGACGCCGTACCAGACGGTGAAGTACATGCCGTCGTGCCGCGACATCTGGAAGGCCGCGTTCAGCGCCTGCAGCACGCGCGTCGGATCGAGCACCTGCTCGGGCTCGAGCGAACCGGAGCGGATCAGGTTCATCGCGCTCACGCCCATCAGCGCCGGGCCGACGCCGTGGCCGCTCACGTCGAGCACGTACATCGCGAGGTGATCGTCGTCGATCCAGTGATAGCCGAAGACGTCGCCTCCCAGCGATTCGCACGGAACGAAGCGCCAGTCCACGCGCACGGAGCCATCGAGCGGCGGATCGAGCAGCGAGCGCACGTAGTTCGCCGCGCGATTGATCTCCGACTTCAGGTGCGCCTCGCTCTCGCGCAGCGCCTCGAACGCGGCGTTTCGCTCGAGCTCCATCCGGTATCCGCGCGAATGGTGGCGGATGCGCGCCACGAGCTCGACGGGGTGCGGGAGCTTCACGAGATAGTCGCTTGCGCCGCGCGCGAAGGCGTCGGCCTTGACGGCCGGATCCTCCTTGCCCGTCAGCATGATGACCGGCACGTCGCGCGTCGCGGCGCTCTCCTTGTACGCGACGATCATGTCGAGCCCGTTCCGCCCCGGCATCTCGATGTCCTGCAGGATCACGGTCGGGCGGAACTCCTCCGCGACGGCGATCGCCTGCAGCGGATCCTGCACGGCGCGGAACTCGCACGCGCCCTGCGCGGCGATCATGCGGCGCACCGCCTCGCAGACGATTGCCTGGTCGTCGACGAGCAGCACACGGTCGATGGTGTCGAAGTCGTGCATGTCGATGGTCGCCGCGCGCGCGCCCGGTGCGCGTTCCCTATCGTGACCGATTTCCGCGCACCGCGCCAACCGCGGCGCCGATCGACTCGAGCGGCAGCGTCTCGACCGCCGCGCCCATGCGATGCGCCGCGCCGGGCATGCCCCAGACCACGCTCGTCGCCTCATCCTGCGCGATGGTGTGCCAGCCGGCGGCCCGGAGCCGCGCAAGTCCGTCGGCGCCATCGCGGCCCATGCCGGTGAGCAGCACGGCGACGCCGGGCGCGGCATTCCGCGCAAGCGACAGGAAGAGCTCATCCACGGCCGGCCGATGCAGCAGGTCGCGCGGTTCATCGCTGTAGGCGAGCGTCCCGTCGCCGGCGAGCACGAGGTGGCGATCCTCGCCCGCGACGAGGACTTCGTCGTTCGCAGGGCGCACGCCGGCGCGCGCAAGCCGCACCGCGCGGCCCGATTCGCCCGCAAGCCACTCCGCGAAACCGGCGACGAACTCGCTCGACACATGCTGGACGACGAGCACCGTCCACGGCATCGGCTTCGGCATTGCGGCGAGGACGCGCGCGATCGCGCGCGGACCGCCGGTCGATGCGCCGATCGCGACGATGGCAGGGTGCGCGGGACGCGGCACCGGCGCCGGCACCGGCACCGGCGTCGGCGACCTGGCGGGCACCGCACCCGCCGCGCGGAGCGCGCCTCCAGACTGCGAGCGCCCGACAAGATGGATCCGACGCAGGAGATCCTTCGCGCCATCGACGCCGCCCGCCGCCGAGATCGTCGGCGTGTTCACCGCATCGAGCGCGCCCGCGCCGAGCGCCTCGTAGACGAGCGCTGCGTTGCCGCTGACGGTCGCGGTGACCACGAGGATCGGGCACGGCGCCACGCGCATGATCTCGCGCGTCGCTGCGACGCCATCCATGCGCGGCATGATGAGGTCCATGAGGACGACATCGGGCCGGTCGCGCGATGCGCTTGCGACGGCCTCGACTCCATCGCGCGCGATCCAGGCGATGGAGAGCCCGGGATCGGACAGCACCGCGCGCCGCAGGGCCTCGCAGGCGACCGCGAGATCGTTCACGATCGCGACGCGCATCATGCGCGACCTCCGTCGCGCGCGGGCCGATCGCCCGAGTCGATCGCCGGCACCAGGTCGCGGACGACGTCGGTGAAGGTGGCGTCCTGGAAGGCGCTCTTCGTGAGATACGCGGTCGCGCCCGCCTCGAGGCCGGCCAGCCGGTCTTCCTCGCGATCCTTGTAGCTCACGACGATGACGGGCACGGCGGAGAAGCGCGGGTCGGCGCGCAGCGTGCGCACGAACTCGATGCCGTTCATGCGGGGCATGTCGATGTCGCTGACGACGAGGTCGAACTCGCCCGCGCGCAGCGTATGCCAGCCGTCGAGGCCATCGACCGCCGTCTCGACGTCGAAGCCCATGCGCGCGAGCAACTGGCGCTCGACCTCGCGCACCGTGGCGGAATCGTCGACGACGAGCGCCCGGAGCGCGCGGCGTCCGCCGAGCGCGTGCGCGGGCCGCGCGCCGCGCAGACGACCCTCCTGCAACGCGGCGCGCACCGACTGGAGCAGATCCTCCGTGTCGACCACGAGCACCGGGTCGCCGTTCTCGCGCACCGCCGTCGCCGAGAGGAACGGCACCGCGCCGAGCCGCGGGTCGAGCGCGCGCACCACGAGATCCTCCTCGCCGATGAGGCCATCGACGGCCACTCCATATCGCTCCTGCGCGCCGCCGATGAGGACGAGATTCTCGCGTTCGGCGGCGCGGCGCGACTCGGCCAGCGCCAGAAGCCTCGCGGCGTCGATGATGCCGATCGACGCGCCTTCGACGACATGCTGCAGACGACCCTCGATCGCGCGAACCTCCGTGGCCGCGGGCTGCAGCACGCGCTCGATCCGCGCGAGGGGAAACGCGAAGATCTCGCCTGCGATGTCGACGAGCAGCGCGCGGATCACCGAACGCGTGATGGGAAGCTCGAGCTCGAACGTCGTTCCGCGGCCAAGCTCGGTGTCGATGCGCGCGGTGCCGCCGATCTCGCGAACCGTCGATTGCACCACGTCGAGCCCGACGCCCCGGCCGGAGATGTCGGTCACCTGCTTCGCCGTCGAGAATCCGGGGAGGAAGAGGAACTCAAGCAGCTCCTGGCGATCGAGCGTGGCCGCCATC
>Ga0209972_10001140_pt1 | contig 23925 bp, 13 predicted proteins | sample NOAtaG_7_FD_187302 | JGI IMG/M metagenome (GOLD analysis project Ga0209972, IMG submission 187302) | Freshwater lake microbial communities from Lake Erie, under a cyanobacterial bloom - NOAA_Erie_Diel1S_2200h metaG (SPAdes) (version 2) | ecosystem: Environmental > Aquatic > Freshwater > Lake ... | reverse complement strand
ATTGTGCTGACCAAAGCCCTGGGAACCGGAATACTCGCTGCAGCACACAAGCGCCTGCAACTCGACGATGCGGGTTATGCGGCGTTGATACAAACCGCCGCCCGACTCAATGCCGAAGGAGCTTGGTTGGGTGAAGTATCCGCCGTTCATGCCATGACCGATGTGACGGGCTTTGGCCTCCTCGGACACCTGGCTGAAATGACCCGCAGCAGCAACCTGAGCGCGGAAATATTCGCCGATTCCATTCCCGTAATACATGAAGCCCGCGCCCTTGCCGCCGCAGGAATTCTTCCCGACAACACCTGGCGCAACTGGAACGCGCTCGAAAAGGAGGTCGAAATGGAAATCACCGATCTGAATCTCTTCGGTATCCTCAACGATCCGCAAACCAATGGCGGACTCCTGATTGCCGTTGCACCTGAAGCACTTCCTTCCGTCCTCGACAAGCTGCAAAAAACAGCGCCCGAAGCCCGGGTCATTGGGAATTTTACCAGCGGAGGCAGTAAACAAATCTCCGTGCGCAACGGAAGCGAAGGGAATCAATAAATTTGCCAGATGCCAAAGCACTTCAGCCTCCTGTTCCTCCTGGTATCGGCCACCGTGCTCCATGCGCAGGATGATCCGACGCGCAACCGCACCGGACGCACCGCCGATAAACCGGTCTTTGCCATGCACCTCGATTTTGGCTTTCAAACGCCAATGGATGATCTGAAAGTGCGTTTTGGTAATTTCAACAGCATAGCCGTCGGAGCCTGGTATAAATTCACCTCCCAATGGACCATTGGTGGAACCTTGCGGCCTTTCTTCGGCGGGCAAGTGAAAGAGCCCAATCTGCTTGGCGATATGGTCGGCCCAAGCGGTTCTCCGATCGACCAAAACGGTATGCTGCACCTGGTCCGCAGTTACATGCGGGGCAGCCATTGGCAAGTGCAGCTCGGCCGCGTCGTTCCCTTTACCTCCAATCCGCATTCCGGCTTGCATTTTCAATTGGGAATGGGCTTCATCCAACACAAAATAAAGTTCTCCTACGATGAGCGCAGCCTGCCCCAACTGAATCCTCCTTATCAGGCCGGCTATGATCGACTGAGCAATGGACTGGCACTGAGTCAAAGCGTCATTTTGCAACATGTGGATCAGAAAACCGGTCTCAGCGCATTCGTAGGGATCGAAGCAGTGCAGGGCTTTGCAGAAAGCCGCCGCGACTACACCTTTCCACTTCGGACAAAAGAAACCGGAATCCGGGCCGATAACTATCTTTCCTTCAAAGGCGGATTGTTGATACCTGTCTTCAGGAAGAAGCGCGACGACGAGGCATTCTTTAACTGATGGTTTTTTTTGCCTACCGGTTCTGCATTCATCTGGCCTTGCTGCTGCTTGCCCCCTTCATGCGCTTCCACACGCGCCTGAAGGAGTTGAATGAAGGATGGAGGGAAAGCAAAAAGGCCTTGCGTGCGTTCGAAGCGGATTCTTCCAGGCCGCTTTGGTGGTTCCATTGCGCCAGCCTGGGTGAGTTCGAACAGGCCGTGCCCTTGATGGAAGCATTGCGTGAAGAAAAACCTGATGTGCGTATTGCGGTGAGTTTCTTTTCTCCTTCCGGATACCGCGCCCGAAAGCATACCCCGCTCGCAGATCTGGTGTTTTACTTGCCTCCTGATACCGCTGCCAACAACCGCCTGGTACTGGATCAACTCAAACCCGCAGCCGTAGTTTGGGTGAAATACGAGTTTTGGTTTGGTTATCTGAGGTCTTTCAGGAAACAAGAAATTCCGTCGTTTTTACTGGCGGCGACTTTTCGGAAGGGCCATTTTCTGTCCAAATTCCCAGGTAAAGCGCTGTTTCCTGAGGTCGCGGCGTTCAGCCATATTTTCACACAGGATGAACCTTCCGCCCAAAGGTTCAAGGCTTGCGGTGCGCCCAGGGTGAGCTGCACCGGAGACACCCGCTTCGACCGCGTAGCTGCAACACGCCTGAAAGTGGAGCGGATTCCGGCTGCAGAGGCTTTCAGACAGGAAGAATTGCTCGTCATCGCCGGCAGCTCCTGGCCGGAAGAAGAAGCGCTCATAGCAGCTTTTATCAAGGAATACGGCCTTCGCGGCGCCAAATGGCTCATCGTGCCCCATAAGGTGGATGCCGGCCATGTCGATGAAATATGCACCCGCTTTGCGCTCTGGGGTGTGGCGCGTTGGTCAGACTATACACCCGGAGATCCGGGCATCCATGTGCTCGTGGTAGACAGCATCGGATTGTTGGCATCCCTCTACCAATATGGCCATGTCGCGTTGATTGGCGGCGCCTACGGCAATACCGGACTACACAATATCCTGGAAGCTGCAGCTTTTGGCATGCCCATTATCTGCGGTCCCCATACCGAAAAATTCTGGGAGGCTGAGGCCGGAAAAGAAGCAGGATTTGTTTTCCAGCCCGCAACTGAATCAGCCTTTATCCAAACCCTGTTGCAACTGATCAGTCAGGAAGATGTTCGCAGGCAATCCGGAGCGGCAGCGGCCCGATTCTGCGAACAGCGTCGCGGTGCAACGGAAAAGGCTTTGGAACAGATGTGCGCTGTTGTGATGGCTTAACCGAAATTACCCGCAACATAATTGCGGGTGAGTTCTTTTTCTGGTTGACGGAAGATATTGTCGGTGAGGTTGAATTCAATCATCTCACCCATATACATAAAGGCCGTAAAGCCGGCCACGCGCTGCGCCTGCTGCATGTTGTGCGTCACCATCACAATCGTGTATCGGCTGCGTAATTCCAATATCAATTCTTCAATTTTAGCCGTGCTGATAGGGTCGAGCGCTGAACAAGGTTCATCCATCAATACAATTTCCGGTTCCACGGCGATGGTACGCGCTATGCAGAGCCGCTGCTGCTGCCCACCCGATAAGCGGCGTGCGGGTTGCTGCAGTTTATCTTTCACTTCTTCCCATAAAAAGCTGCGCTGCAATGCCGAAGTTACCCGTGCCTCTATTTCGTCTTTCCTGACACCATTGATGCGCATACCATAGGCTATGTTATCATAAATGGATTTGGGGAATGGATTCGGTTTCTGAAAAACCATACCCACCTTCCTGCGCAGTGCGGTAACCTGAACACGCGGTTCCAGAATGGATTCCCCGTCGATCCAGACTGAACCCTCCATCCTGACATCCGGCGAAAGGTCGTGCATGCGGTTCAAGCTGCGCAAGAGGGTTGATTTACCGCAACCCGATGGTCCGATAAGAGCTGTTACTGTATGCGGTAAAACAGATAAAGAAACATCCTTTAAAACCTGTTTTTCTCCGAACCAGAGATTCAGTTGTTTTACCTCAACTGCCGGTTGTGTTTGTGCTGTTGCAGACATGTGATGTTTATAAATGGATTTGTGAACGATAGCGGCTCCGCAAAACGCTGGCTGTGATATTCAGCAGGAATACAAAACTCACGAGTACAACCGCCGTACCGTAAGCCAGCGGGCGAACCGCCTCTATGCTCTGATGTTGCGTGGAAAGCATATACAAATGATAGGGGAGCGCCATGAATTCCTGCATGGGATGACCGGGTAAACCGGTGATGTAAAACGCTGCGCCGGTGAAGAGAATGGGTGCAGTCTCGCCCGCTGCCCTTGCAACACTGAGAATCACGCCGGTTAGTATTCCCGGAATCGCCGCGGGAAGCACGATATCACGGATGGTTTCAAAACGTGTTGCGCCCAAGCCCATCGCAGCTTCACGCAAAGAGTTCGGCACTGTTTTCAAAGCTTCTTCTGTGGTTGTAATAATATATGGAAGCGATAAGAGCCCGAGTGTAAGACCAGCTGAAAGAAGTGAAGTGCCCAATTGCATTCCCTGCACAAACAAGGCGAGGCCAAATAAGCCATAAATAATGGATGGAACGCCGGCAAGGTTGCGCACCGCTGCGCGTATGAGCCGTGTACTCGGATTGTCTCCGGCGTATTCATTCAGATAAACCGCTGCAGCAATGCCGAACGGAACTGCAAACCAGGTCGTAATGAGGGTGAGCAGTATCGTACCGGCAATCGCAGGTAGAATACCGCCTTCCGTCATTCCATTGCGGGGCAGTTCCGTCAAGAACCGACCGTTGATCGTACCGGCTCCCTGGCTGTAAATATGAAAGAGGATGAACAACAGGAAGCCGCAAACGATGGCAGTGCATGAAGCCAGCAGGATCAACGGCAGGTCAGGTTTCTTTGCGCTCATCGTCGTTTTTTAATGGTATTGGCGGATGCGGTGTGAAATGCGATCGGCTATGCTGTTGATTGCGAGCGTGATGAGGAAGAGTACCAGTGCCAGGGCGAACAATCCGTAATAATGTGTGGTCTGATGCGGAACTTCACCTAATTCAATGGCGATGGTGGCGGTGATTGTTCGTACAGAATCGAAGAAACCGCTTGGAAACGAAAGGGCGTTGCCGGTTGCCATGAGCACAGTCATCGTCTCGCCGATTGCGCGCCCCATTCCCAACATGATACCTGCGATAATTCCTGGTCGGGCCGCCGGAATGGCCACCCGATACAAAGTTGTCCATTTCCCGGCGCCGAGTCCATAACTGGCTTCCTTGAGGTCGGCCGGAACAGCATGCAATGCGTCTTCCGCGACGGTTATGATGGTGGGTAAGGCCATCATGGCCAGCAGGATGGCGCCGTTCATGGCGTTCAAACCGTTGCTCAGCCCAAAGGTGCCGGCTATTCCCGGTCCGATAATGACGATACCAAGAAACCCGATTACCACCGAAGGAATGGCAGCCAGCATTTCAACCGCCGGTTTGAGGATATTCTTCACCCGCGGATTTGTATATTCTGAAATGAATACAGCTGTGCCTATTCCAATCGGAACCGCCAGTATCATGGCGCCGAATGTTACGAGCAGGGTACTGATCAACAAAGGAAGCAGTCCGTATAAACCCTGAGGACCTTCAGCTCCCGGATTCCATTGGGTATTGGTGATGAAATCCATCGGGCTCACACGGGCAAAGAAGGCAATCGTATTGTACACCAACATGGCAAAAATTCCGAGCAGGATAGCGATGCCCATCCAGCCGTTGATGCCGAAAAACCAGGTTGCCAGCCGGTCGTAGCGGTTTCTGTTCTTGGCGTTCATGAAAGGGTATCCTGATAAGGGAAGTAACCGTTGGCGCGTATAATGGCAGCGCCTTTTGCACTGCGTTGGAATTCGAGCAAGGGAGCCGCTTTCTCACGTGCTTCCCGTCGGATGTATTGGTACAAGGGTCTGCGGAAGGGATAGCTGCCGGTTGTGACGCTTTCTACCCTAACGGGACTGCTGGCTGGAGCCTGCCCCTCTTTTATGTGCAGAATTTTATAGCCTGTGCCTGTCAGTTTTCCTTCTTGAACCACATAACCGGCTCCAACATAGCCTATGCCGCTTGCATCCTGTTTAACCGATTCGATAATCTGTGCATTGCCATTCATCTCCCGCGCAGCTGAACTGAACACAATGCCGAGGCGTTGCCGCAGGTAACCGTGGGTTCCTGAGTTGTTCTGCCTGCCGTAAATCGTGATTGGCTTCGCTGGCAGTCCTAATTTGCTCCAGTTATCAGAATTACCCGAAAAAATAGCTGCCAGCTGTTCGATGCTTAAGGTGTCTACGGGAAGGTCTTGGTGAACTACAAAGGCCAGCGCATCCCATGCAAAAAGAAAGGTGTCAATGGGAAGACCGGCGTTGGCGAGCAAGGTGGATTCTTCTCCATTGATAGGGCGCGAAGCATTGGCAATATCTGCCAGGTTGTTCATGAGCGCTGCGATGCCCAGCCCTGTGCCACCACCCGATACCGAAATCCGCATTTCCGGATTTTTTTCGTAGAAAGCCTCACAGAGCAGCACCGAAAGATTGACCTCAGTATCCGAACCTTTAATCCGAAGTATCCCGCCTCTTTCGGTGCAAGCGGGCAATAGCAATAGAAGGAAGATAAGTCCCCTGCTTATCATGTTCCGGCAAGTATCGCCTGCGGGCATGACTTGGATATGTTCCTTACAGAAACTTCATGGACGGGTAACAACTCCGTAAAGCGATACTGGCTAAGAAAAAAACCGTTTGTGTAACGTTACAAACAAAAATTGTCACATAAATTTTGCATGGTTCAGGAACTATTCTCAATTTCGTGAGTGTCAAAGGCAGGTATCCAACCGCGCGGGCTTTTGACCAACAGCACTTTCAGCAGTGTGCCTTCTTCTGCAGGCGAACGCAGGAGCGCGTTTCCGAAAAGCGAGATAGAGTAGGGAAAGTTTACTTTTTAATTCTTTTATGAACAAACAACTTAAATCCACCCTGTTCCTTCTGGCCTTGCCCATGCTGTTTTGGACAAGCTGCCAAAAGGAAGCCGATTTGGTGCCTGCCACTGCAGAAACCCAATCAAAGATTGCCCAGATGAACAGCATTGCCGTTCAGCACGATCAACGCGAAGTCTTCAGCCTCCTGAGTGCAGAAGAAAAGCAAGATGCCTGGAGGCAGCACCTCGTCCATGCGCAGCGGCAGCTTGGAAACAGTCCGGTGCGCAGCGAGCTCATCAGCCGCCTGCAACAATGGAACAATGATAAAAACATGTTCGCCGACGATGACTATGCTGCGTTGCTGAATACCGTCCTGTTCAAGGAATGGGATGCAGATGCGCGCAAAATATTCGGTCTTGATGAGATCTATTACATTGTCAGCAGTCTGGACATCGAGTTCAAAGGCCCTGATGGCATTCCTAACCGTGGATATGGTGGCAGCGGAATGACAGGTGGTGGTGGAGGGGACCCACAAATAAATTGCAATTGCCACAGTGTTCCGGGCAGCACTATTTTTTGCCCATATGTTACATGGCACATAAGTGCTGACCCATATGTAACGATTAAGGAAGGTGTTTGCCCTATTGATAAAGTGTGCAAACAGAACAAGAACTGTGGCTGGTTTTGGCTGAGCATTTGCAATGGCATGTGCATGCCTTCTTAACTAACCTAAATTAAATCTTGAATCAAAATACACTATGAACAAAGCGCGTTTCTTGAAAATAACAGCCGCTGCAATAATTGTCAGTTTAGCAATTACATTCTCGCGGGGAACAGGAGTGGAAAACAGAGGAGGAATTATAGCTTCTCTCTTTGCGCTGAATTGGATGCCGGCAATATGGCTAGCTTTGGACAGAAGATTTCGTTCACTGTTCATAGTGTATTTACTTTTGATTACGCCTTATTTAATTCTGTTTTGTATAGCTTACACCGATCCTAATGCAGATATCATCTGGGAAGGCTCCGATATTGTTTTAGCTTTTGTTTCCATCTTCCTCGGATTTTGGTTGTATAAACCCAACCTGCGGCTGAATACGCTGCTTGTCCGTGGAATCTTACTCACTTCATTTCTTGTATCTTTTAATAGGTTTTTTCTGTGGCCGAATTATGACTCATGGCTTTCAACACTCGATGTCAAGGTAAAAACACCCCTGGCACTGAGCGATCTGCAACTGCAGGGTGAGGATCTGAAACCGCTCAACCTCGAAGCTTACCGCGGGAAAGTTGTTTTCGTAGATGTCTGGAATGAAGGCTGTGGTGCTTGTCTGAGGTCACTGCCGGAAATAGATGCCATCCGCCGCCAATTCCTGAGCGATACAGGAATCAAAGTGGTTTCGCTCTATTCCACCTACCGCAAACGGCCCGACACCAATTATGGCAAACACGTTAAACTGTTTCGCCGCTTCAACGAAACCCTTCCACTCTGGTTCGACACCAGCAACCAGGTGGGTAAACATATTCAATTCATCGGTTATCCCATGCATCTCATTTTTGGGCGCGACGGAAAACTGAAGGAAGTGGGCCATTACAATCTCCAACCGCTGGTGCTGTATAACAATCCACGCATGCTCATACGAAAAGTATCCAAATCATGAAAAAGCTATTCTATTTTACAATCTTAATGATGGCATTCAATGCCGCCTGCCAGCGCCCGGAAACACCCTTGCGCAAGGCTACAGCCCTCGTGGCTACCCAAGGCCGAACAGTCGTGTTGCCCGATTTCGCAGTGGGCGATACGGCCCGGCATGTTTTCGAACTTCATAATCCGAACGACAAACCCCTGCGACTGGTGAAATGTGGCAGCTCATGCGGTTGCACCACACCGGCCTGCGAGCCGCGCGTCGTGCAGCCGGGCGAGAAATTCAGCCTCCCGGTGCAGGTAGTTATGGAGAATGAAGGCGCATTCGACCGCAGTGTTGTTGTCGAAACCAATGCCGATACGCCATTCCTGGTCTTACATCTGATCGGGAAAGCGCTCAAGAACAAGGGTTAACAAACCCAGCCTGTGTGTTTATGCTGCTTTGTGTTTTTTTTGTTTTGAACACACGAAAAGGGGGCGCGGCGCATTCCGCGCTCCCTTTTTATTTCAGTTTAGCAGCTTTTAAAGACCGGGCAATGTCAGGTTAACGCCTTAGGTTGTATCTTCGTTCCATGAGTCTCCTTAAATACGCAGTTGAGCGCTCCGCCTTCGGTGTATGCAGCTTCCTCGGAGAAAAAATGGGCATCAGTACCCGGCGCATCCGGCTTTACTTTGTCTATACTTCCTGCCTGGCGCTGGGCTCACCGCTCATTTTCTACCTGATTGCAGCCTTCTGGCTTAACCTGCGCCGTTACCATGCAGAAAGAAGAACCAGTGTTTTTGACCTCTGACTCTTACCAACCAGGCGCCTGCTAAATACCTTCCATTTCGCTTTCCATCGAACCCTATGCACAAGAAAATCCTGCAGCTGCTTCTGTTTGCATGCTTATTCCTAACCCTGTCAAGGGCATCTGGTCAAGGTGTGCAAGCACTGAAACCAATTAAATTCGAACAGGTTGAACTCAGCGTTCCTGCATCATGGGAATTCCAGGAAGGACCGATGGGCGTGAAGTTCAGCCTGCTGACGCTGCCACAGGATAGCACAGATGAGTTTCGTGAAAATGTAAACTTCAATTACATGCCGTCTCCGGCAGGCGTGCCTACCAACGAAGACTACACGCAAATCCGCGATCAGATGCTCGCAATGCTCAAAGAGTATTTCAAAGACATTGAACTGGGCAGTACAAGTTTCGGCACCTTCGGTGGTACGAAATCGATTGATTTTGATGCCAATGCAGCCAGCCTCGGTCTGCACTGGAATTGGCGCATCTTTACCAACAATGGTGTGCTGTACATCGTAACATCGACCTGCCGCATGGAAGAATCTGCTGCCTGGTGGCAGGTAGTACAGTCAATACTCAACAATTCCAATCTGCGCGGCTGATTGCGGCTTCATTGCTGATCAATCGCGGAGGAACTGTTTTACAGCCTCCAGAAATAGAGCAGGCTGATCGGCATGAACCCAATGCCCGGCATCGGGAATGCCTTTGAAGATGGCGGCAGGAAAATGCTGCAGGATTTCGGTCTGGTCTTCGGCTTTGACATAACCGGATCTTTCGCCGTAAATGAACAGCGCCGGACCGCCAAAGACATTGTTCAGTTGCAGCGCACCAATGATTTCCGGATAGCTTTCCTTTAATGCCGCAAGATTGAATTTCGTTTTGTAACCACCGTCCGGCAAGGGTTCCAGATTCTTCAGCAGGAACTGCCGCACCGCCGGATCGGGAGCGTAATGTCTGAAAGCTTCGTCTGCCTCTTTGCGCGTTTCAATCCGATCAAACGGTATCTGCCCGAACGCATCGAAATAAGGAATATGACCGGGCCGGTAAGCCTTAGGTGCAATATCCACCACCAATAACTTACGAATCTTTTCCGGATGCTGCATAGCAAAATGCATGACTGTTTTGCCACCCATACTGTGGCCCATGATATCCGCTGTTTCCAGCCCCAGATGTGCCATAAGACGATTCAAGTCATCGCTCATCACTTCAAAGCTCATCGCAGGATCATGGAAGCTTTTGCCGTGGTTCCGGGCATCAAAGCTAACCACATGGTACTGCTCTGAAAGGATACCGGCAGCATAATGCCAGTTGTCTAACATGCCGAAAATGCCGTGCAGGATAAACAGCGTGGGATTGTCAGGGTTTCCGTAGCTGCGGTAATGAACCAAAGGTGTTGACACAGCTGCAAAATTAGGGCACAAAAAAGGCCGCAATCGCTGCAGCCTTTTCTCTGATGTATAAATGATGTCGGAATTAACCTAGCACTTCTTCCACCGGTGTATACGGCAGATTGAAGGCTTCGCTTACGCCTTTGTAAACCACTTTGCCGTGAACTACGTTCAGTCCGAGCTTCAGTTCAGCATTGGCTTTGCAAGCCGCCTGCCAGCCCATATTGGCGAGCATAACAGCATACGGAAGCGTGGCATTGGTAAGGGCCAGGGTACTGGTATAAGGAACCGCACCGGGCATATTGGCAACGCAATAATGGATCACGTCGTCAACTACATAAGTAGGTTCTGCGTGAGTTGTCGGACGGCTGGTTTCAAAGCATCCACCCTGGTCGATGGCCACGTCTACAATCACAGAACCTTTCTTCATGGTAGGCAGCATGGCGCGTGTGATCAACTTTGGAGCCTTGGCACCGGGAATCAGCACACCGCCGATCACCAGGTCGGCCGTTTTGATGGCGTTGCGCACGTTGTATTCGTTTGAATACTGGGTCTGCACATTGGCCGGCATGATATCGTCGAGCTGGCGCAGACGGGGCAGGCTTACATCCATAATGGTAACCTGAGCGCCCATTCCGGCTGCCATTTTGGCTGCTTGGGTTCCTACGATACCGCCTCCGAGAACAAGTACTTCGGCAGGTTTAACGCCGGGTACGCCGCCCAGAAGAATGCCGCGACCGCCCATAGGCGCTTCGAGGTATTTGGCACCGTTCTGCACGCTCATGCGACCGGCTACTTCGCTCATCGGAACGAGCAATGGCAGGCTGCGGTCGGCTTTTTCCACGGTTTCGTAAGCGAGACAGATCGCATTGCTGCGAATCATCGCATGCGTCAGCGGTTCATGGCTGGCAAAGTGGAAGTAAGTAAAGAGCAGCTGATTGGATTTGATGAGTGCATATTCGCTTTCGATCGGCTCTTTTACCTTAACGATCATTTCAGCGATGGCGTATACATCTTCGATGGAAGGAAGCATCGAGGCACCAGCCTGAACGTATTCTTCATCGTTGAAACCACTGCCTGTTCCGGCATTGGTTTGTACATACACCTGGTGTCCGTGTTTTACCAGTTCAGAGACACCGGCAGGCGTGAGGGCTACGCGGTTCTCGTTGTTCTTGATTTCTTTGGGAAGTCCGATAATCATGGTGGTAATTGCGCTGCAAAGTTAATCCTATTCCCAAGCTGCCCAAGGGCATGAAAAAAGGGAAGGCTGCACCTGGCAACCTTCCCTTTTGAGTTTTGTTCGAAGCCGTTTAGTTCAGTTTGACGAAACGCTTGACAGCGCTGCTGCGTCCATTTCTGATATCGAGCATGTACTGACCTTCCGAAAGTTCCTGCACATCGATAACATGGCTGCGGATTCCGGCTTCCAGGCTGAACTCCCGGATGGCTCTGCCCTGGGCATCGAGCACTTTCACAAGGGTTGGCTCATTGCCCTGCACATCGATCATGAGGTTCAACTTGTCTTTTGTCGGGTTCGGATACAGGCGGATCAAATCACCCAGCTGCTGCTGATCCTGGACATTCATACCCCAAACGCTCACCTTCTTGAACACGCATACGGTGCTGTCGCAGGTTCCTTCCTGACGCACGTAGTAAGTGGTGGTTGATCCCGGAGCAACGTTGAGTGTTGGTCCAAATCCGACCGGTGCACCGTTGCCACAACCGTTTTCGTACCAAACCCAACGACCATTGGAACCGCCACTGCCACCGATAATCTGCAGGCGGACATTGGCCCCGTTGAGTACCGTGTCTGCAGAAGCCGTGATTCCAATTGCAGGTTTTCCCGGGAACAAGATGCGGATTGGTCGTGAAACGCAATTCGTGATGTTGCAGGCACCTTCAGCGCGAACATAGTAGGTTGTGTTGCCATTGGGAATATCCTTGAGAGAACCTCCTGTACCAATGAGTGAACCACCGCAGGAAGAATGGTACCATTTCCACTCGGCACCAATTCCAAGATTGCCACCCTGTACAGTGAGCGTGATTTGCTGGCCGAGGCAGGGAGTATCGTTACTTGCAACTATGGCCACCGGCGCAGTTGAGGCTGTCGCTGAATAGATGGTTTTCCGTACACATTGCGTGGTATTGCATAAGCCCTCTGCACGTACAAAATAGGTAGTAGGCCCAACCGGGGTTGTTGTCAGGCTGTTGCCAATGCCAACCAGGGTTCCGCCGCAGTTTCCGGTATACCAGGCCCAACGTCCGCCGCTGCCAAGGCTGCCGCCATTGACCTGCAAGGTGATGGGAGCACCGCAGGTAGTGTCTGCGGTACTGGTGATGAACACCGGTACAGTGCTTTCGCTGCGTATAACGATTGCCTTGCTTACGCACAATGTAGTGTTACAATTGCTTTCAGCTCGAACAAAGTACGATGTGTTGGCTGCAGGGGTCACCGTGATAACCGTTCCCGTTCCAATGGCCCGGCCTGCACCGCAACCGCCCTCGTACCATACCCAACGTGCATTGCTTGCAGCAAATCCTCCATTCACGCGCAACGTTACCGACGTGCCTTTGCAGATACTGTCTTCACTTGCCGTGATGTTGGTAGCAGACTGCGAAAGCAGTTGCACTTTCAATACCCTGCTTACGCATGGAGTTGTGTTGCAGGTTCCGGCTGCTTGCACAAAATAGGTAGTCGTACTAGTCGGATTTACGGCAATGGCGTTACCTGTTCCTACCGGTGTGCCACTGCCACAGCCGTTGGCATACCAGATCCAGTTGGCATTACTGCCCAGCTTGCCGCCATTCACGCTCAGGTTAACAGGGCCGCCACCCGGACAAATAGAGTCGTGCGAAGCAATTATGCTGAGCGGATTGCTGCTGACCGTATTCACTTTGATGGTTTTGCTCACGCATGCTGTAGCGTTGCAAAGGCCTTCTGCGCGGACAAAGTAGCTGGTTGTAATACTTGGGTTCACTGTAATGCTGGTTCCTGTTCCAATCAAACCGCTACCGCAGTTTCCGGTATACCATCTCCAGCGTGCGAAAGAACCCAGGGAACCACCATTAACAGTAAGCGTAACAAAGCTGCTACCGCAAGTGGAATCTGCTGTGGAAACAATCGAAACCGGTGCGACGCTCGGTGTATTTACCTTTATGGTTTTGCCCACGCATGCAGTCGTATTGCAAGTGCCTTCAGCTCTCACAAAATACTGTGTTGTTGCAGTCGGAGTAATGAATAGTGTCGGGCCGGTACCGACCAATGTGCCACCGCAACTTCCACTGTACCATTTCCAACTTGCATTCGAGCCAAGTGTTCCTGTGGTTATTTGCAAGGTAACCTGGCTATTACCGCAGGTGGAGTCGCTGTTTGAAATAATCGAAGTAGCTGCAACAGAAGGAATATTTACCTTGATGCTCCTGCTAACCATACCAGTTACATTACAAGTTCCTTCTGCGCGTAAACTGTAGGTTGAGTTACCGAGTACGGGGGTTACAACTATGGAGCTTCCAGTTCCAATTCTGCTGGTTCCTCGGTACCAAACCCAGCTCGCGTTGCTACCCAGACTGCCACCGTTTACTGCGAGTGTAACAGTGGTTGTGCCACAGGTGGAATCGGCAGAGGTTAAAATGCTGGTCGCAGCTGTGCTGAAAGTATTCACTTTGATCGATTTGATCGAACAAGCTGTACTGTTGCATGTGCCCTCGGCCCGCACAAAATAGGTTGTAGTGGCTGAAGGGCTGATTGTGATTGTCTTACCTGAACCTATAGAACTGCCTCCGCATGATCCAGTATACCATCTCCATGAAGCATTGCTTCCCAGACTGCCGCCAACCACTTCAAGGCTTAAGCTCGTACCCAAACAAATGGAGTCGTCTCTCGAACTAATGCTCAAAGGTGCAGTAGAGAAAGAATTAACCTTGATGCTCTTACCTACGCAGACAGTTGTGTTACAGGAGCCTTCTGCCCGAACATAATAAATAGCTGTGGCCGAAGGGCTGACCGTTATACTGGTGCCACTGCCGATGGAAGTGCCTCCGCAGTTGTTCTCGTACCATCTCCATGATGCATTACTGCCCAAACTGCCACCGTTTACACGCAGTGTAACAGATGAACCTAAACAAATGGAATCAGCAGTTGATATGATGCTGACAGCTGGAACGGAGAAGCTGTTCACTTTGATTGTCTTACTCACACATATTGTGGTATTACAAGTTCCTTCTATCCGCGCGAAATAAGTTGTTGTCGACAGAGGGGTAAGGGTGATGCTGCTGCCACTGCCCGCAGGTGTACCGCCGCAACTTCCAGCATACCAGCGTATGGATGCATTGCTTCCCAGGCTGCCACCACTCAATCGCAATGTCACACTGCTTCCAATGCAGACAGAGTCAGCATTGGATGTGATACCGGTAGGTGCACCCGAGAAGGTATTGATTTTCACTGGTCGGCCGATGCAGGTTGTATTGTTGCAAGTGCCCTCTATTCTGACGAAATAGGTTTCGCTGGCAGAAGGCGTAACGGTCAGACTGTTTCCAGTACTGATAACGGTACCGCTGCAGCTGCTCCGGTACCACTTCCAACTTGCATTGCTTCCAAGGCTTCCGCCACTGGCCGTAAATGTGACACTCGTACCTGCACAAACAGAATCGGCTGAAGCAGTGATTCCGGATGGGGCTGTAGAGAAGGTGTTCAGCTTCAATGCCTTGCTTACGCATGCAGTTGTATTGCATGTGCCTTCTGCGCGTACAAAATATGTGGTCGAGGTTGTGGGTGTTACGGTGAGACTGGTTCCGGAACCAATAGATGTGCCTCCGCAGTTTCCGCTGTACCATCTCCAGGATGCGTTGCTTCCCAAAGTTCCGCCTTGAACGGTGTAGGTAACACTGACTCCGGCGCAGACAGAATCGGCTGAAGCGGAGATGCTTGTCGGTGCAGTCGAAGCACGATTAACCTTGATGAATTTGCTCACGCAGCTGGTGGTGTTGCAAGTGCCCTCCGCCCGGACAAAATAAGTGGTATTGCTGGTAGGGCTTACAGATATCGATGTTCCGGTGCCAACCAAGGTTCCACCACAAGAGCCGGAATACCAGCGCCAGAAAGCGTTTCCGCCAAGGCTGCCACCATTCACGCTGAGCGTGACACTGCTTCCCGAACAAAGGGAGTCTACACTGGAAGTAATGGATGTGGGGGCTGTTGAATTCACATTCACCTTAATGAACTTGCTTTCACAGCTTGTGGTATTGCATGCTCCTGAGGCTCGCACGAAATAACGTGTGCTGCGTGTCGGTGTTACAGTAAGGCTGGCTCCGGTGCCAATGCTTGAACCGCCGCATGAATCTGTAAACCAGTTCCAAGCGGCAGCAAAGCCAAGCGAACCACCGTTGACACGCACAGTCACACTATTTCCTGAACAAAGGGAGTCAAGCGCAGCAGTAACTGAGGTGGGTGCAACAGACAATGTCTGCATAAAGATGGTCTTGCTCGTGCAGGCCGTCGTATTGCAGGTGCCTTCAGCCCTTACAAAGTAGGTAGTGGTTGTGGTAGGGTTCACGACAATGCTACTGCCGGAGCCAATTGCAGTACCTCCGCAAGAGTTGCTGTACCATTTCCAGCCGGCATTTCCGCCAAGCGTACCTCCATTAACACGGAGGGTGCTGCTGCCACCGCTGCAAACAGAATCTGTGGATGCTGTTATGGAAGTTGCCGAGGCAGATAATGTATTCACTTTGATGAACTTGCTTTCGCACTTGGTGGTATTGCAGAAGCCTTCAGCGCGCACAAAATATGTGGTGCTGCTTCCCGGGGAGACCTGCAGGCTGTCACCTGTGCCGGCAAGCGTTCCTCCGCAGCTGCTGTTATACCATTTCCAGGAAGAGCGGTATCCAAGTTTACCACCGTTTAAACGGAGCGTTGAGCTGCTGCCGGAACAAACCGAATCCAAACTTGCACGGATACTGGTCACAGCAAGCGAAGTGTCGCGAACATGCAGGGTGAAGCTAGCGCAAGCGGTTGTATTCGTGGGACCCTCAGCACGTACCCAATAGGTGGTTGTAACCGAGGGATTCACGCGCAGTACGGTGCCGGTTCCGACCTGCGTACCGCCGCAACTGCCGGTATACCATACCCAGCTTGCCTTGAAGCCGAGATTGCCGCCATTGGGTGTAAGGGTGGTATTGGTGCCTTGACATATACTATCCAATCCGGCAATTATGCCTGTAGGAGCCCGTGAAGAGTCGCGCAGGAAGATTGTACGGCTGACGCAAGTGGTGTTATTGCAGAGGCCTTCAGCACGCACATAGAATGTGGTTTGTGAACTCAGCGTAACTGTGATTGAATCGCCTGAGCCAATGGCTGTTCCGAAGCCACAACCGCCTTTGTACCATCTCCAGACTGCACGGTTGCCGAGTTGTCCTCCCACAACTTTTAACGTGGTCGTCTGTCCGGGAAGTACGGTGTCAAGTGTTGCACTCAGACCGGTCAATGCAATGCTGGAATCGCGTATGATAATGCGCTTGCTTTCGCATGCAGTATTGTTACAAATACCCTCCGCTCTCGCAAAATAAGTGGTGTTGAGGGTGGGGTTAACGGAAAGGCTGATTCCGGTGCCGGCGGAAGTGCCTCCGCATGATCCGGTATACCATTGCCAATTGGCGCCAGATCCTAGCGTACCACCGGTAACACCTAATGTGGTAGAACCTGCACGGCAAACCGAATCGCTGCTTGCAGTTATACCACTCGGAACGGAAGACAAGCGCATGAGTCGAACGCTTATGCTTCCGCAACTACTTGTATTACAAGTTCCTTCTGCCCGCACAAAATAGGTAGTTGTGGAAGTGGGCGTTACGAGAAGGCTATCACCGGTGCCAATGGCTGTACCTCCACACGAAGTGGTGTACCACTTCCAACTGGCATTGCTGCCCAGGCTTCCGCCGCTGATGCGCAATCTGCTGCTGTTACCCGGACAAACCGAATCGGCACTTGCTATAACACTGCTTACAGCAGTAGACTGGGTATTGACCTGGATGGACTTGCTTGCGCACGCTGAGGTATTGCAGGTTCCTTCAGCCCTTACGAAGTAGGTCGTGGTGGCCGAAGGTGTAACACTGATACTGCTTCCGCTGCCCACGGCCGTTCCGCCGCAGGAGCTGCTGTACCATTTCCAATCTGCATTGCTGCCGAGGCTGCCGCCGTTCACGCTGAGGGTAACGCTGGAGCCGTTGCAGACAGAGTCAGCCGAAGCGGTGATGGAAGTCGGTGCAGTAGAGAAGGTGTTGACTTGGATGGATTTGCTGGCGCAGGCCGTGTTATTGCAGGTCCCTTCCGCACGCACGAAATAGGTTGTGGTGGCCGAAGGCGTTACGCTGATACTGCTTCCGCTGCCCACAGCTGTACCGCCGCAGGAGCTGCTGTACCATTTCCAGCTGGCATTGCTGCCGAGGCTTCCACCGTTCACACTGAGGGTAACACTGGAGCCGTTGCAGACAGAGTCGGTTGAAGCGGTGATAGAAGAAGGAGCAGTCGATAAGGTATTAACCTTGATGGATTTGCTGGTGCAAGCGGTGGTGTCGCAGGTTCCTTCCGCACGTACGAAATATGTTGTAGTTGCCGAAGGTGTAACGCTGATACTGCTTCCGCTGCCAACGGCTGTACCGCCACAGGAGCTGCTGTACCATTTCCAATCTGCATTGCTGCCAAGGCTGCCGCCGTTCACGCTAAGGGTAACGCTGGAGCCGATGCAGACAGAGTCAGCCGAAGCGGTGATGGACGTGGGAGCCGTGGAGAAGGTATTGACTTTGATGGATTTGCTGACACATGCTGTGTTATTGCAGCTTCCTTCCGCACGCACGAAATAGGTTGTGGTGGCCGAAGGCGTCACGTTGATACTGCTTCCGCTTCCCACAGCTGCACCGCCACAGGAGCTGCTATACCATTTCCAGTCGGCCTGATAGCCGAGGCTACCGCCGATCACGCTGAGGGTGACACTGGAGCCGATGCAGACAGAATCAACAGAAGCTACAATGGAGCTGGCGGCAAACGAAGAGTCGCGCATGAACACCGTATCGCTCGCACAGGTTGTAGTGTTGCAGGTACCTTCGGCTCGTACAAAGTAAATGGTCTGGCTGAGCGGACGCACCGCAATGCTATCTCCGGTGCCGGCCGCCGTTCCGCCGCAGGATGTTGTGAACCATTTCCAGCTGGCTCCGGTGCCGAGCGAACCGCCGACTACTTTCAGTGAAACAAGCGTGCCCGGGCAAACGGTATCCAAGGGAGTGATCCGGATGCTTGTGGCTGCGATGCTGTTAGATCCAACGCGCAAACGCGCTGCATTCGAAAGCACGGAATCGCCTGCACAGATCCAGGTACGTACGGTGTAGAGTCCGGAATCTGTTGCGGCAACACCGGTTATTCTCAGGGTGTCGCGGTCTGCACCGCTGATACTTCCGCCATTGCTGAGTGCAATTCCGTTCTTGAACCAGCGGTAATTCAGGATGCTGGCTCCACGTGCAAGCGCGGTAAACGTAACATTGCTGCCGGGGCAAACACTGGTGTCGCGTGGCTGACCGGCAATGGCCGGCATGGGAGTGAATTCATGGGCACCAATATCCGGGCGGGTGCTGTTGCGTGCACGGTTCCAATAGTCAGCGCTTACACGTGGAGTGGGTAATCCGCCTTTGTTCAGGGCACAGTTGGCCGGATCGTTGATAACAACCTTGAGGAAGCTGTCATTCAAAGGACTGGTGGCCTGGAAAACCGCGTTGGTCGTTACAGACAGACTGTCTCGGTTAGGACCAACCAGTGTCCGGAATGCTGCAATCGTCAGGATGTTGTTAATGCCATCTCGGTAGATGAGGTTGGCCGCCCCAGGAGTGCCGGCAAAGAAACTATTGCCATTGGATGCACCCAAATAGGTAGTGAGCGCGCTGGAGCTTCGGTCATAAGCAGCGGCATATCCGGTCCCTTTGGGCACGCTGGTATTCACCACCAGGTTATTGCGGAGTATTACCCGCGGTGTGGTGCTGGTGAAGATGCCCGCGGTAGTCAGGTTGGGACCGCTGGTGTTGGCATTCAGGAATACGGTATTGTGTTCGATGAAATTGGTATCGGCCGTATTTCCGGTTTCGATACTGATACCCCTAACCACCGAAGCACTGTTTTGCAGTACCTGCAATCCGTCTACCAGGTTGTTGTTGATAAAGTTCCGGGACCCAACGCCAGTAGCAAGCAAACGAATACCATTGATAGTGGGTGAACCGCTGCTGCCATAGGAAATCAGATCGGCTACAATATTCCGGTTGATAAAATGAGGTCTGCTGCAATTGGAACCAACTTCTATTCCGCTGATTAAGCCACCGAAATTGAGCAGCGAATCGACGCGGTTGTTCCGAATGCTAACATCGGAATTCAGGTTGTAGTTGCTGAAAATACCGTAAACACCGCCGGTTCCGCTGCCAAGTATCCGTCGCACCACATTGCTGTCAACGAACCTGCGCGGCGAACTCGACGCGCCATTGGCGAGGTACATTCCGTAAACTACGCCGCCGCCGGTGCCCGGCAACAAATGTCCTACACGGTCAAATGTGTTGCTGCTGTAGTATTCTGTCAGTGGCGTTCCGCCACTGCCGAAGTTGTAAACACCGTAGATGCTTGAACCCGCATTTTGAGAACCCATGAACCGAACGGTATTGCTGCGCACAATGTTCAACGTGTCTCCACTGCTGGTATTGGTTAGGTACAATCCATACATGGTATTGGATGTTGCCCCCGTCAACAGGTTGTTTTCCATCCGGTTGTTAAGGATGTAACGATAGCGCTGCCCGGTCGAATTGCAATAAATCAAGCCGGTCAGGGCATTGTTACGCGTGTTTTCGATGACATTGTTCCTGATATGCTGGAAGCGACCGCTGCCGGTAATGAAGATGTGATATAGCGTCCCTCCGCCATAGCGCAAGTTGCGCAGTATGTTATCATTCACAAAAACCGATCCTGCCGGGTAGCTTACACCACTGTAGATGGAATACTTGGTGCTTGTGCTCTGCAAGCTGTCGTTGATAAGCTGATTCCGACTAATCTCCGTGTTCAGGCTCGTGCCTTGTGTAAAGATCAGATAATGTGCATTGCTGGAATTCTGATTTACAAGGACATTGCTGATGGTGTTGTCACTGATCCGCATACGGTTGGCACCTGCAGTGGCGTAGATCCCGTAGAAGTATCCGTTCAGAGCAGTATCCCGATCTACCGTATTCGAGTCGATGTAATATTCGTTGTTAGCTGAATTCGGTGCATAAATGAACCAATTCGCGCCCACACTGGCACTTCCACCACCAAAGATGCGGCTGGCAGTGTTGCCGGCTATCCTTCCGACAACAGATGCTCCCGGCGCATAAATTACCTGATTGGCCATGTTGCTGCGCAGGTTCTCGAAGCTGTTGTTACGGAGGTTTACAGTAGTTCCGTTGTACGGCATGAATATGCCATACAGGGTCGTGGAAGTTACTGTTTGCCCGATACCCGCGATGCAATTGTTCATCCTGTTGTTGTTGATGAAGGCGTGCTGCGCGGTTGTGGAATAAATACCATACAAACTACCGCGTGAACTGTCGCCCGTGATGATATTATTCTGCATCCGCAGCGTATCGGAAGTTCCCGCATGGAAGAACATGTAAGCAGTTCCGTTAGGAGCATATTGTACCACTCCCTGAACCAGGTTGTTGTTGATATTGGCACTGCCGGCAGATGCTGTGTAGATGCCGTAATGCGCCGTACTGCGGGTGGTGTCGAACAGCAGGGTGTCGTTTTCAACCAAAAGATATGAAGGTCGGTTGTCGGTCCGTATTCCGTAGAATATTCCAGGGGTTGTTCCGTAGCATGCTGAGCGCCATACTTTGTTGTTTCGGATGATAACACGGTTGGCATTGCCCCCTGCAGCCGAATATATACCTGATACAATGGAAGACGATCTGCCATCCTGACCCAATGAAACCGTATTGTTCTCTATCAGAACATTCTGGTTATTGTTCGTATTGGCAGCAAAAACAGCAATACCGATGGTTTGAACATGGTTGCCATATCCACCGTCGGCGCGGTTGTCTACAAAGTTGTTAGCACAATAGAAATGGTTGGTTTCAGAACTGCGGATACCATTGGCCGAAAGCTGCTGCGTTGTAACAACCGCAGAGTCGCCCCAGGCTGTAATCCGGCAATTGGTTACACTGTCGCGTTGGTTGAGGAAGCGGAATGGCGCGACGTCGTTGAATCCGATGATATGAATACCGGTGTTTACCCTCGAAATCCGAAGACTGTCGAAGCGGCAGGAGTCGTGCGAACCGCTGGTCGATGTAACCGGCAATGCAGTGATATCGGTTGGCAGGATGTTGGAAACAAGGATGCCCTTGGAGCCCCCGCCGCCAACCTGTGAGCCGGCACTTTCACGATGGCGCAACGACATGCGGATGCTTGCGTTTTTAATTACTACGCGCTTACAGCCGTCAGTTGGTCCGCTGTTTACCAGTGCATAACCCCATTCCATCAGGGTTACAGGATTGCGGGCTGTGCTGCTGTCCTGCAGGTCTATGCCATCGATGGTAACCCAATCTTCGCCCACGATTCTAAAGATCGCATCGGGGGTGGAAGAGGTATTGGTGGAGGTACCTTGATAACCGTAAATGATGGGATTGTTACCGGCGCCCGACTTCTGAATAATCAAAGGCCTCGTGCGGCTCGGGCGATAACCAGGGCAGGCCGAGTTGATGTACAGCTGTATGCCTCCTGTCGGAGCCACTTCAGTGTGGCCTGCGCGCACATTCAGGGTGACAGCACCATTCAGACCGCGCAAGCTGATATCGCTGATCGCTGCAGCCAGGGTGCTGTAATTGGGTGAACTTCCGCCAACAGTGAAAGTGCCCGACATCGGCGATGCGATGCGACGCTTTCCTGCGGGGTTGGAAGGGGAGATATTATAGGTCGTACCGCCTATAACCATGTCGATGCCGCGGGCATCCACACTGTCTCCGGCACTGCCGCATTTCAGATCGTAGGCAAGCCAGAAATAGAAGGTGTCGTTGCAGTAGAGTGGCAGGTTGCCGTTAAAAGTCATGTTTCCGCTCGGTGCAGCAATGGTGTTGCCAAAGCGCGTTGCGTTGGTGCTGAAAACCGGATTTGTACCGGTAAAGAACACGCGTGCACTGTCGAGGTTAGCAGCAGCGCTGGTAGTTCCCAGGGTGCTGAACCTCAGGCGGGTCAGGTTAGGCGGAATCACCGCGCCACTCAATGCGACATCCAGACGCAGGATAATGGCGTTGCGCGCGCCTTCAGAGACACCATCAGCTATCTGAACGAGGGTATCGCTAATGCTGATGGAGGGAGTCAGCGGTGTGAAACCGCCTTCATCTGCTCCAATATCAGGAGCAGTGCTGCTGCGCGTATCCTTGTTATAATCGTCGGTTACAAGCGACAAGGCTTGTCCTGCCGATTCAACTGACGTTCCGGTGGATGTATTGATGTGCAGGTAATTGCTGCTCATCGGGTCCATGCTGGTGAAGGTGAGCGTGCTGGACAGTGAATAGGCATCGCGCGTTGCGCCACTTTGGTTCACCGAACGGTTCAGGAAGTCGCAGATCGTCTGATCCGAAGTCTGGTCTGTTGCATTCCGGTAAATTACCCGATTGCTGCCGGGCGTTCCTGCATAGTACAGGTTGTTGCCGGAAGCATTGAAATAGTTGGCTGGCAATAGGCCGGTACCCAGCTTGACCATGGCTGCCGTAAAGCCGCTTCCGCTGGGCGTGCTGGTATTGTAAAGAATGTTGTTGGCAATGATGTGACGCGCCGTTGCCGTGTTCATCTGCAAGGCGGTACTGGAGAAGTTGCTGCCTGTAGAGCCGGCATTCAGGTAAACCGTATTGTGGTAAACCTGATGCAAACCGGCACCCAGCAATTGGATACCGGTAAGCCACGTGCCTGTGCTGTTCATGGCAGGTGCCTTTACATCGCCAACATAGTTGTTGATGACAAACGACTCGAATGCGTTGTTGCTCCGCAAGCCTTCCACCGTAGTTGTGGAACTGCCTGTGGCGGTCAGGTTGGCCACTTTGTTGCCGCTGATATAGGCGAAACGACCACTTTGTGTTAACAGACCATACATGGTTGAACCAGAGGTTCCATTCGCATACAAGCGGGTAACACGGTTGTCCAGCATGATGGCGCTGTCGGATGCCGAATTGAATATGCCAAATACCTGAGGCGAGCTGTAGGTGCTGTTCGTAGTAATCGAATCCACCACGTTGCCTTTGAGCTCCAAGATGTTTCCATTCTGCGCATAAATACCGTATGGGATATCATTCCCACGCAGCTCCTGAACGGTATTGTTGTTCATGCTAACGTTGACAAAATTCTGGTACTGACCGTACAAGCCAAACGTGTTATAGCCAGCCGGGGAGGTGGGTGAGAATACAATCTTGCCAATCAAGTTGCCATTCATCAGTGCAACCGAATCGTACAATGGTGGTGATGTGCTGGTATTGCTGTGGAAGATGCCGTAAGCATTGGAGCCGGCTGCACCGATATTGGTGATATTGAATACCGTGTCTTCAGAGAAATCGCGGTAGCGGCCATAGGTGGCGTGGGCTAAACCGTAGAAGGTTTTTACACCGTTGAAGGCAATGTTCCGCACGCTGTTGCGGCGCACAATGGCATTCCGGTGCCATGCCGGTAGGTAGATGCCGTAGAAAGTGCCGAGGGAGTTGGACCCAAAGTTGCAATCAACTATGCGGTTGTTTTCAATGGTAATGTCGGATTGTATACCACCCGCATACACGGCAATACCACCGTGAAGGAAGTTAGTTGAACTCGCAGGAACATGGTTCCAGGTAATGACGTTGCGGCTGATGATA
>Ga0209972_10001138_pt1 | contig 23936 bp, 26 predicted proteins | sample NOAtaG_7_FD_187302 | JGI IMG/M metagenome (GOLD analysis project Ga0209972, IMG submission 187302) | Freshwater lake microbial communities from Lake Erie, under a cyanobacterial bloom - NOAA_Erie_Diel1S_2200h metaG (SPAdes) (version 2) | ecosystem: Environmental > Aquatic > Freshwater > Lake ... | reverse complement strand
CAATCTTGCGCGCATCAAGCACGACTCAAACAACAGCGCGAGTCGGATCGTCGGTGTCGAGCGCCAGCGCGAGCGGAGCAACGCAAATGCAACTGATCATCTTCGACGGGTGCGCGACGTGCCCGTTCTTGGGCACCGATATCCGCGGCGTCGACTCAATGACCATCGAGCACGCGTGCACCGTATCGGACGACCGCATCGTCGTTGCGTCGCCAGACCTTGCGACGGAGCCGCCGACGACACCGCCGCGCTGGTGCCCGATGCGGCTTGAGCGCATCACCGTCGAGCTGAGCATCCGGCCTGACAGGACGTCGAACTGATGCCCGGCCAGCTACCGCCGCAGTGCCCGCGCCACGTCGGCTTCGTCGCCGGTAAATGCGGCCGCTGCCAGATAGAGCTCAATCCATCGCTGGCGACCTCGGAGCGCACGTGGACGCCGTCGCAGCGCAAGCACTGGGGGCGCACCAGCGAGGAGGCCGCGGAGTCGCGTGCGGAGTATGAGCGCGCAGCAGCGCAGCGTCGTGCGGACTACGAGGCGCAGGACGCTGAGCGCGAGCTGCGAGGGCGCAGCCGATGATGGACGTGTCGTTCACCGTGCCGGGGCCGGTCGTGCCGTGGCAGCGCGCAGCGTCGGTGGGCGCGAGGCGCTTCACGCCAGCGAAGCAGCGCGCGTATCAAGCGACAGTGCGCTATCACGCGCTCGCCGCGCGACCACGCGGGCCGTGGTTGCCGTCGAAGGCGTCGCGCTACCGTGTCGACGTCGAAGCGTACCTTCCCGACGAGCGGCGACGCGACCTCGACAACATCGCGAAGACGCTGCTCGACGCGCTCAACGGCGTGCTGTACCTCGATGACTCGCAGATCACGACGCTGCTCGTCGCGACGCACGTCGACCGCGAGCGGCCCCGCGTCGAGGTGCGCGTCGTGGAGCTCGAGCGCATCGTCGTCGCGAAGCCGCAAAGGTCCAGACCTGCGCGCGTAACGTCCAGACCTCGCGCGCAAAAGTCCGCAGCTACCGGCGAGGCGTCGTGAAGCGCAGCGCGCTCAGCGTCGACGTGCGGCAGCTGCTCGAGGACCACGTCTCGGAGGTCGCGCTGGTGGACGCGCTCGATGCGCAGCCGTACCGCGACGCCGCGCCCGTCGAGACGCTGACCCCGGCGATGATGCGCGAGCGGGCACGCCGCAAGCACGAGGCCACACGCGTCGCGCTCGCCATCATCGCGCGCGAGAACCGCGGCGAGAGCAGCCGCCCGCCGTTCAATGGCGTCCTTGGCGCGCTACGGGCCCTAGACGCCGCCAGCATCGACGGTGCGCCCTTGCGGTCGACCAGCGACCCTGCGCGGTTTGAGGCGCAGACGTGGGGCGGCAGCGGGGCATCGCAGGGCGACGCAGCGCAGCGGGCCGTCGAGCGAATCGCGCCCGTCTCGCGGCTGTGGGCGCTGTGCCTCGCGGACGGCTGGACGCTGACGACGTATCCCGTCGAGGAGCGGCTGACGGCAGCGCAGGCGCGGGCGGTCGTCGTGTGGTCGGTGCTCGGCGTGATGGGCTCGCGGCTACCGATGCAGCATCCGCAGCCGCGTCACGGCGAGGGCGTTCGGCAGCAACGGCCTAAGACGCGCATCGCCGTGCGTGGCAGGCCGCGTAAGGGCGACGAGGACGTTGACCCGTACACGGAGCCGCTTGCGTCGGAGATTGCGGCGTACGCGTCGCAGGCGTTCGGCGTCGAGGTGCCAGTGGGGCACGTGATCACGATGCGACGCGAGGGGCTGCTTGAGCTATATCGGGCGATGAGCGCGCGCGGGCTGGTCCCGCTCGACAGGAGGTTGACGGCTATGGCTGCGACGCGAGCAACACCGTGGGATCTGCAAGGCTGGAAGGAAATCGCGACGACGTGCGGGTGCAGCGAGCGCACGGTGCGGTATCTGAGCGACGAGAAATCGCTCCCGGTCTACAAGACGTTCGCGGGCGTCGTCGCAGTGAAGTCGGAATTGCAGGCGTGGATGGCCGAGCACCTTGCGTCGGGCAGGCGTCCACCGAAGCCGCGCAAGAGGGGCGAGTAATGCGTCAATCGCCGCCATACGCTGCAAATCAATCGGCTTGCGCAAGGGTTATCCGGCGTGCGTCGCTTACGATGCGCGGGATTCCTGCGATGGTGGTGGCATGAGCAAGCGGCAGCGGAAGGGCGATGAGCCTAAGCAGCTGAGCACGCCGCTCGGTAGGCCATCGCATATCACGCCAGCGTTCACGCAGCGGGTATGCGCGCGAGTCGAGAATGGGCTGCGGCTACCGGCAGCGCTCGAAGCGGAGGGCGTGTCGCCGCGATGCATTGAGAAGTGGCGCTCGCAGGCTGACGCAGGACGCGAGCCATACGCGGAATTTTTCGGCGCTGTCGCACGCGCGCGCTCGGCATTTGAGCAGTCGATGCTCGACCAGATTCGCTTGCAGGCCAAGCCCACGCAGGCTGGCGAAGAGGCCGACTGGAAGGCCCGCGCATGGTTGCTCGAGCGCACGATGCCCGAGACATACGCGCCCTCGCAGCAGCTGGTCATCCGCGCGCAAGAGGCCGCGGCGAACGACGTGCTCACCGCTGCTCGCGAGTGCCTGCCGTCGGAGTGGTACGCGGTGCTGCTCGCGCGGCTCGCTGGCGATGACAAGGCCGACGACGACGAGGCCGACGTCGAGGCGCACTGATGACGGTGCGCGAACTCATCCGCGGTCGGCGGCAGGCGCAGATGTCAACGCGGCTGCGAGCGGCAGCGGCGCAGGAGCTTGAGCGGCTGCGCGCCGAGAAGTCGCCATCGCGTGAAGACCCGCGACGACGACTGAGCCTCGTGGATTACGTGCACGCGCTCTCGCCGCGATGGGAGCCGCCGCGTCACCTTGCGCCGGTGGCTGCTCTCTTCGAGCGCGCGATGCGTGGCGAGACGGTGCGCGCGTGCGTGAGCGTCCCGGCGCAGTTCGGGAAGACGACGCTGATACAGCATGGAATCGTGCAGATGCTCTCGCGGCATCCCACGTGGCCGATCGTCTACGCGTCGTATTCCGCAGATTTCGCGCACGACCGCAGCAAGGAAATCCGCGACCTCGCACGCGAGGCTGGCTTGTCATTGCGCGACGACACGAGCGCGGCTGGACGCTGGCGGCTTGTCGAGGGCGGTGGGCTGCTCGCGACGGGCATCGGCGGGCCGCTGACCGGCTACGCGGCGCAGATTGTGGTGATTGACGATCCGCATAAGAATCGCGAGGAAGCCGAGAGTCGACGCGAGCGCGAGAAGATCAGCGACTGGTTGCGGTCAACGGCACTGACGCGCATCGCTCCGACGGGCAGCTGTCTAGTCGTCCATACCCGCTGGCATCCTGACGACCTCATCGGGCGCTTGGAGGCCGACGGCTGGGAAGTCGTCAACCTTCCGGCGATCACCGCCGAGGACGAGTCGCTGTGGCCGTCGCAGAGGCCGCGTGAGTTTCTTCGCCAGCGTGAGCGCGAGGTCGGCCCGTATGAATGGGCAGCGCTCTACATGGGCCAGCCTCGAGCACGCGGCGGTGCCGTGTTCAGCGCGACGCCGACGACGTACACGACGCCACCGGGCGAGCTCACGCGCGGCATCGGCCTCGACCTCGCGTACAGCGCGAAGACCTCCGCGGACTGGAGCGTCGCGGTCGTGATGGGCAAGGCAGGCAGCGGCGCCGACGCCCGATACTACGTTCTCGACGTGCTGCGCGCGCAGATGCGTGCGAGCGACTTTGCGCAGCAGCTCGCGATGCTCAGAGCGCGCTGGCCGCACACCGCATCGCGCATCTATGCGGGCGGCGCAGACCGTGGCGCGCTGGATTTCCTCGCGCTTCCACCGCCTCGAGGCGTGGGCTTGCAAGTCGAGGTCAAGACAGCCATCGGAGACAAGTACGCGCGCGCCACACCGCTGGCAGCAGCGTGGAACGCGGGCCGCGTGCTCGTGCGCGAGGGCGCCGCGTGGCTGCCTGACCTCTGCGACGAGGTCGCGCGCTTCACAGGACAGGGCGACGCGCACGACGATCAGATCGACGCGCTTGCAGCGGCCTTCGACCTGCTCGCGGAAATGCACGTCGGCAGCGGCGTCGCGAGCACTGGCAGGCGCGTGTCTGCTGACCTGACGACAGACTACGCGCCCCGCGTCGGGCGCAAGAACTACTGGGGTTAGCAATGCCGTCTCGCAAGCCACGCACGCAGCCCGCGGCCACCGTCGCTGCAGCTGCGCCCGTCGAGCCGATGGGGCCGGTCACGCGTATCCCAGAGATGGGCCGCGTCATCAGGCCGCAGTCGCTGTCGGCCATCAGCGGGCGCGCGCTACAGCCGGTGTCGCCGGGGCGTATCTCGACGGCGCTGCGTGAGCTTGACTTCGGCAATTACGAATACTGGGCCGACATGGCGACTCAAATGCGCCGTGACCCCGTCGTGCGCCGCGCGTACAGCACGCGCCGCTCGTCGGTGGCTGGCCGTGGGTTCGCCGTGCGCATGGCCGACGACGTCGCGCCTGAGATGCGTGGCGCGGCCGAAGAGTTGGTGCAGTTGACCAAGGAGTGGCTGACCAGCCTCGAGGCGCGCGAGACGTTCTTGATGAGGGTGCTCGACGCCATCGGCATGGGCATCAGCTGTCACGAACTGGTGTGGTCGCGTCGTGGCGGCGCGTGGATGCCGCAGCCGGTGCCGGTGCAGACGCGCAATCTGCGGTATGCGCAGGACTGGTCGCTCGAGGTCAGGGACTTCGATTACCAGTGGTACAACACGGTCAATTACCCCGCGAAGTTTCTTGTGCACGTGCCGTGGACGGACCCCGGACGGCCGATGGATCAAGGCGACTTCCTTGCCGCGGTCTTTTATTGGCTCTTCAAGCGCAACGTGTGGACATTCTGGCTCATCGGCGCTGAGCGTTTCGGCAACCCGCTCGTGCTCGCGCAGATGGCCGCGTCGTCGGATAGCGCGCAGCGGCAGCGCATTCTTGATGACCTTCAGCAGCTCACGGCCGACTCAGTGGGCGTCACGTCAGGCACGTCGGATATCAAGATCATCGACCCCGCGGGCGCAGGCTCGACGGGCGTCTGGAAAGAGCTTCGCGCGTCGCTGAATGAGGAGCTTTTCCTCGCGCTCGGCGTCAGTCCCGACCTCTACCTCAGCGGCGCAAACGGCTCGCGCTCGAGCACGGAGACGCGCGACGGCGTGCGCCTCGAGAACAGCAAGCTAGACTCGACGCTGATGTGGGGCAGCATCACGCGCGACGTGGTCAGGTGGCTCGCATACTACAATTTGCGCCGCGCCGATATCCCGCTGCCCGTCATCGAGACGCTGTTTGATGACAGCCTGCCGATCACGCGCGACGCGATCGACACCGGCAGCGTCAAGGTCAACGAGATTCGCGCTTCGCTGGGCCTGCCTGCGTGGAGCGTCGAGGACGGCGGCGAGAACATCGCAAAGATCCAGCTGTTGCCCGCGCCTCCCGGCTCGCCGCTGCCCTTTGAGGGCGCGCCGCCAGTCGAGACGGGCTTGCCATCGATTGAGGCTGTGACGCCTGCTGACACGCTCGGAGGTGCGTCCGCGGAGCGCCCTTTCTCGACGTCGCCGGGCTCGGCGCATGGGATGCCAGCGCTGTCGATGACGTCGGTGACTTCGCAGACGTCCTCGCTCTCAGCGACCCCGCGGACAAGGCGCGCGTACAGGCAGTAATCGGGCGACCGTACGTCGTAGCCGCGGAGACGACCCTAGAAGGCGTCGTCGCGTTTACGCCGGTGCGCGAGGCCATCGCCATCGCGTCGGCTGGTGGCGCGGATGCTGTCGCGAAGGCCGTCGAGGCGTTCAAGGGCACGCCTGAACTGGAGCGGCTGATCTACGAGGCCAGCGTCAAGAGCGACTTGGCGGGCCAGATGTTCGTGCGCCTCGTGGAGCTCGAGCCGCAGGGCGCGCAGCGGCAACTCGCCGTCGACTTGCGGCCCGCATTTCTCAAGATGCCATTCGCGGAAGCGGTGGCCTTCTGGCGCGAGCGTGGCGGTGACCCCGATATCCTGGAGTTCGTGCTGCGCGCGTACCGTCGCCGCGCTGCGCTTGCCACCGACGAGCAGCTTGACGTTATCTCGCGCCGCGCCGTCGAGGAGCTGCAACGCACGCTCGAAGAGGGCAACACGTTGCGCGATTTCAGACGCGCGATGGAAGACCAGACCATTACGCTCGGCATCGCACCGCAGGACGCCAGCTACCTTGAGAACGTCTACCGCACCAATGTCGCCACGGCCTACGGCGCGGGACGCTGGACGCAGATGAACGATCCCGACGTACTCGACGCGAGGCCTTATCGGCAGTGGCTGACAGCGCAGGACAATCGCGTTCGCGCTGAGCACGCGCCCATGAATCGCAAAGTGTGGCGCGCTGACGACAGCAGCTTCGCCAATATCTCGCCGCCCGGAGGCTTCCAGTGCCGCTGCGTCATCACGACGCTGTCGGAAGAGGAACTCCGCGACGAGGGCTTGCAGGTCATCACCAGCATCCCAGCGGGATTCGCAATGACGCCCGGCTTCGGCGCGTCGTCGTTTGTGAGGTAATCATGGCATCGACCGCAACAGCCTTCGATGGCTCACGCAAACTCGCATTGCGCGCCACGCTCGGCGCGTTCGCTGACGTCGCCGCTGCGCCCGCGATGAAGTCGCCGCTGCTCGGTGACGCGCAGTGCTCGTGGGTCGAGATGGCCTATGAGTCGGAGTGGAACGGGCACCCCGCGGGGCCGTTCCAATTCACGCGCGAGGTCTTCGCGGATATCAAGCGGCTTTACGACGCAAGCGAGCAGCCGGTGCCGGTGCTCTGGGGTCACCCGCGCCACGACATGGGCGTGCCCATCGATGCCGCGGGCTGGATTCAGGCGCTCGAGGTGCGCGATGGCAAGGACGGCGCGGAACTGTGGGGCTACGTCGAGTGGACCGCTGATGCCGCGAAGAGGATCGCCGCGGGCGCGCAGCGCTTCTGTAGCGTCGTCGTCGACTTCGCGCCGATTGACCGCGCGACTGGCGAGGTCGCTGGCCTCGCGGAGCTGTACGAACTCGGCCTCACGCCGTCACCGTTTCTGCCGGGGATGACCCCGATCACACTCTCCCGCGTCGGGACTCCGTCGCGGAGGTCAACAAGGAGTCTCGCAATGGATCCGAACAAGGTTCTCATGTCGATCGCGACTGCACTCGGCCTCGCCAAAGACGCGTCGCCGGAAAAAATGAAGAAGGCCTTTGACGCACTCGTGGCGCTTGCGGGCGCGATGGCCGAGGAAGCCATGCCCGTCGCGGCTATCACCGAAGAGGTCGTGGACGCCGCGTGCAAGCCGAAGAAGATGGCCGAGCTTGCGCGCATCGCGCGCAGCATCCGGCAGCTGTCCGGCATTGCGCTACAGGACGACGTCGCAATGGTCGAAGAGGCCGTCGCGGAGGGGATGCCCGAGACGGAGGAGCTTGTCGAGGAGGCCAGCGAGGCCGCTGCGACGATGGTGCTCGCGAAGCTCGTCGAGGCGACCGGCATGGACGAGGCGGGCGTGCTCGCGAGCGTCACCGAGAAGCTTGACCAGATCGCGGCGCTTCTCGTCGCTGGCCCCGTCAGCGGCATGACCGCCGACGCCAACGCTCAGCTTTCGCGCACGAGCGTCGAGCTCAGCGCGCACAAGGCGCGTGCGGTCGAACTCGCGAGCACCGTGAAGACCCTTCAGGCGCAGGTCGCCGAGCTGTCGAAGGAGCGCGAGCAGCGCGTCGCCCTCGAGCGCACCGCGCGCATCGACGCTGCGTTCTCGCGCCTGCTTAGCGAGGGCCGCGTCACCGAGGCGCAGCGCGCCGCGTTCGTGACCGCGTCGCAGCAGTCGGAGCAGATTGCGCTCGACATTTACTCGGCGCTCCCCGCGACCGCGCAGCCGCCCACGGGCTCGCTCGTCACCGGCCCGCGTGCGCCGACGAACACCCTCTCGCTGTCGGCGTCGCAGGACCCGATCGCCAAGATCTTCGAGGCTGACGCTAAGGCCGCTGGCCTGCGTGGCGAGGCCGCGAAGAAGCACGTCGCCGTGATGCTGTCGAAGCACGCGGCTCGCAACTCGGGCGCTTGACGCGCGCTGATATCAACGCTCACTCAGGAGACTCATCATGGCTCACCTCACCGCAATGACCGCGCGTCAGACGCGCAACGACGCTCTTGCCTCTTATGCCACGTACACCGTCAAGACCGGCGAGACCATCTACGAGGGCAGCCTCGTCATGGTCGTGACCGCAAACAACCTCGCTGAACGCGGCGACGACACGGCTTCGTGTTCGTTTGTCGGCATCGCGACGAACACTGTGATTTCCGCGCCTGCGGGCACGAAGATCAACGTCAAGTACGGCCACGAGGAGCTGTTCGCGACGAACGTTTCGCTTGCGGCGCTGACCGGCAACGTTTGCGTCATCGAGGACAGCGATGGCGTCACGTCGGTGGCTGACGGCACCAATGACTGCAAGGTCGGTGAAATCGTTGAGGTGGTCTCGACGACGCGCGCGTGGGTCAAAGTTCGCAGCACGGCGACGACCTGATAGCGCTATAAGCGCCAACGATTTACAGGAGATTCCAACATGGCTGATTCATCCCACGTCATTAATCAGACTGCCATTGACGCGGCAGCAACCGTGTTCCGCACGATGGCCGATGAGTTGTTTACGTCCTCCGCGGACGAGGGCCTCGTCAACGCGATCTGCGAGACGATTCCCGCGGACGGCGGCACGACCACGTCCATCATCCTCGAGGATTTCTTGGGCAATTGGTTGGAGTTCGCCGGTGCGCGCCAGACCGGCGTGTCGCGCGCGTACCGCCTCAACGTCGCGCTGACGACGTGGGCGGTGCAATTGAAGGTCCGTCGCCGTGACGCGGAGTACGACCGCACCGGCATCGTCGCGGCGCGCGTGCGCAAGTTCATGTCGGCGGCGCAGTCCTACAAGGACTTCGTGCTGCATCAGGGGCTCTTCCTCAACAGCGGTGACGGCCCTGTCGGCTACGACGGTGTCAATCTCATCAGCACCTCGCACCCGAACGGGCCCTCGGGCAACCAGTCGAACAAGACGACCTCGGCGCTCTCGCCGCTGACGTTCGACACCGCCTTCGCGGCGATGACGAGCTACCAGCGCGAGAACGGCGAGCCCTTCCGCATCGTCCCGCGCTACCTCGTGGTCGGGCCGAAGAACCGCCTCGTCGGCGCGGAGATCACGAAGATGGACATCCGCGGTCGTTCGGTCGCCGCAACGGGCCTTGAGGCCGCTGCGTCGGTCGTCGCGTCTGCGGGCGTCTCCAACGCCTACAACGGCCTCGTTGACCTCATCGTCGACCCGCGCATCGTTGGGACGCAGGACGATTACTGGTACCTCATCGGTGAGGGACCGGGGGGCGCGAAGCCGATGTTCTTCGTGGAAGGCTCCGCGCCGCGCGAGCAGCTTGACATCGACCTGAGCAGCCCGACGGTTATGCAGAACGACGCGCTGACTTTCGGATTGATCGCCGACGGTCAGTATGCCGCCGGACTCTGGCCTACGGTGTATGCCGGCATCCTTTGACGGCTTTGACATGATTTCTCGCTGAGAGGTCATGTCACCAACAACCGTGCGAGTCGCAGCGCGCGTAAGCGCGTGGCCGGTGCAACTCCGGCCTACGGTCCCGCTGCATATTGCGGCGTCATCAAGAGGAGATGATTTCATGGAACTTCAATACGACGCGGTGACCCCGTATGGGCACGTCGCCGCGAACGCTCGACCAGAGGCGCGACTGCTCGTGCGCGTCACCGTGCGTCCCGGCCAGATGGGTCAGATGCTCAACGACGGCCGGTCCTACGCAAGCGGCACGCACGAAATCCAGATTTACCGCAGCGACCTCCCGCAGCTAATGCGCCTCCTCGAGACGCGTGAAGCGGAGTACGACGCCTGCAAGACCAACCTTCCGCAGTACGTCGCCGCGTGGGTCGCGGAGACGCGTCGGCCGGAGGGCGAGTGCCCGCTGTCGGCTGAGTCGCAGTTCCGCGCAATCACGCTGCGCGACCCGCTGCCGCTGACGAGCGTCGAGGTCGTGGGCGAGCTGGACACCATCGAGCTCGAGCACGAGCGCAAGCGCGCGGCTGTCATCGCGCAGACCGCGGCGCAGGCTTCGACGTCGTCCACGACGGACGCGGCGGTGCTCGGCGGCATCGTCGAAGCGTTGGCGAAAATCAACGCGCGACTCGACGCGGCGACGCAGCGGCAGGGGCGCTGACGTGGCTGGGGCGAAGCGCAAGGCCAAGGCCGACGCGGAGGCGTCTGCGGGCGCGCCAGAGGCGCTACAGCGGCCGCTAGCCGTCGGAGAGGTCGTGCGCTTCGTGACCTTCGCTGGCGTGGTCTGCGAGGCTGTGGTGAAGACGCTCGACGTGGACGGCACCGGCCTCGTGCGATTGCTCGTCAAGAAGCCGTCGGGCATGACCTTCGTCACCTTGACGTCTGCGGGTGACGCGCCCGGCTACTACCAGCGCAAGGAGGCGTGACATGGCCCTGCTCACGGACGCATACATTGAGTCGATGCTGGGCGGCGGCACGCGTGGCCCAGCGCAGTACGCGGCCATCGCCACCGACAGCGGCGCGCGCGCGGCGTACATCGCGAGCGCGGACGCCGTCGTGCTGTCGGCGTGCGCGAAGGGCGGCTACAGCAGCGTCACCTTGTCGCCGCAAGTGCCCAGCAGCGGCGCGGCCTTCGAGCTGCTGCGGCTCATGTCGTTTGGCGTCTGGTTGAAGCTGGCGTCGTTCTACGCGCGCGGCGTCCAGATCCCCGCGGAGATCGTCGCGACCATCCCTGACCCGTCGAGCATCTACGCCACCGACGGCGTGCGTCTCGACCTGCCCGGTTTGTCGCGCGACCCGCTGGGCGGTGACGGTGGCGCGGACATCATCAACGGCACCGAAATGGTTTCGTCGGAGCGCATCTTCTCGACGCGCTCGCTCATCCTGTTCTAATGGCTGTCAGCTACCCACCGGGCAAGTCGCCCGCGGATTTGCAGCGCAAGCTGTCCGCGATGGCTGCGCGCACGCAGGACATGACGCCCGCCATGAAGGTCGGTGCGGAAGCGGTGAAGCGGCTGATAACGATGCCGTACAACACTTACGTTTCACCCGGTGGCGTTAAGTGGAAGCTGCCGCTCGCGCCGTCAACGATCAAGAAGCGCCGCAAGGGTTCGGCAAGTCCGCTCAATGACAGTGGCGACCTCAAGCGCAGCACAAACACCGCAAGCGGCGCGCGTAGCATCTTCTTCTTCGCGACTGCGAAATACGCGGGCTACCAGCAATTCGGCACCCGCACTATACCCGCGCGCCCGTTCCTGCCTATCACGCGTGACGGCGAGCTGGTCCAGACTGGCCAAGCGGGCGTCGTGTTCGGCCGCATCTTCCGCAGCGTCGGCAACTACATCGTGAACGGGAAGGTGGTCTGATGGCCAAGCAAACGAACGTGAATATCGCCACCGTCGGCGCGGACGTCGGCTATGGCATCAGCGCCCTCATGACGCTGCTGCTCGCCAACGGATGGACGCTCGTATCCGCAGGCACGGGCACTGCGGGCGTGCGGCGCACGACTCCCGCGCTATCGCTGGCCGAGTGGATCGCCGCGACGAACACGTGGCAGATCGTCACGCGCGGCAGCGTGTGGTTGACGATCAAGCGCAACAGCGCCACCAGCATCGACGTACGTTTCGCTGTGACCGCGCCGACCACGGTCGGGAGCGCGACGGTAGCGGACTCGCAGGTCACGGCTGCAAATGAGACGGCCATCACAGCGCTCGGCATTGCCAGTTCGACGCGTGCTCATGCCATCACGGTCGACAGCGATGACAATGCAACAGGGATTAGGTCGTTCTATCTTGTCTTCACTACGGCCGCATTTGCAGTAAGCGGAGCAATCGCGTTTAGCGCACTTGCGAATGGAACCTACGCAACAGCGAATCCTGCGCCTTATGTTGTCGCGGCTGTCAGTGATGGGTCAATCTTTGCCTCAAGCAGCGGTGGCTGGCGCTACTGGTATAGTCCGACGAGCATTTGGACGACTGCCAATCCATTCGGAGTGGTCAACAACGGAAGCCCGCATTTCGCAGTGCTGACGCCAGCTGGTGTAGATCCTTGGAACGGAAAGGACGTCGCATTTCCTGCCGCTTGGTCGCGTCTGCAAAACGCGACTCAGCCGGGATTTCTTGGCGTGTCGGTAAGCGTGCTTGCGGGTAGCGTTTTGCGCAACTATCCAAACACCACTGATCTTGCAACCGATGCGCGTGTTTATGTCGGCACTGCAAACGGCAATTGTCTGATCCCGTGGGCTGACGGCGTCGTCCCGCTCTGAGGCACCATGGCAGATTTTGCGCTGCAACAGACCTCGATTGCGCCGCTCTTTCTCGGCTACGACGCGACCACGCGCGCGCTGACGGCAATCCCAGTCGGCACGCAGCAGCCCGTCGTGCCGGTGCCGCCGACGCCGCCGACGCCGCTTGCGCTGCCTACGTCGCTGAGCGACACGGCTATTCGCGCGGCGCTGCGCGAGGTCATTGAAGGGAAGATCGCCGGTGTGCGCGCTGTGCCTATCGGCTTGCTGTCCTGCGACGTCGCTGGCGGCGCTGACGACATGACGCTCTCAATGCGCACGACGGCGACGCCGCGCGTCGAGATTGCGGTGGCGTATCCAGTGAGCCCTGACCGACCGCAGCAGCCCGTCAACGTCTGGTTTCGCAGCGTCGAGGTCACGCTCACGTACACGTACCTCCTCGACTCGCAGGCGCTTTTTGCTGCCGACTATCAGGCCGTGAAAGCGTCGGCCGCGTACGCCAGCGACCTCGTTGCGCAGGCGCTTGCATGGCCGGGTAAGGTCGCGACGACGTACTCAGGCACCGTCACCGGCATCGTCTCGGGCGTGCTTGCGTGGCAGGGCACGACGGTCCTGCGCGATGATGCGCCGCGGTCTGGGCAGACCGAGGGCGGTGGCCTCTATCAGCTCGAGCAGCGATTCAGCGGCACGGTCGTCACGACGTCAGCCGTCGCCTAAGGAGATCTCATCATGACCGTTCAAGTTTCAGCCCTCGGGCGTACGCGAATCGCAGTCGAGGCGGCATTCGCCACCAACGAGACGGGCACGCTCGCGAACTTCGTGGACCTGCCGGTGGTTGAGAATAGCGGCACCTTCGTCCCGCTTACCGACCATCTCGAGCCCGAGCTTCAACAGCAGTTCCTGCACAGCTACACGAACTCGAAGATGGTGCTCGCGAAGAAGAGCAGCACCCTCGCGCTGACAACGTATCTCGCGGGCACGGGCACCCCGAATACGGGCAACCTCGCGTGGCCGACGTCGTGGGCGCTCGACCGTCTGTTGACGACACTGATGGGCGTCAAGACGCAGGGCACGCCGCAGGGCGCGGCCACGCTCGTCGGTGTCGGCTCCACGACCACGAGCGTCGTGGTGCAGACGCCGCACGGCACGTCGCTGGGTTCGCCCGGTGGCGCGTATGCCGTGCTGATCAACGGCAAATACGAAGCGCGCGAAATCCTGTCATGCACCGCGACGACGCTGGTGCCGAAGGTCGCGCACTCGGCTGCGCCGCCGCAGAATGCGCCGGTTATCTGGGCGACCAGCTTCAGCCTCACGAACAACACCGCGGGCTTTCTGTCGACGCTGCAAGTGCTGATCGAGGGGCAGGAGGCCGACGACGAGTTCGCAGGCCTCGGGATGCAGGGCACGCTCGCGGTCGACATCACGCAGGGCCAGATCGCGAAGCTCTCGACGCAGCTGACCGGCGCGTCGTGGCTGCGCACGTCGGTGACGTCGCTTGGCGCTGCGACGATCGCAAACTTCTCGCCTATCGCGCACATGACGAGCGAGCTCATTCTTGGCACGGGCTCGTTCGCGACGAGCCAGACGCGCAACCTCGTGTCGCACTCGTCCTCGACGTGGACGCCGGGGATGGCGAACCTCCCCGTGACGTCGCCAGAGGGCCCCGGTGACTCGGGCATCATCGGCTGGAAGCGCGCGCGCGGTCGCGCCATCACCGGGCAAGTGCAGGTCTACGACGACGCGGCCACAAACTGGATCACGGCCGACACGAACCGCACAGACCTGAGCCTCTTCCAGCAAGTCGGCATGACGACCGCTGGAATCGTGCTGCTGAGCGCGCCGACGATTCAGCTGTCGGTGGTGCCGCCGCGCACGCCCGCGAATGACCTCTACGGCTTCCTCGTCAGCTGGGCCGGTCGCAACGACGAGGCCATCAGCTCGCCGTCCAACGACGCGCAGCGCTCGGCGTTCCGCATCCACGTGTTCTGAGCGTGCTAGGGTGTCGCGGCGCTTGAGGAGGCGCACCGCATGACGACGCACGAGACAGACCCGACGAAGCACCTCGAGTGCTACGTGAGCTTCGATCCCGCGATTGACCGCGCCGGGATGGGCCGTGACTTCGACACGCACTTCGGCGCGACTGGCGAGCGCGTCAGCGATATCCGCTACGGCACGCGCGATAAGAGCCTGCTCCGCTTCGTCGCTGGCAAGCGCCCGTCGCTGTTCGTGCTGCGCCCTCTGCGGGCCTACGAGCGCGCCCAGTGCGACAGCCTGCCGACGGCTGAGTCTCGGTGGCTGCGCGCCATCAGCTACGCCCTCGTGCGCGCGGAGGTGTCGCCGCCGCTCAGCTGGAAGACGGAGGCTATCTTCCCGCGCGAGAGCGGCGACAGCAGGCCGTCGCTCGACAGCGACGCGCTCGACTATCTCTGCGAATGCGTGTCCGTCGAGGCGGTCTACGAGATCGGAGCGGTGGCGTACGCGCGGAGTCGCCTTGGCCCTTTCGTCGAGGGCTTTGCGCCTCTGCCGGCTACCTCGGTGTTCGTGCTAGCGCGGCAGTCCCTGTCCCCTGCGGACTCCCCCGCTCCGAGCACGTCCGCCACGTCGACCACCGACGCGGGCTAGACATGGCCCGTCCTGCCGCCGCAGAGGTGCGTCAGGCGTGGGATTGCGACTGCGGCGGCGAGCGTCGCGTCCCGGTGCGTCGCGCGGCCCTGAGCGGCCTAGGAGCGTCCGTGGCGCGTATGCGTGACGGCGTCGTGCGGATGCTCGGTGAGCCGCCGACGTCGTGCCCGTGGCGCGCGTACGGTGACCCCGTCGTGGCGCAGGCGCTGGTGCTGCGGCGACACTGGGCGAACGGCGCGGTCGACGTCGACCAGCAGCTCGCGGTCGTGCTCGAGGCGATGCTGGCGATTGACGGCGCGCAGAACCACGTCGAAGCGCTGGATATGCGTGCGGAGCGCGAGCGGCGCGAAGCGGAGCGGCGTATGGCCGAAGCTCAGCGGAAGGGATGACCGATGGCTGACTTCGACGTCCAAGGCAAGATCACATTCGACGCGACGCAGGCGCAGACAGCGCTCAAGCAGACGTCGACCGCTGCGGATCAGGCGGCTACATCAACGACGAAAGTCGGTGAGGCAGCGAAGACCGCGCAGCCGCAGATCGGTCAGTTCGGCAGCGCGCTCGGCCTTGCTGGTCAGGCTGTCGGCCAACTCGTGCCGGGGCTCGGGCAAGTCGTCACGGTCGCAGGCAGCGCAACGGGCGTCATTCAAGGGCTGACGACTGCGGGCCTCGGGCCGCTTGGTATTGCGATCGGCGTCGTGAGCGTCGCCGTGACTGCTGGTGTGAAACTTTGGCAGGATTACAAGACCGAGCAGGAGCGCACCGAAGAGAGCATCCGGCGCACAGTGCTGCCGACGCTGGCAGACCTCAAAAAAGCCTTCGATGACGCCGCGAAGGCTGCGCTTGACGAGGAGTCTATTCAGCGCCGCGTGACGGCGCGGACGGCCAGCGCATCCGACTACGCCGCGACCATCGGCCGTCTCGGCGCTGAGCAGACACGACTGCGCACTGAGCAAGAGCAGCTGATGGGCAAGCGCACTGCGGACATGACCGCAGCTGATATGCGCAGGCTCTCGGAATTGCAGGGGCTCATCGCTGACGGCGAGCGCAATCTCGCGCAGCTGCAAGAGAACTTTCGCCGTCAGGTTCCCGCCGAAAGCGAAGATGCGCGGCTGCGTGAGCAGAATGCACAAAGGCTCCGCGCAATTCAGGCTGAGATTGAAGCGGCGGGCGAAACGCTTAACGGTCAGCCGAGTCGCACTGGCGGCGGCGGTGGTGGTCGCCGTGCAGCAGCAGCCGAAGCGCCAGCGACGACGCCGATGGGCTACGATTCGGAGGCGGCGCAGCAGGCGCTTGCGCGACTTGAGCAGGACATGGCGGCAGAGGCCGACGTCCGACGCATGATGCGTGACCTCGACATTGAGGAACAGAACGCCGCGAAGGACCGCTCGATCGAGATCGCCAAAGCGCTCAACGAAGAGCGCGATCGCTTGCAGAAGGAAGCGATGGACGAGGAAGAGCGTCTTGCCAACGAGCGAGCCGCTAAGCTGGAGGAGATCGACAACGCGGTATTTAGCGCGCTTGAAAGCGCGTTCTCGAGCAGCGTTTCCGCGTGGCTCGACGGCAGCAAGTCAATTAGTCAAGCCACGCGCGACATGGTGCGTGACGTAGCGCGCTCGTTGACGGGTGAGGCTATCGTGCAAGGTTTGAAAGAAACCGCGCTCGGCATCGGCGCGCTTGCGATGGGCTCGCCGTCTGCGGCGATTCACTTTGCGGCGGCTGGCAAGTGGGCTGCAATCGGCGTCGCCGCGGGCGCGGTCGGCGCATCGAGCGGCGCGTTTGGCGGTGGCGGTGGAGGCGGTGGCGCGCCTGCTGCGGCCACTGGCGGGCCAGCGCTGACGCCCGGCGCGGCTGAGGGCGCAGGCACGACGGTCGTCATCAACTGGGGCTCGTCGGGCCTTGTGTACGCCGCCGATCGCGCGCAGCTCGGGCGCGATATCTCGGGCATGATCAGCGAGGCGCACGGGCGTCTTGGGCGAGGGATGTGATGCCGCGTGACCTCTACTCCGCAGCGTTTGACTTCGCGACGCTGAATCTCGGCACCGTCAGCGGCAGCAATGCGGCGGTGTTCGGCGGCTCGCTAACCGGCAACCTTGGATTTACGTCGGGCGTGTATATGCACGGCGGTTTCACGGCTACGTCTGCCGATGGCGTTGCTATCAGCCCGTTCGCGACGAGTGCTTCCGCGCTGATATCAGGACTCGTCGTCGGCTTCGACCCGCAGGAGTGCGAGTATGGGCTCAGCGCCGCGGGGAACTTCACGGTGACGTGGAGCGGCGCGCAGGGTGCTGCAATGGCCGCGATCCTCGGTTTTGACGCGGCATCGAACCTAAGCGGCGCGAGCAGCTACACGAGCACGCGCAGACCGCGATATCTGATCATCGCGCGCCTCGCAGGCCAGTCGCAGGTGCACGAGACGTATGAGCCCGCAGGACGCATCGCGTACGCGGAAAGCGACAACGGACAGGCGTACTCAACGCACCCCGACGAGCTGCCCGTGTACCGCGACTGGGTGCAGCCCTTCGAGACGCTGAGCGGCCCCACCGACGCGGAGTACGCCGTCAGCCAAGAGGTCGGCGGCACGGCCGTCCGCATCGCCAACGTCGGCGCTGCCACAAAGGTCACGTGGACGTGGGAGCACTTCTTCAAGCACTGCCGCGCGACGCTGCCCTTCTCTCTGATTGACCGCGTCAACGCGACCAGCGGCGAGGGGCTGCTCTACAAAATGCGCGGAGAAGGCGCGCACTTTGACCCCACGCGCATTACGGCTGATTACGACGGCCACTGGACGATTCCGTTCGTGACTCGGTACATCACCGAGGTCGCGCCGTGAGCTGGTCCGACGTCGTCTCGCGCGGCTCGGGCGCTATCGCGTATCGTCTCGTCATCGCGGGTCACCCGCTCGAGTTCGTGTCGTCGTCGGCGCTCATCGGCGCAGGCACGGAGGACCGCACGCGCATCGGTGGCCTCGAGGCGCGCAGCATTCAGTGGGGCGAGTCGCTGGACCCGGCAAGCGTCAAGCTGCGTGCGAGCGGGTTCACTGCGCGCATCGTTGATGACGGCTCGTCGCGGACTGGCGATTCGTTCTCGCGGCAGCCGACGCGCATCAATTACTTGTCGTCGTCGGTGTCGTCGTCGGCTGTATCGATCCCGCTGACGAGCACGAACACTGCGAACGGCGATATCATGTTCCTCGGCAACGAGTGCATGAAGATCACGTCGGGCGGTGGAACTGCCGCGCCGACAGTGACGCGCAATTATCGCGACACCATTAGCACCGCGCATACGGTCGACACGACGCTGGGCCTGACGCGTCCCGAAGTCACCTTTGAGGAGAGCGGCCTCGCCAACGGACGGCCGACCGTCGAAGGCAGCATCGCGTACCTTTACGCGTACGGCGACGGCGAGACGGGTACGGGCACGCTGGTCTGGCGTGGCATCGTCGCAGCGCAGCCGAAGCTCCGCGATCTGACCGTCTGGGAGGTGCAGCTCGACAGCATCGCGAGCGTGCTCAACCAGTCGTTGAACGCCGACCTCGCGGAGCCCTCGACGCTGCGCGGCATCAACTACAACGCGCAGACCGCGCCGCAGTTTCAGATCAGCATCCTCGCGAGCGCGGATTACGACGCGTCGGTCAGCGACACGGCGACCGTCGGTGGCGCTGACCTCGCGGGCTATTACGAGACGCAGGAGGAGTTCTGCGAAGCGCTCAACGCGTTGATTCGCACGGCGTCGTCAGGCTGGGGAAGCAACGCGCTTAACCAGACGAGCGGCGCGCGCCCTTCGCTTATCGCGACACCGACACCGGCTGGCTCGTGGCGATTCCTTTACAGCACACCGAACTCGTCGCACCGCTGGTGCAACGTCGAGACGTTGAATCAATCGACGGCAAACGTCGACCCAGTCTACACGGCTGGATTGCCGATGACGCGGCAAAGCGACGGCGTGCGCGTCTTCACCGTCGGCAACAACCAGTCCTACCAGCCGTATGCGTTCGCGCCTGTAGACGGCGCAGGCACCGTGCCGCGTGGCTTTGTCGGCTACCTCAGCGCCGCCATCAGCACGCAGACCATTTACATCGGCGGCAGCATCACGCTTGCGACCGGCGACAGCGTCTCGCTTGAGTGGCCCGCGTTCGACGGCAAGGACGCACTCACGCGTCAGTACGACGTGCTCTCGTGGGACGCGACGACGAGGCGCGCGACGCTGCGTGTGCGGCGCATCCCCGGCCCGATGCCGACGGCGCTCGATCGCTACTACACCGCGTCGTCGGTGCCGACGGTCACGAGTTCGCGCACGTACGCAGCCGAAGGGACGTTCGCGGATTTTTTGATCGCGCTAACCACGGACTCGCCAACCTACGCGCCTTTGGGCCGTATGCCGCTTGTGACCGCGGAGCACATCGACACGAGCGCGATCACGACAACGGTCGACGCCGTGTCGCTGGGCCGCGATTGGCTGCGCGCGCGCACATACGCGGGCGCGTCAGACGTCAGCCTCGCGAAGATGATCGAGGACGAGTGCAAGCTCTACGGCTTGGTTCCGTACATCACCACTGACGGGCGGCTGGCGTTCCGCGAGTTTCGCGCAGGTGCGGCGACTGAAGCTACCAGCTACAGCATCGACGCCAGCAACAACCTTTCGGGCGCGCAGATGCCGGGCTGGGAGCCTAACGCGTACGGCCTCGTCAACACCATCCAGCTCAAGACCGGCTTCGATCCGTTGACGAGCAAGCACGTCGGCAGGACGTTTGTGGTACGCGACGCGGCGGCGCTCTCACGCAATCCACTGCCGACAATGATGAAGATCGAGCCGCGCTCGACGTGGGCCGGTGACGCGGATATCCCGTATTCCGAAGTGCTGGCGATGGCGCAAACGTGGCTCGGCGTGCTCGGCGGCGCGTATGCGACGATTACGGTCGCGTGCAAGCTCGATGCTATCGCTGCGGTCATCGGCTCGCAGGTCAGCGTCACAATCGCGCAGCTGCCCGACGTTGATGGCGGTGGCCGTGGCATCGTCGCGGCAAGCGGCGTTGTCATCGGGCGCAAGGTCAAGCCGCTCGATGCCGTTGTGGAGCTGACGCTGCTGTCGACGTATGTCCGCGTCGCGGGCTATGCCCCATCGTCGCGCATCTCGAGCGTCACGCTCGTCAGCGGCAGCACGTACGATATCGTCCTCGACTCGTCGCAGCCTGCTGGGTACGCAGCGACCAGCGCGTGGCAGAGCGGCGACCTCGTACGCATCGCGACGTACGACAATGCGACGCCAGCCAGCGCCGAGCTCACCGTCACGAGCGTGACCGTGTCGACGCGGACGGTGCGCGCGACGCTTACGGTCGGCACCATCCCGACGGGCACGCGCAACCTTGAATACGACGACGCAACCGTCGTGCAGGCGACGCAAGAGCGTTACGCGTTTATCGCGCTCGGTGCGCCCGACAACGAAATCCCCTTCGCGAGCGGCGTCGTTCCCCCGCGGCAACTGGCGAGCTGAGGCACCATGAGCACGAGCACGCTCGGCGGTCTGGTTCGCGGGATCTCCACGACGCTCGCGGACTACGAGGCGCAGCCCGTACGCACGTCGACATGGCGCGCAATCGCGAACAACTGGAATCACGTCGCGGACGAGCGCTCACGCACGCTGGTGTGCTGGGCCGCGGAGAGCACGACGACAGGCGGCATCACCAACAGCAAGGTCGCCAACGCGTGGCAGCGGCTCGTGAGCTTCGGCCCGTTCCCGCTGCTCGTCGGCGCTGATGGCAAGCCCTACAACGTGCGCCTCGCCGTCGGTGGTCGCTCGACAGCGAGCGCGCAACTGCGAATCGGCGTGTGCATCGCGGGAACCGCGGAGACGCAGATGGCGCTTGCGACTGCGCCGTCGAACGTACTCGAGACGACGAGCTTCAACAACGCGACCAACTCGTGGCGCGCTGACGACTACGTCACGCTTGACCCTGAGTTTGTTGACTATGCCATCGTCAACGGCGTCTCGAGTGCGTCGCCGTCCAGCGTGGCTGCGGTGCTCGTGACCGTCGAGGTTTGGGGCAAGGCCGCGTCGAGCAGCGTCTTTGCGACGCAAGCCTACGCCGCAGAGCAGGTGCCGCTATGACCGCGACAGTCCCGGCAGCGCGCACCGTCATCGCGGAGGACGACGTCGTCACGGGGCAGGCCGTACGCGCGCGCACGTGGCTCGACGCGGGCGAGCTGGCGAACTGGTGCGGTGGCAACGGCGAGGTGCTTGTCCCTGCGTTCACGCCGAACTTCGCGCTCACCGCAGGCTCTGCCGCGACGTGGTATTTCCGCGTCACTCCGCCCGGTCGCGCCGTGCGCCGTACGTGGCACCTCTGGCTGACGGGCAACGCAGCGATCGAGTTCAAGGACACTGCCAGCGCGACGCAGAACTACATCATCGCGGACTCGGGCACATTGCTCGTCTACCACGAAGACCTAAGCGCGAAGAGCGCGGCGCTTCAAACGATCAACTTCACGCTGACCAACGCCGCGTCAAGCGCGACGGTGACGGTGCTCGGCGTGACGTGCTTCGAGGCACCGCGCATCACGCTCGACGCGACGGCCGCAGACCTCGGCGTCGAGCTCACGACGCTACAGGTGCGCGAGCCCATCGAGGCGCGCGATTACTCGTCAATCGTCGGCGTGGCGCTTGCGCTCGCGAGCCCGCAGCGTCGCCAGTACTTCAACGTCGCGCGCCCGCGCACGACGGCTGATGCGTGGTCAACGACGAGCGGCACGCTGGTGGATTTGCTGGTCGAGGTGCCGATTCTCGCGCGGAAGCTGCTGCCCGGCGACACGACTGGCAACGTGCGTTTCGCGGCCTACGTCAGCGCCAGCGACGGCACGACGAGCGGCGAGATCGATATTACCAACAGCGCCAGCGGCAACAACGTTACGATCACCGCGACGACGCCGGGCACTGGCTGGTCGTGGGTAACCGTCGACTTCCCTGCGGACATTCTGTGCGAAGACCTCACCGAAGCGTCTGGCTGGCCTGACGGCGCGCTGCTGACAGTCGCCGCGAAGGTGCTGTCGATTCAGTTTCGGCGCAGCGCAGGAGCCGGAACCTTCTACGTCGCGACCGTCGCGGCCGTCGAGTATTGAGCGCCACGCGCGCGAGGAGATAGACCATGAGCGAGACGATCCTTCGTGAAGACGCCGATATCCTGCCGCCGATGCAGGACGCCATCTCGCAAGTGACGCTGACCGCGGCGACGGCGACGGCCGCGCAGGACACCGGCATCACCGGCGCAACCAACGTGCTTGGCCCGCAGTTTGTGACCTTTATGAGCACGGCTGAGTTCTTCATCGTGTTTTCAAAGGACGGCACGAGCACGATCACGACGCCGGTCGTCAGCACCGCGACGTGCTTCGGGCCGTATGCTGCGGGCACGAGCGTCAATTTCCGCGTGACCCCGACGCAGCGCTACTTCCGCGCCATCTCGACTCCGGGCGGCACGCTCAAGTGGTATCTGTCGACCGGCCCCGGCGTCCTCTGAGGCTGCGCCATGAGCCGACGTAATGGCGGGCGCGGCGGTCGTCGTGGCATTGCGACACCGGTCAGCGGCTTCAGTCCGAATGCGGTGCTCGGCCTCGTAATCGACCTCGACGCGCGCGACCTTACGGCAGGCGCGGTCACGTCGTGGACGGATCGCAAGAACGGCTATGCGTTCTCGGGCACCGCGACGCGTGACGCGACCATCAATGGGGCCGCGAGCGTCACCTTCAACGGAACGTCGAACATCTTGACGTCTGCGTCGGTGACGCAGCTCGCAGCCAAGAGCGCGATCACGATGGTCGTGCTCGGCCTCGACACGCATACGTCTGCGACGACGGGCGTGATCTGCGAGGTCGGCAACGGCGTCGCCGCGGGCAGCGCGTCGCTGAGCGCGCAGACTACAGGCTCGCGCGTCTACTCGACGTGCGTCGGCAACGTCGGCACGAGCTCGAGCTACATCGACGCGACGCTGGCGGGCGCAAGCGTGGTGTCGGCCGTCGTAGACTTCTCGTCGGCTGCTGCTGCGGAGACGTCGACCATGCGCCTCGACGGTGCCGCGCCGACGGTCACTGCGGGCGTGAGCGCTGAGAACACGGGCACGTTTGCATCGGCTGCGATCAGCCTCGGCGCGCGCATCGGTGGCTCGCTCTACTGGGGCGGCAGTCTTGGGCGCGTTCTGGTCTATGACCGCAGGCTGACGACGGCTGAGATGCAGTACCTCGAGGCGGGGCTGCTTGAGCAGGGCGTTAGCTTCAATCCGCGCGCCGATTTCACGACCATGTCGGCGCTTTACCGCGAGACGATGAGCGTGTCGCAGTGGACGGACTTGACGGCTGGCGCACGCCACGCGACGCAGGCCACGGCGGGCAATCAGCCGACGTACACGGCCAGTGATGCCGCGTTCAACAACCAGCCGTCGCTAAGCTTTACGACCGACGACTTCATGAACTGCGGCGGCGCGGCCTCTACATGGTCGTTCCTGCACGACACCACGGACGCGACGTTCTACATGGTGTTTCGCCCCAGCACCGCAACCGGCGAGACGAAGTACCTCTGGAACAGCATCGGAGATTTGGTTGCGAACAATCGCGGCGTCTCGCTGCTGTACCACGCGACGACGCAGACCGCGGAGGTCTTCGTCGGCAACGGCGGCACTGCGCGATGCGTGCAGATGATCGGTGCTGATTCTGAGGTCGTGCGCGACACGCCGCACGTCCTCGTCTATCGCAAGAGCGCTGCGGGCTTCGACCTGTGGCTAGACGGCACGCAGCTCATCACCGGCGAGTTCAACGGCACGCCGTCGAGCACCGCAGCGACCGTCGCGCCGTCGATTGGCGGCTACTCGGCGTATGCGGCGACGCGGCAGTTCGAAGGCAAGATGGCCGAAATCGGCGTGCTGCCCAGCAACGTCTCGCCAGCGCGCATCACGAACTACTGCAAGGCGCGCTACGCAATCGCGACGTCGCGCACG
>Ga0209972_10001136_pt1 | contig 23970 bp, 19 predicted proteins | sample NOAtaG_7_FD_187302 | JGI IMG/M metagenome (GOLD analysis project Ga0209972, IMG submission 187302) | Freshwater lake microbial communities from Lake Erie, under a cyanobacterial bloom - NOAA_Erie_Diel1S_2200h metaG (SPAdes) (version 2) | ecosystem: Environmental > Aquatic > Freshwater > Lake ... | reverse complement strand
CGGATCGATCCACTGGATGGAGAGAGAAGGTAGAGCGAAGCGACGGCGGGAGGTGGGAATCGGTTGAAAGGAAGGGAGGGCACCGATTGCGTAGGCTCCCTCAGCAAATCATAATCGACAATGCGATCGAGCTCCCTGTACTCGCCCAGTCCCAAGAGTCTATTCATGCCAGCGATTCACAAAGCGCTCATCACGGCGGCGGGGCCTCGGCAGAACACCCTGCCACTGCAGCGACTGGTCGATCGTGATGGAGTGGAGAAAAGTGCCCTTCAGATGATCATCGAAGAGGTGCTGGCGGCGGGGATCGAGTCGGTGGGAATTGTGATTCGTCCAGGAGACGAAGCACCGTACCGGATGGCGGCCGGAGCTCATGCAGACCGCCTTTGTTTTCTTGTGCAACAGGAACCACGGGGCTACGCCGACGCGATCCTGTGCGGCCGGGATTTTGCAGAAGACCAGCCGGTGCTCCATCTGGTTGGCGATCATCTTTACTTGAGTCGCACGGCGGCCCGATGCGCCCAGCAATTAGTGGAGGTGGCGGTCCGCGAGCAGTGTGTCGTCTCGGCCGTGCAACCAACGCGAGAGACGATGCTGCCGCACTTTGGAGCGGTGGGTGCAACCCGTCTACCGCAGCAGGACCATCTTTACGAGGTCCATCGGGTTGTCGAGAAGCCGACGCCGACGCTGGCCGAGCAAGAGTTGTCGGTCTCGGGGCTACGCAGCGGTTACTACCTTTGCTTCTTCGGCATGCATGTGCTTCACGGGCAGGTCTTTCGATTGCTGGAGTCAGCGATTGGGCATCGGTCTGGCAAGGCGACGCTAGCCGACGCCCTGGATGCTCTGGCGGGCAAGGAGCGGTATCTGGCTTGCGATCTGGAGGGGACGCGATTCAATCTCGGGGTACAGTATGGCCTCCTGTGGACTCAGTTGGGGTTGTCGTTAGCCGGGGTGGATCGCGAGCGGGTGCTGGCGGACCTGGTGGAATTGATGGCGGTTCAGGCATCTGGCCGCCTGCGCTGACGGGCCGGGAAGGAATGCGTTTGATGGGATCTGGAGCCGGCGACCCCTGGACCGAAACGATACTCGCCGAGGACGCAAGGCTGCGCGATCGGAGCATTGAGTCGTTGGCGGTGGGTCTGGATCGCGAGCAATTGCTGGATGCCTGCAACCAACTGGATCCCTTCTGGCGTCAGACCGACAATCTCTACCATCGCGTCCGAGCGATGCTGATGCTTTCGGCCATTCATCGTTACCATCTCCCCCCACTCCTTTCCCAGCGGCCCGGCGCCGCCATCGCCTACCAGTCCTTTGAACATCTCCTCCATCGGAGGTTCGTCGAAGCGATCGACGGGATGCTTTCGGTCCAGTCGGCGCACGGGCCAAGCCAGGCGCTCTCCAGCGGTCTGGCCAAGGCTTACTACCAACTAGCGATGCAGACCCTGGCCGATCAGGTGCGTCGATCGGTGCGCAGTGTGCGTGGCAATCAGTGGATGTTTCGGATCGGCCATCCCAGCGATCATCCGCTACGGCTGGATGGCCGCCTGCTGAAAACGGGAGGGGAAAGCGGCCAGTTCCCGATACTGATCGAGAAGACCCCGGTGCGGATGGATTTTTCGCACTCTGGGTGGAGCGACATTTTTTTTCTCGGGATGGACTACCCCGAGGGAGCTCAGGTGATCAATGCCTCGATCGACCTGGGGATCCATCCACGTGATGATGCACCACGACCACCGGTTGAGGCGTATTTGCGAGTGATCGATCGGCCGGTGCTGCGTTTGGTGAGCGTCGATCTGGGGGCGGAGGCGGAGATCGATCAGATCGATGAACTGTTCGATTTCGCGAAGGATCACCTTGGGTTGCTGAAAGCAGCCGTGATCGCGTCGGGGCTGGTGCCGCCAGTGATGGAAGGTTGCCATCAGCCGATCGAACGGTTGCTGGAGCGAGTGCTTGGCAGGCGAGGGTTGGGTCTGGAACTGGTCAGCAGCGTCAACGACATCCCCAAAGGCTCCCGCCTTGCGGTTTCCACCAATCTGCTGGGCGCCATGATCGCGGTGCTGATGCGAGCGACCGGGCAGACCGAAGCGCTGGAGGGTGGGTTGGTGGAACGGGATCGCCGGCAGGTAGCGGCGCGAGCGATTCTCGGGGAATGGCTAGGGGGATCGGGGGGCGGATGGCAGGATTCCGGCGGCGTTTGGCCTGGCATCAAGTGGATTCGAGGCTGTTTGGCGCAAGCGGGCGACCCGGAATTCGGGGTCAGTCGCGGACGTCTGCTTCCCCAGCACACGGTACTCGATTCCAAAATGGTATCGCCAGAGGCGCGAAAACGCCTGCAGGAGAGTCTGGTGCTGGTCCATGGTGGGATGGCGCAAAACGTCGGACCGATTCTGGAGATGGTGACCGAAAAGTATCTGCTGAGATGCAGCAAGGAATGGTCGGCGCGGCAGGAAGCCATTGCGATCTTGCAGCAGATGGTCGAGGCGCTTCAGGAGGGGGACCTCCGGCGTCTGGGCACGCTGACGACCCGAAACTTTGAAGGCCCTCTTCAGCAGATCATACCCTGGTGCACCAACCTTTTTACCGACACGCTGATCGCAGGTTGTCGGAAGAAATACGGTGATCAGTTCTGGGGCTTCTGGATGCTGGGCGGGATGTCGGGTGGCGGGATGGGGTTCCTCTTCGATCCAGCGATCAAGCCCCAGGCGCAGGCGTGGCTGCAGCGGGAGATGGTGGAGGTCAAGAGGCGGATCGAGCAGCAGTTGCCCTTCGCAATCGACCCGGTGGTCTACGATTTCGCCATCAACGATCGAGGTAGCTGGGCGACTCTGGCAGAAGGTCACGACGCGCTCCTTCCAATCGGCTATTACGCCCTGATGGCACCCAAGTGGATCCGCCAGGAAGTGCGAGGGCGCAGCGAGCAGACGCAGCGAGAACTGCAGCAGTTGGGGAACCGAATGAAAGAGGGGCAAGTGTCCGGCGACTGGCTGCTGGAACGCCTGCTGCCTCAGGGGAATGTTTCCTATGTGGCCCCCGAACCGCTACAGGAACTTTTGCGTTTGCACGGCTTTGATCGTCAGCAGCACGAACAGATTCGCACAGCTCTGATGGCCGGTCGGATCGGAATCGCCCAGAACCGAATGCCACAAGGGACGCCGATCGAAAATGTGCAACTGCCCGACCGGAGGCAGATGCCAATGCAGCGGCGTCAGGAGCAGAAAGCGTTGGGTGCGGAAGCGATCCGCGCAGGGAAGGTCGCTGTGGTGACGCTGGCTGCTGGGGTCGGTAGCCGCTGGACGGGGGGCGCTGGGGTGGTCAAGGGACTGCATCCCTTCTGCCGAATCGCTGGTCGCCATCGAACGTTTCTGGAAGTCCATCTGGCCAAGTCCCGACGAACCGCTCGGGAATTCACCAACCCGATACCTCACCTGATCACCACCGGATACCTGACCCACCAGCCTATCGCTGCCGCGATGGCCGCCTCCGGAAACCACGGCTACCCTGGGCCTGTCCTTCTCTCGCCAGGCAGAGCGGTTGGCTTGCGGATGGTGCCCACCCAGAGGGACTTGCGTTTCTACTGGAACGAACTGCCTCAGCAATTGCTGGATGAACAGAAGCAGAAGGTGCTGGAGAGCGCTCGAGAGTCGCTTTGCCAGTGGGCCAGGCAGACGGGCGAAGGATCGGATTACACCGACAACCTTCCTTTTCAATGCATGCATCCGGTCGGTCACTGGTACGAGATCCCCAACATGCTCCGAAACGGTACGTTGGCCCAGCTGCTGCAGGAGCGGCCTCAACTGACCACCTTGCTGCTGCACAATATCGATACCCTGGGAGCCAGCGTCGATCCGGAACTGCTGGGAGAACACCTGGAGTCGGAGTCATGTCTGACGTTTGAGGTGATTCCGCGTCGGCTGGAAGATCGCGGTGGGGGGCTTGCTCGAGTCCACGGAAGACTTCGCCTGCTGGAAGGGCTGGCGATGCCTGACGAGCGTTTGGAATTCGAGCTGAGCTATTACAATTCGATGACCACCTGGATCGACATCGACAAACTGCTGCGTCTGTTTGAGTTGGACCGATCGGCTCTTGGAGATGCGGTGAGAGTCGACCACGCGGTGCGAAACACTGCACAAAGGATGCCCACCTACGTGACGCTCAAGGATGTCAAGCGACGGTGGGGCAAGGGGCAGGAAGATATCTTTCCCGTCCTGCAATTTGAGAAGCTATGGGGGGACATGACGATGCTGCCCGACCTGGACTGCCACTTCATGGAAGTCGACATGCAGCGAGGCCAGCAATTGAAAGACCCCGCGCAACTGGATGGCTGGGTGCGTGATGGATCTTGCGATTACGTCGACTCCCTCTGCGACTGGTAGCGAGAGCCGCCTTCACATTGCGTCCAGCCCTGCTAGCTCCCGAAATCTCTCCTACCCTGCCCTTCTTGACCTGCCGTTCTGGTTGTGACCTCCAGCAGCTCGGTTTCAGCCCCCTTTTCGGAGACGCAAAATGAATTCGATGATGCCCGACGGTTGGCTGGCCTCCTGGGCTTCTGGGGTGGTGCGAAATGGATTGGTTGCCCTGTTGATCGGGCAGCTCGCTTCCAGTTTCTCCTGGGGAAGCCCGCAGGAGATTCCTGAGGCGCTGGCGGAAGGCCAGTCATTGCCTGCCGACTATTCCATACCGTTGATCGACTTGAGCGGGCAGAAGGAACGTCAAGTGATCGTCGATCGGATGGCTGGTCAGTATCTTGGGCATCCCACCACTGTGCTGCTGGAAGATGGCAAGACGATACTTTGTGTCTATCCGGAGGGGCATGGGAAGGGAAAGATTCGGTTGAAGCGGAGCGAGGATGGTGGGAAGAGCTGGGGGGAGCCTCTGCCGGTTCCAGAAAACTGGGCGACCAGTCAGGAGACCCCGACGATCCATCGGGTGGTCGATGCCCAAGGCAACAAGAGACTGCTGCTATGGTCTGGGCTCTATCCGGCACGGATCAGTCACAGCGAGGATGACGGGAAGACATGGAGTCCTTTGGAGCCGGCTGGGGCCTGGGGTGGCATCGTTGTCATGGCATCCCTTCAGGCCCGTCAGGAGCCCGGGCATTACATCGCCCTGTTTCACGACGACGGACGGTTCATCCACCAAGGATCGACCCCCACCCGTCCACCCACCTTCACGTTGTATCAGTCCGAATCGACCGATGGCGGGTTGCGGTGGAGTGAGCCGAGGGGGATCTTTCGGAGCCAGCAGGTGCATCTTTGTGAGCCAGGGCTGGTGGTTTCTCCCGATCGCAAACGGTGGGCAGTCCTGTTGCGGGAGAATTCGCGGCGCCGCAATTCCTTCCTGATCGAGTCGACCGACGAAGGGGGCACTTGGTCGGCTCCTAGGGAGCTACCTGCCGCACTGACCGGCGATCGTCACGTCGCAGTCTACGCACCCGATGGGAGGCTGTTCATCTCCTTCCGTGATACGACGCGACAATCCTCCACCAAAGGAGACTGGGTCGCTTGGGTTGGTACCTGGGACGATCTTGTCGGTGGCCGTCAGGGGCAGTACCGCGTGCGCTTGATGGACAATCAGAAGGGGTCCGACTGCGCCTACCCAGGGGTCGAAGTGCTCCCGGATGGAACGATTGTCACCACCACCTATGGACACTGGGTGGAGGGGGAGACGCCATTCATTGTCTCCATCCGCCTTCGTCTGGAGGAACTGGATCAGCTAGCCAAGGAGGGGATCCCCCAGAAATAGCGGCTTTCCCGCATGGTTTTGCCGTTGATCCATCCCGGGAAAAGATTATCCTTGTGGATCTGGAAATTTCTCTTCCGAGCCAAAGGTCGGCTTGGCCGAACGATGAGCTGGGTGGAAGGTCGAAGTCATTCATGGCGAGAAGCTTTTGGGATGGCCTGAGGGTGCTTGCCCAGGTGGTCTCTGGATCCAATCGCATTAGGGGTCAGCGATGTCGAAAGTCTGTTCGGTCTGCAACAAGTCGGCTGGTGTTGGCAATGCGGTAGAGACCCGAGGTAAGGCGAAGTACTTGGGCGGGGTGGGTACCAAGGTCACGGGGATCACTCGTCGTCGATTCCAGCCCAATCTTCAGACGATCAAGGCTTCTTTGCCCAGTGGCGAGACGAAGACGATTCGCGTCTGCGTTCAGTGCATTCGCAGTGGTCGCGTGCGGAAAGCGGTTCGTCAGAAGCCATTTGCGATTGCCGAATCGAAGTAATCGATCGATTGGGTCGAGTGTTCACGTGGTTTAGTTGCTCAGGCTGGAATCCTCCCGGCCGATTGAAAACCAACTTGGCGACGGTTCTCTCACGCTCCAGCTTTCGGTGATTTCAAAAACAGGGAAGGCGATCCGGCCAATCGGGTCGCTTTTTTTTTAGTTTGGTCGGTCGCTGGAGTGGAGCTCGACGCGAGGTAGAGGAAGACTCGAGGAAGACCGCTGCGGGATCATTTTGGCGCAGAATCGATACTCTCGATCGTTTGCAACCACCATGGAGTCGGCTGATGCCTATCGACGCTCAGGAGATCCGCAAGATTGCTTCCCTCGCGAAGCTTCGGCTGGGGGAGAGGGAGTTGCAGGAGTTGGAGGAGCAGTTCCGTGCGATCCTGGAGATGGTCGGCCAGTTGAGTGAACTGTCTTCCGAAGGCCTGGGGCAGCTGGCTCATCAAGAGGTGCCACTGGAGTGGTTGCGGGAGGATCGGGTAGGTAGTTCGTTGCGTCCTGAGGAGGCGCTGAGCAATGCGCCGCGCGGGGATGGCGAGTGCTTTCGAGTGCCCCCGGTGCTGGGTGGCGATCCTTGAGGCTCGCTAGCCAGCCGATCCGCTGGAGGTGGCAAAAGAGGGGTGGACCTTAATCGATAGGCTGGATTGGATGTGGGGAGCTCATGACCGAACCAACGATCGACCAGTTGCATCGGCGAGAAGTGTCGAGTGAAGAGTGGACCAGCTTTTGTTTGGCCAGAATCGATGCTGTCGACAAAAGTCTGGGGGCGATGGTTTCGGTCGATGCGGCGGGTGCCCTGGAGGCGGCTCGCGATAGCGATCGCCGGAGGTCAACAGGGCAATCGCTAGGGTATTGGGATGGGGTTCCTACCGCCATCAAGGACAACCTGTGCACCTTGGGGCTACCGACCACCTGTGGGTCGAGGATGCTGTCGAATTACCGTTCCCCTTATGAGGCGACGGTGGTTGCTAGGCTGCGTGCTGCGGGCATGGTGCTGCTGGGAAAAACGAACCTCGATGAGTTTGCGATGGGGGGATCCACCGAGACCAGTTGCCATGGGCCGACTCGGAATCCCTGGGACCTGGAGAGAACGGCCGGTGGTAGCAGTGGCGGCTCGGCCGCAGCGGTGGCCGCAGGTTTGGTCCCGGTGGCGCTAGGGAGTGACACTGGTGGGTCGATTCGCCAACCTGCCTCCTACTGTGGCTTGGTGGGGCTCAAGCCTAGCTATGGTCGAGTCAGCCGCTATGGGCTGGTGGCGTTCGCCAGCAGTCTCGATCAGGTGGGGCCGATCAGTGGGCAAGTCGAGCAAGCGGCTCGTCTGCTTGAGGTGATTGCGGGGCATGATCCTAGGGATGCCACCAGCAACCCGGAGAGTCGCTTTGAGCTGGGCGATGCTTTGGAGAGGCCTGATCGCGCGGTGCGGGTGGGGTTGCTGCGAGAGACGATTTCCAGTCGAGGTGTGGACGACAGAGTGCGGGAGGCGGTGGAGCGAGCGGCCGACTTCTTTCGTGGGGAGGGCGTGGTGGTTGAGGAGATCGACCTCCCGCACGCTCGCTATGCCATCCCGGTCTATTATTTGATCGCTCCCAGTGAAGCCAGCAGCAACCTGGCCCGCTACGACGGCGCTCACTTTGGTTTCCGTTCGGCGGGGGCTAGTGGGGACCTGGAGTCGATGTATTGCCAGTCCAGGTCCGAGGGGTTTGGCAAAGAGGTGCAGCGGCGGATTCTGCTGGGAACCTATGCGCTCAGTTCGGGGTATGCCGACGCCTACTATCGCAAAGCGCTTCAGGTCCGGCGGCTGTTGGCGGACGACTACCGGAAGGCGTTTGAGCGAGTCGATCTGCTATTGGGACCAACGGCTCCCACCTCCGCCTTTCGACTCGGGGAAAAAGTCGACAACCCGGTAGATATGTATCTGCAGGATCTATTTACCGTAGGTGCCAATCTGGCTGGAATCCCTGCCCTCTCGATCCCGATCGAGCCAGCGGATGGAGGGCTTCCGATTGGAGTTCAGTTGCAGTCGAGGCGATGGGCCGAGCGAGAGTTGCTGCGGGCCGGGCACTGGCTGCAGCAGGGAGAAGGGGCCGTCGGGAGGCTTCCTGAGTGGATCCGGGCTGGACAATCCTGAGGCTGGGCAGAGGGAGTAGACGGGGATGAACTACCAGATGGTGGTGGGACTGGAAGTCCATGTGCAGTTGAAGACCCAGACCAAGCTCTTCTGCGGCTGCTCAACTCAATTCGGCGCACCGCCCAACTCGCAGGTCTGTCCGGTCTGTCTTGGGTTGCCTGGTGCTTTGCCGGTGATCAATCAGGAGGCGATTCGCCTGGCGATTCGGACTGGGTTGGCCTTGGGGAGCCGGATTCCGGATCAGACGCATTGGGACCGAAAAAACTACTTTTATCCCGACCTTCCCAAAGGGTATCAGACCAGTCAGTTCGATCAACCGATTTGCCAGGGCGGCGAGTTGACAGTGGGGGGAGGGGCCGATGGGGATGGCACCTCGTTCACCGTCCGCCTGGTGCGGGCGCACCTGGAGGAGGACGCCGGGAAAAGTCTGCATGACGAACGAACCGGTACAGGGGACACTCGGATTGATTTGAACCGCGCGGGGACTCCCCTGCTGGAGATCGTGACGCAGCCCGATTTGCGGTCCGCGCAGCAGGCGAAGGAATTCCTCGAAGAGTTGCGTCTGCTGCTGACGTTTCTAGATGTCTCCGACTGCAATATGCAGGAGGGGAGTCTCCGAGCCGATGCCAACGTGAATCTGCACCTGGAGGGTCGGCAGGGAGTGGTTGCCACACCGATCACGGAGATCAAGAACCTCAACAGCTTTCGCGCGGTCGAACGAGCGATCCTCTATGAGGCAGAGCGCCAGTGGCAACAGTGGCAGCGAGACGGACGGGTGTTGGGAGAAGTGCCCAAGCAGACGCGAGGCTGGGACGACGAGGCCGGGGTCACGACTCTGCAGCGAGAGAAAGAAGAGGCAGCCGATTATCGATACTTCCCCTGTCCCGATTTGATGCCGGTCCGTTTGACATCTGCGGTGATAGAAAGGCAGCGCCAGGAGATTGGCGAATCACCGGAGGGGAAGCGCCAGAGGTATGTCGGGGAATTGGGGCTAAAGCCCTATGACGCGCAGGTGATCGTGGCCCAGGGGCGTGGTGTCTGCGACTATTTTGATCGGATGGTGCAGTTGGGGGCACCTGCGCGCCGCGCCAGTGCATGGATGCAGCAGGATGTCCTTCGGTATCTGAAGGAGCAACGGGTGGCGATCGACCATTTCCCGGTCGATGCAACGCGATTGGCGAGGCTGCTGGTGGCGATCGAGTCGGGGAAGATCGATACGACCCGAGGCAGAGAGGTATTTCAACTTCTGCAGATGTCGGCTCAACTGACGGTCGAAGAGGCGATTGGGCAGCTTGGGCTGGAGGCGGTCGATCAGGACACACTCGAATCGCTTTGTCAGCAGTTGCTGGCAGACAATCCGGAGGTTGTCGCCAAGGTCAAGCAGGGGAATGCCAAGGCGCTAGGTAGCCTTGTCGGGCAGGCTCGCAAAGCCAATCCCAATGCCGACCCTCGGCAGGTCCAGGAGCTATGCATGCGTCTGATCGAGCGGTCGGCAGGAGGGAGTTCCACTGGCCAGTGACATGGGGGACGGGATCTTGCCGATCGATGGGGTGCTGTCAGCCGATAGCAGTCAGGTCAATCCAGCAAGTGATCGGCGACCCAGTGATCCATCCAGCATCCCAGTCCCTCGGACCGCGAGTGATTCAAATAGCCCAGATGGCCTCCGTGCTTGGTGACGGTCAGTTGGCACGTGGAGGACCAAGGAGCATCATCGTAGATCGCCACCGGGACGATTGGATCGCTACGATCAACAAGGATTTCGGTGGGAACGCAGATGCGATCTAGCAGACGGGCACTGGAGCATCGGTCGTAGTATTCGGCTGCGTCCTGAAAACCGATCAGCGGTGCGGTGAACTGGTCATCGAAATCGCGAATCGATCGGATTGGTTTGTGGAGCAATCGGAATCGCTCTTGCCAGCGGGGCCAGAGCGATGCGCGTTGGCGAGCGGCATTGCGGAGCATCCGGACAAAGAAGCGGTTGTAGAGCCAGTTTCGGCGGGATTCGATGGAGTCGCAGCAGCGGGCCAGGTCGATCGGTGGCGCGACCACCACGGCGCGTTCTACCGCAGTCGACCATGCGTCTTGTCCACTTTCGGCCAGCATCTTCAGCAGGATATTTCCCCCGAGGGAAAACCCGGCGACGCGCCAGCGAGCGATTCCCAAGTGCTGGCTGGACCACGTCATCACTCGTCGGATGATTTCGCTGCAACCGGCGTGAGCTGGTAGGTCGCTGAGCGTCATGGAGGGGCCGCAGCCCGGCAGATCCATGCGGAGGACGCGGTGACCGAGGGCCGTCAGGTGGTCGGCGATTCGGACCAGGTAAGGGCTGGCATGACTGCCCGCCAGTCCGTGGAGCAGCAGGATGGCTTGGTCGGACTTAGGGGCCGATCGGGCATGCGATTCGTAGAGGCGGGTGGAGCTGTTTTCACCGAAGGGGACCTGGTGTGCAGAGACGGCAAAGCGGCTTTTGGGCTTCAGTGTGTAAGGCACCAGCATCGTTTGGAGGTGGCCATTGCGCAAATACCAAGTGGGTTGGTAACCGGTTCCCAACGCAGCAGATTCTTTCGGGAGAATTTGGACTGGGCAATGCATCTGCGGTCGACTCAGTTGGAAAGTTTTAAGGCGATATCACTAGGCAAACTTGACTGGGCTAACTTCACTAGGCGAACTGGGGGGTGACCTCCGGCACGCCACACCTGACGCTTCGCACGGGATTGATTCGGAAATGGCTTCCGAAGGCTCCAGCACTTGCAACCCGGACCGGTTCGAACGATCGTATCAGGGATATGGCCTGCGTGGAAAGCCGAGTCGGCCCCCCGAGGGGGGAGACGGATGGAGGGTTGTGATGGAGCTATTACCCTTTAGGCCGTAGCAGGTTAGGCCTTGCGAAAAGCTGGTCAAGCGGATGGAATGGGGCTTGATTTCAGCAGAACTTCTCAATTTTCAAAGGAAAAAGGGGATCTGGATGTCGTTATTGGTGGTCGGTTCTGTGGCGTTCGATTCGATCCAGACCCCGACAGAGCATCGGGAGCGGGTCCTGGGGGGATCCGCGGTCTATTTTTCCTATGCCGCCAGTTACTTCACCCCGGTTCGACTGGTCGGGGTGGTTGGTGAAGATTGGCCTGACAACCACACCCAGATGCTTCAGACCCGCGGTGTCGACACGGCGGGACTGCAGGTAATCCCCGGCGGGAAAACGTTCTATTGGAAAGGGCGTTACCTTCCCAATATGAACGACCGGGAGACGCTAGAGATCGATTTGAATGTCTTTGGTTCCTTCGATCCAAAAGTCCCGGAGTCCTTCCGAGATTCTCCCTATGTTTTTCTCGCCAACGCGGCACCTTCGGTTCAGATGAAGGTGCTGGAGCAGGTGCGTCGTCCCAAATTGGTGGTGGCCGACACGATGGACTTGTGGATTCAGACCGCGCATCCGGACTTGATGGCGTTGCTCAAGCGAGTCGACGGACTGGTGCTGAACGACAGCGAAGCGAAACTTCTGACCGAACAGAGCAATGTGATTGCTGCCGGCAAGGCGATTCAATCGATGGGACCGAGGCTGGTGATCGTCAAGAAGGGGGAGCACGGAGCGATCTTTTTTGGGCCCGATGGGGTGCAGGCACTGCCGGCCTACCCAACTGCTCACATCGTCGATCCGACCGGCGCCGGTGACAGTTTTGCCGGAGGGATGATGGGGTACATTGCATCGGCAGATAAGACCGATGCGGAAACACTTCGTCGTGCGCTGGCTTACGGAACTCTGGTGGCCAGCTACAACGTAGAGGACTTCAGCCTTTCGAGGATGCAGTCGATTGAACGTGAGGATCTGGATCGGAGAATGGCGGAATTTCGTTCGATGTTGTCGCTTTAGGTGTGGCAAAAATTGCAGGGGCGTCGATGATCGGGCGAAGAAAGCCAAGTCGTGAAGAGTTTCAAGAGTATCTTCAGGAATTGAAGGAACCGACCACTCGCCTTCTGGAAGAGCGGGCGATGACTGACCGTCGTGGCCCGGAGAGGACGAAGCTGGAGGGGCGCCAAACGCGTCCTTTCCGCAAGCTTTTCCGGGAGTTCTGGCGATTGCTAGAGGGTTTTCACCTCCCGGTCGTCGCCGTGCTTGTGACTCTGACATTCACCTCCCTCCTCGGATTGATTCCACCGTACAGCACCAAGCTGGCGATCGATCTGGTGCTCACTATTCCTCCTCGGTCACTACCCGAGTGGATGCCTGCTAGTTTGCATCAGCTTCCCAAGATGGGTTTGTTGGTGGCGATCGTGGTGATTTCGGGGGTGGTGTCGGTTGTTCGATTGCTTCTTCACCTCTGGTGCAGGTGGATGACCTTCCGAACCGTGCAGCGTGTGCAGTCGGCGGCACGAGCGCGCCTGTTCGATCAGTTCATGAATCTCCCGCTGTATCGGATCCAGCAACTGAAAAGCGGTGGGGTCAACAGCATCTTGCGCGACGATGCTGGGGGTGTTGGTGAATTGATCACGACGATGCTCAACCAGCCTTGGCAGGCGATCGTGCAACTGCTGGGGAGCCTAGTCATCCTGGTGATGGTCGATTGGCGTCTGATGACTCTGGCGATTCTCCTGCTTCCGCTGGTTTTTTATTCCCATCGCAACTGGATCGAGAAGATCCGGCCCCTGCATCGGGATGTGCGTGCTCAGCGGCAGCGGATCGATGCGGCAACCACCGAAGCGTTCAATGGAATTCGAGTGGTGAAGACCTTTGGCCGCAAGCAGGCTGAAGCGCAGAAGTTCATCCTTGGAAACCACCTTTTCATTCGAAAGCAACTGCGCGTCTGGATGCGGATGCGGGTGGTGGAGTTGGTGTGGGAGATTTTGATGCCTGCGGCATCAGCTCTGTTGCTGCTCTATGGTGGATGGCAGATTCTCCAGGGGCAGTTGACGCTCGGTGATCTGATGCTGTTTCTGGTCTACCTCACGATGCTCATGGGGCCGATCGCCACGATCGCCAACACCGCCGTCACGCTACAGAACAATCTGGCGGGACTGGACCGCGTTCTGGATATTCTGGAGGAGCGCAAGGAGTTCGCTGCCAGTCCGGGCGCCATTGCGGTGGATCGCAGTCAAGTGCGTGGCCGAATTGTTCTTGAGGATGTGGTGTTCCAGTACCCTCAGTCAGAGCATCCCGTTTTGCAGGGGATCACCTGTGAGATTCCTGAAGGGGCGACCGTGGCGCTGGTGGGGCCAAGTGGCGCCGGGAAAACCACTTTCTGCAATCTGATCGCACGATTCTACGATCCCACTGCCGGACGCATCCTGATCGATGGAAAGGACCTGAAGGATCTGCAGGTCGACAGCTACAGAAAGCTGCTTGGTATCGTCGAACAGGAAGTGTTTCTATTCGATGGCAGCGTCGCCGAGAACATCGCCTATGGTGCCCCCAAAGCGACGTTGGAACAGGTGGTCCAGGCCGCTGGTTGGGCATGTGCCACCGAATTCATCGACCGGCTCCCCGAAGGATACCAGACCATGATTGGGGAGCGTGGGGTCAAGCTGTCCGGTGGCCAGCGCCAGCGGTTGGCCATTGCCAGAGCGATCTTGGCGGATCCTCGCATCCTGATACTCGATGAAGCCACCAGCAACCTGGACAGTGACAATGAGCAGATGATTCAGGAGAGTCTGAAGTATCTGCTCCAGGGACGCACCTCCCTGGTGATCGCTCATCGTCTGAGCACCGTTCGGCATGCAACCAAAATCCTCGTGATGGACCAGGGACGCATTGTCGCGGAAGGGACCCATCAGAGTCTGGTGGCTGGAAACAATCTCTATGCCAAGTGGGTCGCTCGACAGTCGGGCCAGTAGGGCCATGTTCGCCGTGTGGCGCTGACGCACGCCGTTTGAGAGATGGAAGGCTGCTGGGGGGATACGCAGTCCGGAGTGAACGGAGCCCCAGGTTTTGGTGGAGAGAGAGCCCAAGAACTGGCCTGACGTTCGGATTGCCCTAGGAGCGACTGTTCGACCTATCCAAAGCTTCTGGTTTATCCAAAGCTTCTGGCCCAGCCATAGCTTCTGGGATCGCTTGCGGCTCGCACCCCCGTCGGCACTGCCTGTGCCCCTTGAGCGGTGGCTAGATGACGGACGATGCGAGTCGTGTGGCCCAGGGAGGCAAGACCTTCGGCGATCGATCGGGGCATGTGGGCTTCGATTTCGGTTCGGTCGGGTCGCCATTGATGATGGATTCTCGGGGCGGCCAAAGCCGCATCGATCGACATACCCAGATCGATGCCTCGCAGCAGATTCAGCAGCGTGGCGCTGATGATCTTGGGGCCACCGGCAGCACCGCACGTATAGATCGCTTTGCCCGAAGAATCGCAAACGATGGTGGGAGACATACTGGAAAGAGGCCGCTTGCCTGCGGCCACCGAATTCGCCTCGGCCCCCACCAACCCGAAGGCGTTGGGAATCCCGGGCTGGATGCTGAAATCATCCATCTCGTTGTTCATCATGACCCCCGTTCCCGGAATCATCACCTTGCTCCCCCAGGTGGTATTGATGGTTGCGGTCATCGCCACCCACATTCCCTGCGAGTCGACGGTGGTCAGGTGGGTGGTGTGCTTGCGATTCTCGAACGACTCGGTCAGGTCGCTGGGGGTGCCGGGGCCGGCGACTTCGGTGGCGTGATCGACTGAAATTTTCTCGGAAAGTGATCGGCAGTAGGTGGGGTCAACTAGGCCGGCGGGAACACGGACGAAGTCGGGATCTCCCAGCCAATGAGCGCGGTCGGCAAAAGCAAGCTTCATCGCTTCGACCACCACATGATAGAACCTCACCGGATCTTCTCTGTGCATCTGTGCCAGTGGGAATCGTTCCAGCATCTGCAGCATCTGAGCAATATGGAGGCCGCCGGAGCTGGGGGGTGGGAATCCATAGAGCGTCTGGTCGCGATAGCGCCATCCAATCGCCCGCCGCTCGATCGCCCGGTATCGTTCAAAGTCCGCCATCGTCACGATGCCGCCGGCATCCCCCAGAGCCTTACAGCAGGCGGCGGCAAAAGGGCCGCGATAAAAGTAGTCGCTCCCTTCCTCGGCTAGGTGACGGAGGGTGTCAGCTAGTTCTGGTTGCTGCAGTCGCTGTCCGATTGCCAGCGGTTTTCCTCCTGGAAGCAACAGTCCTGCACTGGTGGGATCCTGAGCCAGATCGGCCGCTTCGGATTGAATCGCCAGGGCGGTAGCAGGTCCCACCCAAAACCCTTCCTGAGCTACCTGGATGGCGGGAGCGAAGAGCATTTTCCAGGGGAGTTTTCCAAACCGACGGTGGGCTTCTTCCATGGCCGCCAGTTGTCCCGGGATGCCCGAAGCGAGGGGGCCGGTCTGGCTTTTACGACCATTCGCCTTTCCCCCCTCCAGGTACATGTCGCGCGTCGCCGCCCCAGGAGCTTCTTCGCGACCGTCGATGGCGACCGCTCCCTGCGGCTGGTGGTAGATCAGAAAAAAACAACCACCTCCCAGACCCGAATTGTGGCCATCGACTACCCCCAGACAAAGTGCTGCTGCAATCGCCGCATCGACCGCCGATCCCCCCGATTCCAGCATCGCGATGGCCGCGTGGGTCGCGATGGGGTGCACCGTGGCTGCCACACCTTTCCCCTGTGCGGTGCGGGAGGTTGAGGACGACCTGCTATCGCTCAGCCTGGGGGACAGATCCCCCAGGCAGCGTTTTCCCAGGCCACCTGCCAGGATGCTGGTACCGGAGACCTTTAGCCAGGTGCGACGGGTCCATCGATTCGTCATCTCTCGGAATCTCCCTGAGGGAAAAAGCGGGGGACTGTTGGGATTCTGGCAAGGCCGAGTTCCTGCCAGATGAATATAATCGGAAACGGTTGGCGGATCGGTAGCCCGGGAAGCGACTCGCCGAGGCTCCTGCTGCTTTGGTTTGACTCGCCCACAATCCGCCAGGAGAACGATCGATGACCCGAAAAATCCTGATCGATGGCGACCCTGGTATCGATGAAGCGCTGGCGATCACCATGGCGCTTTTCGATCCGCGATTGGAAGTGGTGGCCATCACGGCATGCGCGGGGATCGTCGAGGCGGATCGAAGTGGACAGAACCTCCTGTCGCTCATCGAATCGCTCGATCCCCCCAAACGGCCGCGGCTGGCGGTGGGCAGCGACCCGGAGGGGGCGCCGACGGGGGATTGGCGATCGCTGCATGGGGAAGATGGCCTGGGAAATACCCAATTGCCGCCGGTCGGACGGCATCATGCAGTCGCCAGTGAGAAACTGATTGCCGAGCAATTGCGGACCTATGCCGGTCGAATCACCTGCCTGACCACTGGTCCGCTAACATCGATTGCCAAAGTCTTTCAAAAGGACCCGGCGCTTCAGGATGCCGTCGATCGCCTGGTGGTTTGCGCCGGTTCGCTGGACGGGATTGGCGACGTCACGGCGGTTGCCGAATTCAATGCGCACTTCGATCCGGGTAGCGCGGCGGCAGTCTTCCGGTCGTCGACGACCAAATCGCTGGTGCCTCTGCACACCAGCCGGCAACTGGCCTTCGGATGGGAACTGATGGAACGGCTGCCGGGGAAGTGGACACGAGCCGGGCGGATCCTTCACCCGATGGCGACTCATTTCTTTCGCGCAGCGAGGCACTCTTTGGGGGTCGAGTCCTTTCCGATGCCAGCCATCACCGGGCTGCTTGCCATCTTGCACCCGGAACTGTTTCGCAGCGAAGAGGTGTCGGTGGAGATCGAACTGGAGGGAGAGAAGACACGGGGCATGACCTGGGTTGATCGGCGCATCTGGAGTCCCCAGGGGAAGGAACTGGAAGTGCTCAGCCTAGCCGACCCGGAAGGGGCTCGCGATGCCGTCTTTGCCTTGCTGGATCAAGCCGGACAGGCAACCTGAGCCGATGGGCAACGAGGTTCTGCGCCCCAAGCCGCCGTGGCTAGAGATTCTGGTGTAGCAGGAGAAGCGATGCCGACCGACCTGACGGACGTGATGGTCCGACTCCTGGGACGCAACCAAAGCCCCGATCCCTGCAGGTTGGGTGAAAAGACCCCATCGCTCTATGGCATCACCGCCAGTTTGCAGCAAGATTTACTTCGTATCGAAATGCGCTTTCTCAGTCGCTCGGCATACTGCTGCATGGAGCCAGCTTGCCATTTGCCGATGCGAGAGGGGAAGCGTTGGAGATCGCTGCGAAGGGCCATGGCGGCCGAGGGGCTGGAACCGCCAAATCGCATGAGAATGGAACTGAGGATGGTGGTCGAAGAGGGGGCTCTGTGTTTCGATTGGACCAAACCGATTCCCGGTCGCCTTGGATGGTACAGTTTCCGACAGGTCGGACCGATGCTGCCGTATTGTGTTTTGGTGGAAGAGGGGGAGGAATCGCTTGGCAAGGGAGCCCAGTGAGCAAGGGAGCCCAGTGAGCAAGGGAGCCCAGTGAGCAAGGGTTCGCGGTAGGGCCATGGGCTTCGCGAAGGGGTGGAGGTTCGGGATGGATGGGAGGGATGAGCTGGAGAGGCCGGAGTTGACGAGTCGATTGTCGGTCGAGGAGTTTCAGCGCTGGCGTTGGCGCAAAGATCATCTGCAGGCTTTCTGCCGATCGGCAGGGATGGTTTGTGGAGGGAGTAAGGAAGAGATACTTCAGCGGATTGAAGCGTTTCTGCTGCAAGGCGCGTCCCCAAGCTATCCGACGAAACGCCCCAGGCGCAAGCAGGCTAGATCGATTCCGAATCGTGCCGGGGAGATGCCAGCGCGCTTCAGCGATCAGACGAGGATCGGACCGGGATGGCGATGCACCGCTGCGCTGCGATCCTACTTTGTGGAGCGATTGGGGAAGTCATTTCGGTTCAACGAGCCGCTGAGGAAGTTTTTGCGAGAGGGTGTGGGCCGGTCGCTTGCCGAGGCAGTGGAAGTATATCGGCATGCTATGCGGGGGCCAAAGCTTCCGATCGGCCAGCAGTTCGAATACAACCAGCATGTCCGCCGGTACCATCAGGAGCACCCAGGCTCTACCCATGCCCAGATGGTCGCCGCATGGCAGGTTCTCAAGCAGCAGCCGCGCGGTGCGGATCACCAAGACACTGATAAACAAGATAGGTAGGAAGGGGAGATTCCTCTAGGAACTGCAGAGCATGTGGAGCAGATGGCTGATGCAAGCGGTTGGGTGGGACGGAGTGCTTCCCTCGATCGTTGGGGCCACACCCCTTTTGATTTCTACGATCGCCCCGGGGAATCGCCGATTGGCGGAGATCGCGCTGCTCGTCTTGCCGGTCATTGCCGTAGTGGTGCGTTACTACGCCGGGCGAAAAGCAATCGATCGACATCACGTTGGGAAAGGGATCCGACGATGGCAGCAAGGAGCGCTGCTTGCGGCTATTGGGGTGTTGCTGTTGCTGGATGCGTGGTGGTATCTGACATTCCTGTTGCCGGCGGATCCAGTCACTTGGCCCTTCAGTCGTTCGACGGCGATGCAACTCTACTTGGTCTACTTTTCACTGGCCCTTTTCGCCATGTACCCGGGAAACTCCGACAGCCGAATCGATCCCCGCGCCGCTCTCTGATCGAGGGTCCGGTCGTTTCGCTTCTTCGCTTTCGCATGCGGCATCGGCCGAAGTCCCGATGCTAGAGGGGCACCAGATGCTTGAGGGACATCGGCAGAGACTGGTCCAATGGTAGGATGGACGAAAGCGGAGCGGCGAAGGAAGGTGGGGAGGAAGTTCATTTCAGGCGTGTGGAAAGGAAGGGGCGATGCAGTTTCCGAAGGTAGCGCAGCTACGAACCCCCGCAGGGCTCTTGTCGCACTGGCAGAAGCTGGGATTTTCCTGGCCGGTCGACGACCGGATTTGGACGGCTGCCGAGGGGTCGCCGATGGCGAGGCCCCTGCGGGTCGGGGAGCGAACCGTGGGCAATCGGTGGTGCATTCATCCGATGGAAGGATGGGACGGCACCATCGACGGGCATCCGACCGACTGGACGCGGAGGCGATGGAGGCGTTTTGGCGAAAGTGGCGCGAAGCTGATTTGGGGCGGGGAGGCAGCAGCGGTCCAGCCTGATGGCCGCGCCAATCCCCAGCAGTTGATGGCCACTCAGATGCACTTGGAATCTTGGCGACAGCTCCTTGGACTGCTGAAGGAGGGGCATCGGGAAGCGATGACCAAGCTGGGACAGTCCGGGGAGCCGCATGACTTGCTGGTTGGGCTGCAACTGACGCACAGCGGTCGCTACGCTCGGCCCCATGGGAAGGCCCTGGAGCCTCGTATCGCGTTCCATCATCCACTGCTGGACCAACGGGTGGGGATCGATCCCGGGGACGATTCCCTGGTGTGGACCGACCAGCAGCTGGAGGCACTGGGCGATCGGTTTGTCGACAGTGCGAGGGTGGCGTGGGCAGCGGGATTCGACTTCGTCGACGTCAAGGCCTGCCATGGCTATCTGATGCATGAACTGCTGGGTGCCCGAGATCGCGCCGGGCGTTTTGGAGGAGACCTGGACGGGCGAAGCCGTCTATTGCGAAGCATCATCGAGCGGATTCGGGAGGAGATCCCGCAATTGATCGTCGGGGTGAGGCTGAGCCTTTACGACGCGATCCCGTTCCAAAGGCAGGGCGACCACGGCGAGCCAATGTCCTGGGAGCCGGGGAGGCCGTATGAGCTAGGTTTTGGAGTCGATCCGCAGGATCCGACCAAGCCGGATTTGACCGAGCCGATCGCACTGTTGCGACTGCTGCAGAAGTCGGGGGTGCAGATGGTCAATCTGACCAGTGGCAGTCCGTACTACACCCCCCATCTTCAGCGACCAGCGGCGTTTCCACCTTCCGATGGCTATCCGCCCCCGGAAGATCCGCTGGCCGGAGTCGCAAGGCACCTGGAGATGGCCAAGCGTTGCAAGGACGCGATTGCCGATCTGGTGATGGTCGGAAGTGGCTACACCTACCTGCAGGATTTTCTCCCCCATGTCGCTCAGGGTTCCGTCCGAAGCGGCGCCATCGACTGCGTCGGACTGGGCCGGATGGTCCTTTCCTATCCCCATCTTCCCGTCGACACCCTGTCGGGCACCGCCGTGCAACGCAAGCTGGTTTGCCGAACCTTCAGCGACTGCACCACCGCGCCTCGCAAAGGCCTCATCAGCGGCTGCTATCCGCTCGATCGCCACTACAAGGACTCCCCGGAAGCCGCCGAGCTGGCCAAGCGCCTGGCCGACAATCCGTCGCCTTCCTGATCCTCCATCCAAGTACCGGACCTTCGCACCATAGAACGGCCGTCCACTGAAAAACGAACTTCGAGGGTGGACTATTTTTGTACATCAGCGTATAGTGCCAAGGAATGGACAAAAGGGCAACATTCGCCGGCGTGTCGGCGGCCCCTTTGGTCGCGTGAAATGGACATCCTGGAAAGGATTTCGCTCTTATGGGACGCCCGCTGACCGAACGCCAGCAGAAGGTCTATGAATTCATCCGCGAGAAAATCCTCAATCGCGGCTACGGACCGACGGTTCGGGAGATTGGAGAGCATCTGGAGATCAAAAGTCCCAATGGGGTGATGTGCCACCTGCGGGCTCTGGAGCGAAAGAAGATGATTCGGCGGGACGCCAACAAATCGAGGGCGATTGAGTTGGTGGAACCGATGAGGCGGAGGGAGACCAAGGGGCTTCCTTTGGCGGGGCGGGTAGCGGCGGGCGTCTGCACGATGGGGTTTGAGCAGCGGGAGACGATTGATTTCGCGGAGCTGTTTGAGCGGGAGGATCGATTTGCGCTGGAAGTCTGTGGCGATTCGATGATCGACGCGCATATTGCCGATGGGGATTGGGTGGTGATCCAGAAGCAGTCGTATGCCTACCCCGGGCAGATTGTGGTGGCACAAACTGAGGAAGCGGAATCGACGCTGAAATATTGGTTTCCCGAGTCGGGCAGGATTCGGTTGCAACCGGCCAATCGGAACATGAAACCGATCTATGTCGACAACGCTACGATTCTTGGGGTGGTCATTGGAGTGGTGCGGCGGCTGAGATAGGCCGCGCCACGCGGTCGGACTGACATGGCCGCCAGCGGGTGGCTCGATGGTCGCTGAACGCCCGCCATATCATCCTTCAGCAACATCGTTTTTGGTCGATCCGACAATTCTGGGGGGCGTATCCGTCCAGGCGACCGGAGTCGGCGGGATGGCATCTTAGGGGCAAGGGCTACGGATTCAAGGCTTGCGATGGAGATCTCACCCTCCCCGTGGGAGGGTCGCGAGGAACGAGCGGGGAGGGCCTTTTCTTTCAGCTGCTTCCATCGCGGACTATTTTGCCCCAGCGGACGAATACTGTGTCCCCTCCCCGCTTCGTCGTTCCTTCTCAGCGACCCTCCCTGAGGGCGGGTGATTGGGGGCTGTGGCTACCGGCAATTCCTGAGTCGCGGCAGTGAAGCGATCGCAACCCACACAAGTCCCAAATGGACCTTGTTTCCAGATGGTAGGCTCGTAGAGTCACCAACTCGCAGAGAAGGAAAGAAAAAAGCGGAGGCTGCTGGTTCTTGACCTGCTTGGTCGCGAAACGTCCTGGAATGCAAGAGCAGAACTAAGGTGAGATTCGCCTGCCGTGGAGGTGGAAGTCCGTACCAAGCGATGCACCCATTCCGCCGAACGACGCAGGTTCTGTTGGTGCGTCTTCTCAGACGGCCGGGTGATGGACGCCGTTCGTCGATGTAGCACTCGCATGATGCCGAAGCCATTTGACACAAAGCTTCGCGAAGGCTGGTTTCGATAAGCCCCCGAAGGAGCAGCGATGCACGACGCCGAGCTCATGCGGGCGCTGACGCTTGGCCATTCGTTTTGTAAGCACAGCCCTTCTGAAGCATTCTTTGAGTACCAACGGCACGACGATGAGATAGCCCAGGGCGTTGCCCCGCGCTATCGCACTGAACACCCTTCGTGTGCTCTTGCTACCGTGATGGGCGTTGTGCATGAACGATGGCGATCATTCAGCAGGCGCCACACTGATCCGATCGAATGCCCGCCTATTCCAAGGCAAGCGTAGAATTGCAGTTGCCAGGAAATCCGGTAGGACGTGCGGTCTGCGGTGGCGCAGATTGGTAGTCCGCCAGATCACGCAGCGGCGCGGCGAGCCGGGGTGGACTCGACAGAGTCAATGGTGGGGAGCGGGAAGAGCAACCGGCCCCCTTGCTGCAAGTAATTGGCTTCCCGCTGGACGATCCCCTCGCGGAAATGCCATGGCAGCACCAGAAGGTAGTCGGGCTTGGCAGCTCGTACCTCCGCCTCCGAGCAGATGGGGATGTGGCTGCCCGGGGTCCAACGCCCAAACTTCTCGGTGTTGACTTCGGCGATTGCCCAAATGTCGCGGGAGGTGAATCCACAGTATTGCAAAAGCACGTTTCCCTTGGTCGAAGCGCCATAGCCGTAGAGGCTCTTTCCCGCGCGACCGATCGCATGCACCGTCTCGCATAACAGATCCCGATGCTTTTCCACTTCGCGCCGATAGGCCTGCATGCGGCTGAGATCCAGGTAGCCTTCCCGCTGCTCGCGGTCGATCCACTGCTGGACCAGTGCGGACGCGTCGGGGAAATGGGAGTTCTGATGAGCGACAGTGACACAGAAGCTGCCGCCGTTGATGTCGTTGGCTTCCAGGTCGATGATTCTCAGGCCAGCACGCTCAGCCATCCAGGCGATCTGCGCCGCGCCATAGTAGCTGAGGTGTTCATGGCAGATCGTGTCGTAAGCATTCCGCTCCACCATCAGCGGCAGATAGCTTTGCTCGAATACCCAAACCCCCTGGTCATCCAGGATCGACGCAATCTGCCTCATAAAGTCGGTTGGGTCGTCCAGGTCATAGAACATCGCGAAGGAGGTGACGATCTTCGCTTTTTGGGAGCCAAAGCGGTCTTGGAAGGACTGGGCTGAGAAGAAGTCGGGGATCAGGTCTACCCATTCAGGATAGTAGCTGTGAAACTTTACTCCGGTTGGGTCCATCCCGATCAGTTTCAGGCCACGATCCCCATAGGCGCGAAGCGTCGTCGAATCGTTGCTGCCAATGTCCAGGACGATCTGACCGGCTTGAGGCTGGACCCATTGCTGCACGGCAGCAACGCGATGGTGCAGATGTCGGACCATGGAAGCGTTTAGGCCACTTCGATAGCCATAGTTTTCGCCATACATGGCATCCAGTGGGTAGGAGTGCCGGAGTTGCACTAGGCCGCACCCGCCCTCGCGCGTATCGCACTGTACCAGTTCCAGTGGACCTTCCAGAACCGGTTCATCGATCGTTTTGGGAAAGACTCCGGTGAGGGCTTGCGACCCCAAGTGGACGACCGGCACCAAATGGCTATTGCTGCAAATTCTGCAATGTTTGATTTCTGAAACCACCCTGGCACCTCCCTGTCTCGCCCATTTTCCGTTGTCAATCCATGACCTGAGAAATGTATAACCCGTCGGCTTGGCCGGAATCAATACGACTTGAATTCGCTGTCAGCCGTGAAGATCGAAAGTGTGCTAGCGTTCGTTTGGCAAGAGAGAGAGCGTTAGACGCCCCGAAGCCATGTAGAGGTTTGTGTTCTGGTCGTTTGTCTTGGAGTGGCATGGCCGTCTCGGCCATGCAGGCCTGACCTCAGGACGATCCGGCGGATCGCGAACACATCAGGAACGAGCGTCGATCGCCCAG
>Ga0209972_10001135_pt1 | contig 23995 bp, 17 predicted proteins | sample NOAtaG_7_FD_187302 | JGI IMG/M metagenome (GOLD analysis project Ga0209972, IMG submission 187302) | Freshwater lake microbial communities from Lake Erie, under a cyanobacterial bloom - NOAA_Erie_Diel1S_2200h metaG (SPAdes) (version 2) | ecosystem: Environmental > Aquatic > Freshwater > Lake ... | reverse complement strand
AACTCGCCCCGCGCCGAGATCCCCATCGGTCCGCTCATCGCCGCGAGCTCGGCGCGCTCCACCCGCAGCACGAGGGGCTCGCCGCCCTCCAGCACGAGGCCCTCCAGCGTCACCTCCGGGGTACCGTCCCGCACCAGCTCCAGTCGCTCGACACGGCTGGCGGGGGGCCGATGCTCGGCGAGCTCGGCAGCGGCTCGCGCCGTCTCCCCGACCCGCGCTCCGAGGTCGCTCAGCACGCCGAGCGGCCCCATCGGTCCGAGCGCGACGTCCGGACCCGTCGCCGCGGCGAGTTCGAGCCGAACGAGCGGCGCGCTCACCTCGGTCGGTCGCAGTCCAAAGAGCGTCACCCGCGCGCCCTCCGGGAGGTCGAGCGCCACCGCATGCCGCGCGCGCATCAGCCGGCAGCGGGTGGGCGCGAGCTGCGCCGCGGCGAGATCGAGCGAGACATCGACAGCAAAGCGGTCGTCGCACTCGATCCCCCGCGCCGCGAGCTCGGCGCGCGCGCGGGAGGTCGCGATGGGATCGAGCGCCAGGAGGGCGGCGCCCCCGCCGCCGCAGAGGGCGAAGAGCGAGCCGAGCAGGAAGGGCAGCGCGAAGCGCCCGGTCTGGGCCTCGGTCCGGCTCACATCGAGGGGGCGTCGGCCCGCGAGAACACCTGGTAGAGGTAGGGGCCGCTCCCGACCGCGGTGCGCACGGTGAGCGTGTAGTCCCCGTCGCGGTCCACGCAGCGCCGCACGCTCGGGAACGCGCTGGCGACGCCGACGTCGCTCGCGACCGTCGTCGCCCCGCTGAGCAGCGCGACGTCGATGTCGGAGATGCCGGTGCCGCCGACCACCGCGATCGAGTAGCACTGTCCACCGATGAGCCGGAGCGTGTGCGTCGCGCTCGCGCCCTCGGTCCGAAGGCGTCCCTGCTGGAGGTCGTAGCCCGGATCGGGCGAGAAGCCCTCGAGGCCGAGGAGCGCGGTGAGCTCGGCGAGACGCACGTAGCCGATCCCCTCGAGGCCGAAGGGCCCGCGGATGCCGCGCGGCCACCGGTAGGCGGCGTAGACGTAGGCGCCGCTGCCGGAGGCCATCCGGACTTGCATGCGGTAGTGGCCAGCGGCGCTCGGGCAGACCCGCACGATGGGCCGCGCGTCCGCCGCCACATCCCGGTCGACCTCCCGTCCGCTGCTGTCGAGCAGCGTGAGGTCGAGGTTGCGGACGCCGCTGTCCCCGACCGCGAGCAGCGCGTAGCAATTCTCGCCCTCGAGGTCGACCTCGTATGCGGTCGTCCCGGCCTCGCCGAGGTCGCCCCGGGCGCTGCCGCCGAGCGACTCGTAGCCGCGGGCGCGCATGTCCGCGTCGAGCAGGGCGAAGTTCTCGTCGACACCCGCCGACGCCGTCGACGAGTCCGAGATCACCGGCTCCGCGGCCGCGGTCCCGGCCGTGGCCGTCGCCTGCACGTAGGCCGCGGTGAAGACCGGCCCCGACCCATGCAGAAGCCGCACCTGCAGGTGGTAGCTGTCACTCGAGGGTGCGCAGAAGCGCACGAGACCGTCGCGATCGGCGCGGGCATCCTGCGCGAGCCAATGGCCCTCCCCATCGACGAGGTAGACGTCGGTGTCGCTCGCCCCCGGGCCGCCGAAGGTCGCGAACGCGTAGCAGGTGCCCGCTTCCAGCGAGAGGTTGAAGAGCCGCTCGTCCCGCTCGGCGTACACGACACCGCCCGGCTCTCCAGCGCGCCGGAAATTTTCCGCCCCGAGAGAGCCGTCGAGCGCGGCGATGCGGGCCTGCGTCTCGGCGTCGAGGGCGGCCGACACGGCCGCCGGCGCCTCGGCGCCCACGCCGAAGAACGCCGAGAGGTCGGCGCGGCTGCGTCCGCGCGTGAAATACGGCGCGATGAAGAACTCGCCCGCCCCCGAGACCTGCTGCACCCGGACCACGAAGCGTCCGCCGCGGGCGGCGCAGAAGGTCACCCACGGGTGCTCGTCGGGGCGCACGTCGTAGCCGACCTGCGCGCCGCGCGGGTCGAGCAGGACGAGGTCGACGTTCGTTCCCGCGGCCCCGAAGACGGCGACCGAGTAGCAGTAGTTCCTTCGGACATCGACGGGGATCGGCGCCACCCCGTTCGTGCCCAGCTCGCCCCGCGACACCGGACCGACCGGCTCGTAGCCGGCGGCCCGCATCGCGGCATCGTACTGATCGAGCATCTCCCGCGGGGTCCCATGCGCGACGATGGTGCCGCCGCCGACCGCGACGCCCGACTCACCGCCCGCCCCGCTCGGCTCGCCACGAAGGGAGCGGCGACTCCGGCACCCGAGGGCGAGGGAAGAGAGCGCGAGAAGGACGAAGCAAGAGGCGAGCGTGCGGCGCATGAAGAGGCTCCTCGGGACGTACCCGGATCCTACGGACGGCGGATCGAAACACCCCTTCGACGGAGGGGCAAGCTCTCGACGCCTCGCGGGGGCGGGCGATTCGATCGCCGCGCAACGGCGTCGTCCGGGTCCCGAACACGCGCGCCGCCGACGACCATGCCCACCGCCCGCTCCACCCTCCTCGCCGCCGCCCTCGTCCTTGCCGTGTTCAGCCGCGCCCGCGCCGATGCACCCCCGCCGAGCCAGGCGCTCGCCACCGATCCTGCGCCGCCCGCGCCGCGCTTCGGGCTTTCTGTCGACGGCATTGCCATCGCCTTGGCCGACTACGTCCTCCAGGTCGATTGGGCCCCAGCGTCGTTTCTCTCCCTCTCGCTTCAGGCTGGTGCGTCCCGGCGGCACGGCGGCGATGCCGCCTGCGTGGGCTTGGGGGTGGGGCTCTGGCCGATGGATGACGGCCTCGAGGGTCTGTTCGTGGCGGCGTCGGTCGGCCTCGCATGGGCTGGTCCGTGGAACGGGGATGCCCCGGGGGGCCGCGACGTCGGCCGCGCCGCGGGCGAGATCGGCTGGCAGTTCCTCTGGGAAGACCTCTCGTTCGCGCTCGCCGCCGGGGTGAGCGGGTTCTGGTCGCCCGAGCAGGGCAGCGCCTGGGTCGAACCAGCTGGCCGCGCCGCCGTTGGGTTCGTGCTCCGTTGACGGCGCGCGGGCAGCCTGCCGACGGGGTCAGTCCGCGCCGAACCGGAACGTGTAGGCGAAGGTCACTGCGCCCCGGGTCCCCTCGACCCGCAGCGGCTCGGCGGCCCGCAGCACGCAGGCGCGGAGGCCCGCGTCGAACGCGGCGCCCCCCTCGACCGCGACGTCCCTCGCCCGTCCGCCCGCGCCCACGGTGAAGGCGAGGTGCAGCTCCCCGCGGCCGCGGCCTCCTCGGCTCCGGTAGGCGTCGTAGCAGGCCGAGAGCGCCGCTCCGAGGCCATGCACCGCCGTGCGCACCGCTGCGTCCCGCGCCTCGCCGGTCCCATCGACCCGCTCCCCCCGCACGACCCGGACGCCATCGGCCATCCGGACGTCGGCCTCGACCACGTGCACCGTGCCTCCATCTTCGGCGACCGAGTCCTCGGCGTCCGAGTCCACGTCGCGTGGCTCGCCCTCCGCGGCGGCGGAGGTGCTCGTTCGCTCGCCCGTCCTGCCGGCTGGGATGTGGGACGCGTCGACACACCGCCGGAGGTGCTCCCGCACGCCGTGGGCGCGCCCGACCAGGGCCTCGATCGCGGCCCGCGCGTCGGCGACGACCGCAGCGTCGGCGGAGGTCAGCCGCTCCTCGGCCTCGCCGATGAGCCGGACGAGCCGATCGAGGTGGGTCTGGTGCTCCTCCACGCAGGCCGCGAGCGCCCGCACGTCGGACGCGCCCGGGACGTCCTGCGCCCGCACGCCCACGACCCCCAGCAGCACGAGCAGGAGCGGGAGAACGCGCGCCAGGGCTGTGCTCGGGAGGATCGCAGGCATGCTCATCCCCGGCTCATGACGCGCCAGCCGCGCGGAACGTTCACGCCGCCGCGGGCTCGCTCGGCGTCTCGGGACCCTTCGGAGGCTCGGGGGCCTTGGCCGGCGCCCCCTCGTGCATCCACCTCTTCACCAGCGGGCTCAGCACGAGGAGCAGGAGGGTCGCGACGAAGGAGGCGATGGCGATCTTCCCGAACACGTCGGCGTACACCCCGAGGGTCTCGGTGGGCAGCGGGATGGCGCCGCTGCCGCCCCCGCCCTCCTCGATGCCGGTAAAGGTCGCGATGATGCCCGCGAGGTACTGCGAGAAGGCGGTCGCGAGGTACCAGGCGCCCATCATCGTCGCGACCATGCGCGCCGGGGCCATCTTGCTGACCATGGAGAGCCCGACCGGGGAGAGGCAGAGCTCGCCCGTCGTGTGGAGCAGGTAGGCGAGGATCAGCCAGCTCATGCCGACCATGCCCCGCGCGTCGGCGTTCTCCGCGGCGAACCACAGCACCGCGAAGCCGGCCCCGAGCTGCGCCAGACCGAAGACGAACTTGATCGGCGTCGAGGGCTCGATGCCGCGCTTGGCAAGGCCGCCCCAGAGCGCGGTGAAGAGGAGGCCGAAGAGCAGGATGAAGATCGGGTTGGTCGCCTGGAACATGCCCGCCGCGACCTCCGAGCCGCCGATGGCCATGCCGACGTGGGCCGCGGTGACGGTGAGGCGCTGGTGCACGTCGCTCTCGCCGCGCTCGTGGGCCTCGCCCCGGAGGGCGTCGAGCCGGTCGAGGGTGAAGACCGCGCCGCCCTCCTCGATCGGATAGCCGACCTGCTCCTGGGTCAGCACGAGGTCGAGCTCGGTGCCGACGTCGGCCTCGGTGAGGACCCGCTCCTCGGTGACCCGGTCCACGTTCCGGTCGGTGAAGAGGCTGATCGAGCTGCCCGCCTGCTCGAAGAACGCCCAGAAGAGCATCGAGAAGAAGGCCATGATCAGGATCACGAAGAGCCGCTCGCGCTCGATCTTGGTGACCCGCACGGCCTCGAAGATCACGTACCCGAGGGCCGCGATGCCGACCACGATCAGCACGTTGCCGGCGATGTCGCCGTGCTCGCAGAGCCACGCAAAGACCGCGACCGCGACCGCGGTGATGGCGAGGACGATGGCGACGTTGCGGCCGAAGCCCTCCTTGGTGCGGGGCTGGCCGATCTCGGCGGGCAGGGCGCTGTTCGCGAGCGCCCAGAGCGAGAAGACCATCGCGACGAGCAGCGCGACCGCGACGAGCACGTTCGCCGCGAGCACGAAGACATCCTGCTGGCTGCCGATCCAGACGAGCGAGCCCGCGGTGAGGGTCGCGCCCACGCCGATCAGGAGCTGGGTCACGAGCGTCGGGGCGACGAAGATCGCCAGGCCGATCATCATGCCGATCGTCGCCAGGCCGAAGCCGTAGTGCCAGCCATAGTTCTCGCCGACGTAGACGCAGACGAGGGGCGCGATCGCCGCGCCGAGGTTCACGCCCATGTAGAAGATCGTGAACGCGCCGTCCTTCTTGTGGGTGAGCCGATGGCCGCCGTAGAGGCGACCGAGGATGGTCCCGATGTTCGGCTTGAAGAAGCCGTTGCCGCAGATCAGCAGGGCCAGCGCGACGAAGAACGCGGTGGCGTCCTCGATCGTCATGATCAGGTGCCCGAGCGCCATGAGCGAGCCGCCGATGATCACCGCGGCGCGCTGCCCGAGCAGACGGTCGGCGACGAGGCCGCCGATGAACGGCGTCATGTAGACCAGCGCCGTATAGGCCCCGTACACCGAGTAGGCGCGCTCGTCCGAGTAGTCGAGGAAGTCCTTCGTCATGTAGAAGATGAGGAGCGCCCTCATCCCGTAGTACGAGAAGCGCTCCCACATCTCGGCGAAGAACAGCGCGAAGAGCCCGGGGTGGTGCCCGACCCGCTCCTCGAAGGGCGTGAGGGGAAAGTCGACGCCGGGCTCGGCGGAGGCGGTCGGTGCAGCCATGGTACGGGACTCCTCGGAGGAGGTCGGTTGATATCGCGCTTTCCCGTGCGCGCACAAGCACTTCGGCGCGGTCGCCGGGGTGGCGCCGCGCCGCGGTCTGCGAGGGGACGTGCGCCGAGGGCCGAGGAGCCTTCAGCCCCCCTCGAGGACCTCGGGGTGCAGCTGAATGACGCGGGTGAGCGGCACGCGGTTCGGCGCGGTCGGATCGTCCCGGGTCAGGATCACCGAGTCGCCGTGAATGCGGTCGACGCGCCAGTTCAGCGTCACCGGCAGGCCGTCGGCCCCACCCGCGTTGATGACGTCCTCGCGCCCGATGAAGTCCCCGCGGTGCACGGTGTGACCCGTGCCGTTCTGGTCCTCGATCATCGCGCTCGGGCTCGCGACGCCGCTCACGATGGCGATGAGGCGCATGTCCTCGAGCGGGGTGTCGGGCATCACCACGTCGCGCTGCGGCCGGACGACTTCCGACGCCTGCGGCAGGAAGAACGAGGCGTAGCCGCGGAACGGATCCCGGTTGCGATCGGTCTCGACGAAGTCCTCGTCGCGGAGCTCCGGCGCAGGGACCGTCGAGGCGGCCACCTCTTCGACCGCGGCCGGCGGCGGCGGCGCATCCGGTGTCGGCGGCGCGGCGCCGACGCGGATCGGCTCTTCTTCGCAGGCCGCGAGGGTGAGGGCGGCGGCGATGGTGAGGAGTGCTCGAACCGAGTTCATGGCTTGCCTCCGGCGGCGGCTGCGTCGCCCTCCACGCTGGGGCGCCTGTAGGTGGTGGCCATCACCTCGACGCTCAGCACGACGTCCTCGCCGACGACCGTCGGGGTGCCGAGGTGCACGTTCTCCATGCTGATGGCGCGCTCGAGACGGCTCACGTGGTGGAAAAAGCGGGCGAGCTGGTGGTAGCGGCCCGCGAAGTGGAGCTCGACCGGCACCTCGACGTAGTGCTCCGAGGTCTCCTCGGGCTGGGGCTGCACGAGCCGCATCTCGAGGCCGCTCATCTCCGCGAGCCGGTGCAGGTCGGCGAGGAAGGCCGGGATCTCCGGGTCCTCGGGCAGCACCCGCAGGTTGGCGCGGTCGAGGCCCTCGCGGCTCGCGAGCTCCTCGCTGAGGGCGAGGTATTCGTGCTGACGCTGCCGTGCCTCGTTCATCTGCGTCGCGAGCTCGTTGCTCCGCGAGCGGGCCTGCGCGAGGCTCTCGGTCACCTCGGTGTGCAGCGCGAAGTAGTAGATGCCGCCGAGGGCCGCGCAGATCATCACGCCGAGGCCGACCTTGCCCGCGACCGGGAGGCCGTCGAAGCTCATGTTGTTCGCGGCCGACTTCGCCGCCGCAGGGCTCTTGGGGTCCGCCATGATCAGTACCTCACCGTGGCTTCGAGCTCGAAGTGGATGAACTCGAGCCGGGTCGCCGCGTCCGTCGCGGCCTCGGTCCGGGTCAGGTGAACGTTCTCGAAGAGGTCCGAGAGGCTGAGGCGCCGCAGGAACTCGGCCACGTCGTCGTTCGTGCGCCCCGTCCCCTCGATCTCCACGTGCCGGTCTTCCTCGACGAACGAGGTCATCCAGAGCCGGTGGAAGTCCCAGGACGGGTTGAAGCCAGCCAGGGGGTTGTCGCGGCGCAGCTCTTCGAGCCGCCGCGGATCGATGCTCGGGCCGCCACCCTCGGAGAGGATGTGCGCGACCTCGACGAGGACCCGGGTCGGGCCGAACCGCGCACGCTGCAGGTCGAGCACGACCGCCTCGAGCTCGCGGCTCTCCTCGAGCGCGGCCCGCACCTCGTCGATGTTCGCGGACGACCGCTCGATCTCCGCGATGTCCGCCTCGACCTGAGCGTTCTGCGCGTTCTGCTCCCGGAGCTCGCGGCTCAGGTCCGCGTACACGAGCCAGAGCGCGGTCACGGTGATGAGCGCCGCCGCCGCATAGCCGACGATCCACCCGGTCGGCGGGGCGCCGCTGCCGCCGCTGGCCCGGGCCTGCTTGCGGGGTGCGCCGGGGAGGAGGTTGATGCGAATCATGCCGTCTTCTCCCGGTCCTTGCGCAGCGCGAGCCCGTAGCTCACCACCGCCTGGCTGGCCCGAAGCCCGAGCAGCGCCATGTCCACGGTCTTCGGGTCGGGCGTCGCGATCGGAGTGGGATCGAAGCGCTCGACCGATACCTTCGCCCGCCGCTCGATGGCCTCGAGCAGGGCCCGGATGTTCGCCGTACCGCCCGACACGAGCACGCGGTGCACCTCGGCGTCGCCGCTCGTCGCGAGGTAGAAGTCCAGCGAGCGCTGGATCTCGCCCGCGAGCTGCTCGACCTGCTGGCCCACGATCTCGGGGACCTCCCGCGGCACGAGGCCCCGCCCATCGCCTCCGCACTTGTAGGCCTCGGCCTCCTCCACCGAGATCCCGAGCGCACGCTGGATCTCCTCGGTGATGTGGTTGCCGGCGTTGGCGATGTCGCGGGTGAACGACGTCGTGCCCTGGCTCAGGATGTTCAGGGTCGTCAGCGAGGCCCCGATGTGGATGAGCGCGATCGTCTGTGCGGTCGGAGGGGGCCCGGCCACCGCCTCGAGGGCGTTCTGCAGCGTGAAGGCGTCGAGGTCGATGATCTGCGGCTTCAGCTTCGCCTCGAGGGCGACGTTCTTCAGCTCGTTGGCCTCCTCCTTCTTGCCGGCGACGAGCAGCACGTCCATCTGACGCTGCTCGGGGCGCTGGTTGAGGATCTGCCAGTCCATCTCGACCTCGGAGAGGGCGAACGGGATGTGCTGCTCCGCCTCCCACTGGATCTGCTCGCGCAGCTCCGCGGGGTTCATGAGCGGCATGGTGATCTTCTTGATGATCGCCGAGTGCCCGCTCATCCGCAGGGCGACGTCGCGGCTGCGCTGCTTGTGGAAGAGCTTCTCGAGCCCCTCGACCACGGCGCCGCTGTTGATGATGTGCCCGTCGACGATGGTCTGCGCGGGGAGGGGATGGTACGCGAACCGAACGAGGTTCCGAGCGCCCTTCCTGCCTTCCTTCAGCTCACAGACCTTGATGGAGCTCGACCCGATGTCGACTCCAACCAGGTGCTTCCCTTCCGACATCGGCGAGCATCACTCCTCCTCGCCGAACACGCGGATGCGGTCTGCGAGGCTCAGGCCCAGCGCTTCGAGGATCTTCCGCTTGGAATCCATGCGGCACCCGAAACCCTTTTCGACCCGATCGATCGTCAAGACCGAGAGGTTCGCTCGCCTCGCGAGCTCCGCCTTGGACATCATCCTCTCCAGGCGGAGCTTTCGTACGTTGTTCTCGTGGGGCCCGCGTTCCCCCTTCGTGCGGGGAAGAGCGGGGCGGTCGTCCTCCTCGACGACGACCGGAGGGGCTGCCTTCGTGGTCTTCACCACGACGGAGGCGACGGGGGCCGCTTCGGCGGGCCGGGTCTCGACGGGCGCGACGGCCTCGGAGGCCGCGGCGCTTCCGCCTCCCTCGAGGACATCCTCCAGCGCGGACTGCACGCTGGGGCGCCCCGGTGCGAGCGGCGCCGGGACGCTCTCGACGCCGTGCTCTCGTTCGATGTGGGTCGCGTTCGGCATGCCTCGTCGGACCTGGGGGCCCGAGAGAGCGGTATGCGAAGGAATCGATCGCCAGTCAAGCAATTAGGTCCAATTGTTCCGTTATGAGTGCATACCTATATGCTAATTATATATGAATCATGGGGTCGAAAGGCCCCGGCTGCGCGGGCCTCCGAATTCCCTCGACACGCCCGCGGGCCAGGGCCCGATGGGAGCGGTGAGTGAGCGATACCTCTCGGTTGTCAACGAGCGAACGAGTCGCGTCGGATCGTCGCAGAGCGGCCGCAGCGAGATCAAGAAAGCGCACCGGGTTGCCGGCGCGGGGAGCGGCACGAACACTCGGACGCCCATGCGCTCGCGCCTGCTCGTCATGCTCGTCGCCCTCGCGGCGCTCCTGGTCGCGCTCTGGTCGGCCGAGGTGACGGCGCAGCGCACCCACGTCGTCCGCGAGGGGCAGACCCTGGCCCGCATCGCCCGCCGCTACGGGGTGTCGGTCGCCGATCTGCTGGCGGCCAACGGCATGGACCGCGACGACCCACTCCGGGCCGGCATGGAGCTGCGCCTGCCCGAAGAGGGCATCGTGTACGTGCGCTCCGGGCAGACGCTCAGCGAGATCGCCCGGGCCCACGGGTGCAGCGTCGAGGAGCTGCGGCGGATCAACCGGCTTCGCGAGGGGGCGAGCCTCGGGGTCGGCGATCGCATCGTGCTCTGCGGCTTCGAGGAGAGCGCGCGTCCGCGGCGCGGCGGCGCGAGCGCGGAGACCGAGTCGCGCTGGGGCAGCCCGCGAAGCCGGGGCGTGGCGTCGTTCTACCGGATCTCCTCCCACACCAAGGCCCGGGTGCGGCTCGTGGACCGCCGGGGCCATGCGAGCCGGCGCGGCATCCGCCGGCTCGCCGAGCTGATGCGCCCCGCCGACATGCGCCCGGGGCGCAGCACGCCCTCGCCGCCGTCGCGGCTGCTCGAGGTGATGGCCCGGATCTCCGACCACTTCGGCGGGCGCACCATCCACATCGTCAGCGGCTACCGCACCGCCGGGGGCTCGACCCGGGAGTCGAGCCGCCACACCCGCGGCGCGGCCCTCGACATCCGGATCGCGGGCGTTCCCAACACCGCGATCCGCGACTACGTGCGAAGCAGCTTCGAGCGGGTCGGGGTGGGCTTCTATCCGCGGAGCCGCTTCGTGCACGTGGATGTGCGGGATCGGAGCACCTACTGGGTCGACTGGTCGCGGCCGGGCGAGTCCCCCGTCTACCAGCGGCGGGGCGAGGCGCCTCCGTCGGATGCGACCGACGCCGAGCGGAGCGCGGTGGGTGAGGGCGGCGACGACGTCGACGAGGCCGAGGCCGGCGATGCCGGCGAGGATGCCGCGGCGGCAGGCACCGAGGACGCGGCCGAGGAGCCGATCGACGATGCCCCCGCCGAGGAGTGAGCGTCAGGGCTCGAGGGCGAAGCCGTCCTCGTCGTAGATGCGATCGAAGGTCGCAGCGTAGGCCTTCTCGACCTCCTTGCGCTTCACCTTCATCGTCGGGGTCATCTCGTTCGCCTCCTGGCTGAAGTCGCGCTCGAGGATGACGAAGCGGCGGACTTGCTCGACCTGGGCGAGCTTCTCGTTGCCCGCGCGGACGGCCTTCTGGAGGCGGGCCCGGAACTCCGGGTGCACGACGACCTTCGCCATCGCGGCGTTCAGCGCGGCGGTGCGGCCGGAGGGGTTCTCCATGAGCTCGGCGGTGCGCGCCTTGATCTCGTCCGCGGTGACGAGGCCGCGGTCCTTGCCCCACTCCAGCGTCTCGAGCGGGCTCGGCGCGACGATGGCGGAGACGTAGTTGCGGCGGTCGCCGTGGGCGTGGACCTGCGAGACGAGCGGGTCGCTGTCCTTGATCGCCTTCTCGATGTTCGAGGGGCTCAGGTTCTTTCCGCCCGCGGTGATGATGAGGTGCTTCTTGCGGTCGGTGATCTTCAGGAAGCCGTCGGCATCGACGAGGCCGACGTCGCCGGTGTGCAGCCAGCCGTCCTTCACCGCCTCCCGCGTCGCCTCCTCGTTCTTGTAGTAGCCGCGGAACACGAAGGGGCCCTTCACCAGGATCTCGCCATCGTCGGCGATGCGGACCGCCATGGGGTCGATGACCCTGCCGACCGTGCCGAGGCGCACCGCGCCGGGGCGGTTGATGTGGGTGATGACCGTGGACTCGGTCATGCCGTAGGCCTCGTAGATCGGCAGGCCCGCGGACCAGAAGAACTCGAGGATCGCCGGGGCCGTAGGGGCCGCGCCGGTGATCATGAGGCGGACCCGGCCGCCGAACGCCGCGCGGATGCGGGAGAAGACGAGCCGGTCGGCGAGCGCGTGCTGCGAGCGGAGCGCGAGCGGCACCGGCTTGCCCTCGATCACGTAGGGCAGGCGGCGCTTGCCGACCTCCTTGGCCCAGGCGAAGAGGCGCTGGACGGCAGCGGACTGTTTCTCCATCTCGGAGTGGATCTTCGCGTAGGCCTTCTCGAAGATGCGCGGCACGCTGCCGAAGATCGTCGGTTGCACGCTCTTCAGGTCGTCGAGCACGGTGCCGACCGACTTCGCGTAGGCGCCGGGCACGCCGGTCGAGATGCGCGAGTAGAAGCCGAGGATGCGCTCGGCCGAGTGGGCCATCGGCAGGAAGTTCAGCGAGCGATCGTCTTGGCGAAAGGCGAGCTCCTCCGAGCTCGAGGAGAGCACCGAGAGGATGTTCGCGTGGGAGATCATCGCGCCCTTGGGCGGCCCGGTCGTGCCCGACGTGTAGACGAAGATCGCGGTGTCCTCGGGGCGGATGAGCGCTTGCACCGCGTCGATCTCGGCGCGGCTGAGCGGCCCCTGGGCGAAGGTGCTCGGGTGTACGAGCGGCAGGCCCGCGGCGGCGGCCTTCGGCGCGAAGGCTGCGTGAAGCGCTGCCGTCCAGGGGACGATGGCCTTCAGCGCCGGCGCGCTCGTGGCGGCCGCGAGCACCGTCTCGACCTCCCCCGGCTCGTCGACGAAGAGGACCTTCGCCTCGCTGTGCTCGAGGAGATAGCGGACCTGCTCGACCGACTGCTTGGGGTAGATGCCGAAGCTCACCATGCCCGCCAGCTGGGCGCCGAGGTCGTAGATGGCCCAGGCGGGCTGGGTCGGGCCGAGGATCGCGACGCGGTCGCCGGCGTTGAGACCCAGGGCCAAGAGGCCGCGCGCGACCGCGCGGGAGGCGTCGTAGAAGCCCTCCCAGGTGATCGCTTCCCAGCGCTCGCCGGGCCGGTGGTAGAGGGCCTGCCGCGACGCCGAGCGCGCGGCGCGCAGGCGGAACATGTCGCCGAGCGTCCGTGCGTTCTGGGCGGTGATGGTCACCGGGAGGGTCGAACCCGTCTCGAACATGGCGCGAGCCTAGCGGATCCCATCGCGCGGCGCGCTCCCCCGTCGTGGCCGAAGGGCCGTGCCTGCGGTATTCCCGGCGCATGCGTAGCGAAGGCGTGTCCGCGATCGCGTCGGCCCGCGTCCGCCGGGCGCTCGGCGCTGTGGTTGGGAGCATGGTGCTGTCGGCCTGCGGACTCTGGACCTCGGGACCGGATGGTGACGCGCTGCGGACCCGCGCCGCCGACCACGAGACCCGAATCGCAGCGATCGAGGCGTCGGTCGAAGAGGACCGTGCGGCGCTCAACACCGAGCTCGAGACCGCCCGTACGCGGCTCGGAGAGCTCGAGACCGTCCTCACCCAGGCGACCGAGCTCGTCACCCGCAACAGCGCCGACACCGGCGCGCAGGTCGAGGTGCTCGCGGCGCAGCTCTCGGCGCAGGAAGGGACGATCGCGGAGCTGCGCAGCGAGCTCGAGCGCTTGCAGGCCGAGTTCGGCGAGATGGAGCGCGACTACTCCGAGCGGATGAAGAAGCTCGCACGCCGCGCCGGGCTCGACGTCGAGATGGACGAGTCGGAGATCCCGAGCAGCCCCGACGACCTCTACCGCGCCGCGACCGCGGCCTACGAGGGCCGCGAGTTCGCCAGCGCGCGGGCGCTCTTTCGCGCCTTCGTGACCCGGCACGGCGCCGACGCGCGGGCGCCCGCGGCGCAGTACTACGTGGGGCAGAGCTACCTGCTCGAAGACCGCCCCGCCACGGCCCTCGGCGAGCTGCGGCGGGTCGTGTCCGAGTTCGCCGCGAGCGACCGCGTGCCCTACGCGCTGCTCTCCATGGGCGAAGCGTTCTGGCGCCTGCACGCCTGCGACGAGGCGCGCTCCGCGCTCGAGACGCTCACGACGGGCTTTCCCCGCGCGCCGGTCGTCGGCGAGGCCCGCACGCGCCTCCGCGAGTTCCGCAGCCCCCCGCGCGGCTACTGCACCGAACCCTCCGGATCGACGAGCGGCGGGACGTCTCCCTGAGCGTGTCCGCCGGGACCATCCTCGGCGAGGGGGGCCTGCTCTCGCGGACGCTCCCCGGATTCGCCCCGCGGCCGGCGCAGCTCGCGATGGCCGAGCACTGCACCGAGGTCCTTGCGCACGGCGGCGTGTCGCTGATCGAGGCCGGCACCGGCACCGGCAAGACGTTCGCGTACCTCGTGCCCGCGTTCCTCGCGAACCGGCGCGTCGTCATCTCCACCGGCACGCGCACGCTGCAGGATCAGCTCGTCCAGAAGGACGTGCCGCTCCTCGAGCGGGCCATCGGCCAGTCGCTCTCCATCGCCGTGCTGAAGGGCCTACCCAACTACCTCTGCCGGCGCCGCCTCGAGGAGGCGCGCTACGCCGCGAGCGCCGTCGCCGACCCGCTGCTCGCCCGGGCGCTGCCGCGGATCGCCGAGTGGGCCGCGGAGAGCGCGAGCGGCGATCACGCCGATCTCACGGGGCTTCCCGAGGATCATCCCGCCTGGGAGGCGGTGCGCTCGAGCAGCGACACGCGCATCGGCGCCCGCTGCGCGTTCTACGAGCGTTGCTTCGTCACCCGCGCGCGCGAGCGAGCGATGGCCGCGAAGATCGTCGTCGTGAACCACCACCTCTACTTCGCCGACCTCGCCCTCCGCGCGGAGGCCCGACGGAGCGGCGCCGAGGTGGGGATCCTGCCGGCGCACGACGCGGTGATCTTCGACGAGGCGCACCAGATCGAGGACGTCCTCACCCAGTTCTTCGGGGTGCACCTCACCCTCGGCCGGCTCGAGGCGCTCGCGCGCGACGGAGAGCGCGCGCTCTTGCACGCAGGGGTCGGCCACGACGCGGCGCGCTTGGCCGACTCCGTCCGGGCGCGGTCCGGGGACGTCTTCGATCGGCTGCCCCGCGGCGACGAGGGCCGCACGCCGCTCGAGGCGCTGCTCGCGCCCGGGGCGGGCCTCCACGAGCGGCTGCTCGATCTCGACGCGGCGCTCGAGGCCTTCGCCGAGCACGTCCGCGGCCACGAGCGGGAGGCCGAGACGCTCGCGCAGCTCGCACGCCGTGCCGACCGGGTGCGGGACGAGGTCGGCGTCCTGATCGACCCGCGGACCAGCCTCGTGGGCTGGGCCGAAGGACGGGGAGGTCGCGCGGCGATCGGCGCGAGCCCGGTGGACGTCGCGCGTGTGTTTCGCGAGGAGGTGCTCGCCCCGACCCGCACGGTGATCCTCACGAGCGCGACGCTCGGCACCGGCGGCTCGTTCGCCTACCTCCGCGGGCGCCTCGGGATCGAGGGCGAGATCGACGAAGCGGTGTTTCCCTCGCCCTTCGATTGGGAGCGGGTGGCGCGGCTCTACCTGCCGCCGATGCCCGACCCGCGCGAGGCGACGTTCCTCGAGCGGGCCATCGAGGAGACCGGCGCGCTCGTGCGGGCGGCGCATGGCGGTGCGTTCGTGCTCGCGACCTCGCTCCGCAACATGAACGCGCTTCATCGGGCGCTCGCGGGGCCGCTCGCGGCCGAGGGGATCGCCGCACTGAAGCAGGGCGAGGCGCCCAAGGGCGAGCTGCTCGAGCGCTTCCGCAAGAGCGGCTCGGCGGTTCTCTTCGCGACGCAGAGCTTCTGGGAGGGCGTCGATGTGCCAGGCCGCGCCCTGCGCCTCGTGGTCATCGACCGCCTGCCCTTCGATGTCCCGAGCGATCCGCTGATCGCGGCGCGCTCGCGCAAGCTCGAGGAGGAGGGGCGCGCGCCCTTCATGGAGTACCTCGTGCCCGCCGCGGCGCTGGCGCTGAAGCAGGGCTTCGGCCGGCTCGTCCGGACGACGGAGGATCGCGGCGTGGTCGCGGTCCTCGACGGGCGCCTCTTGACCAAGGGCTACGGCAAGGTGTTCCTCCGCACGCTGCCGCCGGCCCCGGTCATCACCGAGCGCGCCGCCGCGCTCGATTTTCTCCGCGCGCCGCCCGAGCCGAGCGGCGACCCGTTATCGGTGTGATCCCGCGGAGCGGGCCCGGAAGCCTCGATCGAAGCGCTCGCTCGGCGTCGTTCTCTGCCGCGCGCGGCCGCCTTCGCATCGCGGTCCGGCGGGGCGCCGCTCGATGCGCGCTGCGCGCTCAGCCGACGAGCGCGGGGAGCGGGCCGGGCGCGAGCCGAGAGCGCGGATCGCCGAAGTCGTCGAGCGGCTCGCCCGCGAGCGTGCCGAGCGTGTTCCAGAGGTTCGAGACCTGCCGCCGCTCTGCGCTCTCGCTCGTCCACTCGGGGTAGATCAGCGTGCGGCCGCCGGTGCGGAGGCCAAGCCCCTCGCCGCCGAGGAGCAGCACGGGCTGGTCGTCGGAGCGGGCGTGGTGCCCCACGCCGTTGTCGGTCGTGTAGACGATCACGGTGCGGTCCAGCATCGATCCGTCGCCGTCGATCTCGGGCGTATCCCGTAGCGCGCGGGCGAGCGTGAGCACGGCGTCCACCTCCGCGCGCCACACCAGCCGCAGCTCGGCGCGGATGTCTGCCGCGGCCGCGTCGCCGTACTGATGGCAGAGTGCGTGCCGCTCCCCTGCGGTGCGCGGCCCGACCCCGTAGCGCAAGGCGTGGAAGCCTTCACCCGTGCCCATGCCGACGACGGCCACGTTCGTGAGGCCCGTGCGGAGCGCGGCGCTCACCGTCGCGAGCTGCGCGCGCATCGCGTCGAGCGGCGCGAGGGACTCGGCGGGGCGCTCAGGCAGCGTCGTCTCGCCGCTCGCCAGGATCACCTCGCCGAAGCGCGCCTGGTTCTCGAGCAGCTGTTCGAGCGAGCGCGCGTACGCGGCGGCCTGCTCGCGCGCGCGTCCCGGCGGCGCTTCCTCCCGTGCGCGCGTCGCGTCGGCGAAGGCGAACTCGAGCAGGCGCGTACGGCGATCGAGCTGCGCCGTGTCGCCGCCCGCGAGCGGCCCGACGTACGCGTCCCACGCCGCCGTGTGCGAGAGCATGAGCGGCAACGCGCGCCCCGGCCCCGAAGCGCACGTCTCGAACGACACGGCCGAGGGGGACGAGGAGACGCCGACGCGCACGGCGGGCACCGGCGTCCGCCGTGCACCCGTGCCGCGCACGCAGTCGAGTCCCGCGAGGAAGTCGTCGATCGTCACGCCGCCCGGGTCGTTGCGCACCGTGCGCGTCGACGAGAGCACACCGTGGAAGGACGAGTGCCCGCCCGTGATGCCGAGCTCGGAGAGCCCCATCACCACGGCCGCGCGTGAGGTGAGATCGCCGAGCCCGGCGAGCACCGGCGCGGTCGTGAGCTCGCCCTCGATCGTCGCGAGCTCGCGGTGCGATGCGCCGTAGCCGCGCACGGCGCCGTAGCCCTCGCCCCACCAGAGATCGTCGCGCACGGGCTCGCCGCGGCTCGCTGCGACCCACGCCTTCGTCTCGCTCGACATCAGCGTCGCGGCGTCCATCCCGTTGCCCGAGAGGAAGAACACGAAGCGTACGGGGCGCCCGTCCGACGCGCGTGCGGGCCTCCCGTGGCCGAGCGCGAGCGTCGCGCCCGCAGCGCCTGCGCCCACGAGGAGTTCCCGTCGTCCGAGTCGCGGCAGCGTCATGGTTCCACCTCCGTCGTCGCGCGGTGCAGGAAGGTATGGCTCCCGTAGAGCGCCGCGAGCGCGTTCATCAGGGAGCCTCCCTCGAACGCGGCCTCCATCTCGTGCAGCGTGCACGCGTCCGCGGGCGTCTCGTAGCGGCCCATGAAGTACCGGAACACGTGCCGCAGAAAGCATCTGCGCGCGTGCGGATCGCCAGCGAGCTCGCGTACGAGCGTGAGCGCGTCGTCGATCTCGACCAGGTCGTCGCGCCCCGGCCAGTCCTCGACGATCGACGAGCCATCGGGGGCACCGCCATGATCGGTGACGCGCCGGAAGCCCGCATGGTTGAAGATCTCGAAGGGCAGACCGAGCGAGTTCATGCGCCCGTGGCACGCAGCGTTCGCGCAGCGCGCATCGCCGCCGCCCGGGCCCATCGCCTCGTCGATGCGCGCCCGCGCCGACGTGTCCGCGGAAGGTCGCAGCGATGCGTCGAGCTCGACGAGCTCGAGCCCCGCGACCGACTCGCAGAAGAGGTGCTCGCGGATCCACCTGCCGCGAAGCACGAGGCTCGCGTCGTTCTCCGCATTGCCGCCGTGCGCGGCGAGCCAGGTCGGGTGCGTGAGCACGCCCGCGCGCTCGCTCGCCGGGAACTCGACCCAGCGCGCGTCATGCGCCGCGTCCGTGAGCAACAGCTCGAAGATGGACTGCGCCGTCTCCACCGAGCTCGCCGGATAGCGGGCGGCATCTTCCAGGATGGGCGCGCCGACGTCGTACATCCGCGCGGCGTGGAACCACTCGATCGGCGGATAGGTCGCCGAGCACACGCCCACCGCGCGTCCGTCCGTGCCGAACGAGACGGTCAGGCACCTCTCGTCGCGTCCCTCGCAGCACTCGCGCTCGGTGCACGTGTACGGATCGCACGCCGTCCCGGTGAGCGGGCGATCGTAGGCGTAGGGCACGGCCGGCACGCGGTACGTGCGCCCGAGCAGCAGCGCGCTGAGCACATCCTGCCCGCCCGTCTCGGCCTCGACGACCATGCGCGCGATCGTGTCGTCGAGCTGGTCGACCATCCCCGGCTCCTCCACCGTCCCGCCGACGATCAGCCCGTAGCCCGCGCTCACGAGCTCGTCGTTTCCGAGCGCATCCGCGCGCAGATCCCAGCGGCTCGTCTCGCCCGCATCGTCCTTCGCGACCGAGGCGACGCCGCCGTAGTCGAAGTACTCGCGGAAGAAGCCCGCGATGCGCGGCGCGAGCCAGTACTCCCCGCGTCGCGCGGCGCGCCGGTCGGGCGGGTAGCGCCCGTAGTCGCGCTGCAACTCGGCGCGGTACGTCGCGTCGAGCGGCGAGCGCCCGCCCGAGAAGCCGCTCGCGATCGCGAAGAACGACGCGACGAACCCGCGCACGCCCGCATCGGTGTCGAGCGTCCCTCTGCGCTGCGCCTCGCGGAACGCCGGGATCCACGCGAGATCCGGGCGCGGGTGGCGGTGCGGCGGCGCTACGCCCGTGGGCAGGTACGTGGTCAGCGCGCCCGCGAGCGCGATCGCGAGCTCATCCGCGGTGAGCCTTCCCGTCGCATCGCCCGCTTCTGCGCGGTGCAGCGCGCCGAAGAGCATGAACGACGCGTCGAAGACCTCGTCGAGCGCGCGCTGTCGCCGCGCGACGAGCGTCGCTGGGTCGAGCTCTGCCATCGGATCGCCCGACTCCGAGCGCAGCCGCGCGCGCTGGCCCTCGAGGTCCGCGCGGGACGCGTCGAGCACCTCGTCGAGGAAGCTGCGCAGCAGCGCCCGCTCGGCCGCCGAGGGCGCGCGCGCGTGCGTCGCGAACCGGAACGATGCGTCGATGAACGCCTCCCGGCATGCCTCGTCCGGCAGATCGGAGGCGCCCGCGAGCACGCGCATGCACGTGCTGTCGACGCCGAGCCCGCGCAGATCGCGCGCATACCACGGCTGATAGGCCCAGCTCGGGAGCGCGTGGGTCGCCGCGAGCGCGTCGAGCGAAAGCAGCAGCGATGCCGCGTCGATCGACTCGTCCGCCACGAACGTCGAGTAGGGCCCCGACGTGACGCCGAAGGGATTGGCCACGAGCGAGGGCTCGGTGAGCACGCCGCCGATCGCGTGCACCCACTCCGGGTTGCCCACGCGCCGCACGCGCGGCGGGCCGGGCGGCGCCTCGGAGGGCAGCGCGCAGGTGAAGAGCGCGTCCTGATCGAGCGTGTTCGGGGCGGGCGCGGGCCGTGGCGGCGGGGTGATGCAGCCCGTCGGGGCGCCCGCCTCCACCCACGCGCGCACGAGCGCCACCTCGGCCGGGGGATTCGCGGCGCGCGTCGGCGGCATGATGTCCGCGGGATCGGCTGGGTCCATGCGCTCGAGCAGCTGTGGGAACCGCTCGGACGCGACGAACTCCGGCAGATCTGCCGCCGCGAAGCTCGGCCACTGCGGCCCGACCGGCAGATGGCACCCCGCCTGCGCGCAGGTCGCCTGCAGATACGTGACGGCCTGGCGCTCGAGCGCCATCGCCTCCGCATCACAAACGCCCGGCGGCGTCGGTGGCCCCGCAGGGTCCGCAGGCCCGCACGCCGCGGGCAGCAGCGAACTCGTCAACGCGAGCAGTGTCGCCCGAAGCCGGCCGCGGATCATGCCCGACGGTACGCCGCGCTCCGCGCGCGAATCAAGCCCGAGCGCTGCGGCGGGCGCGGTGCCAGTGCAGACCCCTGACGAGGCCGCGGGTGCGGCGCCGGTGCAGGCCGCGTCCGCGATGCGTTCCCCTCCTTGCGAGATCGCGCAGGTGCGCGCCCGTGGTGGGCGCTGCTCGCTCACCCAAGGGTCCGAGCCGACCTCTGGGTTCCGGGAGTTCTCGCAGCTCCGTTCCGGAGATTCCGGCACGGTCGCCGCCGTCGCCCGCGGTCCTCGGCCGTCGCCCGCGCCTTCGACGCTCGCGTGCGGTGGCCGACGGACGCCGCGCGGGCACCGCGGACCCGCCTTGCTCCCTCGGGCCGGTCGGCGCACCGTTTCGCGCCCTATGACCCTGGAGCAGACCCCCGCCGCCCGTCCCGCTTCTTCTGCCGCGCCCCACGCCGCGCTCCCCGCCTCCGGGGATCCGCTCGCGCCGGGCGATGTCTTCGAGCGCCGCCACATCGGTCCCTCGCCGGCCGACCAGCGCGCGATGCTCGCGGCGCTCGGCTTCGATTCGCTCGACGCGCTCGCCGACGCGGTGGTGCCCGAGGCGATCCGCCTGCGCCGCTCGCTCTTGCTCGAGGGCCTGCCCACGGACCGCGCGCTCGGCGAGCAGGAAGCGCTCGCCCGGCTGCGCGGGTACGCCGCGGGCAACAGCGTGTTCCGGTCGCTCATCGGCCTCGGCTACCACGACACGATCACGCCCGGGGTCATCCTCCGCAACGTCCTCGAGAACCCCGGCTGGTACACGCAGTACACGCCCTACCAGGCGGAGATCGCCCAGGGCCGGCTCGAGGCGCTGCTCAACTTCCAGACGATGATCTCGGAGCTCACCGGGCTGCCGCTCGCGGGCGCATCGCTGCTCGACGAGGGCACCGCGGCCGCCGAGGCGATGGCGATGTGCTTCGGCATCAAGGGCGGCTCCGGCGCGGGCCGCCGCCGCTTCCTCGTCGCCAAGGACGCGCACCCGCAGACGATCGCCGTCGTCGAGACGCGGGGCGAGTCGCTCGGCGTCGCGGTCGAGACCTTCGATCCGGCGAGCGTGAGCTTCGGCGAGGACGTGTGCGGCGTGCTCGTGCAGTACCCGGCCACCGACGAGCGCATCGTCGACTACCGCGGGCTCACCGACGCCGCGCACGCGGCCGGCGCCGAGGTGGTCTTCGCGACCGATCTCCTCGCGCTCACCCTCATCACCCCGCCCGGCGAGCTCGGCGCCGACATCGCGATCGGCTCGGCGCAGCGCTTCGGCGTGCCGATGGGCTTCGGCGGGCCGCACGCCGCCTTCATCGCGACCAAGAGCGAGCACGCGCGGCGCATGCCGGGCCGCATCATCGGCGTCTCCCGCGACGCGCAGGGCAACCGCGCCTACCGCATGGCCATCCAGACCCGCGAGCAGCACATCCGCCGCGAGAAGGCCACGAGCAACATCTGCACCGCGCAGGCCCTGCTCGCGATCATGGCGGGCTTCTACGCGGTCTACCACGGGCCCGAGGGCCTCCGGCGCATCGCCGAGCGCACGCACCGCGCGGCCATCCTCCTGTCGCGCGGCCTCGAGAAGCTGGGCCACGAGCTGCTCACGCCGGCGCCCTTCTTCGACACGATCCGCGTGCGTCCGCGCGGCACGACGGCCGCCGAGATCCTGCGCCTCGCCGCCGAGCGCAAGATCAACCTGCGCGACTTCGGCGACGGCACGCTCGGGCTCGCGACCGACGAGACCTCCGATGCCTCCCTCGTGCGCGACGTGCTCGACGCGTTCGCGGGCGGGCGGCCGAGCGGGCTCGACCTCGCCGCGCTGCTGCCGGGCAGCGAGCACGCGCTCGGCGGCTTCGCGCGCACGAGTTCCTACCTGACGCACCCGGTCTTCTCCGCGCACCACAGCGAGACGGAGATGCTCCGCTACATCACCAAGCTGCAGGGCCGCGACCTCTCGCTCGCACAGAGCATGATCGCGCTCGGCTCCTGCACGATGAAGCTGAACGCCACCGTCGAGATGATCCCGGTGACGTGGCCCGAGTTCGGCAAGCTGCACCCCTTCGCGCCGAAGGAGCAGTCGCGCGGCTACGCCATGCTCTTCGCCGACCTCGAGCGCTGGCTCGCGGAGGTGACGGGCTTTGCCGGCGTGAGCCTGCAGCCCAACGCCGGCTCGCAGGGCGAGTACGCGGGCCTGCTCGTCATCCGCGCCTACCACGCCGCGCGCGGCGAGACGCACCGCGACGTGTGCCTCATCCCGACGAGCGCCCACGGCACGAACCCGGCCTCCGCGGTCATCGCGGGCATGCGCGTCGTCACCGTCGAGTGCGACGAGCACGGCAACGTGCGCGTCGACGATCTGCGCGCCAAGGCCGAGAAGCACGGCCACGAGCTCGCAGCGCTGATGGTCACGTATCCCTCGACGCACGGCGTCTTCGAGGAGGCCATCCGCGAGATCTGCGAGATCGTCCACGCCCGCGGCGGGCAGGTGTACATGGACGGCGCGAACATGAACGCGCAGGTCGGCCTCTGCCGGCCCGGCGACATCGGCGCCGACGTCTGCCACCTCAACCTCCACAAGACCTTCTGCATCCCGCACGGCGGCGGCGGCCCGGGCATGGGCCCGATCGGCGTCGCGGCGCACCTCGCGCCCTTCCTGCCCTCGCACCCGCTCGCGCGGCCGGCGAGCGCGGGCGCGCAGGCGATCGGCCCGGTGAGCGCCGCCCCGTGGGGCAGCGCCTCGATCCTGCCGATCTCGTGGGTCTACATCGCGCTCATGGGCGCCGAGGGCCTGCGCCGCGCGACCGAGGTGGCCATCCTCAACGCGAACTACATGGCCAAGCGCCTGAGCGGCGACTTCGCCGTGCTCTACACCGGCAAGAACGGCCTCTGCGCGCACGAGTTCATCCTCGACTGCCGCCCCTTCAAGAAGGCGGGCGTGGAGATCGACGACCTCGCCAAGCGCCTCATGGACTACGGCTTCCACGCGCCGACCATGTCCTTCCCGGTGCCTGGAACGCTGATGATCGAGCCGACCGAGAGCGAGTCGAAGGAGGAACTCGACCGCTTCTGCGACGCGCTCCTGTCGATCCGCGCCGAGATCCGCGCCGTCGAGGAGGGCCGCGCCGACCGGACCGACAACGTCCTCAAGAACGCGCCGCACACCCAGCAGGTGCTCATGGCCGACGCCTGGACGCATCCGTATCCGCGCGAGCAGGCCGCGTTCCCCGCGGCGTGGCTGCGCGAGTCGAAGTTCTGGCCCTACGTCGGCCGGATCGACAACCCCTACGGCGACCGCAACCTCGTCTGCACCTGCCCGCCGATCGAGGCGCTCGCCGAGGGCTGAGGCCCTCCGTTCGCGTCGCCCCGGGGTCGTGGCCTCGCTGGCCGTCCGCGGGCGCCCGCGGCATCCTCTCCCGATGTCGACACGTTCCCTGCTCTGCCTCTGCCTCGTCCTCGCGCTGCCCGTCGCGGTGGGCTCGGCCCAAGACGACGAGGCTGCTGCTTCGGAGGAGGCGGCGCCCGAGGGACCGCTCACCACGACCGGACGGACCGAAGCGAGCGCGGTCGTCGGGCCGCGGGGCATGACCTTCGAGCTGCGGAGCGGCGCGCGGGCGGTGATCCCGGCAGGCCTCCCGACCGGCGCGGGCCGCCGGATCAACTTCGCCGAGGCGCGCGGCCGGCTCGATGCGGGCAGCGTCGCCGAGGGCTTCACCCGCATCGGCTCGGCGCTCACGTTCGACGCGGCGCTCAACGCGACCTCGAACCCCATCACCGTGTCCATCCGTCAGCCGCGGGACCCGGGCCGGGACGGGCGGCGCCTCGTGCTCGCGATGGAGCAGCCGACGATCTGCCGCGAAGGCCTCGAGCCCTGGCCCGGCGCCGCGGGGCTCTGCGCGGGCTGGGAGCTGATCGAGGCGCGGTGGGACGCGGCCGAGCAGCGCCTCGTCGCCTCGCTCACGACGCCGGGCGGGCGCCGCCTGGTGTTCGGCTCGGTCCCCGTCGCCGCGGAGTGAGCGGCGTCAGGGGCCGCAGCGCGGCGCGGCCGGATCGATGAGCGCGAAGCGTCGCGGACAGAGGGGAACCTCCACGCCATCGACC
>Ga0209972_10001134_pt1 | contig 24017 bp, 14 predicted proteins | sample NOAtaG_7_FD_187302 | JGI IMG/M metagenome (GOLD analysis project Ga0209972, IMG submission 187302) | Freshwater lake microbial communities from Lake Erie, under a cyanobacterial bloom - NOAA_Erie_Diel1S_2200h metaG (SPAdes) (version 2) | ecosystem: Environmental > Aquatic > Freshwater > Lake ... | reverse complement strand
AATTGAATTTGTTGATACAGCGGGAAAAGAAAAAGAAAATCTATCAAAATCTAAAGTGTTTGATTTCGTAAATGATAAAGATCTTGATCTAGAAGTTGGATCTACTACTATAGCTGCGGTGTCGACAGGTTTAATTGAGTTTATCTTACCTTCTATTAATGAAACATTTTGGGTTAAGGTAGACAATACTGGTATAGTTATTTTAATTGTACACAAGCCTATTGTAGATGACTCAAATGTATATCTCCAATCAAAATTATTTAACCCATTAAAAGCATTTTGAAGTGATACATTTTCTGTTTTAACAATAGATCCTTCGAATATTGTTTCTACTGTAACATTAGAGGCCCTACTTATGATGTTGCCAACGTAATTAAAAAGTCCTGAATTTAATTTTGGTATATCTAACTTTCTGTTTTCTACATCCACTACAGCAGTAGTTAAATTTACATCTGTTTTTGACAAATCATTAAAAGCTTCAGATACAGAATAATAAAATCCATCAGTATTTCTTATAGAAAAAAGTTGATCATCTACTTTTTTTTCTATTTCTGCTCTTTTAGATCTTATTGACTCTATTCTAGAATTATAGGTATTAACTATAGAATATAGATCTTCTATTTGATCGTAAAAAGCTTCGTATAAAACGTCTAGATTATAAATAATATGAACCATTATTCTATTTAAAGTATCCTGATCTATAACCGATTGTGCATTTAGGTCATCATAAGGTACGGTAACAGAAGATCCCGGTGCAAATCTAGAAAAGTATCTTCCATATATATTTGAAATCTCGGAATCAGATGGATCGCTACCAAGCGCATAATACATCTTGTATATAGTTTCTAGGAACCTTTTTTTCTGTATATTTTCTATTGACATTTTAAACTACCTTTACTCCCAACTTATATGAATAAAGAATTGGGGTACTGTTACATGACTTATCTTTTGTCATAACCGCTTTAAACAAAATCGACGTAATGTTTTGAGGAACCTCAGGAAAATTATAGTATGCTATTTGTGGTATGGCTTGATTGTTTGAAAGATTTTGGTTAAATGCTATAACTTCTGGTTTTCCTTCGAAGCTTCTTTGAATAGGAGATATTGGTATCCAACTAGAACCATTATCAACACTTACATAGTATTCAATATTTGTTCTTCCTATTACCTCTCCAGCAGAATCTCTTTCAACCGGCAAATGCTCATCAACATTAAGACTTAACATTTGAATAGATCCATATATATAGTGTGGCTTAGATATTATTTGACAGCTATCAGAATACTTTTCGCTTCCAACATATATATCTCTAATTCCAATTGCAGCTCTTTTTGCCTTAAGGTATTCAAAATTTCTTTTTAAGAATAAAGCTTTTTCTGACAGAGAAGATTCCAATTCACTAGAATTTTCTACAGATGTATTTGTATCTGTAAAAGATTGTGTTATTTTATAGAAAAAAGAACTGTCTAAGTTAATTGTAGAATAATCTAAAGCTGTAGATGCAATAGAAAAAGATTTAGCGTTTGCATCGACTGCAGTAACTTTATACTTTTTTCTTGTAATTGCAGCGAGCTTGCTATTCTTTGCAAAGTCACCAACAATATTTATGTAAACATAGTCATCCACACTAAGCCCATGATTTGTTTGACATATGAAAGTTGTTACCAAACTTGATGTAGAAGTAGAAACAATTTTATTTCTTAAAGACAACGTATAATCTGAAATATTTTCATTACCATTGATAAAAATTGCTACTCTACCATTTACATTTTCGTTTGAAAGATCGTCTATAATCCTTGTCTTAAGCAGGGGGGCTGCAGATGAGGCTGAGGCATCTTTAAATGCTTGCGCTTTGTCTTTAGTAAAAACCCTAAAATTGCATCCATTTAGATTATCTTTTGATGTGTAGTAATAGTATGTATTGTCTTGTATTCCAGTATATTTTACTCTATCAACGTTTTTATTTGCTTGTTGCGAATACTTAATAGTTGCTGGTCTTAAATCCTGAGCCGAACTCTTATACTCTGATGGCTTTGAGAAAAATGGAACAATTACAGAACTATCCCAAGATACATCTTCTACTCTTATTGCTTGGTTACCAGAAACTATTCCATAAGGATCAAATCTAGACTGATTCTTCCAAGAGGCAGAAGTCAATGGAGTGCTTGCTAACTCTCGTGTCTCGTATGGCTTCCAGTACGTGTGCTTGATTGTCACCTCATCAAAAGATCCCTGCTCAAATGTAATGAAAACTTTATTAACTTTTACGTTCTCAAATTTAAATACACCTTTATTATAATGATATTTATTTTTTGAGGACAAATTAGGAGCAGCTATATCTGAGCCTATAAATATGTTTTCATTTTCAAACAAAGTAAAAATTTTATTATCTTTTTCATTATACAATTTAATAGATGAAACTTTAATATTTTTAATTAAATGAATTCTATCATAACCAAAAAATGGAACTATTGATATATAATTTATATCAGCTCCAGAAATAGAATTTGTTTGCAACATAACAGTTAACTTAAGTGGGTTGGACACATCAAAAGACGCCCAATTAATTAGGTTTTGATTTACTCCAGAATTAGAGGACCTATATTGGTATTCATACTGTTGAGACTGCTCTATTGGTCTAAGAACTTTAATTGCTTCGTACTCAAAATACGTTGCAGGACTTTCATCAACTATCGCATTTTGATTAGACCTTATAACTGGAGAGTCTTTTTCATAAATAAATGGGTTGTTACTGGCGTTATCATCGAAATATAAAAAATGATTTCCAAATAATCCGTTTGAAATATCAACAAAAGATATGTCCTTTAATTGATTACCGTTATAGTTCTGATTCACTACAGAAACTTTTGACATACTCTTTTTTAAACTCTTTTTAGGAAGAGACGCAAACCCTCCTTCAACAGCGGGCATCAGGCCTGATGGAATTTTTGCGGTGTCGACATGATCTAGATTATTTAACAAATCTCCAAAGTATGATACGTTTGTGGCAGAACTTCCTGAATACATTTCTAAAACAGATATTTTAGATTTTATTCTTGCCATAAATTGTTTTTCTGATTCTATTTCAGTTGTCATTGTATTAAAATAATTAATATAGTTTGCAACTAATGAATCAAGTTGATTTGATATTATGTTAACATCATTTGAAACATTTGTAGAAAAATTATTAAACTTTACAGAAGAAGGTATTTCTCCTTTTTGAAAAAAGTCTAACTTGGACGTTGGTATGCCAACTGACTTTTCTATTTCTGTCAGCAAGTTTTTATATGCCTCATCAAAATCTTTAGTACTTGCAAATTTGTTAGCTGAATATCTAGTCAAAAAATCTTGAACTTTTGAAATTATTTGAGTATATACTAGTGTATCTGTAGATAGTTGAGCCATATTTTTCCTAATTTACTTGGTTCTTAAATATATTATCATGTTTTACTAAATTAATCAGCAATTGATCTCTTTTTTCGGAAGAAAATTTAAATATTAATCTATCAACAGAATAGTTTTCTGCTGTGTTATCTAATGATCTCATAACAACTCTATACCTAAAAGAGTCGGGCACATATTGATACATTACCCTAAAACCAGAAGTGATCTCTTTGTTAAAAGTTATAGTATCGCCATAATGAAGAAATAAAATCTCATCTGTATCATAAAATGATTCTATTTCATAATTATCTAATATATAGTTGGTTATATTTATTGCTGTCTTTCCATCTTCAAATATTATTTTTACTGGCGAATAAGAAGAATAATCATAAGAACCGCTACTGGTTGAAGAAGAAGTAATAGTTCCGATGGTAGAAGAGTAGGACGCATTTTGAAACTTAGAATAATCAACAAAAGGATCGTTTCTTAACGTTACTTTCATTCTTCTTGCTGGCCCAAAATATTCCCCATTTGAACCGTTATATGATGGCGTAACTAAAATGGGACTTGACAAATATCTACTATGTAGTTCTACTTCTTTGTTTATACTGGGATTGCTAGGACTATAGGCTGCATAATATTTGTTATTATTATTATAATTTGATACTGTAATCTGTTTTCCTAAAACTGTATATCTTGAAAAATCAATTTTATTACCATTCTCATAAACCGAAACAGATTCTGGCAAAGGGACAAACCTTAGTGTAGCTGTAGAGTTATTGAAAAATAAAACCTCTTGATCTATAACATCTTTATCAAAAGGAATAATGGGAATCCAATCTGACTCATTCGATGGAGATGGAGCTATAGAAACAGAATATTCAATTGATGTTTTATTATTTGATGAGCTAGACTGATTTGCGTGAGCATCATTGAAGTAGTCTGTTAGCATTTTTACTTTTAGTGGTCTACCATTAATTGGTATCCTTTTGCTGCAAAAAACTGATTTATTAAATAATGAAACTCTTTCTACCGATGCGTTTGGTGCTTCGTATAATGAAATATTGCCAAAAGAAAAACTATATTCATATGTATTAATTTCTTCTGTTCCATTTAAAACATTAATTGCTTCTTCTTTTGATAATGATCCGTAGCTATTTTCAAAGAAGTGCATGTTTGAGTCGACTATGTTTGAGTCACCCAGCGGAAGCATGGCAGAAAAATTAAAACTTCTTATAGTTTTGACCTTATCAATTAAATTAGATTCTATATATGTTGAATTAGAACTATTTTTTAATTTAGATCCAAGAGTATAAGTTATAATAGAAAATATCATATTAGATATCAAGGATGTATTTTTAAATTTATTAAAACTATCTAAGTCAGAATAATACGAATCTCTATCTAATTTTTCTATTGCACCAAAATTCATTCTAGTTAAAGAAGTTGGATAGTACTTAGTATAGTTGTATGAATATAGTTTTTTATTCCTTAATATATAAGAGTTTTGAGTTTCATTTAAAAAGAATTTAATTACATAATCTTGCAGATTGTCATGCTGAACTTTTCTTTGAGCCCTTATTTCAGATACAATTGCAGAAATAATTTTTGAATTTACTTCTGATTGTATTGGAACATTCTTTTTTCTTACATAAGCTCTTTGAGCTATGATAAAAGTGATTGATTTTATAGTTTGATCAATATCAAAATCAATTACATTCTTTAATGTTTTTGCCTCTGTCATTAAAGCAGTCTTGACTGTTGCAGACGATGCTCTTGACGACAATTGAGAACCTTTTGTTTCTACTATTACTTGACATAACAAGAGGTTGCTAAAGTTATTTGAAAACAATCTTGCTGTTGCTATTGGATAGAAGTTGTCTAGTTCAACTGTTACAGCAACTTGAGCAGATGGATCAACATTTACATTGTTTCTATAATTAGAATATTTAGGATTATCAAATATAGAGTCTTTTATAACAAAAGGAGACTTAACAGTTAAGCTCCAAGATTTTTCATTTAAAATATTTAAAAGCTGTTCTATTCCGGTATCAGAAGAAATATATTCTTTTGAAAAATTAGTTTCATAACTGATATTCTTTATCTTTGCTTGAGTAATTGCTGAAGGTATTAATTGTATTGGAGACGACCCAGAAAACTTTAGAGATCCCTGAACTGGGTCAACTTGTGCATACTCAGATGGGACAAAATTTACTCCGGTCTCTATCAGTTAGAGAAATTACAACTTGATCATTTTCATAGGAGTTAATATTATTATCAAAATTTTCTATAAAAGACGAATTGTACAAATCATCTTCTCCAGATATAAAAGAATATTTATCTATGTATGCTTCTAAGTAGTTTAAATCTTTTTCAATTTTCGATAATTCCCCACCAAACACATTAGATATAGAAGAAGAAAGAAGAGACAAAGAGTTTGACACATCATACTGACTCTTAACTCTTAAATCAATATCTCTAAATATATCAATAATAGATTCTTTTTGCGTAACTTCTAATGGCCTTATCACTCTAGGAGAATACGAAGCGGGACTTGTAAAAGAAGAAACTTTTGATATTAAGTTTGATAATTCATTTTTTTCCATCAAACTTTCAGAAAGTATAGATGTTATCTTTCTTCTTGTTTGTGAGCTAAAAGATGTTATTTGATCATTTAATTCTGTTAACATTATAATGTTCTCCAGTCATTTCCTTCTAAGTCTTGAACATCAAAACTTACACCAGCTGTCAAGTTAGATCTTATCACTGAATATAGCTGCTCTTCTGATTCAAAGTAACTCTTAACTTCTTTTGGTATTTTTACTATAACATATCCACCGTTTGGATATATATATCCTTTACCAGTATATACGTCAGCATAGGAGCAGACATTAGAGTCTGTCTTTGCAAGACTCTTTTCGTCTTGTGTTCCAGATATTCCGCCACCTCTTACTCTTAAATCTAAGAAATTAATATTATTAAAATCATTTTTACTTATTATATTTGCAGTGCCGATCAAAAGAGCTAAAGGATTATATTCAGCTTTATCTGGATTAAATATATTATAACTTGAAGTCCAGTTAATTACAGAATTGTAAGATTGATTGATTACCTTTGAGTATTCGGGTTTATCAATATATTCTATTTTTGAGGGAAGCAAATATATATAAATAGGTTTATCAGAAATATCAGAAATTGGGCTAAATGGATTTATAGGTATCTCCGATCCATTGATGTGCCTAATTATAATGTCTCTATTTTTAACAGAATAAGTAACTCTAATATTTTTTTCGTTTGATGGAACTATTTCTTTTTTAAATATTATATTACCTGTGTTTTTATTATAATCTAAAATTAAGTCCTCATCTATTGTTAGCCAAGAATTATTTGAAGAATTATAAATTTCAACTTTTACCCATGGCAATATCGGTCTTGCGTCACTAAAGTTGCCGTCTATAGATTGCTTATCTATCTGCTTTTGATATACATGTATCGAACCGTGCCTTAATTGTATTTCGTTATCTGAAATAACAATTGGATTTTCTTCTCTTACATCATAGTATCCAGTGCCAAAAAATTCAGAAGAGTTAGAAGCGTATGCGGTAGTGTCATAGAGGCATCTCAAACTTCTTCCAGCATATTCTTTCATGAAATTACTATACCTGTTTAACGGTATCTGAACGTTCTTAAAGAATTTTCCTCTTCCAACTCCAATAAACCAAGAATCAAATTTAGACAAATTAGCTGGAGGAGCAGAAACCCCCACCTTTGATAATGACTTTGCCTTAACTGAGTATAAGGGGGCAACTATTTTTGTAGGGACGGAGCTATGCTGAACTGCAAATGCGTCTCCATTTAGTATGTTACCAGTCTGAGGATCCCCATCTAGATCATAAGCTAGTAAGGCAATATAAATATTATTTGGATCTTCCGATATGTACTCATTATATGATATTTTTTTCCCATAAAGTTTCTTTGTTACAATATTATAAAAACCCCAAGTTATTCCTGTTGGCTCTACTCCACTATTGAGATTCCAATTCAATATCATGTCACCAAATGTTACGTCTATACTAGGGCTTGACGCTGCGTAAGAAGCAAAATTAGGAAATCCTGTTGGTTGTCCTTGTGAATCCGTCAGTACAACTATTCCATCTTTTGCTGATATAGTTGTAATATTGTTACGAATTGTTGCAGATATATTATCTGCGTCTGCTAAATAGTATGAATTAATTTGTGTAACAATTGGATCAGTTTGAAGATTAAAAGACTTATTGTTTATTGATGCTAGTACATATTTATTAACTGAAGTTGTTGCAGTTGAAGAAAAATTAGAAACAGATTCAGAAACAGCTGGTGAAACATTGGTTTTTTGGGCAGATAAAATAGTAGGAGTTTGGGTAACCGAAATGTTTCCAGTATTAACAGGTTCCAAAGAAAAATTAAGATTCTGATTATTTAAAGAGTAAGTAATAAGAGAATTATTTTGAGATCCATTTTGATAAAAATAAAATGGATTAGCACTATTATAGTTTGGATTTGTATATCTATTTGTTTCTAGATGAACTAGATCTTCGGCATCTACATATATATCGCTTAAAGATACTTCTGTGATAGTCAACGATGCGTTTGAAGATGTATTAGTCACTAAGTTTAATGGCTTATTTAGGTCAATAACAGAGTAACCACTTGCGTCTATTGTTGCAGTGCCTTTGATTTTTCCATTTCCATAACCATATACTGGTCCTGTTTCATCTTCTTTAATTTCAACATTTTCATTAACGGTAACATCAAATATTACATCTGATATAGAAAAGCCCTCTGCATAGGGTCCGTGACCATTTATTTTTTCTCCAACTAATTCTAGCATTACGTATTTAATATTTGTGCGTTCTGCTATATCTATGTAGTAAGTATCGTTCTCAGCAACAGTGACATTAATCGACCTATTTGCTATTGATCTAATCCCATTAATTCTTGAGTTCGGTATAATGTGCTCGCTTGCAGGAACTAATTCTCTGTCATAAAGATATACGTGTTTAATCTTTGTTTTCCATTGACCAGCTACAAGATATAAACCATGTAGTATCTCAGTTCCGTCTGGTACCTTGACAATAATATAATCATTTATATATGAAGATCCTCTTGTTCCAGTAAAACCAATTCTTCTATATTCTGAATTTCCAATATCAGATATATCTGAGAAAGCAATTGCTGAATATATATATTCTTTTACTTCATTGTCTGGAGCTTGATTAATAAGTTGCTGCAATCTGTCTGGATTATTTATTTTTAAATCTAACCAAAAATGAGCTAGTACAGATTTTGTTTCAGAATCAACTACGCCATCTATAAAGCTTTGTGATTTTTTTCTTTGGAAAGTTGATATAGCGGAGGAAACTTTTGGTCCATATTCTCCATCTATAGCCAATTTCTGAGTAAGTCCTATTAAAGATGCCTGACAGTTTAGTGTATATTGTATGTATTTAACATAACTGTTTTTAACAGTAATAATCGTATTGCTTGAGCTGGATGCAGAAGTGGGTGCTGGTGCTGGTGCTGGTGCTGGAGCTGAAGCTGCGGCTATCTGTTCTGCTGTTCTCCAATAATAAAAAACTTTTCCATTATTTACAAATTTGTAAACTTGTACCAGGATTTCAAATCCTGTTTTTTGTGAATTTATTCCGTTGAAAAAGTCCGGCTGGATATTTTGTTTTTACAAAATAATCTAAGTCAAAAGGATCTCCCCAAAGTTCTGCATTGGGAGCTAAAGATTTTGACCACTCCTTTGCAAAATTAATAAAATGCGCAGAGTAGGACACTAACCTACCTTTAGTATCTGATGGAGAATTCTTAACCGCGACCAGATAACCTCTGGTAACATCCTCAAAATGATCAAGACCTCTTGAATTGTCAGTTATATCAATATCAACAATTGGTGTAAATTGTGTTGAGTTAATAGTAACAATTTCATTATTACCTCCTGAAGAAGTCCCTGAAGAACCTCCTGAAGAAGTCCCCGAAGAGCCTCCTGAAGAAGTCCCTGAAGAACCCCCAGAATATTGAACTTTATACCCCAAATACCTTCCAGATCTTGGTATGTCGTCTGTGTAATGAAAATTGTTCTGTGCGACTAGTGTTGAATCTTGATCTATCGCCAGTATATCTGTTCTTGAAAATATCTTTGAGGAATACGGCATTCCGAAAAACGGAGATTGACTATTTATGATAGGAAGGTATCTTTCTGTTACTTCTGATATGCTTCTGTCAATTCTTGCTTTTCTATTTTCGTTTCTTACTATTGCGTTTTTTACAGTACCAGTTCCTTGCATTCTGACAGAAAATGGAGCTTCCCAATTAATAGAATAACTAGAATTTGTTTCTGTAACTTTAGTTACTGAAAATTCATTTTTTAAAGAAAAGTTGTAGTTTCTTACCAACTGTGTTCCGCCAAGATATCTTGATGGTATCTTTGTATTGTTGCTTATTTCAGAGTTATATTCTGATTCATCGACCAACATATATGGATAGTGAACTAATGAAAAATCTATTTCAACTGAATTAACTTTTGAATGAGCATCAATAGCCACTGTCCTTGCTAGAGATATTTGACTCTTTGCTGCTGTAGACAATTTATAAACAGTATAAGGGGATGTATTTCCTGAATAAAAATATTGATCATTTCCTATAGAGCCAAAATTTAAAAACTCAACATTAGGGTTCGTACACTCTATGTAGAAAGTAACATTTGAATAGTCTCTATTTACAATAGATGAACTAACTGATGAGTTCTGATTGAAGTCGGCATCAAACACATTCGTTAAAGAAGAGTTTACTTGTCTACAAAATTTTGTTTGTGCGCTTTGAGAATTAGAGTCGGTTGTTATTTCTGTTTTCTCTGCAAAATTATATTGTTGTTTTTCTTGTTCTGTCAAAACAGTTATTTGATTATTAATTTTTCTTCCATTAATAGTCCAAGAAGTTCTCCACGGAGAAACACTCCAAACCACTGAAGATTGAGCTTGAGCCGATCTAGAAGATATGTTTTTATTTTTAATACTTTCTAAGACTATATTATAAAATAGTTTTACTGGACCCTCTGTAATTGAGTTAATAGACGAAGAAGAAAAACTTAATCCATTTGTTGCCCCATTGTTTGAAACTACAGTTCCTATAACAGAGTTGACATACGAATCATTCAAATAGGTTCCTATTGCATTTGAACAAAAGTAAACGCCATTTCGCATTTGAACTTGGTTAGAGACAACGCTAGGATCTGGAAAGAAATTTTTTTTCAAAATGATAGGATAATTATTTGTTCCATCTTGAATATTGCAAACTGAATCGTTGCTTATCAATTGCCAATCTGAACTAGCGTTAAATGATTTAATAGAAGACAGTTGGTTAGTTAGTAAACTTTTTCTTATACCAAAAGCTCCATAAGATTCATTCCCCGTTGTGTGGGAATATTCATTCATATTCCATCCATTAAATGTTGTCTTACCATTTTCGTAGGAGGAATTTAACTTAATTAAACCTGCTGTTTTATTTGAAGCTGAATAATTTAATCCAAAGAAAGACAAACCAGATAAAGTAGAAGAGCTCATATCTAGATTAGAACAATCTATAAAGACAGAAACTCCCGAAGATAGTAGTCTACGTATAGATATATATTCTTGCTCTAGAATTGTAGATGTTGGACACCAAAACAAAATATCATAATTATAGTTATTAATATTAACATCAGACAAAGAAACTTCCCAGTACGCTGCAGAATTTTTATCTGTTAAATTTGGAGAAGCTGGATTTTGAATTGATAATCTTTGGCTATTAATATTAAATTGCTCTAAATTGCTAAATACATATGGATATTGAGTCCTTGATTCTGATGCCCTCTTTATTACTGCAGCCCTGATTACTGGAGAGGTTCTCCCCTGCAGTAATCCGTAATCATAATTTACTTTAGCTACTATTCTCCAGTTAAATGACTGAAAAGTTCTTGGGTCTTGGAAAGCTTTTCTCGGAACGAAAGCTTTCCATCCAGGCTCATCGTTTTTATGTTTCAATAAATTGTTTTCTTTATGAGAAAACATTTGAACAGAATATACTCTTCTGTCTTGAGAAGAAAAATCAACTACCTCTGCTTCTTCTGGAATTTGATCATAAAGATTTACTGAATTAATTGTTTCTTTAAAACCTAGGAATTGATTTTTTGGCAGACCGTCAGAAGTTATTTCATACTTGTCGTATATTAAACTTATTCCATTGGCATTAACGTCTTCTAGCAAGACTATTATTCTATAAAAAGAAGTTCCATTTATAATGTCACCAGAATTTCTTGAATATTTTTCTAAAATAATTTTATACTTAGGAGTTCCATCTGCGTTTTGATATTTAATTCCATCTTTGTTGACAACCTTAATGTTTAAAGATTCTGGATCCTCAACTGGAAGAGATGTAGTTAATTTTGAATAAATCGGAAAATCGTTTTTTTGTATTGTAAAATGATTGCTTACGTAATAGCTATGTGCGAAAATTTTCTGAGAAAGATCATCTATAGATGAAGTAAAATTAAGGTCGTCTTGTACGCTTAAGTTTAAAATTTTATCACTAATTGAAACTTCAGGGCTTGGAATAATGGGAGAATGTTTTAATTGAGACTTATATGGGTCTGCCTTAGCATACCTAAGCACTCCGAACTCGTCTGCGTACATAATTGAATCAGTTTCTGTAACTGATGCTGGCACTGTTGCTTCTGGAATATTTTGAGAAAAATCAACAACACTTAAAGAATTTGACGGAGTTATTTCTTCTGATGAATACCATCCGCAGATTTACTGCCCCTTTTGGCAGGGTTGTGCCTTTTTTAATTGCATTTTCTTTTTGGTCTTGTGTTTTATTCTCAAATATTTTCATTTTATTCCTCTTCAAAATCTTTATGAAGATTATTTAAATTCGTTATTGTATTCGGGGTACTTCCAAAATACCCAAGTTGATACTGTGTAAATCTTTCTATTGGATACCAGACTGGCATATCCCAAGGAGTTGCTGCCTCAGTATCATAGTATTCTGAGCCAGTCAGGTGATCAGCCTTAAATTTAAAATCTTCTCTATAAGATTGATATTCAGAAGATTCATTTGAAGTTGGAATATAAACCGATTCCTGATTGTCGGATTGTACAGCATCGTATTTTTCGTACCAATAAACTATGTCTCCAGCTATAGTAGCGGGATTTGCCGATATAGATGAGTTCCCTTGAGTATCAATCACAGTAAACCAATATCCTGGTGTTGCATCATTTTGAGCAATAAATGGTCCTATTTTAAACTTACCAGATGAATCAGACATAACATATCCGGAGTTAATATTTTGACCCGGTGTAGCTGCGGAGCTAGAGTAACCTAGGGCTAGGGCATTGTAAACGCTTCTTGCCTTTCTCCAATATACTACAGAATCTGATTCTGTTTCTCCAATAATGTTTATTATTTCATTACCATCTGAGGTTATTATTTTTTTATCTGAGTCTGCAAACAGAGATATTTGCTGTGTTTGAGCTGGCTTAACATAATAGTTAACAGTTGCAGAAATTCCGTAAGAGCTACTATTTTCATGAGCATTTGCGCTGCCATTCTCTGTGCCATTTACATATAGTATTTTAGATTCGGTTTTAGAAATACCTGAGCCATCATACTTAATGATTCCCTTCCCCAAACCATCAGAGTTGGTGGTTACATATTCTGGGGTCGATGATATATTACTTCCTAGTATTTCAAATGTTTGATTTGGTTTTGGATTGCCGTTGCTGTCTTTTGACAAAATTGATACTACTGCAAAGTCTATTCCATTATCTAGTATTTCTTTTGGCGATAGATACACGTCAACCGATTCGCTCGTATAAGAGTCGTGGGACAGATATAGGTACCCTTCTGGTATTGGATTATATACTGGGTTCAGATATACATTATTAATCTCAAAGTCTTTATCATATATAGCGGACTCGTATTGAACACTCACTCCATACTCTGAATTTGGAGTAGAAAGAAGAGTAATTGTTGTTTCATATTGATCTGTAGAATTATTATAAACAAAATTGTCAACATTAAACACATTTCTCACTCTATATTCAACCTTATACTCTCTTCCTGTAACTAATGGAGTTTCTTCTGGAATTGAGAATAAATTAATTTGATTTGTTGCAGTGCTTTCATTTTGTACAACATATTCTCCTGTGTATGTATCATAAATTGATACATCAAAAACATTACTGTAAGCCAAATATAAAGAGTATGGATTGCTAGCTACAATGTATTCAAAATTATAATATGAAAGATCACTGGGAGTCGCCTCATCATAAAATGAAACTTGATAATATTCAGCTGTTGATCCATTTGATATAACATTAACTATAATCGGAGCTCCAGCTCTAGCTACTTCTCCAAGCACTAAACTATCATCTGAGTTGGCATAGTATGATTTTGGTTGGGCATAGATATAACCTTGGGTTGCTCCATAATTGGGAGAACTTTGATAATAATACCAACCAGACCTTAATGAAGGTATCAAATACCTTTCTGCTTCAATATCATACTTGGCATTAAACTGCACTGATTTCATCTTGTATTTATTATCTTGAGGATCAAGGTAATTAAAGTTTATATTTCCAAGTTCATCGTATGCGTTTTCCTGCCATACAAGCGTATTGTTATCTGTATTAATTATTTCTATTGATTCAATTATTAGATTTGCATCTTGCTCGTATGCAGAAAGTCCTAATTCAGATCTTGTAAAATCAAAAGTACCAATTAAATTATTTTGTTGATTACCCAAATCTTCCATACCATCATTTGGGGTAGACAAAACTACTCCATTATTAGATATTTTATAATTAATTGTTGAATTATAATTCGATTCAAAATCTTCCCAAACATTATATTCAAATGGATAGATAGAGCTATCAGCTGAAGAAATAACTAAACTCTGTGGAGTTGCGCCATACGGCCATTTAAGTGTCTTAAAATAGTAATTATAAGTAGATCCACCAGTAACGTCAATGTAATGATCATGAAGATCTGGAGTAGCAAAGTCTGGATTAATAATACTGGCTATTATATTTGGCGAAGATGGTATTAGCTCATAGGAGCCAGTTTGTCTGTTTTGCGCAACGCCGCCATATCCTTTATAAGGAGGAGTAGAATTATCTATATCATATTTATCAACTACAATATTTTCAACATACATGTATTCAGGAGTTGAACCAGGCGGTAAAACAAATTTTGATTTTATATCTAATGGATTAATGACAATATTATTTTTTTGATCAAATTCTGGACCTTCATTAATTTTTTGATTAACTAAACTTGATCTAACTTTTCTTGTAACTATTAAACGTCTTTTTGAATCATTATATATGTTAGAAGCTAACTTTAATGTTAGATCTTGATAAGAAGGTGTTGAAGTATTTTTTATGACACGAGTATTTGTGTTTGTTACATAAGTATTTGGTGTTGAGTTTTCTAACTTTATCCATCCATAATTTCCAGTGCTTGAATTGTTATCAACAAAAGCGCCATAAGTTATCGTCGCTGCTTCTACGTATGAAGCTGGGATTTGATTAATTGCATAATTTTGTGTTGCAGATGGGCTTAACACATTATAATAGGGAGTTGAATCATATGTAAATCTTATAGATGGATCTGAATAATTTGTAGGAGTAAAAATATTTCTAATAACATATTCTGGTGATGCACTTGAGTTTGGGCCATAAATATTTTTAACTCTATCAACTACGGAAGCAGAATATACTTTAGATGTTGTTATGGTACCATGGGGCCTAAGCTTAAGGTCAATTGTATAATTAAGTGTTGCAGATTGATGATCATAATAATTCTCATAATATGAGACATAGCTGTCATAGTATATGCTTATAGGCTCGTAGGCGCTTTCTACCTCGTCGGATTTAACCCCTTTTACTTTAAATGTAAAATACTTGTCTGCTATTTGTCTATCTAAAAGCTCTAGTACAACTTTTGCATCGTCGAAATCTCCAACACCAGGCTGATAGTGGTCAGCATTAACAGCTGGAAGATCAGTGATTTGAGGAATACTAGAAACGCCCTCTTGCTTATTGCCTGCGTAATCCCAATATGATTCTCTCCACTTTGCATACCCAACATTCACAGCAAACCTATTATTCATGTCTTCGACAAAAGAAAACATCATTGGTAGTGGATTGCCATCTGAATCAAAATATGGAGTGGATTTTTGCAAATCTGATATTTCAACTATCTCTGGAGTTGCTCCAATATATGCCGAGTTTGGAGTGGCCCCATAGGCCCTCCACATATCTAGCTCTCTTCTAAGAGTCCTCTGTAATCCTAATTTATTTACAGCTGGAGGATTTAAATATACATCTAATATTCTCTTTTTAAAGTTTGCATTAGACTCTAGATATAGTCTCGTTAGTCCAACTCTTAATCCAAATTCATCAAAAGAGTTATAATTTTGTATTACGATCTGATCGACTTCTTTTTCATCTACCTTAATTAAGTCAAATGATCTTAGTGTATATAGACTTCTTGACAAAAAATCGTAATAAAAAGAATAATCAGTTGGTTGAGAAGTTAACAAATCTTCGTAGGAGGAGAGCCTTGCTAGCTCAATCCCATCTCCCCTTACTTTTATAAAGCCTGGATCTACAGGAGACGACACATACACCCAAGCAAGCTCTCTAACGTCTGCGCTAGATATGTAAGAGTCTAACTCTATTGAGTCTACTAGCCTGTCAACCTCATCTAAATCTTCGGTAAATATCGAACTTACAATTTTGCCAGCCTGACTAACTGGAGTTGCAGTTTCTGGGGTAGACCTTTCCAAAGAATCTGTATACATCTTGGTCCAAGTAGGGAATCTAGATAAAACATTTCTTGCATGATCTGATATAGTTGGAATTGATGGTTCATTAATTTCAACTTGAACTAATAAAAGAAAATTAGCTGATGATATATCTGAAGAAACATTGAACTCTAGTTCAAACTTAGTGTATCTTTCAGAAGACCTAAGAAATAAAATATTATTTTTGCTATCAGTATATGCTACCTGTTTCCATTCGGAATCAGATGTTACCTCTTTGTTGGAGGTAAATATTTTTACAGAAAATTCTGGATCTTCTAAACCAGGAAGATTTGCAAAAGAGTGCTTAAAACCTAATATATTAATTGCAGATTTTGTGTCAACAAACCTAGGTAGGCTCTGAGTAGCAACTGATGATAATATTCTATATGGAGTTGCACTTTGTAGTAAGTCGTAAAAATAGTATGAACCATCTTCTTCATTAAAATCAAAGATAAAATACTCACCAAAATCTTGGTCTTGAATTATCTCACCAAAATCTGTGACTAGAGAAGATCCTACGATTGTAGGCGTAGCTTCCGATATTGTGCTTAATCCAGTAAATGTATAGTCTTCTAATAGATTGTTTCCATAAAGAGATCTATATGTTGAGTAATTTGTGTAAAACCTATTTGAATATAGATCAAATGAATCAGAAACCCACTTGTTTCCGATTAATTGTAAAATCTGTATTAACTAAAGCTAAAAAATAGGTTTTCATTTTTTATATATTTATTCCTATACTGAATCAAGCCATATTGAGTACTCGGAAGTGACTCCATTATCTGGATGAACAAACATTAAGTGTTGACATGGTCTACTCATAGACGAGAAATACTCTTGTGCATAGGTGTTGTTACTTTCTGGTGATCCAGAAATTCTCAACAAACCACTTCCAATAGTAACCTTTACCTGCTGATGATAGTGGCCCATAAATACATCTTCAAAATTTTCTGGTATTGCACCGTCTTTCCATCCCATAATTTTCTTATAGTAAGCATGAAATGCTGTAGGGGATGGCATTTGATCTCCATGGATTAACAAACTTGAGTAGCTGCCAATTGTATCCACTGCGTAAAAACTTCTTTCTCCGCGACCATCTGGAATATTAAACGTTACTCTTGGCTCATCTTTAAATATCAACTGAACAATCTTATACAATAACCTATCCATATTTGTTTCTGGATCGTGCTGCTTTCTTGCTCTTCCACCAACGGCACCGTGATTTCCGATAACACCAGTAATGTGAATGTGTTCAAAGTTTTCAAGTGCTGTTGTTATGAACTTTGTTAGTATTTCTGGACCGTATATACCAACCTGTCGATATAAGCCAGCATCTAATAAATGACTTTGCCCAGGAAATATTTCTTCTCCTTCTACAATGTCACCTAGCAGCCACACATGCAAATTGTCAACATTATGATGGGCTCTTTGGATATTTACGATCTCAATCATCTTTTCGGTGTATTGCTCAATTCTTCTTGCCAATACATCGGAGTTGTAAGTTGATGTAACTTTACCTAACTGCCAATCAGCAAAAACTGCAACTGCTGTTTCTGGAGTTGCTCTTTTTTTGGTAAGAACTGGCTTTGAAATCTTTGGAAGATCAAAGTTACTGAAAGCATCAAAAGCTGCTTGATACACAAGGTGCGATGCCTCTTCTTTGATGTTCTTATATCTATCTACTTGTCTGGCAAGTTTTTTGTTTTCTGATCTAAGAAAATCAATAGTAGACGAAGGAACTGACGACATAGACAATCCTGCATCTCTATAATCCTCATATTCATCTTCAAGAGTATCTTCTTCTGAGATTGTAGAAAAATACGATGATGCGTTACTTTCGTCTACTTCTCTTGAAGTTATATTATCGGTCATTATGGTTCCTGGAACCGTTTCGTCACCGCTAATCAAAGCTTTTGCATGAGTCATGTTTTTAGCTTTTACAATAGACTTGTTGGTGACAAGAAAGTACTTTTCTTTCATTTGTATCACTTTCTGATTAATAAGTTATGGAAGACATTATAACAGAAAATACAGATACAGATCCAGCTACCATATACTGTCTATCGTCATTTATAGTGAACATTCCTTTAGGAACTTCTTGACCATTTACAGAAACGCTTAAAACGTTTACTGATTTGATTAAATCAGAAGAAGACCTAACGATTGACTCAATATCTCCATTAGATATACTATCACCTATTGTTCTTGAATTCAAGTATGATCTTAAAAATAAAGAAGCTTGATTTTCTATACCTGTTGCAGTTGTAGCACCTACTCCAGATGGAAGAACTATGCTTACAGCAACGTGTACTGGTGCTCTTTCTGCAATTCTGACATTAAGCTTAATCCCTACTGGCTTTGCTTCAGACAAAGAATTGAAGATACTATTAACTAAATTTGTTGATATTCTTTGTGATTCTGGAACCACAATAATATCACAAGATCCTAAACCGTAACTAGACTCTCTAACCCTAACATCTCTTACTCCCTGAACTCCTAGAGCTCTCATTCTTAGAGACTCAGCTGTGCCAAAAGAGTTTGCTTTAATTGATTTTACTATTCGTTTTCTATACATATCATCTGACTCCATATTAATCATAGAGTAGATTTCTTTAGTATTCGTACAATAAACGATAATGCCACTTGGTGCTATATAATTATGTTTAGTCAAAGTTCCTTTTGATGCAGTGAAATCTGTGCTACTAAAGTTTGGTATCACTCTACCGAATGCTCTAGTTGTTCCTGCAATAATTGTTGCTGCATCGACTAATTTATATTGATATTGAACAGTAGAAAAATCTGTGACATCATTATATATTAAAGTATCTTTTGGAATTACAACGTTTGACGAGTGCGGTGCATCTATTGAAAACGATATATTAAAACTAGCTCTTTCTTGTTGCAAATCTTCTGAAACAGATCTACGAAAAACTCCATAAAGATCACCTATTAAATCAAGAGATCTTCCAGATGCCATAGACAAAGAAGTCTGTTCAACGCTAAATTTAATTGCCTCGTACAAGTCTCCAATTTCAACGGCCATAGCCTCTGCCAATGCTCTAGCAACAGATCCTGGATATGTTGCTGTTATGCCAGCATTTTGCTGAAGAGAAGATAGGATTTTTGAAAGTATCTGATCTTTTGATTTATTGTATATGACAGGCATTTCTATCTCCTATTTTAAATTTCTTGAGTTACAGATATTGTTATTGGATCAACAGAGTTGTCTTCAATATGAACATCAAATCTTATTGAATTATTAGAGGTTGGCACTGCTGTTATTGAAATCTTTCTATCAGCAAAAACGCCCTCTCTTAACAACGCTTCCCTTATTAAGCGCTTACCCATTTCTCCAGTTGCCTGGCTTTGTGGCATTCCGTAGAGAATGTTAAGCTCTGTTCCAAGCTTGGGGTAAATGTAGAAATCACCTGGCTCAGTCATAAGCCTAAGGTATATCTGCTGTATATCGTTCTGCGACCTACTTTGAGTCATTGCTATATCTTTATTGGGAGATATTTTTAAATCACCAGATAAATCTAAATAAAAATCAGACATCCTTATTCCAAATCATTTTCTATCCAGGGAAAATCTTCCATATTATTTCCCACAGTGTAATCTTTATTTTCGACCTTCTTGGTCGCCTCAGAAAAAGAATATCCATTTATTAAAAGATATTTTAACATCCTGATTTCTGTATCAGAATGGGTTTTCATGTAGTTATCCAATAAAGCCTGATCTGACTCGCTTAGCTGTGGCTCAACAGCTGGAGTAAAGAAATTATCTTCTTGCCCAGGAACTAAGCCTAAACCATAGTCACCACCTATAGTAATAGGAGAAACAGATTCTATCTCATCAAGTTGGTCTAAATTATTTAAATAATGACCTATTTTATAAAAAGCTGGGTTTTGATGAAAGTCACTTGTTCGCACTAGTGCTGGCTCATTATATACGTCTGAGGCAGGATTAAATGAAGAGTTGTTCCATTTTAAACCATCGTCTTCTCTAGTATAAAATTTAATTGAATCGGCAAAAAAAGATATGGCTCTTGTACTCGGACTTATAACAATACCTATTCCAGGAGCTGCAAATATTTCTATTTCTCCAGCGTCGTTTATTCTTAAAAAACCATTATTATCTGGATGGTTAATTCCAACTTCTCTTGTAGAAAACTCTTTTCTTTTTCTTAATTCTGTTACTTCGCTAAAAGACTGTCTAGCTCTATCTATTGGTTCTTCCATCATACTAAATCATGAACTTTGGTATACCAGTATTAACTGAATTATTTTTAATTGTTTTTACCGTATCGTACGCATCGGCTATAATTGAGATTATATACGGATCTCTTTCGGAATCGTTTCTAAATGCTACAATACATCTAGTTCCAGGATGTGGGGAGACCCCCTGAATGCCGTAGTTAAATGGGCACGGTACTCTATCCATAACATCTCCTACTGTGCCGGCATATCTTTCGTCTAAAATAACAGTAGCAGTGTTTGACATTTTGTCAAACTCAACTATAGTTGCTGGTCTTGTTTTTGACTGTTGAAGTTTTGAGTCTTGAATTAAATTATTAATTTTTTGATCAAACTTTGGATAATTAATAGCCATTAATACACCTCTTACTTATATATAATTTCATATTTTTTAGAATCTTTTACAAACACTTCTATTTTTTGTCTTCCATTTTGATCTGTTGTATCTATTTTCCTTGCATCAGAATTTGCTGGAACGCTTGCCAAAACCCAGGCATCTAGCTCGGATGAATCTCTACCTGTTCCTTGTGTAAAAACTTTTTTAATTAGTTCATAATCCAGTCCAGAAATCCAACTATGCTCAAGATAAACTGCGCCCCAAGGAGCAAATATTCCATTCCTTGTTCCATTATCCATTGAATTCACAATATCAGAAACATCTGTTTTCTTACCTATTTTTGTTCTTAAAAAAGAAATCTGATTTATAGGAGCAAAAGCTCTTCTATCGTAATATTGTCTACCAGCTCCGCCCTTTTTTGTCCTTAGTCCTATTGTTCCTTCTGGGTCTGTTCTCTGTTTGTTTCTTATAAAATCATCACAAAAAGTTGCCTTGTTAGTCGGATTGGTGTCTTGAATTTTATCAGCTAGCCAATTCTTATAGGCTAATTTCCACCACTTTGTTCTTTCGGGTGTTGGAGAAACTATTTTTACTACGCCAGTTCCTCCAGCTGATGTTCTTGTTACAAACTGCCAAAGACCAAAAGCGCCGCTCTTTATTGTTAACAAAAGGGGTAAAATTACTTTCTCTTTGTGCAATACCAGTAAAGAACGCTGCTATCTCCGCAGAAAAACCGCCATAGTTATATAAAAAACTAAATATATCCATAGCAGTGAGAGCATCATCTCCAGTATAATACTCTTTTTTAAGCTTTGTAATCATATCGGAAGAAAGTGGTGTTGCAGGCGCAGGCGCAGCACCAGCACTAGATACCGTACCAGATCCAGACTGACCAGGGGTTGATGGTGTAGTGGTTGTAGGAACTGCAAACGAACCGCATCTGGCTGAGCTCCAACTAACATGAATATGATTAGCGTGGCTTTTATCGCAGTGAATATTGACGAAAGGAGCTAGATTTGGATGCTTCTGCCTAATTGGAGAATTAGAGGATTCAAGTCCTCCAACTATTCCAAGCTCTGTTTCCAGCTGTTCGCTTACAACTATTAAGTCTGGATGAAGCTCTTGAGGAAGTTGCTCCACATGAGACAGGAAAAGATCCAATGCTATAAGATACTTTCCAGGTGGTGGAACTGGATTGTTCAAAACATAAGATTGATTAGCTGTAGTTAAGCCTATTTTTTTAATATCAAAACCTCTACCAAAGGAGTGGTCACTAACTCCGTTATTGCTTTGCGTTAGCTTACTAAAATTAGGACCTGTTATTCCTCTCCATACTCCTGAGTCGCCCATAATATAAAGCGTATCTGTAATTCGTAAAAGAAATTCAATTAAGGTAGGAGACATCATTACTTGCTTTTCGCCTGTTCCAAGACCTGTAATTTTATCTTCCATGTACTTATACGTGCCATTCTTTTCGACATAATAACCACTATGGTGTATGTCGAAACCTAGGCTACCAAGATTTTGTGGATTCGCTTTTGCTTTTGCCGTAGTAACTCCATTGACTGTTCCATTTTTATCAAAGCTTAGTTTAAAGCCTTGTTTAAAAACTGTAATGTCTCCAGTGCCCTCTGTTTTAAAATTAGTTTTCTTTAACAGCTCCGCAACCTTTTTGTCGTATATTGCTCTTTCTGCTTCGTCCATTTCATCTGCAAAAAGTATTTTTCTAGTAGCGTTATTCATAACTTGAGCGGTTCCAGAAGTCCCATAAGATGCTGTAGAGTGTGGTTGAGACGCCCCAGTAGAGGTTGTTACGGTACCAGTTCCACTACTTGTGCCACCCGTTCCTCCAGTGGTAGAAGATCCACCTGTTGCTGGACTTATCGAGGGGGCAATAAATGCTTTTACAGCTTGATCAAAGCCACCAGGAGCAAATCCTGTAGACATAACGGACTTTCTAGCTATTTCCATTCTAGCCTGAGAACCTTTTAGTGTTTTAGTTGGATCATCAGGATCTGGAACTTGTGTCTGGTCGTCGATGTCTGCACCCATAGATAGTATTGTATGCATTGCTGATTTAGTGTTTTGCTCATATCCCGCTACTGGAAAGGCTGGATTTCTAAATATTCCATCCCCTTGAATAATTTTCACTGGATCTCTTGACATCAAGGTCCTACCAACCTCTCCATCCATAGATGCAGAAGTGCCCTTTATGAGCTGTTGATTTTCTGGGTAGAAGGAGCTTTTAATTTTTGACGTTATTGATTTGCCGTCAGCGAGATCATCTAAGTTAAAATTAAAATCAGAAGCCATATTTATAATACCTTTGTTATAGTTGGAACCAATTTAGACGGATCCTGTACTGCTGGACTGTCTACATATAGAAGGCCCTTTGTGTAAACCTTTGCTAGACCTTTTTCTACCAGGTCCCAGTTCAATGTGTATGGTGTTCCATCTGGATAGTACTCATCCCATCCAACCATTGGCCACTCGGAAGCAACTCCGTATATCTTATATAGTATCAGCATTGCTACTAATGTTGAGAATGCTCTTTTGTTTGAATCAGACATTCCATAAAGTGGGTCAGACGGACCACTATCAAAGAAATAATTAGTCAAACTAGACATACTATTTATCTTGTTAAATATTTTATCAAAGTTAGCTTCTATGGGTGACCTTGGATAAAAACGTTTTTTAATTTCTTGTTTTGCTTTTTCTGCCATATCAGATGAAGAAACGTTTTTGATAAAAATATTTCTTACATCTTCAATAGCACCTGCTTGAACATTCGAATCTGTTCTATAGAATATAGTTGCCATATATCTATCGCTATCAGATTGCCACCTTCCTGACTTTGCTGCTTTTTGATATCTTTCTGGATCATTAGCCTCTGCGCCTGCTTCTAAGTCTTCAGCAGAAAGTATGTCTCTATTATCTGGTGAAACTGCTATTCTTAAAACAACCATTTTACCAACAACTGCATCGGCAGTGAAAAGCAATGCTTGCCCAGCAGCAGAAAGGGGATTGAAAAACTTTTGACTTTCTTCGAGTATTAAAGTTTCTTCTAAGGCTGTATTAATATTTAGTTGAGCCAATTCAGCCGTGTTGACTCCCTCAAATCTGACTCTAAATGTCTTATTTGTTATTACGTCT
>Ga0209972_10001129_pt1 | contig 24072 bp, 17 predicted proteins | sample NOAtaG_7_FD_187302 | JGI IMG/M metagenome (GOLD analysis project Ga0209972, IMG submission 187302) | Freshwater lake microbial communities from Lake Erie, under a cyanobacterial bloom - NOAA_Erie_Diel1S_2200h metaG (SPAdes) (version 2) | ecosystem: Environmental > Aquatic > Freshwater > Lake ... | reverse complement strand
CCACGCATCCCCGAGCGGGTCCGCGAGTGGTACGTCACCGGGACGTGGGGGGTGGTGGGGGTCGCGACGCTGATCGAGAGCGGGCTCCGGGGCGGGCCCGCGATCTTCCTCGTCACGATTGGCCTCACCGGCCTCTTCTTCGGTCGCCGTCCCGCGCTCGCCGCCATGGCGCTCGGCGTATTCGGCATGGGCATCGCCGGCTACGCGGAGCTGCGCGGGTGGTGGGCGCCGCGCTTCGGCACGCCCGGCGACCTCTTCGCAGAGTGGGGCATCCACATCGCCTTCTTCGCCTTCATGGGAGCGATGCTCGCGCTGACCCTGGCGGCCACGCTCGCCCGCGCGCGGCAGGCCTCGACCCGTGCCCGCCAGTTCGCGCTCGCGGCCGAGCACGCCGACCGCGCGATGTTCGTGCTCGATGCAGGCGGCGCGGTGAGCTGGGTGAACGCGGCGTTCGTGCGCACCACCGGGCTCTCGCAGGCTGACGCGGTGGGGCGCTCCCTCGGCGCGCTGCTCGGTGGACCGGCCACGGATTCGGCCGCGCTCGACCGGCTCCAGCCCAAGCGCGGAGCCTCCGGAGCGCAGGCCGGCGCGCCGGACCGCGCCGAGATCGTGGTCTATCCGCGCGGCGGCGAGCCACTCTGGGGGAGCGTGGAGCTGCGGGCGATGGGCGATGCGCCGGGCTCCTCGGGCCTCCTGCTCGACGTCACCGAGGCGCGCGCGACGGCCGAGCTCGAGCATGTCCAGCACGCGCTCGCGACCGCGCTCTCGTCGGCGCGACGCCCGGGCGAGGCGAGCGCGGCGCTCACCGCATCGTTGCTCGGCGCGAGGGCCGTGCTCGGGGCGCGCGTCCTGCGGGAGACCGAGGCGGGGGCGCAGGAGAGCGTCGCGGCGGCGTCTCGACGGGAGCAGAGGGCGCCGTGGCTCGAGGAGGCAGCACCGCGGAGCGGGACCCTCCCCGCGGTGGACGCCCCGAGCACCGAGCGGGTCTCGGCACACGGCGACGTGCCCACGCACCTTCGGGCGCGTTTTCCGCTGGAGGGTCCCTCGAGCGGCGTGCTCGAGGTCTTCTTCTCCACCGACGTACCGGGCCGTGCCGCGCTCGTCCTTCGCATCCCCGAGCTGATCGAACAGCTCGGGCGCCACGAGCGCCGCCTCGCCGAGCAGGCCCGCTTCGAGGCGCTCTTCGATCGCTCGCCCGACGCGCTCGTGCTGCTCGACGCCCGTGGTGAGATCGTGCGGCGCAACGCCGTCGCGGAGCAGCTCTGGCCGGCCCTCGACCGACCCCTCGCCGCCGCGTGGCCCGCGGAGCTCGCCGACGCGATCGCCGACGCGACGCGGCGCGGCGCCCCATCGAGCGACGAGACGGTGCGCGCGGTCGCGTGGCAGGAGGGTCACTCCGACGCTGCACGCGAACTCGAAGCGAGCGTCGCGCCGATCACCCTGCCGGAGGGACAGGGCGTGCTCGTCTCGATCCGCGACGTCACCGCGCGCCGGGCCGCGGAGCGCGCACGGGAGCAGGCCCTGGTCGAGGTGCGCGCGGCCCTCGCGGAGCGCGAGGTGCTGCTCAAGGAGATCCACCACCGGGTGAAGAACAACCTCCAGATCGTCTCGAGCCTGCTCTCGATGCAGTCCGATCGTGAAGTGTCGAGCGAGGCCCGGGCAGCGCTCGGTGAGAGCGTGCACCGCGTCCGCTCGATGGCGCTGATCCACCAGAAGCTCTACGGCGGCGAAGACCTCGCGCGGGTCGAGCTCGGCAGCTACGCGCGGACCCTCGCCTCCGAGCTCTGCACCGCGCTCGCGCCCACGGCCAAGCTCACGTTCGAGACCGTACCGACCGAGCTCGAGGTCGAGCAGGCCGTGCCGTGCGGCCTCATCCTCAACGAGCTCGTCGTCAACGCGCTCAAACATGGGCGGGATGCCCGAGGGGGCTGCGCGGTGCGGATCGCGATCGGCCCCGAGGGCGATCGCATCCGCATCGCGGTATCCGACGAGGGCCCCGGAATGCCCGCCGGCTTCGACATCGCCCAGCTGCGGCAGACGAATTCGCTCGGCATGCGCCTCATCGCGGCGCTCGTCCGTCAGCTCGGCGCGACCGTGCGCCTCGAGCCCGGGCCCGGGGCGCGCTTCGTGGTGCTCCTGCCGTCGGTGCCCCGCGAGCCCTCGGGTTCGGGCGGCTGGGGAACGATGCCTCCGGGTCCGTCGAGCCCGTCGCGGCTCGAGGCCTGAGCGAGGCGCCTCCCGCATCCTTCGAAGGGCGGGATGCGCCCTGCGGGCGCATGAGGGAGCGCGTCAGCGCAGGAAGAGCTGGCAGGCGGGATCGGCGCTCACCTCGCTCCATTCGAAGCCGACGCGGCCGAGGAAGGCGTCGAGCTCGGCGCGCTCGGCGTCGGGCACGTCGAGGCCGATGAGGACCCGGCCGAAGTCGGAGCCGTGGTTGCGGTAGTGGAAGAGGCTGATGTTCCACGGGTGCCGCATCGCCGCGAGGAACTCGGCGAGCGCGCCGGCGCGCTCGGGGAACCAGAAGGCGAAGAGCCGCTCGGAGGGCAGGTGCGGCGCGCGGCCGCCGACGAGGTGCCGGATGTGCAGCTTCGCGATCTCGTCGCCGGTCAGGTCGAGCACCCCGTAGCCCTGCGCGCGCAGGTGGTCGACGAAGGACGCGATCTCGCTCGGATGCTCGATCCGCACGCCGCAGAAGACGTGGGCGCGCTCGCCGGCGCCGTGACGGTAGTTGCACTCGGTGACGACGCGCTGGCCGAGCTCCTGGCAGAAGCGGCGGAAGCTCCCCGGCGTCTCGGGAATGGAGACGGCGAGCACGGCCTCACGCCGCTCGCCGATGTCGGCCCGGTCCGAGACGTGGCCGAGCCGCTCGAAGTTGAGGTTCGCGCCGGTGGTGATCGCCGCGTAGGTGCCGCCGCACGCCTCGGGGTGCGCCGCGAGCCAGCGCTTGAGCCCGGCGAAGGCGAGCGCGCCGGAGGGCTCGAGCATCGCCCGTCGATCCTCGAAGAGGTCGCGGATCGCCGCGCAGATCTCGTCGTTGCCGACCACCACCGTGTCGTCGACGACCTCGCGGCAGATCCGCAGGGTCTCTTCGCCCGGCGTCTTGACCGCGACGCCTTCGGCGAAGCGGCTCACCCGATCGAGCGAGACCCGACGGCCCTCGCGGAGCGAGCGCACCATCGCGTCGGCGCCCTCGGGCTCGACCACCACGATCTTCACCTCGGGCCGCAGCGCCTTGATCACCGCACCGACCCCGGCCGCGAGGCCCCCGCCGCCGACCGGGACGAAGACCGCGTCGAGCCGCCCGGGCCGCTGGCGGAGGAGCTCGATCCCGACCGTGCCCTGCCCGGCGATGACGTCGGGGTCGTCGTAGGGGTGCACGTAGGTCATGCCCCGGGCCTCGACGAGCGCGCGCGCGTGCTCGGCCGCCTGCTCGAGCGTGTCGCCCACGAGCTCGACCTCGCCGCCGAGCGCCCGCACCGCCTCGACCTTGATGCTCGGCGTGGTGACCGGCATGACGATGACCGCCCTCGCCCCGAGGCGCGCCGCCGAGAGCGCGACGCCCTGCGCGTGGTTGCCTGCCGAGGCCGCGACGACGCCCCGGTCGAGCACCTCGCGGGGCAGGCGCACCATGCGGTGGTAGGCGCCGCGGAGCTTGAACGAGAAGATGGGCTGGGTGTCCTCGCGCTTGAGCAGCACCTCGCAGCCGAGCCGCGCCGAGAGCCGCGGCGCGCGCTCGAGCGCCGTCTCCCGGGCCACGTCGTAGACGGTCGAGAGGAGCGCGCGCCGGAGGTAGTCGTCGATCGAGAGCGGCATCGGGCGAGGATCGTCCGGTCAGCGCCGCGGCCGCAAGCTGCGGACCTGATCGCCGGCGCGCCAGATCTCGGCGCCGGCCACCTCGGCGAGCTCCGCCTCGAGCCGGGCCCGGTAGTTCGGGTCGCTGCCCGCGGCGATCACGACCTCGGCCTCCTTGCCGGTGCGCACGCGCTCGTAGAGCTCGGCGAAAACCGGGGCGGTCGCCTCGCGGAAGCGGTGCCGCCAGTCGAGCGCGCCGCGCTGCGCGGTGACCGAGGTGTTGGCGAACATCCACGCCATGCCCCGCTCGCCGACGAGCGGCACGAGGCTCTCGGTGAGCTCCTCCACCGTCTCGTTGAAGGCCTCGGACGGCGAGTGCCCGTGCTGCCGGAGCACCGCGTACTGCGCCTCCATGATCCCCGCGAGGGCCCCCATCAGCACGCCGCGCTCGCCGGTGAGGTCGGAGAAGACCTCCTTCTCGAAGTCGGTCTCGAAGAGGTAGCCCGAGCCGATCGCGATGCCGAGGGCGAGCACGCGGTCCCGCGCGCGGCCGGTCGCGTCCTGGAAGATGGCGTAGCTGGAGTTCAGACCCTTGCCCTCGAGGAAGAGGCGGCGGAGCGAGGTGCCGCTGCCCTTCGGGGCGACGAGCACGACGTCCACGTCGGCAGGCGGCACGATGCGCGTCTGCTCGCGGAAGGTGATGCCGAAGCCGTGGGAGAAGTAGAGGCACTTGCCCGCCGTGAGGTGCGGCAGGACCGTCTGCCACGACGCGATCTGTCCCGCGTCGGAGAGCAGGTACTGCAGGGTCGTGGCGCGGGCGCAGGCCTCCTCGATGGGGAAGAGGGTCTGGTCCGGCACCCAGCCGTCCTTCACCGCGCGGTCCCAGCTCGAGGTGCCGCGCCGCTGGCCGACGATGACCCGCACGCCGTTGTCGCGGAGGTTCAGGGACTGGCCGGGGCCCTGCACGCCGTAGCCGACGATCGCGACCGTCTCCTCGGCGAGCACCGCGCGCGCCCGCTCGAGCGGGAACTCCTGCCGGGTGACCACGTTCTCCATCGCATCGCCGAACTGCATCCTCGCCATGATCTGCTCCTCTCTCTGGTTCTCCGAAACGTCTCTGCCGTCAGGGCGCGGCCCGCCGCGCCTCCTCGAGCTCGTCGAGGACGGCCGCGAGCGTCTTCATCGGTCGGGTGAGCGCGACGCTCCCCGAGCGCACCAGCTCGAGCACGCCGAAGGGCGCGAGCGCCGCGCGCAGCGCGGCGACCTCCTCCGGTGAGCCGGTCTTCTCCACGACCCGAAAATCCGCGCCGCCGGGCAGCTCGCGCGCGCCATGCGCCGCGACGAGGGCGGCGAGCGCGGGATCCTCGGTGGGCGCGAGCTTGAAGAGCACGAGCTCGCGGTGGATCACGTCCGCCGCGTCGTGCACCAGCGCCTTGAGCACCTCCACCTGCCGGTCGAGCTGCCCGGCGAGCTTGTCCGCCTCGGCGCGGGTCAGGCTCGCCACGATGGTGAAGCGGTGCACCCCCGGCAGCTCCGACTCGGAGACGGTGAGGCTCTCGATGTTGAGGTTCCGGCGGGTGAAGACCGACGTGACCCGGTGCAAGAGACCGACGCGGTTCTCGGTGAAGACCGACAGGGTGCGGAGGGCGCGCATGCTCAGGGCTCCAGCTTCACGTCGCTCACCGACCCGGCCGACGGAACCATCGGGAAGACGTTGCTCTCCCGCTCGACGATCACGTCGAGGAGGAACGGGCCCGGATGGGCGAGCATCGCGGCGATGGCCCCGTCGAGATCGGCCCGCCGCTCGACCTTCAGCCCCGGCACGCCGTAGGCCGCGGCGAGCTGCACGAAGTTCGGGTTCACCATCTCGGTCTCGGAGTAGCGGCGGTCGAAGAAGAGCTCCTGCCACTGCCGGACCATCCCGAGGAAGTTGTTGTCGAGCAGGACGATCTTCACCGCCGCGCCGGTCTGCAGGATCGTGCCGAGCTCCTGCACCGTCATCTGAAAGCCACCGTCGCCGACGAAGAGGACGACGGTGCGCTCCGGGGCGCCGAGCTTCGCGCCGAGCGCCGCGGGCAGGCCGAAGCCCATCGTGCCGAGGCCGCCCGAGGTCACGTTGCTGCGGCGGGTCGCGAAGTTCGAGTAGCGCGCCGCGGCCATCTGGTGCTGGCCGACGTCGGAGACGACGATCGCCTGCCCCGCGGTCGCCTCGGCGACGCGGTGGACGACCTCACCCATCCGCATCCCCGGCCCGCGCGGGGTGAGCTCGGCCGCGACGACCTTCTCGTGCTCGATCGCGTCGCAGGCCCGGAACTCGCCGAGCCACGCCTCGTGACGGCGCGGCGCGGCGCGCGCGGCGAGCCGGCCGAGCGCGTCCTTCGCGTCGCCGTGCACCGCGACGGTGGGCGCGATGATCTTGCCGATCTCCGCCGCGTCGATCTCGACGTGCACGATCTTCGCCTGCCGGGCGTAGGTGCTGGGCTCGCCGGTGACCCGGTCGTCGAAGCGCATGCCGACGCCGAGCAGCACGTCGCACGCGTTCGTCTTCACGTTCGCGCCGTAGCGGCCGTGCATGCCGACCATGCCCACCGAGAGCGGATGCCGCGAAGGAAACGCCCCGAGACCGAGCAGCGTGGTCGCGACCGGGGCCCCGGTGCGCTCGGCGAGCGCGAGCAGCTCGGCCTCCGCGCCCGCGAGCACGACGCCCTGCCCCGCGACGATCAGCGGGCGCTCGGCGCCGTCGAGCAGGCGCGCGGCCTCCTCGATGGAGCGGACGCTCGCGATGGGGCGCGGCACGTAGCTCCGCAGCCCCGTGCAGGGCACGTGGACGAAGTCGACGAGCTCGAGCTGGGCGTTCTTGGTGATGTCGACGAGCACGGGGCCGGGCCGGCCACTCCGGGCGACGAAGAACGCCTTGGCGATCGCCGCGGGCAGGTCGGCGGCGCGGGTCACCTGCACGTTCCACTTGGTGATCGGCGAGGTGACGTTGATGACGTCGGTCTCCTGGAACGCGTCGGTCCCGAGCAGGCTCGCGAAGACCTGCCCGGTGATGCAGACGAGCGGTGTCGAGTCGATCTGCGCGTCGGCGATCCCGGTGACGAGGTTCGTCGCCCCGGGGCCCGAGGTCGCGATGCACACGCCGACCCGGCCGGTCGCCCGCGCGTAGCCCTGCGCCGCGTGGACCGCGCCCTGCTCGTGGCGGACGAGGACGTGCCGGAGCCGTCCGCGGACGTCGTAGAGCGCGTCGTACACCGGCATGATCGCGCCGCCCGGGTAGCCGAAGACGAGCTCGACGCCCTCGGCGATCAGGGCGTGCACCAGCGCGCTCGCGCCCTTCATCCGGACGCCGGCCGGCGGCGCGCTCGGCGGGCCGGCCTGGGGATAGTCGGGCTCGCGCCAGCCGTCGTCGAGCGCGCTCTCGTCGAAGGCGCTCATCGGCCGCCTCCCTCGTCGTCGAACACGTCGGTCACGCAGCCCTGCGAGGCGGAGGACACCGTGCGGGCGTAGCGGGCGAGCATCCCGCGCGAGGCCCGCGGCGGCGGCGGCTGCCAGGCGGCGCGCCGGGCCGCGAGCTCGGCCTCGGAGACCTGCAGCGCGAGCGTCTGGGTGGCGGCGTCGATGAGGATCGCATCGCCGTCCCGCACCAGCGCGATGGGCCCGCCGACCTGCGCCTCCGGCGTGATGTGCCCGACGACGAAGCCGTGTGTGCCGCCGGAGAAGCGGCCGTCGGTGATGAGCGCCACCTCCTTGCCGAGGCCCGCGCCGACGATCGCGGCGGTGGGCTTGAGCATCTCGGGCATGCCGGGGCCGCCGCGCGGCCCCTCGTAGCGGATCACCACCACGTCGCCGCGCTGCACCGCGCCGGCGGCGATGGCGTCGTTCGCCGCGTACTCGCCGTCGAAGACCCGCGCCCTGCCGAGAAAGCGCAGGCCCTCCTTGCCGGTGAGCTTCGCGACGGCGCCCTCCGGGGCGAGGTTGCCGCGGAGGATCTTCAGGTGGCCGGTCGGCGACAGGGGCTGCTCGACCGGGCGCATCACCGGCGGCTCCGTGCCGAGCTCGGGCGCCTCGGCGAGGTTCTCGGCGAGCGTGCGGCCGGTGACGGTGAGGCAGTCGCCGTGCAAGAGGCCGGCGGCGAAGAGGCGCTTCATCACCGCCGCGGTGCCCCCGATCGCGTGCACGTCCTCCATGAGGTAGGGCCCGCTCGGCGCGAGGTCGGCCAGGAGCGGGGTGCGCGCGCCGATGCGCGCGAAGTCGTCGAGTTCGAGCGGCACGCCGGCGGTGCGCGCGATGGCGAGCAGGTGCAGGACCGCGTTCGTCGAGCCGCCGAGCGCGGTGACGACCGTGATGGCGTTCTCGAAGGCCTCCCGGGTCATGAGCCGGCGCGGCGTCAGGTCGCGCTCGACGAGGAGGCGGATGGCCCGGCCCGCCGCCTCGCACTCGGCGCGCTTGCCTTCCGAGGTCGCGGGGAGCGAGGCGCTCGAGGGGAGCGTGAGCCCCATCGCCTCGAGCGCCGAGGCCATCGTGTTCGCGGTGTACATGCCGCCGCAGGCCCCCGCGCCGGGGCAGGCGCGCTCGATCACCGCGCGGAACTCCTCGTCGTCGATCCGGCCGGCGATCTTCTCGCCGAGCGCCTCGAAGGCGGAGACCACGTTGAGCTTGCGGCCTTTGTGCCGGCCCGACGCGCTCGCGCCGCCGAAGACCATGATCGCGGGGCGATCCAGGCGCGCCATCGCGATCGCCGCGCCAGGCATGTTCTTGTCGCAGCCGACGACGGCGACGAGGCCGTCGTAGCTCTGGGCGTTCATCACCGTCTCGATGGAGTCGGCGATGATCTCGCGCGAGGGCAGCGAGAAGCGCATGCCCGGCGTGCCCATCGAGATCCCATCGCTGACCCCGATGGTGTGGAAGACGAGCCCGACGAGCCCCGCCTCGAGGGTCCCGCGCTTGACGTGCGCGGCGAGCTCGTTGAGGTGCATGTTGCACGGGTTGCCGTCGAAGCCGGTGCTCACGATGCCGACCTGCGGCTTGTCGAGGTCGGCGCGGGTGAGGCCGATCGCGTGCAGCATCGCCTGCGCGGCCGGCTGGCTCGGATCCTGGGTGACGGTGCGACTGTACTTCCCGCTCATCTCGCTCCTCCGTTGGGACTCGTCGTCTCGGCGCCCGCCGTTCAGCGCACCAGGGTGCGCCACTCGGCGCGCTCGCTGGTCTCGCCGTGGACGAGGGCCTGGTAGGTGGCGGCGAGCTCGCGGGTGATCGGCCCGATGCCCAGGTCGCGCTCGTCGAAGGTCCCGACCGCGGCGACCTCGGCGCTCGTACCGGTGAGGAAGATCTCGTCGGCGTCGCGGAGCTCCTCGAGGCTCACCGGGCGCTCGATCCCGCCGGAGAGCTCGAGGATCGTGGCCCGCGTGATGCCGGGCAGCGCGTCGGGGTGCTGGACCGCGACGACGCGCCCGTGCTTGACGAGGAAGACGTTCTCGCCGGTCGCCTCGCAGACGAAGCCGCGCTCGTCGACGAAGAGCGCCTCCTCGTAGCCGGCCCGCACCGCCTCGAGCTTGGCGAGGATGGAGTTGACGTAGATGCCGCAGAACTTCAGCGCGGGCACCGCGGCGGCGGTGATGCGCCGGATCGACGAGGTCCGGAGGCGCACGCCACGGGCGCCGGGATCGCCGAGGTGGCTCTTCCACGGCATCGCCGCGACGAGGTGGCGCGGCGTGAGCGGCGCGACGTCGAGCCCGAGGCCGCCCGCCTCGTAGTACGAGAGCGGACGCAGGTACGCGTCCTCGAGGCCGTTGGCCGCGACCACCTCGAGCGCCCCGCGCGCCATCGCGTCGAGGTCGAAGGGCATCGCGAGGTGCTCGGCGCCGCGGCGCATGCGCTCGAGGTGCGCGTCGAGCCGGAAGATCGCCGGGCCGCGCGCCGTGCGGTAGCAGCGGACGCCCTCGAAGACGCCGGTGCCGTAATGCAGGCCGTGGGCGAGCGGCGAAGCGCGCGCGGCCTCGGCGGAGGTGACGTGGCCGTCGAGCCAGATGCGGAGCGGGCTCGGAGCGGCAGCGGTCGGGGCCGCGGCGGGGGCGGCGGGGCGGGTCTCGGTGATCTGCATGGGGCTTCTTCCTCGCGACCCCGGCCCGGCCAGGAGGAGAAGCCCAGAGGCGGCCCCGCTCCTCGTCCGAGGTACGGGGCCTTCCTGGTGGTGATGGGTCGTTCAGGAGGCGCCGTACGGGACGACGACTCGAATGGACAGGATGTCCCAGGGCGCGCGCGCCCCCGAGACGATCATCGCGTCCGCGACCGAGGACGACCCCGATCGGGGCGTCGCGGGCAAGCGGTGCGGAGCGCGGTCCATCGCAGCGGGGGTAGCGCCCGACCTCCAGACCGTCAAGCGCAGCGCGCTCTCGTTCCGGACACAGCGCTACTGCGGGAGCCGGGGCTCCCGCGGCCACTGCCTGATCCCGCGATGCGATTCGGCGCGAGGAAGGAAGCGACCGTGCGGCGAATCGGCGTGTCGATCGACGCGCCGGGACTCGAGCGGTACAAGACGGGGATGCGGCACGAGCTGGTCATCGAGGGCATGGGGTGTGACCACTGCGTGCGCTCGGTGGAGCGGGCGCTCGGGCAGGTCGAGGGCGTGCTGAAGGTCGAGGTCGAGCTCGGCAAGGCGGTGGTCGAGACCCGGGAGGGCCTCGATCTGCTCGAGGCGCTTCGGCAGGCGGTGGCCGCCGAGGGCTACGACGTCGCGCGCGCGGCCTGACGCCATCGACGCACGGCCTGACGCCATCGACGCACCATGCCTTTGCAGCTACCGTCGCCGCCCGTGCGGAGTCTCCCGATCCTCGTCCTCTTGCTCACGCTCACGCCGGGCGCGGCGGCCCAGACGACGAGCGCGCTGCGCATCGGCGCGCTGCGCTCGGACGCCCGCACGCCGCTCGCACTGAGCCGGGAGGTCGTCGAGATCGAGTGCGAGGCGCCCGCGGCCGCCGAGGGCGAGGACCCCGATGCAGCGCCGATGCCGTGCACGCTGCGCGCGCGCTACGTCCTCGAGAACCCCGACGCCGAGTCGCACGCGGCCTCGCTCCGCTTCACCGTCGAGAACGCCACCGATCCCTTCGAGGTCGGCGACGAGGGCGCGGAGGGGCGCGCGGCGGCGCCCACGCTCGGCGCACGGCGCTTCCCGTTCGATCCCGGGGCGAGCCGGACCCTCGAGCTCGTCGGGCCGGCGGCGCTGGTGCGCTCGGCCCCGCCCGGCCTGCCCTCGACCGAGCCCATCCGCGCGCGGCATCCGGTGCTCGCGACCGGCCCGCGGAGCGAGGTGCGCGGCTTCGTGTACTCGCGGGCGGTGACCCGGCACTTCGTGTCGGCGCCCGAGAACGTGGTGATCCGCGCGCGCCTGCCCGAGGGGCGTCATCTGCACGTCGACGGGGACGACGTGACGGTGGTCTCGGACGGCAGCGCGGACGGCTGGCAGGAGGTCCGCGTGCACCGGCCCGACAGCGAGGCCGACGCCCACATCACCATCGAGATCCGCGAGGGCGGCGACGACTTTCCGATCCGGCACGGCGGCCCCTTCCTCGCGCTCGGCGGCGTCGCACTCGCGCCGACCGGCGTCGCGCTCGAGAGCATCTTCTGGGCACGGCTCGGCTACGAGATCGGCATCGTCGACTTCCTCGTGCTCTCGGTCTCGGCCGAGACCGACTTCGCCGATCGCTTCGCGGTCGGCGCGATGCTCGAGGCGGCCTCGCCGAGCTTCGGCATCCCGCCGAGCTTCTCGGTGGGAATCGGCACGGCCATCCGCGCGCTGCCCCAGCCCACCGCGGGCCTGCGCCTGAGCGCGGGGCTCACCGTCTACTCGGTCGGCTTCGAGGCGCTCTTCGACTACTTCCCGAGCGAGGGTGGCTTCACCATCACGCTGCTCGGCCGCGCCGGGCTCTGAGTCACCAGCTGCCGACGTTGGGCAGGCTCGCCCAGGGCTCGGCGGAGGGCAGCGCGGCGCCCCGCTGCAAGAGCTCGATGGAGTGGCCGTCGGGCGATTTCACGAAGGCCATGCGCCCGTCGCGAGGCGGTCGGTGGAGGGTCACGCCGGCATCCTTCAAGCGCTGGCAGGTCGCGTAGATGTCCTCGACCTCGAAGGCGAGGTGGCCGAAGAAGCGGCCGGTCGGATACGGCTCCTGCTCGTCCCAGTTGTGGGTGAGCTCGATCTCGGCGGCGTCGCCGTCGGCGCCGGTGCCGAGGAAGACGAGCGTGAAGCGGCCCGCCTCGTGATCGCGCCGGCGCAGCTCGCGGAGGCCGAGCTGCGCGACGAAGAAGCGGAGCGCCGCGTCGAGGTCGCGCACGCGGAGCATGGTGTGGAGAAAGCGCATCGGCGCAGGCTCGACGGTCCCGGCCGCGGCGTCAACCGCGGGCAGCGCTTCGGGGGCGCTCAGGGCACCACGCCGGGATCGACCGGCCAGAGCGCCATCGGCGTCGAGGACGCGGCGCTCCGGAGCAGCACCGCGAAGCGCAGCGCCGAGAGGACCTCGGGCGCGAGGTGCGAGAGCGCGGCGGAGAGCCCGGTGGGATCGGCCGCGATCGGCGCATCCGACTCGGCGAGGCCGATGCCGCCGAGCACGTAGTCGAGGAGCGAGCTCGGCCGGCGGGGCCGTACCTCGAAGGGCGCATCGGCCGGCAGGCCGCCGAGCCCGCGCGCCCGCATGAGCGCGGACTGAAAGCCCCCGAGGTGATCGACGAGCCCGAGCTCGAGCGCGCGGTCGCCGGTCCAGACCCGGCCCTCGGCGACGGCGTGGACCTCGGTGAGGCTCATCCCGCGGCCTGCTGCGACCCGGCGCAGGAAGGTCCGGTACCAGTGGCGCACCGCCTCGGCGAGGAGCGCGCGCTCCTCGGGCGAGAAGGGCGCGAAGAGCGTCTCGGCGTTCGCGTGGGGCGTGCGCGAGAGCTCCTCGGTGACCACGCCGAAGCGGGTCGCGAGCGGCTCGACGTCGATCTTCCCGTACCAGACCCCGATCGAGCCGGTGAGCGTCGCGGGATCGGCCCAGATCTCGTCGCACGCCGAGGCGACGTAGTAGCCGCCGCTCGCGGCGATGGCGCCCATCGAGGCGATCACCGGCACGCGCTCGCGCGCGCGCTGGATGGCCCGCCAGATCTGGTCGGCCGCGAGCACCGAGCCGCCTGGCGTCTCGAGGCGGAGCACGATGGCCGCGATCGCCGGGTCGGCGGCCAGCGCGTCGATCGCCTCGACCGCGGTGCGACCGCCGGTCGTGTGGATCTCGAGGAGCGGGAGGTCGAGGTTCTCGCCGTCGGTCATCTCGCCGTCGATGACCACGACGCCGACCCGCGCCTCGCGGCCGAAGCGGCGGGCGAGCTCGGCGGGCTCGCTCCGCTCTCGTGGGAAGTCGCCGCCGAAGACCTCGCGGAGGATCTCGCCGAGCTCGGCGCGATCGGCGAGGTGGTCGACGAGGCCCGCCTCGACCGCCTGCGGCGCGACGTAGGGCCCGGCGGCGATCACCGCGGTGGCCTCGGCCTCGTCGAGCGAGAGGTCGCGGCCGAGGTCGTGCACGAAGCGGCCGTAGAGGTCGTCGAGGATCGTCTCCCGTGCCTCGCGCGCGCCCGCGCTCATCCGGTCGTCCTGGTACTCCTCGATCGCGCTCTTGAAGCGGCCGATGCGGACGAAGTCGGCGCGGATGTCGAGCTCGCGGAGCAGGCCCGCGTAGTGCTGGATCTCGAGCGCCGGCCCGTAGAGCCGCACGCCGCCCGCGGGATCGCCGACGATCGTGCTCGCCCCGGCGCAGGCGTAGAGCTCCGCGCCGCTGGCGTCCTCGAGGTAGCAGACGACGTGCTTGCCCGCGTCCTCGAGCTGGCTGACGAGGAGGCGGATCTCCTGTGCGTGCGCCAGGCCCATCCCCGAGCCGCGCGGCCGGAGGAGCACCCCGCGGATCCGCGGGTCGAAGAGGGCCCGCTCGAGGCGCGCCGCGAGCGAGAGGAGGCCCCGCGCGCCGGTGCCGTCGACGGTGATGTCCGCGATCACCTCGCCGGTGGGCAGGCCGCGGCGGCGCTCGCCCTCGAGCCGCGCGCTCACGTACCAGCCCGGCCACTGCTCGAAGCCGTCGCCCACCACCACGCCACCGCCAGCGCCGATCTCCGCCCAGTCCATCGCCGCGCCGACGGTGACCCGCAGGTCCGGATCCGGTCCGCCGACGTCCTCGACCTCGCCCGCCGCGAGCACGCGGCCGAAGAAGGGCACCTCGAGCTCGGCCATCGCCCGGCCGCCGATCCGGCCGCGGTCGTCGATCGCCGCGGTGAGATCGAGGGTGAAGGCGCGGGTGCCGTCGGGGCGGATCGCGCCCGAGAGGAGGAACGAGCGCGGCACGCCGCCGGGCGTGCCCTGGTAGCCCGGGCCGGTGAGGTCGCGGGCGATGAAGGAGAGCGCGACCTCGGGCAGCGGCCGCCAGCTCGCCGACAGATCGAGCGTGAAGAGCGCCATGAGCCGCGGGTCGGGGGAGAAGACGAGGCGTGGCGCCGCGCCGAGCGAGAGCTGATCGGAGAGCCGCAGGCCGACGCCGAGCGAGACGATCGTGCGCTCCATCGCGCCGGCCGCGAGCGCCGCCGGCGTCGGGCGCACCGCGTCGACGCCCGCGCCGAGCGCGATGCCGAAGAGGACCGGGACGGCGCCGTAGAGCGCGTCGCCCCGCTCGGCGAAACGCTCGCCGTCGCCCGCGTCGGCGTGGCTGAAGTGGACCGAGTACGCGCCGAGGAACGCGAGCGCCGAGGGGTTCAGCGAGAGCGCGAGCGCGTCGTCGGAGGCGGCGTAGGAGGAGGGCGGCAGCCACGCCCCCGAGGTGTCGCGCCGGAGCTGGGCCGAGGCCGGCGCGGCGAGGAAGACGAGCAGCGAGACGAGGAGCGCGCGCACCGGGTCAAGCTACCACGCAGCGGCGTTCGCTCCGCGTCAGAGCGGCGCGATCGTCACGCTGCCCGCGCCGTGGCTGGTGCGGAGCTCGACGCGCGTCGAGCTCCCGGCCCCGTACGAGCCGCCGCCGCCCGCGCCGATGCGCGGGGGGGTCACGTCGGTCTGCGCCGCGCCGCCGCCATCGCCGCCGCCGCCGCCGCCGAGGTCGTCGCCGCCGCCGCCGCCGCCGCCGAAGCCGCCGCTCGAGCCGGCGCAGGACTCCGAGGTCGCCCGCGCTCCGCCTGCGCCGCCCGCGGTGAAGGCGCGACCGCCGCCGCCGCCGCCGCTCGCGAAGGAGCTGCCGCCGTCGCCGGTCAGCCCGCCGCCGCCGCCGCCCTCGGCCGACACCGCCGCGCCGCCTCGTCCCGCGGTACCTCCCGCGTACGTGCCCGAGGATCCGCCAGCGCGGGCGAGCGAGGCGTTTTGTCCCGGTCCGGCGAAGCTGCCGAAGCCAGACGCGCCGCCGCCGCCGCCGGCGACCGCGAGCGCCTCGGCGCCGCGCACGACGTACGAGCCGCCGCCGCCGCTGGCGCCGCAGCCGTCGGTGCCCGGACCGATCGCCGCCGGCTCACCGCCGACGAGGACCAGAAGGATATCGTCGGCCGCGACGGTCACCTCGGTGGTCACGCTCGCGCCGAAGCCGCCGGCATGAAGGACTCCGACCGGCGTGCGGGCCGCGCCGCCGCTCGCGCCGAGCGCGGTGATGCGCACCCGGGTGACGCCCGCCGGCACGACGTAGCGCTCGATCGAGCCGGTGAAGCGGAAGGTCGTCGGGAGCGGCAAGCACACGCCGGCAGAACAGGCCCCGGAGGCGCACACGACGCCGCAGCCGCCGCAGTTGGTGGGGTCGCTGCTCGTGGAGGTCTCGCAGCCCGGCCCCGGCCCGCAGTCGGCGTAGCCGGCGTTGCAGGCCGCGAGGCACGCGCCCATCGCGCACACCGCGCTCTGGTTCGGGCCCGCCGCACAGACGCGGCCGCAGCCGCCGCAGTTCGTCGGGTCGTAGCGGAGGTCGACGCACGCGCCGCGGCAGGCGGTCGTGCCGCCGGTGCAGACGAGGAGGCAGCTGTCGGTCGCCGCATCGCAGGTGAGGCCGGTCGCGCAGGTGGAGGTGCCGGCCACGCAGGCGTCCGCCGACTCGTCGCAGAACTCGCCCACGGTGCAGGCCGCGCCGTCGTCGCAGGTCTGCACCGTGCCGGTGCACGCGCCGCTGGGCGCGCAGGCGTCGCCGAAGGTGCAGAAGAGGCCGTCGTCGCAGAGGGCGCCGACCGACACGAACCAGCTCGTCGTGGAGAACCCGGCGCGGCAGCGCTCGCATGGATTGCTCGGGTTCGTGACGCGGTCGGGGTAGCAGACGCCGTCGATGAGGCAGCCGGCGCAGAACGCGCTGCAGGTGTCGGTCGCGGCGTTGCAGTACGTGCCAGGCGCGCAGGTCGAGGTGCCGGGAGCGCAGGCGTTCGCGGCCTCGTCGCAGCCCTCCGCGCCGTTGCACGCGACTCCGTCGTCGCACGGCGCGGCGCCCACCGGCACGCACGCGCCGCCCGCGTCGCACGCATCCGGCCCGTTGCAGAAGGCGCCGTCGTCGCAGGACACGCCCACGTTCGCGGTCCACGCGGTGCTCGAGGCGGCTGGGCGGCAGAAGAGGCAGGCGTCGGTCGGGTGGCGGGCGAAGGACGGGTAGCAGACGCCGTCGATGAAGCAGCCGCTGCAGGACGACACGCAGCTGTCGGTGGCCGCGTCGCACATCGTGCCGGGCGAGCAGGTCGGGGTGCCGAAGGTGCAGGCGTCGGCGTCCTCGTCGCACTGCTCCTCGCCGTTGCAGGCGAGGGTGTCGACGCAGGGATCGTGGCCGCCGGTGCACGCGCCGCTCGCGTCGCAGGTCTCGCCCGCCGAGCAGAAGTCGCCGTCGTCGCAGGCCTCGCCCGCGCGCACGAACCAGGCGCTCGTCGAGAAGCCGGTGCGGCAGAGCTCGCAGGGGTTCTCCGGATTCGTGACGAAGGGCGGGTAGCAGACGCCGTCGATGAGGCAGCCCGTGCAGGCCGTCGGACCGTCACCATCGAGCGCCGGCACGTCGGTCGGAGCACCGGCGTCCGAGCCGCCGGGAGAGCCGCACGCGCCGAGCAGGAGGAGCGAGGAAAGAGCAACGGTACGCAGCGACATGGCTCCTCGGGTCGCGGCCGAGGGGGCCGCGAGGGTCCGACGGTAGCCCACATCCCTCGGCAGGTCGCGACGTTTCGGCCATGATCACGGCACCGAGCGGACGCAGGTCCGCGGGTCGGTCGACGCGGTGGCTTCCTATCTCTTGCTCTTCGTTGCGGTGTTCCTCGGCTTCGCGGCCATGCACGCGGTCGTCTTGGCAGCGCTGACCGCGCTGCTGCGCTGGCGCGGTGCCGCGGGCCCCGACCTCACGCCGGGCCGCGCTGGACTCGTGCGCGCGCTCGAGTTCGTCGCCGCAGAATCGGCCTTGCTCACCCTGGCGCTCGCGTCCGGGCTCGTCCCGCTCGCGCCCTTCGCGCTGCTGCCGGCGCTCGTCGTTCCGGCCGTGTCGCTGATCTGGTGGGAGGTGTGGTTCTACGCGGGCCACCGCCTGCTGCACACCCGCTGGCTCTACCGCTGGCACCATCCGCACCACGCGGAGCACGGCGTGCACCCCTCGCTCGCGTTCGGAGCCGGCGAGACGGCCTTGCTCTCGGCGGGCTTCTATCTGCCCCTCGTGGTCGCGGCCCGCCTCCCTGGCGGTGTCTCCGCGGTGACGCTCGCGCTCACCTTCACCGCGGCCTACGTCTTGAACGTGCTCTCCCACCTCGGCCCGGGCGCGCTCGGCGAGCGCGGGGAAGCGATGCTGGCCCACCTCGGCTGCGCGCCCCGGTACCACGCGGCGCACCACCGGCTCGGCCGAGGCAACTACGGGCTCGTCACCCCGTGGCTCGACGTGCTCTGCGGCACGAAGGTCAGGGACGAAGAGGCGCCCCAAGCGCCTCGGACAGCGCGCCGAGTGCCGCGTCGAGCTCGCGTTCAGGCGGCGTGAGCGGCGAGCGGGCCTCGAGGAGGTGCCCCATCGCTTCGGCGGGGCTCGCCGCGATCTTCACCACCCGCGCCTTGCCGAGCACCGTCACGCCGATGCGCATCACGCCGCGCACGACCGCTTGCCAGGCGGCGTCCCCGAGCGGCGTCGTGACGAGCCGCCGGGCGCGCGGAAAGACGAGGTCGATCCCTTCCTGGATCGCGGCTCGCTCGCTCCAGCGCGGCGGCCCGGCGCTCGGCAGGAGAAACTGCGCCGCGACGATCGAGCCCTCGGTGCGCGCGAGAAAGTCCGTGGCGACCCGGGTGACGTGGCGGATGCGGGCCTCGCGCGCCGGCTCCGCCCAGAGCGTCAGGAGCACATCCCCGGCCGTGATCGACGCGACGCCATCGCACACCTGTACGGTCATCGGGAGCGGAGACTACCGCGCGAGCATCGTGCAGCGAAAGCGGGCCCGTCGTGTACGCTCGCGGCGCGTGCCGAAGAACCTGCCCGAGCGCTTCGAGGCGCAGCTCCGCACGCTCGGCGTGAGCGGCTCGGCGGACATCGCCCTCGACGCGACCATCACGCCGGAGACCTTCGCCGCGGCGCGTGCGTCGGGCCGCCCCCCGCCCGCGCGGCCTGGGCCGAGCGTCGGACCGCTGCCCCGCATCGCGCTGAGCGGCGGGTCGATGGCGAGCGGTGAGTCGGCCGCGAACCCGGCCAGCGCCGACCTCGAGATCCTCGGTCTGCTCGGCGAGGGCGGCATGGGCCGGGTGCACCTGGCGCGGCAGCGCTCGCTCGGCCGCGAGGTCGCGCTGAAGACGCTCAAGGAGGACGTCGCCGACGTGCGCTCGGTCGAGATGCTGCACGCCGAGGCGACGGTGATGGGACGCCTCGAGCATCCGAACGTGGTGCCGGTGCACGCCATCGGCCTCGACGACGCGGGCCGCCTCGTCCTCGTCATGAAGCGCATCGACGGGGCGCCCTGGCGCGAGCTTCTCCGCGACCCGCACCATCCGCGCTGGCCGGCGCTGGCGGCCCGCGTCGAGGACCGACTCGAGGCCCATCTCGACGTGCTCGGGCAGGTCGCGGGCGCGCTCCACTTCGCCCACGAGCGCGGGGTGATCCACCGCGACGTGAAGCCGGAGAACGTGCTCGTCGGACCCCACGGAGAGGTCTACCTCTCCGACTGGGGCATCGCGATGCGCATGGACGAGGCGCTGGGCACCGAGCTCGTCGGGACCCCGGGCTACATGGCCCCCGAGATGACCGTCGGCGACCGCCGCCAGCTCGGCCCGCACACCGACGTCTTTCTGCTGGGCGCGACCCTGCACGAGATCCTCACCGGCTCGCCGCCCTACGCCGAACCCACGCTCCAGACGACGTTGCTCGCAGCCTACGAGGCCGAGCCTCGGGCCTACGCGGCGACGGTCCCGAGCGAGCTCGTGGCGATCGCGCGCAAGGCGATGTCACGCGCGCCCGAAGAGCGCTTCGGCTCGGCGCTCGAGCTGCGCCGGGCCCTCGAGGCGCTCCGCACGCACCGCACCTCGCTCACGCTCACACGCGCGGCCGAGCGCCTGCTCGGCGAGCTCGAAGCCGGCGTCCCGCCGAACGAGCGCGACCGCAAGCTGACCGAGTGCCGCTTCGCCGCGACCTCGGCCCTGCGCGAATGGCCCGAGAACGAGGCCGCCCGCGCGGTGCTCGCGCGGACCCTGCGGCAGGCGATCGCGCACGAGATCGGGCGCGAGGGCGCCGAGGCCGCCCGGGCGCTGCTCGCCGAGCTCGAGGGCGGAGATGCCGAGCTCGAGGCGCGGCTCCGTCGGCTCGAAGCGGAGCTCGCGTCCCGTCGCGACGCTGCGGCAAGACTGAAGGCCCTCGAGAGCGAGGGCGATCTGCGGGTCGGCTTCGGCGCGCGTGCCGCGCTCTTCGCGGGTTCGGCGCTCGCCGGCCTCGTGGAGCTGTCCTTCGCGGTCCGAGGTGGATCGAGCCCGCGGACGAGCTGGGACCTCGCATGGAACGGCGGCGTCCTCGCGGTCGTGCTCTCGCTTCTCCTCGTCCCACTCGCGCGGCAGCAGCTGGCGAACGCGATCGGACGGCGGGTCATGGTGTTCTACGCTGCGACGATCCTCGGTGTGCTCGTGCACCGGCTCGTCGCCGCGAGCTGGGGCGTGCCGGCGGGCGCCACGCTCTCGATGGATCTCGCGCTCGTCACCGTACTCATGGCCGCCGCGAGCACGCTCCTGCCGCGGGTCGGTTGGACTGCCCTGCCTGCGCTCGCGGGCACCGCACTCTCGGTCGCCTTTCCCGGCTCGGTCGACGCGATCTTCCCGCTCAGCATGCTCGGCGTGGTGCTGACGGCAGCAGCGATCGGGAGCGCGGAGTTGCGGCGAACGCGCCGGGGGAACGAGACGGACTGAGCGCGACCCCGCTCAGCCGTCCCAGCGCGGATCGACGAGGGCGGCGGCGCAGGCCGCGCGGAGCGATGCGGACACCTCGGGCCCGAGCGCCGGCTCGTCGGGCAGCGTCGCCACGTCGAGCGAAGCCGTCGTCCCCGCGAACACGCAGGCCGCGAGGTAGGCGCCGCGGAGCGAGGGGTGCGAGCCGTCGGGATCGTAGAGCGCGAGGAAGTCGCTGCCGCCACCGAGCGGATCGAGGCCAGCCTCGACGGCGGCCTCGTGCACGAGGCGGAACGCGCCGCCGACGGGCGCGACCCGCACGCGCGCGCCCTCGGCGCGGAGGGCAGCGGCCATCGCGAGGTAGCCCGCGTCGAGGCGATCCTGCATCGCGGTGAAGGTCGGGTAGAGGGCCGGGTTGCCGGCATCGCCGCGGGCGCGGCCCCAGGTGAGGTAGAGGACGACCTCGGCGCCGCGCGCGGTCACGAGACCGCCGAGCGTGCGCGCGGCCGCGAGCGACGCGACGCGGGCCGGATCGGTCTCGGGAAAGCCGCCGAGCTGGCTCTGCTCCTGCAGCACGACGAAGTCGAAGGCGTTGTCCTCCGCAGGTCCGGTGCGGAGGAACGCCGCGAGCGGCGTTCCGTCGGTCGATGCATCCGCCGCGTGCTGCGCGAGCGTGTATCCCCCCGCCGTGACCGCCTCGACGCGGAGCGGATCGACCCGGGCCTCGAGGAGCCCGCGGTAGTGCCCGGACACGTCGTTGACGAAGACGTAGCTGTTGCCGACGAAGAGCGTGGCGAGGCCGGCGCGCTCGCCCGCGTCGGGCGGAGGAGCATCCGGTGGCTCGGACCCGACGTCGGAGGGCCCTGCGTCCGCCGCCGGCCCCGCATCGGTCGTGGGGCCTTCGGCGTCCGGCCCTGCGTCGGGCAAGGGAGCGAAGGGCGCCGGCGCTGTGCACGCCGCGAGCAGCGAGAGGAGCACCGCGAACCGCATCACGCGAGCGTCGCGGTGATGGCACGCAAGGTCAAGCATTCGGGCCCGAGCGGGCAGAGGGCGACGGAAGAAACGTGGAACCGCGCGCGGCTCCGTCCTCGCAGCGCGAACACCCGGACCTCGAGGCCGAGGTTTCGTGGTCGGAGCACGGTAGAGCGGGCATGGAGCAGCCGGTCGAGGACCGACGCTCAGCGGCCGCAGCGGGCGCCGCGACCAGCGGGATCGGTCGGGTCGTCGTCGCTGCACGCGGTTCGGCAGCCGCCGGCCGGGTCGTGGGGATCGCTGTCCCCGGCGCCGGTGCGCCGGCGCCCGTGGCCGACCGGGTCGGTGGGATCGCCGTCCGAGCCGCAGGAGTTGTCGGCGCGCACGGTCGCCGGCGCCACGAGCGCGAGCGCGCCGAGGGCCAGCACGCCGACCTCCGCGAGCGCGGCGCGGCGACCGGTGCGGGCGGCGTGGATGGAGCCTTCGTCGAGGGACCGGCGCATGCCGCTACGATAGCGCGCCGCGGCACGCCAACCCGCGTTCGCCGCGCCGCCGCCTCATGCGTCGCGGCGCTGCGCCGCCCCGCGGGCGGCTTCGAGCCAGGCCTCGGGGCGCCCCTCGATCGCCTCGAAGCCGGGGAAGCCGCCCCACGCGAGGGCGCGGCGGAGGTGCGCGAGCAAGGTGCTGCCCGTGCCGTGGAGCACTGGGTCCGCCTCGGCGCTGGGCAGCGATACGGTGCGCACGCCCGCGGAGAAGCCGGCCGCGCCCAGGGCGTCGGGGGCGAGCACGAGCTCGAAGGGCTCCCGCCCCGCGTCGCCGAGCGCTTCCCCGATGGCCTGCGCAGCGGGCGCCAGGACGAGCGGATCGGTCTGCCACACCGGCTCGGCCGCGCCGGGCAAGCCGAGGTGAGCGGGCCGCGGCCAGCGTGGATCGTGACCGCGCAGGTCCACCGCGCCGAGGGTGCGCCACGCCGCAGCGAGCGCGGGGGGCACGGGCTGCGCCTTCTCCAGCCGAGCGAGCGCGGCGAGATCGGCCTTCGTCGGCGGCACGAGCGCCGCCTTCGGCGCGGCGAAGCGGTACTTCGTCGCGCGCAGGTGCTGCACGAGCCGCTCGAGCGCCTCGCGCATCGCGGCGAGCTCGGCGAGGAGCGCAGGATCGGGGGCGGCCTGCACCGGCGCTGCCTTCTTCGTGGCCCGCGGCGCCGGAGGGCGCTTCGCCTTGGGCAACGTGGCGAGCAGGTCGCGCGCGAGCGCCGCGAGGTCCCGCTCGGGATCTCCCTTCAGGCCCGCGAGCAGGCGCACCGCGCGCGGGTCGGCCGCGAGCCAGCCGCGGGGGCCTCCCTCGTGGGGCTTGGCCCACGTGTCGAGGCGCAGCCAGTGCATCAGGGCGCGCAGCCGCGGCCGCCCCTCGGGGAGGGCGAGGAACGCCTCGCCGCCGAGCGCGTCGATCGCCGCCCCGGGCGCGCGCTCGAGGAGCACCTTGACGGCGAGCGTCTGCGAGAAGCGCAGCGCCTGCCCCGGAGCGGCCGCCTGCAGATCGCGGAGCAAGACCTCCGGCCCCTCGGGAACGAGGCGATGGAGCATGTGCGCGACGTCGACGTTCGCGTGGACCGAAGCGAGCAACGCCTCGGCGAGCGGCAGCGCGCGCGGCCCCTCGTGGCGCAGCAGGTAGGCGAGCGCGGGGAGCGCGCGGACGCGCGCGTGCGGGTCGAGCGTGGGAGCGTGGAAGTCCACGGACGCGAGGAGGGCGCGCGCCTCCTGCCCCCCGCCCGGCCAGCCATGGGTCCACAGCGCGTCGCGGAGCGAGGGCACCTCGCCGTGGGCGAGCACGAGACGAAAGCTGCGCTCCGAGGTGCACGCGCCGAGCACCCGAGAGAGCGCGGCGCCGAGCGCGGCGTCGGGGGCCGCGGAGAGCGCCCGCTCGACCGCCGGCACGGCGGCCTCGGGGTCGAGCGCGGCGAGGAGCTCGAACGCGAACACCAGCGCCGCGACCTCCCCGCCATCGAGCAGGAGCGCGAGCTCCTCGATCGCCCGAAAGCGCTGCTGGTAGGCGGCGGGACGGGTCCCATCGAGGTAGCGCCGGCCTGGCCCCGGCCCGTCCGGCGCGAGCGTGCGCGCCGTGCGATCCGCCTCCTCGGGCCGCGCCCGCACGAGCCCGGCGACGAGGGCGCAAGCCTCGGCCAGCGAGGTCGAAGCGTCTCGATCCGCGGACATGCGGTCGACGGTATCGCCCTCCGCGCGACGCGTCCAAGGCGGGCGCCTTCAGTCGCCGGTGAGCTTGTCGTCGGCCTCGACCTCGATGCCGGCCATCTTCAAGAGGCGCAGCGCGTTCGAGGTGCGGACCACGCCCTGACGCAGCCGGTAGTCGAAGGTCATCTCGCCGCCCTCGAACACGTCGGTGAAGTGCACGTTCTTCACCCGGCCGGCGAGCTCCTCTTCGAGCTCGGAGAGCGCGACGTCGTGCGTCGCGACGAGGCCGGTCGCGCGCCGGGCGAGCAGGTGCAGCACGACGGCGCGGGCGCCGAGGTGCCGGGCGCGGGCGTTCGTGCCGCGGAGCAGCTCGTCGAGGAGGAAGAAGATCGGCGGCGAGGCCTCGGCCTCCGCGACCACGGTGCGGAGGCGCGCGAGCTCGGCGTGGAAGTAGCTCGAGCCGTGCTGGAGCGAGTCGGCGATGCGCATCGAGGCCCGCAGGCGCAGCGGCGGCACGACGGCCCGCGCCGCAACGACCGGCCCGCCCGCGAGCGCGAGGGCGATGGTCTGGCCGACCGCGCGGAGCAGCGTGCTCTTGCCCGCCATGTTCGAGCCGGTGACGAGGAGCGCCGTGCCCGGCCCCTCGAGCCGCACGTCGTTGGCGACGCGGCGCGCCGCGGGGAGCAGTGGGTGCGCGAGGCCCTCGGCGACGAAGCCCTGCTCCTCGGTCGCGAGCTCGGGCATCGAGGCGCCGGGATCGAGCGCGAGCAGGGTGGAGAGCGAGGAGAG
>Ga0209972_10001128_pt1 | contig 24095 bp, 23 predicted proteins | sample NOAtaG_7_FD_187302 | JGI IMG/M metagenome (GOLD analysis project Ga0209972, IMG submission 187302) | Freshwater lake microbial communities from Lake Erie, under a cyanobacterial bloom - NOAA_Erie_Diel1S_2200h metaG (SPAdes) (version 2) | ecosystem: Environmental > Aquatic > Freshwater > Lake ... | reverse complement strand
TCGGTGGAAAGCATTACCTCGGCACAGCCGGTCTTTTCTACGCCTTGCAGCCTGAATTGCCGACACCGCAAATGCTGACTCCGGTAAAAGACGCAGCCCTCCTCAAGACGCTCCAAGGCGAATGATTTTCCACAAATACCAAGGCGCAGGCAACGACTTCATCATCGTCGATAACCGCGATGGCCATGCCACCGATATTCCCATAGCCCGCTGGTGCGACCGCCATTTTGGCATCGGTGCTGACGGACTCATGCTGCTTGAAAGCCAGGAAGGCTACGATTTCCGCATGGTCTATTACAACAGCGACGGCCGCGAAAGTACCCTTTGCGGCAATGGTGGACGCTGCCTTTCCCTCTTCGCACATCACCTTGGAATTGGCGGAGAAGAATTGCACTTCACGGCAGTCGACGGCCCGCACCGCGCACGCCTGCTCGACGACGGCAATATCAGCCTGCTCATGCACGATGTATTGCATATCGAAGCCCACGGCGACGACCGCATTCTGAATACCGGTTCGCCCCATTACCTGCGCTTTGTTGACCAGAGCCCTAACCAATACGATCTTCTCCATATCGCCAAAGGCATCCGCTACAGCGAGACTTATGCGGCAGAAGGCATCAATGTCAACCTGGTCTGGCAACAAGAACCACGGCTGCTCAGCATGCGCACTTACGAACGCGGCGTGGAAGATGAAACGCTCAGTTGCGGCACAGGAGTAACCGCAGCTGCCATCGGCACACACCAGCGCTCAGGACAGGCTGAAGGACGCTTTGAAACCACGGTGGCAACCCGCGGCGGACTGCTCAGGGTTTCCTTTGAATGCCGCATGGGCATGTACCGCCAGATCTGGCTCACGGGCCCGGCGATGAAAGTTTTTGAAGGTGAAATCTGAAATCGCACCAGACGCTTTCCCACCCCGATTATCGGTTTAAATCGGCAAGGCCGTTAAACCTTTTCAAGGTGAACCAGCATCAGAAACTGCGTTCCAGTTTTTCCAGAATACGGAAGACCGCAGGACATATTGATGCATTGGTAACCGCTAATTGCATTTTCTGGTACATGCGGCGATGGGTGGTGTGTGGAAATTCCCTGCAGGCTTTCGGCCGGTGTTCGTAGACCGTGCAATAGTTGTCGGGGCCCAGAAACGGACAAGGCGTGCTGCGCATGGCATAGATGCCGTCGGTATCAAGGATGAGGTACTGTTCTACGAAGTTCCCCGGACGCATGCGGAGATGCGATGCCAGCCGCTCGATGTCTTTTTCGAACAGCATGGGCGGTGTGGTTTTACAACATTGAGCGCAAGCCAGGCAATCGATTTCAGAAAAGGCTTCCTCATCGGCCGCTGCAAACCATTCATCCAAACCGGCGGGTTGTTTCTTTCGGATCCGCGCGGCAAGTTGTTTGAAGTCTGCGGCTTTGCGCCTTGCTTTTTCTGCCAATCCGTCAGATGGATTCATCGCCGTTGGTATTTGGAAGCGGTGAGGCTTTTCATGAAGGCCACCAGATCGGCCTTTTCGCCGGCTGTCAGCCCAAGTGGGCGGGCAAGCAAGGTATCGCGACCGATGGCGTCGGGCACGAACTTCACGGGATTATCGTAGTATTCCACTACTTCCTCCAAGGTCTGGAACATCCCATTGTGCATATAGGGAGCAGTAAGCGCCACGTTGCGCAGGCCGGGCACCCGGAAGCGGCCGATATCAGCCGGATCGCGCGTGGCTTTGTAGCGCCCGCTGTCGTTCAGTTTACGCCCGTCAAACAAACCGATATTCCTGAAATCGTCCACCGTAAAATGCGGGGAGAAATGGCATTCGAAGCAACGGCCTTTGTCCAGGAACACTTGCCGGCCACGGATTGCTGCGGCTGAAATCGCATTGCTGTCGCCAAACATGAAACGGTCGAAAGGTGCATCATAGGCATCGAGGCTGCGCTCGTAAGCCGCTATGGCACGCGCCAGCAATTCGGTATCCGGCTTTTTGCCGTAGATCTTCTGAAAGGCTCTCACGTAATAGGCATCGCGGTTGAGCATCCTGTGGATTTTCTCGCGGGTCATGCCCATTTCTACCGGATGCGTGAGCGGATGCAGTACCTGATCTTCCAGGTTCGGCGAACGGCCATCCCAAAAGAGCGGGGCGCGCTCTGAAATGGTGACGAGGCCGGGAGTGTTCCGCGTGGTCAATCCACCTTTCCAGCCGCGCGAAAAGGCACTGGTATCCGAAAAGGCGAAAGCAGGAATATGACAAGACGCGCAGCTGATTTTACCGTTGGCGCTGAGCCGTGTTTCAAAGAAGAGCTGTTCGCCCAGGGCTGCTTCGGAATCGGGAAGGCCACGCCGCCAGTTCATTGCCAGCAGGAGCAGTACCATCAGCAAGCCCGACCAACGCAATATTTTCATGGCAAATCGTATTTGCGTAGCAGTTTGAGCATCACCTCCATGTCTCTCGGATAGGGCGCTTCAGTGCTTTGCAAGGTTCCATCGGGCAGCTGGAATGCGAGACACCGGGCATGGAGGGCAAAGCGGCGCATCAATGGACTATCGTCTCCACTGACATGGCGCTTGATTTCGGATAAAAAGTGTTGTTTGCCTCCGTATTGCAGGTCGCCGGCGATGCGGGCATTTTGCGAAGCCAGGTGCACGCGTATCTGGTGCATGCGGCCGGTGAAGGGTTTGGCCTGCATGAGCGTAAAGTGACGGAACACTTCGAGCGTATCAAAAATGGTGCGGGCCGGTTTGCCATTGCGGCGGTCGATGCGGATGCGGAGTGGATCGTCGGTATTGATGGGCAGATCGACATCGAATGCGTTGAACTGCAAAGCGCCTTCTACGATGCAATGGTAAATCTTCTCGACCGTCCGTGCTTCGAACTGCATGGCCAGGTGCCGGTAAGCGACAGGATTGAGCGCGATGGCCAATACGCCTGAAGTGTCCCTGTCAAGCCGGTGGCATAGCATTGGATCGGGATAAATGCGCCTGGCTTGTTCCAGGAGGCTTTCTTCACCGCTGCCGCTGCGTTCGTGCAAAGAAGCCACGCCGGCCGGTTTGTTCACCAGCACATAATCATCATTTTGCCAAAGTATCCAGGAACGGAATCCTTTCATAGGCCGGATTTCATGCTCAGGCGGATGCGGGTCAGGATATGCTTGGTCTGCAGGGAAAAATCACCATTCATCATCCAGTCGTAGTAAGAAGGTTCATTCTTGAGCACCTGTTTTACTGTCCGGCCTTTGTGTTTCCCGAAATTGAAATAGACTTCGCCGTCGTTGCCATAGACCATGCGGCCGGCCAGATCGGCGCGGTCGTCTTGTCCGCTAAACTTCTGGAGTTGCTCGACGCTGGCACCCAATTGCGGATAGCGTGCCACCTGTGCTTTGAGGATCTCCCAGGTGGCGCGTGTATCGGCTTCTGCATTATGCGCATTGGTGAGATCAGTATCGCAATAAAAGCGGTAAGCTGCCGACAGATCGCGGGGTTCCATGGCGTGGAAGATGCGCATGGCGTCGACGAAGCGGCGTTTTTCGTATTCGAGGTTGATGCCGCAGCGCAAGAATTCTTCCACCAGCATCGGGAAATCGAATCGGTTGCTGTTGAAACCGGCGAAATCGCTCTCTCCTATCCAGTGAAAAATTTCAGCTGCTTTATCGCGGAAGAAGGGCGAATCGGCGACATCCTCATCGCGGATACCGTGAATAGCGGTCGATTCAGGGGGAATGGGCATGCCGGGGTTGAAACGATAGACACGGGTTTCTTCCGAACCATCGGGGTTCACCTTGATCATGCACATTTCGATGATGCGGTCTTTGGAAAAATTGATGCCGGTGGTTTCAAGATCAAACACAAGCAAGGGTCGGTGCAACTGCAGATTCATATTCAGGTACTCGGATGTGTAATCGTTTGTTTACAAAGATACCGCAAAGCGGCGGGTGGTTCAGGTTGTTTCGCTGTCCTGGTTTAAATCGGGTCGGAGGCGGCGTGTGCGTTCCACGCTCTGTTCATGTCGCCAGGCGGCAATGCGGGCATGGTCTCCGCTGAGCAATATATCGGGCACCCGCTGTTCGCGGAATACCTCCGGTCGGGTATAGACGGGCGGAGCCAGCAGATCGTCCTGGAACGAATCGCTCAGCGCCGATTCCTCATTGCCCAACACGCCCGGCAAGAGGCGAACCACGGCATCTGTAAGGATGGCTGCAGCAAGCTCACCGCCGGTAAGCACGTAATCACCAACCGATATCTCCAGGGTTACATAAATATCGCGGATGCGGTGATCTATGCCTTTGTAATGCCCGCATATCATCAGCAGGTTGCCGGCTAGCGACAATTGGTTCACCCGCGCCTGTTCAAGCTTCTCTCCGTCGGGTGTGAGGTAAATGATCTGATCGTATTTCCGCTCGGCCAGCAACTGATCTATACAGGTGGCCAGCGGTTCGGCCATGAGCACCATACCGGCACCGCCTCCGAAAGGATAGTCGTCGATTTGCCGGTAGCGCCCGATGCCGTATTCGTGTAGGTTGTGCAGGTGAATCTCTGCGAGGCCTTTGTCGCGCGCACGCTTTACCATGGAATGGTTGATAAACCCTTCCAACAATCCGGGTACGGCGGCGATGATATCGATGCGCATGGAATCAGGCATTCATATCGAGGTAGCCATCGGGCAAGTTGGTATGGATGATACGTGATTTTTCATCCACTTTCATCACGAGCGGGGCAGGAATGAGCAATTCTCCCTTTTCCGTCCAAACAACCAGCATATCCTGGCCCGGGTAGGCATCGATGCGGGTAAGTGCGCCCAGCGGACCATAGGATTCGTCGTGTACCTGGAAGCCTTGCCATTCGGATTCTTCCTCCGGAATCAGGTCTGCCGGAAGGAGGATGTTTTTGCCTTCGAGGGCGGCGGCATCGGCTTCGTTCGATACTTTTTCGAGTTGGAGGATACCGCTGTCTTCATCCCAGGATTCAACAAAAAAAGGAACTCCTTTTCCATCGAACTCGACAAAAAGGAATTCCTTTTCCTGAATGGGTAATGCTGAATTTGCGTCTGTGGGAAGGGCTTTCAACAAGCCGTTGAAGCCGTGTTTGCGGGCGATACGTCCGACCACTTGCAGCTGCAGAGGCAGGCCTGGAATCACACCGCGGTCCATACGGACGACAATTACTCGGCGGTAGCTTCGCCGTTGCCTTCTGTTTCGGCAGCGGTTTCGGCGTTATCGGCAGCAACCTCTTCAGCAGCGGGTACTTCTTCTGCTGCGGGTGCTTCTTCCACTGCAGGAACGACCAGTTTAGCAGCTACGCGGGCAGCAATGGCATCGCGCTTGGCAGCTTCCTGTTTCATTTTACCTGCGAGCGATTCCGATTTGTTTCCGGCGAGGCGTTCGCGTTTGGCCTGAATACGGCCTTCTTTGTCCTGCATCCAGGCGTCGAAACGCTTGTCTGCTTCTTCCTGGCTAATGGCACCTTTGTTCACACCTACCTGCAAATGATGCTTGTAGAGTGCTCCTTTGTACGAGAGGATCGCGCGAGCGGTATCGGTAGGCTGAGCGCCTTTGGATAACCAGCTCACGGCTTTGTCCAGGTTCAGGTCAATCGTTGCGGGATTGCTGATGGGATTGTAAGTACCCAACTTTTCAATGAACCGGCCATCTCTCGGAGCACGTGAATCCGCCACCACAATGTGGAAGAAGGCGCGCTTCTTCCTGCCGTGTCTCTGTAGTCTGATTTTTGCTGACATCTTATTGTTTTTATCCCGGGGTCTCCATTTCCGGGGGCGCAAATTTAGGATTTTTTGTACACATTCTCGCGATGGTGCAAAAAACCCCGGCGATCAGGCCGGGGTCCTTTCTTCTGCCTTGGTGAATTTCGCTTACAATACGTCGCCAAGGTAGCCGTTGAATTCGGCTTTCAACGATGCAAAAATTTTGTCGAATGCTTCCATACGCTCGCGGAGAGTTGCATTGTCTTCGGTGCGGCGGTGGTCTGTTGCCACATTGTTTGCTTCCGCTTCCGCACTGATACGTTTTTCATCTGCATCAATGTCGTGGTTCAGTTCATCGATTACTTCGTTGTGGCGGATGAAAGCATTCTGGAAATGTTCTGCTTTGGCAGTGATGTCGGTTTTGGTGTTGGCGGTCAGCACTTCAGACAGCCTGTTTTCAAAAGATTTGATTTCATCAGCAGCAAAAGCGAGGTTCTTTTTCCAGGTGATGTGGTCGTTGTGCAGTTCGTGGATGTACTTGGTATTGCTCATAGTAAGGTTGATTTTCGGGGTTAGTGTATGATCAGCACGGGTACTTCGCTGGTATCAGCGAGTTCGCGGCTCATGCTCTTGTGGAAGATGCGCCAGGCCCAGCTGTGATGGCGCGCCTGGATAACGATTACATCGGCTTTTCTTTCCAGGGCGGTTTCGCGCAGGGTTTCAACCACCTGCTGCCCTTCTTTTTCGATGAAGGCCATGTTGAGGTTGCGGTTGACATAGTTTTCGAGTTGCTCTTTATTGAAGGTTGAAACCGTTTCACCGGCCTGTTTCACATGCACGAAGGTGATATCCGGTTGATGGCGCTCTGCAAAGTCGAGCAAGGCTTCTGCTATGCCAGCTTCGCTGCCGCTGAAGTCGCTGGCGCAAAGCAGGTGTCTGAAACCTTTCCAGACGCTGCCTTCCGGCACCACCAGAAGCGGCATGCCCAACTGGTAAACCACATTTCCGGTATTGGTACCCATCAGTTTTTCCAGCCAATGGCTGGCACCGTGGGTTCCCATCACCACCAGGTCGGCCTTTTCGTTCGTGGCATAATCACTAAGGCTGGTCGTGACATCGCCCATGGCAATTTCACCGCTGACGGGAATTGTATAATCTGCCTTGAGCCGCTCAATCAACTTATCCATGCTTTCACGGGCAGCACCGGCTTGTTCACCGCTGACATCTGTGATGTAATAAGCCGGCACATACGGGTCGGGAATCGCAGCCTGAACGGCATGGAAAAGAAACAATTCGGCTCCGCTTTCCGCTCCCATGCGGGCAGCATAGTTCACCGCGTTCATGGCGGCGTCAGAAAAATCTACCGGGACTACAATGCGTTTGAACATGGCTGTATGCAAATAGACATCAAATATCTGCTTTTCCGGCTGACCCGCGTCAGCGTTCCATTTGAGCCTTGTCAGCTCACTTCGGCCGACAGCAAGCCGGTTTATGCGTCTCTTCTGCGAAAGCAGGGCTTATGTAGGGAATACCCAACCCGGCTCCTTTGAGAATGAAAAACACCGCGATGACAGCCAGCGGAACAGTGCGCCAAAAGCGGCTGCGCAAAGCCAGCGAAGCCGGAGCAATCCGCCTCCAGGCCGATGCCAGCAATAAAACAGGTGTATTGGCAATCCCAAACAACAACATATACAAAGCACCTTCATGCCAGGTACCGGTTGCCATGGCACCTGCCGCAGCGGCGTAAACCAGTCCGCAGGGTAGCAATCCGTTGGCTACCCCGAGCAAAAACATCCCGGCATTGCTTCCGGCCCGAACGCCCAAAAATGCCATTGCACGGTTCAAACCGCTGGTAAAAACTTTTCCCGAGACCGGCTTGAGGGTAAAAAACAAGGTGATCAGGATAAGACCGCCGGCGATCATCATCAGCCAGCGCTGCAGCAGAATGAGGGCAGCGGCCTGACCGAATGCGCCGAACAGCGCTCCGAACAGCATATATCCAACCCAACGACCGGGCTGGTGAAGCAGCATTTGTTTTCCGAGCGTTTGCCAGCGCTGATGCCCTGCTCCGATTCCGGCCATCAAAGGGCCACACATTCCGAGGCAGTGCAGGCTTCCGGCCAAACCGGTTACCAGGGCGGCGATGTACAAACTGTTCAAGGTATGAGCAATTGCTGAGCTTTGAAGTAGCGCTTCCCTTGCTGATGCCAGCTGCATTCCACATTCCAGAGGCCACTTTGCCTTCCTTCCCATGATACAACCTGAGAATCGATACCGGAGCGCAGGCTTTGGTTAAAATCCAGCCTCAGGTCGCTCGGACGCTTCAGCAATACGCTGCCTGAATCGGGCGCGTTGCCGGTTCCGAAGTCAATGCTTACCGCCCGGGCAGCGGGCAGCCATTTGATTTCAAGAACAGCACCCAGGTTGGCAGCGTTCTGCATGGCTTCAAGCTTCTCATCGTGCCGGTTGCCTTTTTCATAGTAGCCGGATTCTTCCAACCCGTCGCCACTGCCCGACATGATCACCACCAATGTCACAATAAAGCTCATGAAGACTATCATGGCTACTACGATTCCTGTTCCCCAGTTAAAACGCATATTGTTTCAAATTTCAATCAAATACCGGTCCGTTGAAAACGAGTTTTACAGTGTTCACCACTTCCCCATCAGATTTAACCACCAGTTTAAACGGGTTTGAATTTTGTTTGATGTCGCCTTGTGCCATCCTGACAATGACACCGGTGCTTTTGTGCTCGCCTCCGGCAACTTCGAGTTTCTCCTCAACCAATTGCAGATTCCCTTTCAACCCTTCCATTTGAACTTCCACTTTCATCGGATCGAAGGTCTTATTCGTGAGTTTGAGCTGGAAGAAATTCACTACCTGCCCATCCGGCTGGCGCATGAAGGTTGTACCCGGACTGCGCATCACGGAAGCCTGCAAGTCTTTTCGCAGCGCGAGCAAGGTGGCAAAAACACCGAACAGCAGCACGAAGAAAACGGTGTAGGCTTTCATGCGCGCGGTGTACGAGAAAGTCTTTTTGTCGGCGATTTGCGCTTCGCTGGCATACCGTATCAGGCCACGCGGACGGTTGATTTTGTCCATCACGCTGTCGCAGGCATCGATACAGGCTGTGCAGGCAATGCATTCGAGCTGGGTTCCATTGCGGATATCAATGCCTGTCGGGCAGACATCTATGCACAGGCCGCAATCCACACAATCGCCTTTACCGGCATCTACCTGGCCTTTCACCATTTTCCCCCGGGGTTCACCGCGTTGGTGATCGTAGGCCACTACCACCGAATTGCGGTCGAGCAATACGCCTTGCAGGCGGCCGTAGGGACAAATGATGACACAGACGATTTCGCGCAAACGGGCAAATACCAGATAGAAAACAGATGTAAAGACTACGATGCTGATAAAACCACCGAGATTCTGGCTTACCGGCTCGCTGATGATTTTTACCAATGCTTTTGATCCAATGATATAAGCGAGGAAGGTATTGGCTATGAAGAAGGAAATGACCCAGAACAAGCTGTGCTTCAGCACTTTTTTGCGGATTTTCTCAGCGTTCAACGGGCCTTCGTCGAGCTTCTTCTGTTGTGTGGCGCTGCCTTCGATCCAGTTTTCGATGCGGCGGAAAACCATCTCCATAAACACTGTTTGCGGGCAGGCCCAGCCGCACCAAAGGCGACCGAAAATGCTCGTAAACAGCATGATGAAGACGATGAAGCTCAGCAGACCGAGTGCGAGGATGTAAAAATCCTGCGGGAAGAAAGGAATACCCAGGATGATGAATTGCCGGTCGATCACATTGAACAGCATCAGCGGATGCCCGTTCACATGGATCCAGGGACCGGCGAAAAGCCCCAGTAACAAGGCCGCGCTAAACCATTCGCGGTATTTGTAAAACAGGCCCCGGATAATCTTGGGGTAAATCCAGACCCGGCGGCCTGTTTTAACATTCACATTGCTCAGGTGCTCCCGAAAATCGGAAGTGTCTTTTTTCGCCATCCCGGTTATTCCTTCAACACGTTGGGTTCAATACGCGATCAGGGTGCAGGTGCAGGCGCTGTGGCAGTGCTATCTGTCTGCGCCGGTGCGCCGGCCTTCTCGCCCTGGGGCGCTTTCGCAGCCGGATTTCCGGCATTGGTGCCTTGCAGGCTCAATACGTAAGATGCCATGGTTTCGATTTCCGAAGGCTTCAGCACGGTATTGAATGCCTGCATGCCATTGGTGGTGCCGTTCTTAATCACCTTGAAAAGGTTTTTAACATCGGCGCCATAGACCCAGAATTCATCGGTCAGATTCGGACCGATGAGGCCCTCTGCCTTTTGACCGTGGCAAACTACGCAGCGCTTGGTGAAGACATCCTTCATCGGTGCGAGCCTGGCAGCATCGGTAACGAGTTTGGCGGTGGTTTCGTCAACGTTTTCAGCGGCGTTGGCGAGCATCAGCTTGCGTGCTGCTTCGGCCTGCTTCATTTCAGCCACATACTCGGTTTCCTGGCGCAGCGGATTCTCAGGCGTTGCGAGGAAACGCACAAAATAGATGATTGCCACCAGCACTGTGGTGTAGAACATGTACATGAACCACGGTGGCGGCGGATTGTCGAGTTCTGTAATGCCGTCGAAGTCTTCACCGAGATCGGTGTCTTTGTCGGTGCTGGTTGGTTTAATCTGGAAGATGCGGCCCCAGAATGCAGCGCGGCGTTCGGTGTCCGGTGCTTTTTCAGCACTGCCGAGAATGAGTCGTTCACCTTGATTGAGTGCTGTAACGGCATTGAACATGAAGATAACGCCGAAGCCAATCACCAGGCTGAGGATTTTGATGGCCCACCAGATCCAGGCAGCCTGTTCACCGGGCTTGACAGCGTCTTTGCCACCGATCCAGAACACCAGCACCAACACGGCCATGGCGGCGATGAGGGTGAGCATCAGATAGGTGCGCATCACACGCATGCGGGCCATGGGGAACGATTTGTTCCAGAATGCTTCGCCTTCGTTGCTGTGTTTGTAGTCGGCGTAAACTTTCACCCTGTTGCTCAGGTCGATTGCCAGAAAGAGGGCGAAGATGGCTACTCCGAAAAGCAGCAGCCACCAGTTTGATATTTCGCCTCCGGCAGGGGCGAGTTTTTCCATGGTTCCCGGCATCAACAATGCTGATAGGAAAACCATCAATACAATTCCCGTGGCGGGGAAGAGAATATTCAGAATGCGTTTCATGGATGTTCTTACTTTTTAAAGGTTGAGGGAATTGTGGGCGTCCGAATCGTCTTGCAAGGGAACATGCTTCATCGTTTCGGTGTAACTGTTGCTCATGCGGTAGAGGTAAACGCATACGCCGATGAAGAAGAGGACGAAAATCATGAGCGACAAGCCCATCCAGACGTCCGCACCTTCCAGTCTTCCCAACATTTTATTGATCATCTGTTGACTATTGGCAGTTTACTTGTTATCGGCCACTTCCCCGGCCGGTTTGAGGTCGCGTCCCAGCTTGTGCAGGTAGGCGATCATGGCTACGATTTCCTTGTCGGGCTCTACCTTATAACCGTCTTTCTTGAGTTCGGCCACGATGCCTTCCGCCTGTTTCATCAGGTCTGCTTTGGCATCTTTTTCATAGCCTTTCTCATACGGTACACCCAGGGTGCGCATAGCCTTAATCTTGCCTTCAAGAAGACTCATATCGAGGCTGTTGTCAATCAGCCATGGGTAAGCAGGCATGATGGAACCGGGTGAAGTTTCACGCGGATTCAACATGTGCATGTAGTGCCAGGTTGCGTTTTTGTACACTTTGTTGGCCGCCTTGTCGCCGCCGCGCACGAGATCGGGCCCGGTGCGCTTGCTGCCCCAGAGGAAAGGATGGTCGTATACGTACTCGCCGCTCTTGCTGTATTCGCCGTAGCGTTCGGTTTCACTGCGGAACGGACGTACCAACTGTGAATGGCAGTTGTTGCATCCTTCGCGGATATACAAATCGCGCCCTTCGAGTTCCAGCGGTGAATAGGGCTTGATACTGGATATGGTCTTCACCTGTTCCTTCACGAAAATCATCGGAACCAATTGCACCATTCCGCCGATCGATACCATAATCAGTGAAAACAGCAGCATGGTCATCGGACGGGTTTCAATCCACTTGTGCCAGTAGGCAGGTTTGCCGGCATGCGCGTCGTGCGCCTTGTCCAACGCATAAGCTTCTGCCTGTTCGTTGGCAATGAAGCTACCTTGTTTAACGGTCTTCACGAGGTTATACACCATCAGGAATACACCGCTCAGGTACAGCAAGCCACCGAATGAACGAAGCATATAGAGGAACTTGATGCGCTCTACGGTCTCAAGGAAGTTGTATTTCAGGTTGCCTGAAGCATCGAACTCTTTCCACATGAAGCCCTGGCTGAAACCGCTGAAGTACATGGGAACAGCATAGAACAGGATACCCAGTGTACCAATCCAGAAATGCTGATTGGCCATGCGCTGTGAATAGAGTTTGGTTCCCCACATTCTTGGGATCATCCAATACAGAATGGCGAAGGTGACGAAACCATTCCAGCCCAGTCCGCCAACGTGCACGTGCGCCACCACCCAATCGGTGAAGTGCGCCATGGCGTTGAAGGTTTTGAGGGAAAGCAGCGGCCCTTCGAAGGTGGCCATGCCATAGGCAACCAGTCCCACGACCATGAATTTCAGGATGGCGTCTTCCCGCACTTTATCCCAGGCACCGCGAAGCGTAAGCAAGCCGTTGATCATACCGCCCCAGGAAGGCGCGATGAGCATCACGGAGAAAATCACACCCAGCATTTGCGCCCAGTCAGGAAGCGAGCTATAGAGCAAGTGGTGCGGGCCGGCCCAGATATAAATGAAGATCAGCGACCAGAAGTGAAGAATGGAGAGTTTGTATGAATAAACCGGACGGTTGGCCATCTTGGGCATGAAGTAGTACATCATACCAAGGAATGGCGTGGTAAGGAAGAACGCCACCGCATTGTGACCATACCACCACTGCACCAAAGCATCCTGAACCCCTGAGAAGACGCTGTAGCTCTTGAGGAAGCTCACAGGCAGTTCGAAGGAGTTCACGATATGCAGCATGGCCACCGTTACCCAGGTAGCGATATAGAACCAGATGCCCACATAAATGTGCTTTTCCCGGCGCTTGATGATGGTACCGAACATGTTTATACCGAACACGACCCAGGTAAGGGTGATCGCTATATCGATTGGCCATTCCAGTTCCGCGTATTCCTTGGAAGTGCTGATACCCAGCGGCAGGGTAATGGCAGCTGCCACAATGATGAGCTGCCACATCCAGAAATGCGCATTGCTCAGCGCATCGCTGAACATCCTTGCTTTCAGCAGGCGTTGCAACGAATAGTAAACACCGGTAAAAATGGCATTGCCCACGAAGGCGAAAATGACGGCATTGGTGTGCAGCGGACGAATGCGTCCAAAGCTCAGCCAGGAAGTCAGGTTCAGTTCGGGCAGGAATAGCTGCATCGAGACAATCAGTCCGACCAGCATTCCGACTACGCCCCAGAGCAGGGTTGCCCAGGCAAAAGCCCGGACGATTCGGTTGTCGTAATAGAAGGTTTCCTTGTTCATTGGGTAGGATTAGTTTTTCGATTCGGTTGAAGGTTCAGTATGTGTGTTGTTGGAGGTAGAGCTTTCGGTTCCGGCGATCGGTGCATCGTCAAAAAGCACGCGCATACCGGGTGTAACGAGGTCTTCGCCCTGGCCCGATTTCACCCACCAGATGAAGACCATCAGGAAGAGCAGGCCGAGGCTGAGACTGCAGAGTATGAGGAGTGGTATAATATTCACAAGAGGGATTCCTTTCTGGCAAAGAGGCGGGTGCGGTACACGGCGAAAAGCGCTACTGATATGCTGCTTACCGGCATCAGCACAGCAGCAAAAAGCGGCGACAACTGGCCGCTGGCAGCAAACCAAAGGCCGATGGCATTGTACAACAGGCTGAAGTAAAAACTCTCGCGCGATGCTCTTGCCGTTTGGGCAGCAAAGCGCATGAAAACGGGGAAACGATGCAGGTCGCTGTGCAACAATATGGCGGATGATGCGGGTGTAAACTGGGTCACATCCTGTGCCAGCACCACGCCTGCATGTCCGGCTTTCAGTGCGCCTGCGTCGTTGAGGCCGTCGCCGATCATCATCACCTTGCGGCCTTTCTCTTCCAGTTCGCGGATATAAGCAACCTTGGAGGCCGGGTCGTGGCGGAAGCGGAGCGATTCGAATACCCCCGTCAATTGCAGTTCCAGCTGACGGAGGTCTTTGTCGCTGTCGCCTGAAAGCAGAGACAATCGGTAAGACGGTTGCAAGGATTGCAATACAGCCGGCACTTCAGCACGCAAAGGATTGTGGGTGAGGAAGCTTCCTGCCAGGCTGCCGTCGAGGCTGATGCCTACCGCATTGCCATGGACATTTTCGTTCGGTTTGTTGCCGGGAAGATTGGGCAGCACCCATTCCATGCGGCCGATCCGAAGCACATGCGCTCCGAACCTAGCTTCCAGCCCCATCCCCGGTTTCTCATGAAAGCTATCTGGTTTGGGTAATGCTGATACAGCCAATTCACGGCAAAGGGCTGCGCTGTATGGATGCGTGGACTGCGCGGCAGCTGCTGCAGCGAAAGCCTTTACTTCAGGCTTTTGCAGCACATGCATCCAACTGATTTCAGTTTGCGCCGGATTGGTCAGCGTTCCTGTTTTGTCAAAAACGATGTGGTTGATGCCGGCCAGGGTCTCCACCACTTCCGGGTTGCGGAGATAGAAACCGTTGCGGCCCAGAATGCGGGTTGCATTGCTGAGTGCAAAAGGCGTAGCGATGGCCAGGGCGCAAGGACATGCCACCATCAATACAGCGGTAGCCGCAAACATGGCCGTGGAGAGATCACGTGGAAGCCAGAAAAGAAAGGCGATGGCAGCCAGCAGTACCGTTCCGAGGGTAAACCATTTGCTCACCTTGTTGGCGAAAATGCTCACGGCACCGAGCGGTTCTCCTTTGCGGGCGGCATTGCTCCACATCTGGCGCAGGCGGCTTTCGGTGAAAGGTCTTACCACTTCCATTTCCAAGGCACCTTCCACGGCGCGCCCGCCGGCATACAGCATCTCACCGGCTACCTTGTAAACCGGTTCAGCTTCACCGCTCACATAGCTGTAATCTATGAGTGCATTGTGCGACATGAGAATGCCGTCGCCGGGAATCAGTTCCTGGTTGCGCACTGCCACGCGGTCTCCGGCTTCTAGATCAAATACACGGATGGCTTTATTGACCCCGTCGCGTATGACACGGGTTGAAAGGGGGAAAAAGCGGGCGGCATCGCGATCGAAGCGAATGGCATCCCATGTGCGTTCCTGCAGCCATTTTCCGATAACGAGGAAGAAAATCAGTCCGGTAAGGGAATCGAAATATCCGGGGCCGGTCTGGCTGATTACTTCATACGCAGAGCGCAGCCAGAGGGCAGAGATACCGAGAATGAGCGGAACATCTACCGAAATTTCACGGCGCTGCCAGCTGATAAAGGATTGTTTATAAAAATGGCCTGCCGAGAACACTACCACCGGAATGGAAAGCAGGAGATTTAACCATGAAAACAATTGTTTAAACCCCTGTTCTTCGAGCCCCAGGTATTCGGGGAAACTGAAGAGCATGATATTGCCAAAACAGAATCCGGCGACGGCCAGTTTGATCAAGGTTTTGCGGTTTCCGGGTGCTGCACTGTTGCGGCTGTCTGGCACCAGTGAGGGCGTATATCCCAAGGCATCGAGCAAACGAACAATGTCTGAAAACGATGTAGATTTTGGATTAAAAGAAAGCTCGAGTTTCTTTTTAATAAAATCGACACGTGTATATAAAATTCCCGGGCGGATACCGGGCAGTTTCTCCAACAGCCACACACAACTTGCGCAGTGCATACCGGGTATATCCAGCGTCAGGTTGACTTGCTTTTCGTCCTGATATGTAATGAAGTCTGCGGCCATTACAGCGAGTTCATCATCGGCAGGAAGGCGGGTATCTGATTTCTTGCGACCTGCCTGTGCGTCGAAGCGGTAGTAATCGCAGAGATTGTTATCGCGGAGGAGGTGATAGACGGCTTCGCAACCATCACAGCAAAAAGCGTTGCCATCAGCGTCTTTGCTGCGGTTCACCGGCACAGGTGTCTGGCAGTGAACGCAGTTGAGATGGGTGTTGATTTGACGCTGTGACATCGACGCTTCAAAGGTGCTGCGGCGATTGAAAGCGCGGGCTGACGGATGTCAGATTAATGGTTGATATCAGGCAGCAGGTGGGTTAAAACCATGGGTCTTTCATCCAGTTCTTGTCTGACCATTTTAACAAGGCTGGAAGGGGAAGCCCCATTGAAGCGCCAGCGCATGAGTGCGAGGTCGCCGGTTTCTTCCAATGAGCCGGGTTTGAGGTTATACCCTTCGAGCATGGCAGCTGCTGCATTCGACTCCTGACTAAAGTCTGCTGCCACGTCTTTCGACTTGGCTTCCCGGGAGCGGTAATGCAGTTCTGCGCCATGGTTCCAACGGAGGCGACCGGGAGTCCACGAAGCCAACCAGATAGCAGACCGGCCTTTCAAGCCTTTGTTGCTCAACCATTCAAGTGCCTTGAGTGGCGGCAAATCGGCAAGCAGGAAAGTGAGTATTTTTTTGGTATTCGGATAAGTTTCAAGCTGGTCGAGCAGACCTGACTCGGGCTCTGCCACCACGTGCAATCCGGGAAACGAAAACTGCAATTCTTCTTTCACCCGGTTGAGCTCTTGCTGCATCGACTTGAGGTAGACATCGCGGAGGTCCATCACCATAGCGGCGCCAGTATTCGGTGGCTCATCGAAGTAAGTAAGCAATAGCGTGGATATGTTGCGGCCGAGCAACCCGAGGATATCCCCTGCAATGCGGGAATTCTTCATCAGTTCGAGTGGCAGTACGGCAATCATATCGTGTTCAGGCTTTTGATAAACCGAAAGGCGGACGAGCCGCCTTCCGGTTGGGGTATGATGGGTAGATTCAGCGTATGGTTATGGTTTGGGTTTGAGGGGAAGTTGATTCCGTTTGTTGTCGGGGAAGCCTGATATGGAGGATTCCGTTGTCGTATCTGGCATCGATCCCGCTTTCCAGCGCATCTGCAGGCAGGCCGAAAGACCGGCTGAAAAGGTTGTAACTAAACTCCCGGCGCGTGGTTTTTTCGTCTTTTCCTTCCGTGTCGGAAGTTTGCGCCCGGTGTTCGCCGGAGATTGTCAGCATACCATTTTCGATTTGCAGCTTGATTTCCTCTTTGGCGAAGCCCGGAACCGCCGCTTCAACGGTGTAGGCATCCTTGGACTCGTGGATGTTGACGGCCGGCATGTCGCCCGTTTTCCGGTTTAAACCTGCAAACGGCGACCAGTCGGGATGGAAGAAATCTTCCATCCAATGACGTAGTGTGGGGTTTGATTTTACCAGGCTCATAGGGTTTTCCTTTCCAAATGATACCTGCAAATTTGCTCGGGAAACGCCTAAACGGCTTTGACTACAGTCAGCCGCATACCTGATTTGAGTCAGGTGTATGACTTACCAGCGCAGACTGCGCAGCTTGTCTACCTGCACAATCTTGATATGGGAGCCATTGATTTCAATGAGTCCATCGCTCTTGAACCCGCTCAATACACGAATCGCTGATTCAGTGCTGGTTCCGGCCATACTGGCGAGCAATTCACGCGAAACGGCGATGCCGAAGCGGTTGTCTGTTTCTGTAACCGTTTCGAACAGCTTTACCAAGGCTTCTGCCACCCGTTTGCGCACGGTATCGTAGGCCAGTTTGAGGAGGTCTTTTTCCTTTTCCGCGATATTGTTGGAGAGCATTTTAACGAAGGAAACCATCATCTGGCTGTCGCTGGTGATATAGCGGATGAACTCGTCGGCAGGATAGAGTTCAAGCTCGCAATCCTGCAGTGCTTCTGCATTTTCTTCGCGGGGTTTCGACTGCATACTGCTCACATAGCCAAAATAACCCTCAGCCCCAATGAGGTCAGAGGTGTATTCCTTACCGTCGGAGTTGTAACAATACAGGCGAACTGTTCCCTTAAGCACTTTATACACGTACATGCTCGGATCGCCTTCATGGTAAATGCTGTCTTTCCTGGAGTAATGGCGCACATGCGATTGCATGGTTACCTGGGCACTTTGGCTTTGGGCATTGCGCTGGGTTGTTTGCCGCAGGGCCTCTGCCTTGCGAAGTCTGTTTTCGATGGTCCGGAGCAGGTCTGTTTCTTCAAACGGCTTGGTGATGTAATCGTCTGCACCAAGGCTCATGCCATAGCGCACATCGTTTTTTTCTGTTTTGGCTGTCAGGAAAATGAATGGGATACCGGCTGTTTCCACGCGTTGGCTCAGGATATGCAATACACCGTAGCCATCGAGGCCGGGCATCATGATATCACAGAGAATCAGGTCGGGATTTTCTTTCACCGCCAGGTCAACCCCTTGCTTTCCGTCTTCAGCCAGAACGGCTTCATAACCGGCTAATTCAAGAATCTCAGCGGTGTTTTCGCGAACACCTGGATTGTCTTCAATAATCAGAACCCGCTTCTTCATGCTGCTTCAAAGGTAAAAAAACTTCGAACGCAGTACCCTCTCCCAATTTGCTGTGGAATGTTATGCTGCCTCCCAGGATATCCAGATACTGCCTCACCAGGTGAAGTCCAAGGCCTGTACCCTGTATGTTTGTTACATTCCTGGCTCTGAAGAAGCGGGAGAAAAGATTTTTCTGATCTTCCTCAGGTATTCCCATTCCGTTGTCGCTTACGAGGAGGGTTGCACCGGCCGGTTGGACCGTAATTCCCACCCTGATAAGGCCTTGAACCGGGTCTGAATATTTAATTCCGTTGCTCAGCAGATTCAGCATCACATTGCGCAACAACTCCGGATCTGCGGTAACCCAGACCGGGTTGTTGGGCATTTCCAGTTCCATTCTTTGGTTTTCTCGCAGTGTTGGCTCCACATCGTCGCGTACCTCTTTGATGAAGCTGCAGAGGTTGATTTTCTGGGGGATATTCTTCACGAGGCCTTCTTCCAGCTTGCCCAACGAAAGGAAATCGTTCAGGATCTGGTTGAGGTGGCTGATATTCTTGCGGATTTTGGAAACGTGGTCTTCGATCTTTTCCGCATTGCCTGCTTCATTGTATTTGCCAATCAGCCCGGCCGAACTCATAATCGTGCTCAGCGGGGTGCGGAATTCGTGGGATGCCATGCTCACAAACCTGCTTTTCAGTTCACCCAACTCTTTTTCCTTGTGCAGGGCGCGCAGCATTTCGCGTTCGGCGCGTTTCAGGTGGGTGATATTGGTTTCAATCATCAAGACCCCTTCCACCCTGTTCTGATCCGAAAGCGGAACCGCGTCTATGAGGAAGCAATGGTCTGAGAACTCGAGTTCAAAACTGCGGATTTCCCCTTTCAATACTTCGCGCAAATTGGCTCCGGCGATATCCTGGAGCTCGGGGCGCAGGCGCGTCAGGTAGTTGGTGCCGATCAGGAAGCGCGGGTCGATACCCAGATCGCTGAGCCCCTTCCCTTCCACAAATGTGTAATTGAACTCCCGGTCTAAAATGGTAATGGTGCCGTTGGGATAATTCCGCGCAATGGTGGTATATACTTTTTGGCTTTGCAGCAGCTGCTCTTCTGCTTTCTGCCTGAGCCGCAGGGTTTCCTGCAATTCACGGGTGGCAAACTGTACGTCTTCCTTCAGTTTGTTTTCGTAATTCTGCTTAAGTTGCCGCGACTTGACTTCTTCGGTGATATCCTGAATGGTTCCCACATAAAAATGCAGGCCCTGTTCCATGAAGTGGTTGATGCCTAGTCGCGCCGGAAACTCAGTCCCATCTTTTTTTACAGCCGTTACCTCCCTACCTATGCCGATGATTTTCTTTTTACCGGTATTCTCATAATTCTGGATGTACTGATCGTGGTGGCCACGGTCGGGTTCAGGCATCAACATGGAAACATTTCTCCCGTACAATTCGCCTGCTTCGTATCCAAAGATATTCAGGGTAGCTTTGTTGAATTCTACAATGACCCCTCGCGAGTTGATCACAATGATGCTGTCGAGCACCGTATTGAAGAGTGCCTTGAGGCTGAGTTCCGCGGATGGAATCAATTCTCCGTTTACGTCGGTTTGCATTTGTTTCGCAGGGGAAAAGGGACACGAATATACCGCAAACAAGGCACATGACAAAAATCATAATTCACAGGCTAACTCGTTGTAATAATTGAACTTGGAAAGAAGATTTGTGAGACAGAAGCGTGTGGAATATTTGAAGACATTGCGCATTTCCCTTTTGGCAATCTGTGCGTCAACGGCAACGCTAACCGTAATAGCGCAGACCAACGAACAGGCGCGTTGGGCAGATTCGGTTTTGCGCACCCTGACCTTGCGGCAAATGGTGGCGCAGTCGATGATGGTCGCAACCTGGAGCAATAAAGACGCTGCGCATGTGCAGCAAATTGAAGACCTCATATACAAGGAGCAGATAGGCGGATTGATTTTCTTTCAGGGAACCACCCGGATGCAGGCCTGGCGTACGAATTATTTCCAGCAGATCAGCAAGGTTCCGCTAATGATCGGGATTGATGGAGAGTGGGGCCTTGCCATGCGGTTATCTGATGCGGAGCGTTATCCTTACACCATGACGCTCGGTGCAGCCGGAAATGAAGATCTGGCCTTTCGCACCGGTGCGGCCATGGGGCGTGAATGCAGGCGTATCGGAGTGCATATCAACTTTGCTCCGGTGGTAGATCTCAATACCAATCCGCGCAATCCGATCATCGGTTTCCGCAGTTTCGGAGACCGGCGTGAGGTTGTTTCGAGGCTTGCCAATGCGTTGGCCCGTGGAATGCAATCTGAAGGCGTTATGGCTTGTGCCAAGCATTTTCCCGGTCATGGCGATACCGAAGCCGATTCCCACCTCGACCTGCCGCTGCTCAGCCATAGCAGGGAGCGGCTTGACAGCGTGGAACTATATCCTTTCCGGCAGTTGATTGTCGGCGGTGTGGATGCGGTTATGGTCGGGCATTTACAGGTTCCGGCACTCGATTCAGCCAAAAACCGGCCTTCCAGCCTTTCACGCCCGATGGTGCAAGGGCTGCTGCGCGAGAAAATGGCTTTTGGCGGACTGATAGTAACTGATGCCCTGAATATGAAGGGTGTGGCACGTTTCTTCCCTCCGGGAATTGCAGAGCGCGAGGCCTATCTGGCGGGAAACGACATCCTGCTTTTCCCTGAAAACCCTTCGCTGGGACTCGACCTGATTTGTCAGGCAGTAGACAGCGGCCTGATAGACAGTACGCAAGTCGCAGCGCGGGCCTACCGGATTCTGTGGTACAAAGCCAAGTATGGGCTTGCGCATTGGCAACCCGTCAATACCAGTCATCTCGACCTTTCGCTCACAGCCAATAACCGAGGCGAATGGATGCAGGAAGCCGCGGAATCGGCCATCACCCTAGTCAAAGACCAACACCGCTGGATGCCGCTCAATGCGAATGTCATAGGTGCTTATGCTTCGCTGGCAGTAGGCAGGAAGGATCAATATGTGTTTCAGCGCGAACTGACACGTTTCCATCGCACCGATCGTTTTCTGGCAGACAGGAATGCTTCAGCCTTGGAATGGAAGGCGCTGTTGGATACCCTGATGCAGTATCCGTTCGTGAGTGTCAGTTTGCACGATGCAGGCCTTTGGGGAAAGAAGGCGGTGCAGGTTCCTGAAGGTCTGCGCAGCTTCCTCATGCAACTGAAAGACAGTACACAGCTTGTATTGGTGAACTTTGGCAATGTGTACCAATTGGGCGAACTGGGTTCGCTGCCCTGTATTGTTGCAGCGTATGAAGATCACGAATCATTTCAGCGGCAAGCGGCAAGGGCCATATACGGTCAGGCGGCTTTCCGCGGTCATCTTCCGGCGCGGATCAATGATGAGCTTCAACGCGGTGCGGGCATTGTAACGACTGAACATTTGTTTCCGGCACTGCCGGTAAGTTGTGCCAGCGATCCACAGCCCGACAGCGGTTATGTTTCGCGGATTGACAAAATGCTTGAGCAGATTGTGCGCACTGCGGCAGCACCTGGTGGTCAGTTGTTGGTGATGCACCACGGTCGTATTGTGTTGGAAAGGAATTTCGGATTCAGCGATTACAAGCACCAAAGGCCCGTACAGATTGAAGATGTGTACGACCTGGCTTCCCTCACCAAAACGGCTGCTACCACGCTTGTAACTATGAAGTTATGGGAGGAAGACAAGCTCTCACTAGACGATGCCCTTGAAAACTACCTTCCTGAGTTTGCCGGAACCAACAAAGCCGGCATTACCATCCGGCAGTTAATGTTACATGAAGCCGGTCTGGAAGCCTGGATTCCATTTTACAAGGAGCTTATTCAGACACCTGAATATTTGTATGACCGATCGCATGCCGGATGTGGTTGCTTTCAGATTGCCGAAAACCTATACCTGGATTCGGTTTACCTGCGTGTAGTATGGGACAGGATCAAACAATCGCCTGTTGGCCCGCGCGGGCAGTACAAATACAGTGACCTGTCGATGATCCTATTGCAAAGAATTCTGGAGCAGGTTGGCGGTGATGCGCTCGACCGCCTGGCGGATCAATACTTCTATCAGCCCATGGGTTTACAGAAATTGGCCTTTCGTCCGATTGAACGCTTTGACCCACATATGATAGCGCCAACAAGCGACGATGGCGTATTCCGCAAACAGGTTATCAAAGGCTATGTCCACGATCCGGCAGCTGCCATGCTGGGCGGGGTGGCAGGCCATGCCGGGCTGTTTGGCAACGCGAGCGATGTGGCAGCGATTTTTCAGATGCTGATGGATGGTGGCGTTTACAATGGAAAACGCCTGTTGCAAGCCGAGACGGTTCAGCGATTTACGCGCCGGCAGCATACAGGTTCGCGCCGCGGACTAGGCTTCGACAAACCGGAACCCAATCCACGGCTTCCGAACCCTGCCAGCTCCTATTGTTCACCTGAGACATTTGGCCACACCGGTTTTACCGGAACCTGCGCCTGGGCTGATCCGCGCAATGGATTGGTGTTTGTGTTCCTCAGCAACCGCGTTCATCCTTCAGAGGAGAACAATGCCCTGGTTCGCGGAAATTACCGCACCGAACTGCAGCGCCTGGTTTACGAGTCATTGCGCTGAAAAACGCGTCGGCTAAGCCGGGCTTGCGCTACTTTCGCAGCATGGTTTTCGATTTAGCCGAGCTTCCGGTTCCGCGTGTTCACCAATTGCTGCTGGGTGCTATCGGACCGCGACCGATTTGCTTCGCCAGTACTGTAGACAAAGAAGGCCGCCGCAATCTGGCACCGTTCAGTTTTTTCAATGTATTCAGTGCGAATCCGCCGGTTGTGGTATTTAGTCCGGCGCGCAGCGGGCGTGATGCAAGCACGAAGCATACTTACGACAATGTGCTGGAGGTGCCGGAAGTAGTAATCAACATTGTCAATTATGAAATGGTACACCAGACCAGTCTGGCAAGTTCACCGTTTCCGAAGGGTGTAGATGAATTTGTGAAGGCCGGGTTCACGCCTGTTGCCTCAGATCTGGTGCGTCCGTGGCGGGTTAAGGAAAGTCCGGTACAGATGGAATGTGTAGTTACCGATGTGCGTCCGTTAGGACAAGGCGGCGGCAGCGGCAACCTGGTGATATGTGAAGTGAAACGGATGCATGTGGATGATGGAGTACTGGATGCAGATGGCCGTATCGATCAGACGCGACTCGACCCGGTAGCCCGCATGGGCGGCGATTGGTATTGCCGTGCGCACGGCCCGGCATTGTTTACCATTGCAAAACCACTCACAACTGTGGGTATCGGTATCGATGCGCTGCCGGAACATATCCGACTGAGCAAACGGTTAAGTGGCAATCACCTGGGTATGTTGGGCAACCATGAAACCTGGCCCGATGCGGCTGAGATTTCAGCTGCCATGGAAAAGTATGGGTCAGATCCGGATCGTGAAGGTAAGGCCATTGCGCTGCTTGAATCGGGCGCTGGGCGCGAGGCGCTGGCGCTGCTGTTGGGTTGATCAGTTATCCGGTGGTTTGCTCTTCTCATCCTTAGGTGTTGAGCAGCCGGCTTGTACCGAGTGTACGGAAAATTGCACCTTGATTTATCCAGGCCTGGTAAGGGTTTGCACCGATTCCTTCAAAAAGCACCCGTGTATACCCGCACGCCGCTACTGCCTTCCGCCGCAACCGAGTGTACGGAAAATTGCACCTCGATTTCTCCAGGCCTGGTAAGGGTTTGCGCCGATTCCTTCTAAAAGCACCGTGTATACCCGCACGCCGCTAATGCCTTCCGCCGCAACCGAGTGTACGGAAAATTGCACCTCGATTTCTCCAGGCCTGATATGGGTTTGC
>Ga0209972_10001123_pt1 | contig 24182 bp, 24 predicted proteins | sample NOAtaG_7_FD_187302 | JGI IMG/M metagenome (GOLD analysis project Ga0209972, IMG submission 187302) | Freshwater lake microbial communities from Lake Erie, under a cyanobacterial bloom - NOAA_Erie_Diel1S_2200h metaG (SPAdes) (version 2) | ecosystem: Environmental > Aquatic > Freshwater > Lake ... | reverse complement strand
TGGCCTTCATGTCCTTGGGGCAGTGCGCGCCGAGCGCGGCACCGCTGGCAAGGGCGAGGGTGGCAGCGAGGACAACCGGACGAATCTTCATGACAGGGACTCCAAGGAGGGGGAGGAGGGGTGCGCGAACGCGGCGCTGCATTGCTGCGCCAAGCCTGCGCCAAACAAGTATAGGCGTGCACGCCTGCCGGAAGGAACTCCAGGCCCTAGAATCGCTCTTGCATCCAGCCTTCTTCCGGATGCGCCCTTTCATGATCTCGACCGGCATCCCTGCACCGACCCTGGATACACGCTGGGTGCGCGAACGCCTGGCCCGTGCGCCCGCGCCGCGGCCTGGCGATCTGCCGCTGTTCCGCCATCCCGACCACGTCACCCCCGTGGCCGCCGCGGTGCTGGTGCCGCTGGTGTGGCGCGAAGCGGAGGTGCGTGTGCTGCTCACCCAGCGTACCGCCCACCTCAATGACCACGCCGGTCAGATCAGCTTCCCCGGCGGGCGGGTGGACGAGGGCGACGTGGACCGCGTGCATACCGCCCTGCGCGAGGCCGAAGAGGAAATCGGCCTGCCGCGGGGCTGCGTCGAAATCCTGGGGACGCTGCCCGACTACGACATCATGACCGGGTTCCGCGTCACCCCCGTGGTGGGCTGGATACCGCAGCCCTTCGGCGTGCGCACCGATGCCTTTGAAGTGGCCGAGGTGTTCGAGGTGCCGCTTGCCTTCCTGCTTGATCCCGCCAACCACCAGCGGCACAGTCGTGTGGTGGGCGGAACCACGCGTCATTACTACGCCATGCCGTGGCAGGGCCGGCACATCTGGGGCGCAACGGCCGGCATGCTGCACCATCTCTACCGGGCGCTCGGCAATGCTTGAAGCACCATGAGCCATTCCCGCCCGCCCGTCACGCCCGCCGTGCGTGTGTTGCGCGAACAGGGCGTTGCCTTCAGCGATCACCTCTACGCGTACGAGGAGCGCGGTGGCACCGCGGTCTCCGCCCGCGAGCTCGGTGTGCACGAGCATGCGGTGGTGAAGACCCTGGTGATGGAGGATGAACGGCGCAATCCCCTGCTGGTGCTCATGCACGGCGACCACAAGGTTTCAACCCAGCGGCTCGCCCGCATGCTCGGGGTCAAGGACGTGCGCCCCTGCGATCCGGCAGTGGCCAACCGGCACACCGGCTACCTGGTGGGCGGCACCTCGCCCTTTGGCACCCGGCGCGCCATGCCGGTGTACATGGAGCGCACCATCATGGACCTGGAGCGCATCTACCTGAACGGCGGCAGGCGAGGCTATCTCGTGGGCTTGGCGCCGGCCGAGGCCGCCCGGGTGCTCTCGCCCGTGCTGGTGGAGGTGGGCGTGGCGGAGGCAACGCCATGACCGCCCGGCGCGGTCGTGGCGGGCGGTGGGGCGCGGTGGGGCCGACGCCATGATGGAGTGGATCATCCTCGTGCTGGCCGTGGCGGGCGCGTGGTTCTGGCTCGATTCGCTCAGGTGCCGCGAGATTGCGCTGGCGGCTGGCGAGCGCGCGTGTGCCGCCCAGGGTCTGCAGTTCCTCGACTGGACCGTGGCGCAGATGCGGTTGCGTCCCGAGCGCGACGGCGAGGGGCGGGTTCGCCTGCGCCGTGTATACCGGTTCGAGTACAGCGAAACCGGCGATGACCGCCTGCAAGGCAGCGTCCGGCTGCTGGGCCGCCGTGTGGAGGAGGTGCAGCTGGCGCGGCAGCTCCTCAGCGGCGACAACGTCATCCCGCTGCATTGACAGGCCCCGGGCCGGGGCGCGACACGCCGGTGCCTGGCGGCGCGTCCCGCGCGCGCCGCCGCCTCGGCGGCTGACAAGGGGTGCCAGGCACGCGAGGATCATTTCCCTCGAGGCACACCAACCGGACGCGGTGATGGACGCGGTGATTGCGCAGCCGGGGGACGCAAAGCACACTTCCGCTTCCCGTGTTCCCGGCACCTCCTCCCATGGGAGCCCCTCGATCCGTGCAAGCCCGCTCCGCCCAGGCCCCCGTGGCCCGCGACGCCTTCACCCAGGCCATGTCCCGGGCTGTCACCGGCGTATCGGTGGTGTGTGCCGAGGGGCCCCTGGGCCCCGTGGCGCTAACGGTGAGCGCGGTGGCCTCGGTGTCGGCCGATCCGCCCCTGCTGCTCGCCTGCGTGCGGCGCGCCAACCCGCTGCGTGCGGCGGCACTGGCGGCAGGGCGGTTCAGCGTAAGCCTGCTTGCTGCCGACCAGACTGCCATCGCCGAGTCCTGTGCCGGTCGTGGGCCCGAGGGTCCGGCCGTGGTCTTCGTGCCCGGCGCCACCGGCCTGCCGGTGGTGCCAGGTGCCGCTGCCATCTTCGAGTGCCAGTTGCATGCCGCCCACGAGGCTGGCACCCACACCATCCTCGTGGGCCTCGTGGTTGGTGCCGCCCATGGCGGCGCCGAGCCGCTGCTCTACCACGCACGCGCCTACGGACAGCCCGCTTCCCTCTGACTCTCCGGTCGACCGTGAATGCGTCTGACATCGAGCAGGCGTGCAACGAGAGAGACTGCCCTCGACCCCGCAGCGCACCGTAACGGTGCAAAGCATTGAAATCGCGAGCCGCGTTGGTGCGCTCTGGGTTTGGTGGATTGGATTGGAGAGGCAATCCACGTTGATGGATAAGGATTTCCTGCGGTGGCATCGGTTTTGCGAAACGAATGATCGAGAGGAGCGACGCTCGTATCGCTTCCTGTCGTTGTCGGCTAGGGTTCCGGGCGCGCGTGGCGTGCCGGCTGGTCCGAGAGCCGACGGTCCCGCGGTTGTGGTTGCGGGGCTCCACGGAGGGATAAAAGCCCGGGAGGCCGAAGACGAGTTCAGGTCCTCTCGTGCCCGTCAACTTCCGGGGAGTGCCTCATGTCCGTTCACGCTTGCTCGCGCGGCCGCCTGCCGCGGCTGTTCGCCGGCCTGCTGGCCGCCACGTTGCTGGGCTTGGGCGCCACCGCGCGTGCCGAGGTGAAGATCGGCTACAGCGACTGGCCCGGCTGGCTCGCCTGGGCCATCGCCGAGCAACAGGGCTTTTTCAAGAAACACGGCGCCAGCGTCAAACTGGTGTGGTTCCCCACCTATACCGACTCCATCGCCGCCCTCTCCGCGGGCCAGGTGGACGGCAACTGCCAGACCTGGTCGGACACCATGGCGCCGCTCGCCAAGGGCGTGTCGCTCAAGGTGGTGCTGGTGAACGACAACTCCTTCGGCAACGACGCGGTCATGGCGAACCCGAAGTTCAAATCGCTCAAGGACCTCAAGGGCAAGACCGTCGCCCTGGAGGAATTCAGCGTGTCGCATTTCCTGCTGGGCATCGGCCTGGCCAGGGAGGGCATGACGCCCAGGGACGTGAAGATCGTCAACCTGTCGGCGGGCGACGCGGCAGCGGCCTTCCTCAGCGGCCGCGTGGACGCTGCCACCGTGTGGAACCCGTGGGTGAACAAGATCGAGCTCTCGGGGAAGGGCAGGAAGCTGTTCTCCTCCGCCGACGCGCCGGGTCTGGTGCCCGACCTGCTGGTGGTGCAGGAGAAGTCCCTGGCCGCCAACCGCAAGGACTTCGTGGGCATGGTCAAGGCCTGGTACGACGTGGAGGCCTTCATCCGCAACAAGCCCGAGGAGGCGGTGAAGATCATGGCGAAGATCGTCGAGATGAAGCCGGAGGAATACAAAGTGTTCCTGCCCGGCACGCGCTTCTTCGGCGAGAAGGAGAACCTGGAGGCCTTCGGCGCGGCCTCCCAGCCCCGGTCGCTGCTCAACGTGGCGCCTGCCGTGCTGAAGTTCCTCGAGGACAACAAGCTGATCGAGGGCAAGCCCGACTTCGCGAAGGCGCTGGATGCCTCCCTCGTGAAGGAAGTGGCCGCCTCGCGCAAGTGATTTCCAAGGCCACCCGGACCCGCCCGCCATGAACTCAGCCGCCCACCGCCCGGGGATCTGGTCGATCCGCGGCCCCATCAGCCAGCGCCGCTACTGGATCCTCGCCGCCATCGGCCTGATCACCCCGATCCTCGCCTGGTGGCTGGTGGCCAGCACCGGCTGGGTGGAGAAGGTCTTCATGCCCTCGCCGGGCGCGGTGTGGGACCGGACCCTGCTGTGGGCCACCGAAGACAACCTGCTGCAGGACACGGGCATCAGCGTGTACCGCGTCACCATGGGCTGGCTGCTCTCGGCGGTGATCGCCATGCCCCTGGGCATGTTGATCGGCACCTTCCGCCCGGTGCAGGCGGTGCTCGAGCCGCTAACCGATTTCATCCGCTACATGCCGGCGGTGGCCTTCATTCCTCTGGTGATGCTGTGGATCGGCATCGATGAAGGCTCCAAGATCGCCATCATCTTCATCGGCACCTTTTTCCAGATGGTGCTGATGGTGGCGGAGGACGTGCGCCGCGTGCCCATGCAGCAGATCGAGGCGGCCCAGACCATGGGCGCCACCCGCGCCGAGATTCTCCAGCTGGTGTTGCTGCCCTCGGCCAAGCCCGCGCTGGTGGACACCATGCGCATCACCATGGGCTGGGCGTGGACCTACCTGGTGGTGGCCGAGCTGGTGGCAGCCAATTCGGGCCTGGGCTACGCCATCCTCAAGGCCCAGCGCTTCCTGCAGACCGACAAGATCTTCGCCGGCATCATCCTCATCGGCCTCATCGGGCTGCTCACCGACCAGATGTTCCGATTCCTGCACCGCAAGGCCTTCCCATGGATGCACAAGAAGTCGTGAGCGCCGCGCCCAAGATCCGCGTCCGCGGCCTGGGCAAGGTCTTCGGCGAGCCGCCCGCCGAGGTGCGGGCGCTGGACAACGTCTCCCTGGACGTGCTCCAGAACGAGTTCGTCACCCTGGTGGGCGCGTCGGGCTGCGGCAAGTCCACCCTGCTGCGCATCATCGGCGGCCTGGAGTATCACACCAGCGGCGAGTTGCTCGCCGACGGCAAGCCGGTGTCCGGGCCGGGTGCCGATCGCGCCATGGTGTTCCAGCACTACAGCCTGTATCCGTGGTTGCGCGTGCTGGGCAACATCAAGTTCTCCCGCCGCCTGGGCGTGAACCGCCGCCACATCACCAGCGCCGATGTGGAGGTGGCCGAGGGCCGCGCCGACGCGCTGCTGCGCCTGATGGGTCTGTCGGCCTGCCACAACGCCTACCCCAACCAGCTTTCCGGCGGCATGCAGCAGCGGGTGGCCATCGCCCGGGCGCTCATGAACCGGCCTGCCATCCTTCTCATGGACGAGCCCTTCGGCGCCCTGGATGCCCAGACGCGCGAGGTGATGCACGACCTCATCCTGCATGTCTTCCGACTGGAGAGGAGCACCATCGTGTTCGTCACCCACGACGTGGAGGAAGCCATCTACCTGGGCCAGCGCGTGGTGCTGATGGCACCCCGCCCGGGGCGTATCGACACCATCTATCAGGTGCCCTTCGGCGCCGAGCGCAACCAGGACCTGAAGCACACCCCGGAGTTTCTCCGGATGAAGAACGAGATCCTCGGCCGCATCCGCCAGACCTCCGGCATGGAGACCGACACCGAGATGCTCCAGCAGCTCTCGCGCACCACCCAGGACTGAGTTTGCCCGGTGGCAGCCGCCCTTCTCCCCACCCCCCACACCCATGAAAACCGCCGATCCCTCCACCGTAGAGACACTGCGCAAATCCCTCGCCGAGCAGGGCGTGAAGTACGCCCTGGCCAGCTTCGTGGACATCCACGGCGTCTCCAAGACCAAGGTGGTGCCGCTGGCGCACCTGCCACAGATGTTGCAGGGCTCTGAGCTCTTCACCGGCGCTGCCCTGGACGGCGTGCCCCAGCAGGTGAGCGACGAGGAGGTGGCGGCCCTGCCGGATGCAGCCTCCTGCACCGTGCTGCCGTGGAATCCGGAGATCGCCTGGTTCGCCAGCGACCTGTGGTGCCGCGGCGAGCCCTTCGAGGCCTGCTCGCGCCAGATCCTCAAGCGCCAGACCGAGGCCGCGGCCGCCATGGGCCTGAGGATGAACCTGGGCGTGGAGACCGAGTTCTTCGTGCTCAAGGAGGCCGCCGACGGCCGGATCGTGCCGGTGAGCGAGCGCGACACCCTGGAGAAGCCCTGCTACGACCTGCGGGGCTTCCTGGACAGCTACGGCTTCCTCGACGAACTGGTGGAGGCCATGAACCGCATGGGCTGGGATGTCTATTCCTTCGACCACGAGGATGCCAACGGCCAGTTCGAGACCGACTTCATGTACGCCGACGCTCTCACCATGGCGGACCGCTGTACCTTCTTCCGCATGATGGTGGGCGAGCTCGCCAGGCGCCGCGGCTGGTTCGCTAGCTTCATGCCCAAGCCGTTTCGCAACCGCACCGGCTCCGGCGCCCACTACAACATGTCGCTGGCCAGCCTGGAGAGCGGCGAGAACCTGTTCGTGCCCGGGGACGACCCCCACGGCTGCGGTCTCACCCGGCTGGGCTACCAGTTCATCGCCGGCATCCTGCGCCACGCGGCCGCCATCTGCGCCGTGATCGCGCCCACCGTGAACAGCTACAAGCGGCTGGTGAAGCAGGGCTCCATGTCGGGCTTCACCTGGGCGCCGGTGTTCGTGTGCTACGGCAATAACAATCGCACCAACATGCTGCGCATTCCGCTGGCGGGCGGGCGCGTGGAGTGCCGCGCGGCGGACATCTCCTCCAACTTCTACCTGGGCGCGGCCATGATGCTGGCCGCCGGCCTGGAAGGCATCCGCGAGGGCCTCGATCCGGGCGCGCCCCACACCGAGAACATGTACCTGGTGCCCGACGAGGAGCTTCGCCGCCGCGGCATCTCCTGGCTGCCGCGCACGCTCGACGAGGCGGTGGATGCCTTCGAGGCCGACCCGCTTTCGCGCCAGGTGATGGGTGACGGCATGTTCCGCGCCTTCGCCGACTTCAAGCGGCGGGAGTGGATCGAATACCACACCGAGGTTTCGGAGTGGGAACACAGGCGCTATCTCAGGCTGTTCTGAGTGGCGCGATCAGGGCACGGCGGCGCGAGCCGCTCGCAGCAAACGGAGATCACACATGACAACCCACTCGCCGCCCGGAGAAGTGCTCTGGGAGGAAACCGTACCGGGCGGATGCCACTGGTCGGGCGTGCTGCGCCGCGGCGTGGCGCTGCGCATCACCGACGTGGAGGGCGGCGCCAACTGCGCCATGCTGCTGTTCAACTTCGAGGACAAGTCCGAGCGCTACAACATGCCCGACACCCTCAAGGCCCAGCACACCGCCCTGCTCAAACGCGGGCACGTGCTCATGACCGACATGGGCCGCGCCATGGCCTCCATCGTGGCCGACACCCACGGCTGGCACGACAGCTTCTGTGGCGTGATGCACGACGACCAGCTCCAGGCGCGCTTCCGTACCCGCCGCTATCAGGAGCACCGCAACGCCATGCACCGCAGCGGCCGCGAGGGGCTGCTCAAGGAGCTGGCGCGCTGGGGCCTCGGGCCGCGCGACCTACACGCCAACGTGAACTGGTTCAGCAAGGTGGCGGCTGACCCCGAGGGCAATCTTTCGTTGGACACCGCCGCCTGGAAGCCGGGCGCCAGCGTAGACCTGCGCCTGGACATGCACGCGCTGGTGGTGCTGTCCGCGGCCATGCACCCGCTCGACCCGCGCCCGGCGTACTCGCCCGGCGCCGTGAAGCTCACGGCCTGGCGCTGTGGGCTCGCGGCCTCCGGCGACTTCTGCCGCAACTTCCGTCCCGAGAACCAGCGGGCCTTCATCAACACCGAGCGCTACTTCGCGGCCTGAGGGCTGGTGCCGGCGCCGTGCGCGCCCAACCCCCGCCGCCCCCGGGACGCCCCCCGGGCGCACCGCAGCCACTTCACGGAGTTCTGCCATGATCGTCGAAAGCCCCCGCGACCCCGCCGCCGCCGTGTTCGACCAGGTATGCCCGGCCGGCGAGCCCTGGATGCACGTGGTGCACCGCGGCCAGGTGTTGCGCATCCTCGACCTGGAAGGCAACCAGGCGGTGGACACCCTGTTCTACAACCTGCACGACCCGGAGGAGCGCTACAGCGCGGTGGACACCATCCAGCGAGCCCGCAATCTCTACCTCACCGCGGGCACCGTGCTCCATTCCACGCTGGGGCGGCCCATGCTCACCATCGTGGCCGACACCTGCGGCCGGCACGACACCCTGGGCGGCGCCTGCTCGCAGGAGAGCAACACCGTGCGCTACGCGCTGGACAAGCGCTTCATGCATGCCTGCCGCGACAACTTCATGTCCGCCATCTGCCACCACCCGGAGCACGGCCTCGCCAAGCGGGACATCACCCACAACATCAACTTCTTCATGAACGTGCCCGTCACGCCCCAGGGGGGCCTCACCTTCGCCGACGGCATTTCGGACGCGGGCAAGTACGTGGAGCTGCGGGCCGAGATGGACGTGGTGTGCCTGGTGTCCAACTGCCCGCAGCTCAACAACCCCTGCAACGGCTGGAACCCCACGCCGGTGAGGATGCTGGTCTGGGACGACTGAGCCCGCCTGGTCCGCGCGCAGCCCGACGCCTCCTCCCATCATCCCGGGCGCATCCGGTGCCCGACGCGACGAAAATCCATCCGTGTTCCACAAAGTTCTCATCGCAAACCGCGGCGCCATCGCCTGCCGCGTGATCCGCACCCTGCGCCGCATGGGTGTGCGCTCGGTGGCCGTGTACTCCGAGGCCGACGCCCAGTCGCTACACGTGCTCGAGGCCGACGAGGCCGTGTGCATCGGCCCCGGGCCGGCCGCCGGCAGCTACCTGCTGGGCGCGCGCATCCTCGAGGCCGCCGTGGCCACCGGTGCCCAGGCCATCCACCCCGGCTACGGCTTCCTGTCCGAGAACGCGGCCTTCGCCGAGGATTGCGCCCGCGCAGGCGTGGTGTTCATCGGTCCGCTGCCCGCGCAGATGCGCGCCTTCGGCCTGAAGCACACGGCGCGCGAGCTTGCAGCGGCCAGCGGCGTGCCGTTGCTGCCCGGCACGGGCCTTCTGGCCGATGCCGGCCAGGCGCGCGCCGAGGCCGCGCGCATCGGCTACCCGGTGATGCTCAAAAGCACCGGCGGCGGCGGCGGCATCGGCATGCGCCTGGTATGGGCGGAGGACCAGCTCGCCGAAGCCTTCGCGGCGGTGGAGCGTCTGGCGCGGGCCAACTTCAAGGATTCCGGCCTGTACCTGGAAAAGTACGTGGAGCAGGCGCGCCACATCGAGGTGCAGGTGTTCGGCGACTCCCGCGGAAAAGTGGTGGCCCTGGGGGAGCGTGACTGCTCGGCCCAACGGCGCAACCAGAAAGTGATCGAGGAGACACCCGCGCCGCACCTGGCGCCCGCCACCCGCGCGCGGCTGCTGGATACGGCGGTGCGGCTTGCGGCGGCGGCGGGGTACCGCAACGCCGGCACGGTGGAGTTCGTGCTCGACGCGGCCACGGGCGAGTTCTGGTTCCTGGAGGTGAACACCCGCCTGCAGGTGGAGCACGGGGTCACCGAGCAGGTCACCGGGATCGACCTGGTGGAATGGATGGTGAAGGAAGCGGCGGGTGAGCTCGACCTGACGGGCTTCGTGGCCGAGCCGGAGGGCGCGTCCATCCAGGTGCGTCTCTACGCCGAGGACCCGGCGCGGGGTTTCCAGCCCGCCAGCGGCCTGCTCACCGAGGCCGTGTTCCCTCCGGGGGCGCGGGTGGAGACATGGGTGGAGACGGGCGTGGAGGTGCCGCCGTTCTACGACCCCATGATCGCCAAGCTGATCGTTACCGCGGCCGACCGTCCCGCCGCGGTGGAGGCTCTTGAACAGGCGCTTGCGGCCACCCGCCTGGCAGGTATCGAGACCAACCTCCACTACCTGCGCCAGGTAGTGGCCGATTCCTCGTTCCGCGAAGGCCGGGTGGTGACCCGCACCCTGGGCCAGTTCCACTATCGCCCCAGCACCGTGGAGGTGATGGTGCCCGGCGTGCAGACCACGGTGCAGGACTGGCCCGGACGGGTGGGGTTCTGGGACGTGGGCGTGCCGCCCTCGGGGCCCATGGACGCGCTGGCGCTGCGCCTGGCCAACCGGCTGCTCGGCAACGCCGAAGGCGCTGCTGCGCTGGAGTGCACCGCCAGCGGCCCGACACTGCGCTTCAACACGGACACGGTTTTCGCCCTGACCGGGGCGCAGATGCAGGCCACCCTGGACGGCGTGCCCGTGGCGGTCAACGCCAGCCACGCGGCATCCGCCGGCAGCGTGCTGGCCATGGGCGCGGTGCGCGGGCCGGGGCTGCGCGCCTACGTGGCGGTGGCCGGCGGCTTTGCCGTGCCTGCCTACCTGGGCTCCAGGGCCACCTTCACCCTGGGGCGCTTCGGCGGCCACGGCGGGCGTACCCTGCGCGCCGGCGACGTGCTGCCGCTGCCGGCCGCCGCGGCCCTGCCGGCGCCGGCCGTGCTGCCGCGCGCGCTCGTGCCCGCGCTTTCCCACCACTGGGAGATCGCGGTGCTCTACGGCCCGCACGGCGCGCCGGATTTCTTCACGCCCGCGGACATGGACAGGTTCTTCTCCACCCGCTGGGAGGTGCACTACAACTCCTCGCGTACCGGCGTGCGGCTGGTGGGGCCGAAGCCCCAGTGGGCCCGGCGCGACGGCGGCGAGGCGGGGCTGCACCCCTCCAACATCCACGACAACGCCTACGCCATCGGCGCCATCGATTTCACCGGCGACATGCCGGTGATCCTCGGCCCCGACGGCCCGAGCCTGGGCGGCTTCGTGTGCCCGGCGGTGATCGTCGATGCGGAACTGTGGAAGACGGGGCAGCTGCGTCCGGGCGACTCGGTGCGCTTCGTGCGCGTGGATCGTGACTGGGCGTCGGCCGCGGCGGCGGTGCGCGACCAGGCCATCGCCGCGCTGGCGCGCCCCGCCAGGCGGCCAGCGGCGCTGTGGCGGTCCGCCAAGGGATCGGGCGCTGGTGTCGGCTCGCCCGTGCTGCACGCCGTTCCCGCCCGCGAGGGGCGTCCGGAGGTAGTGATCCGCCAGGCTGGCGACCGCTACCTGCTGGTGGAGATGGGCCCGCCCGTGCTGGACCTCAACCTGCGGTTTCGCATCCACGCCCTGATGCAGTGGCTGCAGGCGCAGCGCATCGAGGGCATCACGGACCTCACGCCGGGCATCCGCTCGCTGCAGGTGCACTTCGACCCGGCGGTGCTGCCCCTTGCGCGGCTCATGGACGCGCTGGCCAACTCCGAGGCGCGGCTGCCCGCCGTGGAGGACATGGTGGTGCCTACGCGCATCGTGCACCTGCCCCTGTCCTGGGACGATCCGGCCACGCAATTGGCCATCCACAAGTACATGCAGTCGGTGCGGCCGGATGCGCCATGGTGCCCCAGCAACATCGAGTTTATACGGCGCATCAATGGCCTGGATTCCATCGACGCGGTGCGCGAGATCGTGTTCGGCGCCAGCTACCTGGTGCTGGGTCTTGGCGACGTGTACCTTGGGGCGCCCGTGGCCACGCCGGTGGACCCGCGCCACCGCCTGGTCACCACCAAGTACAACCCGGCGCGCACCTGGACGCCCGAGAATGCCGTGGGCATCGGCGGGGCCTACCTGTGCGTCTATGGCATGGAGGGCCCCGGCGGCTACCAGTTCGTGGGCCGCACGGTGCAGATGTGGAACCGTCACCGCGCCACCTCCGATTTCGCCGCCGGCAAGCCCTGGCTGCTGCGCTTCTTCGACCAGATCCGTTTCCACCCGGTGAGCGAGCGCGAACTGGCCCGCCTGCGCGAGGACTTCCCCCTGGGCCGCCACCGGCTCGAAGTGGAGGAGACCACCTTTAGCCTGCGCCACTACAACGCCTTTCTCGCCCGCGAGGCCGGTTCCATCGCGGCCTTCAAGGCTCGCCAGCAGGCTGCCTTCGAAGCCGAGCGCGAGCGCTGGCGCGCCGCCGGCCAGGCCGAGTACGCCAGCGACGCCACCGTGGCGGCCGCCGCGCCCGACACCGAGCTCGACCTGCCGCCCGGCGGCCATGCCGTGGCAACCCAGGTGGCCGGCAACGTGTGGAAGGTGGCCGTGAAGGAAGGCCAGCAGGTGGCGGCCGGCGACGTGCTGGTGATCGTGGAGTCCATGAAGATGGAGATCCCCGTCACCGCGCCCGCCGCGGGCCGGGTGCACCGCCTGTTCTGCCGCGAGGGCGCCACGGTGAGCGCAGGCCAGGACCTGGTGGTGATTGCGCACTGAGACCCGCGAGGCGAATTTGTCCGGCGAGCGCCGTTGACCGGTTGCATCGGCTCGCGGCGGTCACGAGTGACCAGTGTCGATTGCGGAAACGTGACAGTCGTTAGGCTGATCATGAGCCGAAAGAATCATTTTTGTTGCGGCGGTGTTGAGCAGTTCCGTCTTTTCGGCGCAGCCATTTTCATCGGGGCGGTTACTCAGGCTTCATGAAACCCGTCTTCGTCAACAAACCTTCATGAGCGCCCCATAGACTCGCGTCCCTCGAACCACCCGGGGGGAGCAGGACTTGGCGTACGTCACGACTGCCGGCCGCGCATGCGCTGGCCGCATCAACGCAGCTCGCGCGCGCGGCTTCACGCTGCTGGAGTTGCTGGTGGTGATGGTGATCATCGGCCTGCTCGCGGCCTACGTGGGCCCGCGCTACTTTTCCCAGATCGGCAAGAGCGAGATCAAGGTTGCGCGCGCGCAGATCGACGCCTTCGAGAAGGCGCTCGACGCCTACCGTCTGGACGTGGGCCGCTACCCGAGCACCGAGCAGGGTCTGGGCGCGCTGGAGACGCGTCCGCAGGGCGAGGCCAAGTGGCAGGGGCCTTACCTGAAGAAGGCGGTGCCCATGGATCCGTGGGGCAAGGCCTACCAATACCGGTCTCCTGGCGAGAAGGGCGAGTTCGACCTGTTCTCCTTCGGCAAGGACGGTCAGCCGGGGGGCGAGGGCGAGGCCGGGGACGTGGGCAACTGGAACTGATGGCCCATGCGCTACCGCGTGAAGGCCATGAAGGCGGGCGAGGGGGTGGTATCTCTGGCGCTGGAGGCGGCGAGTCCGGCCGAGGCGCGCGCGCGGGCCACGGGGCAGGGCTATGCGGTGCTGTCGGTGCGCGGTGCCGGCGGGTTGCCGTTGCCGGGCCGCCGCGCGAAGTTTCCCCTGTTGCTCTTCAGCCAGGAACTGCTGGCACTGTTGCGTGCAGGCATCAGCCTGGTGGAGGCGCTGGAGACGCTGGCCGAAAAGGAATCGAAGCCCGAGACCAGGGCGGCGCTCGGGCGCCTGCTGGACGCGCTCTACGAGGGCAACGCCTTCTCCGCGGCGCTGTCGGGCGTGCCCGAGGCGTTTCCCGACCTGTACGTGGCCACGGTGCGCGCCAGTGAGCGCACCGGCGATCTGCCCGAATCGCTCAGGCGCTATATCGCCTACCAGTCCCAGGTGGACCTGGTGCGCAAGAAGCTGGTGAGCGCCTCCATCTACCCTGCCATCCTGATCGCCGTGGGCGGGCTGGTGACGTTGTTCCTGCTGGGCTATGTGGTGCCGCGCTTCTCGCAGGTGTACGACGACGTGGGTCAGGACTTGCCGTTTTTGTCGCGGGTGCTGCTGGACTGGGGCCGGCTGGTGGAGGCGCACGGAGTGGCCATCGGCACGGCTTTCCTGGCGGCGCTCGTGATGCTGGGCTGGTGGGCCTTCAGGCCGTCAACCCGCGCCACGGTGCTGGACTGGTTGCGGCGCATCCCCGCCATGGGCAATCGAATTCGCGTCTACCAGCTCACGCGCTTCTACCGCACGCTGGGAATGCTGCTCTCCGGCGGCATCGCCGTGGTGCCGGCCACCGGCATGGTGGCGGGGCTGCTGGATGCCAGCCTGCGCGGGCGGCTGGCGGGCGCGCAGCGCGCCATTCGCGAGGGCAAGCCCATCTCGGCGGCCATGGAGTCTGCCGGATTGGTCACGCCCGTGGCGCTGCGATTGCTGCGGGTGGGTGAGCGCACCGGGCAGATGGGCGAGATGATGGAGCGCATCGCCGAGTTCCACGACGAGGAGATGGCGCGCTGGGTGGAGACCTTCACCCGCACCTTCGAGCCCCTGCTCATGGCCGTGATCGGGGTGGTGATCGGGGGCGTGGTGGTACTCATGTACCTCCCCATCTTCGAGCTGGCGGGGAGCCTGCAGTGAAGCCGCGCGAGTTCGAGGCGCAGCCCTTCACGCCGCAGCGGCTCGAGGCGGCGCGCGTGGCAGCGGCCGCCTCCGGGCGGCGGCTGGTGGCCTGCCTGGAGGAATTGACCGCGCTGGAACCCGAGGCCTTCACCGCCGCGCTGGCGGCCACGCTGGGGGGGCTGCCCCTCACCATGGCCCAGATGCACGCGCTGGAGCCCGCCTTCGACCTGCTGCCCTACGCCGAGGCGCTGTCGCGGGAGGTGGCGCTGCTGCGCGAGCCCGACGGCGCGCTGCTGCTGGCCCATGCCGACCCCTTCGACGGGCGGTTGCGCGCCTGGGCGGCGGAGCGCATTGCCGAGCCGGTTCAGCTGCGGGCCGCGCACAGCTCCGACATCGCTGCCTGGCTTGCCCGCCAGGGCGAGAATCTGCGCGCCATGGAGAGCGTGGTGCTGGAGGCGAAGGCCGAGGGCGCCGACAAGCGCTCGGTGCAGAGCCTGTCGCTCAAGAGCATCAGCGAGGATGCCAGCCCCATCGTGCGGCTGGTGAACTCCACCCTCTACGACGCGCTCAAGAGCGGCGCCAGCGACATCCACCTGGAGAGCATCGGGGCGGGGCTGCACATCAAGTACCGCATCGACGGCGTGCTGGTGAACGTGAGCCAGGCACCCGGCGCGCAGACTGCCGAGCAGGTGATCTCGCGCATCAAGGTCATGGCTGAGCTCGACATCGCCGAGCGGCGGGTGCCCCAGGACGGCCGCTTCAAGGTGTCCTCGGGCGGGCGCGAGATCGATTTCCGCGTCTCCATCATGCCCTCCATCTTCGGCGAGGACGCGGTGCTGCGCATCCTCGACAAGCAAAGCCTTGCCGACCAGGTGAAGGGTCTGTCGCTGGACAGCCTGGGCTTCGATGAGGCCGCCAAGGCCTGGGTGCGGCGCCTGGCGGGCGAGCCCTACGGCATGTTGCTGGTCACAGGCCCCACGGGCAGCGGCAAGACCACCACGCTGTACGCCTCCATCAGCGAGATCAACCACGGCCACGACAAGCTCATCACCATCGAAGACCCGGTGGAATACCAGTTACCCGGCGTGTTGCAGATCCCCGTGAACGAGAAGAAGGGGCTCACCTTCGCCCGCGGCCTGCGCTCCATCCTGCGCCACGACCCCGACAAGATCATGGTGGGCGAGATCCGCGACGCCGAGACCGCGCAGATCGCCATCCAGGCCGCGCTCACCGGGCACCTGGTGTTCACCACCGTGCACGCCAACAACGTCTTCGACGTGATCGGGCGCTTCACCCACATGGGTGTGGACCCCTACAGCTTCGTCTCGGCATTGAATGGCGTCATCGCCCAGCGGCTGGTGCGCGTCAACTGCAGCCACTGCGCCGGCGACCACGCGCCCGACGATGCCCTGCTGGCCGACTCGGCGCTCGATCGCGCCCAGGTGCTGGGCTGGCGTTTCCGGGCGGGCAAGGGCTGCGGCCACTGCCGTGGCTCGGGCTACCGGGGGCGCAAGGCCATCGCCGAGATGCTCGTGCTCACCGACGAGCTGCGCGAGATGATCACCGCGCGCGAGCCGATCCGGCGCATCAAGGAGGCGGCGCAGCGCGGCGGCACGCGCTTCCTGCGGGAATCGGCACTGGAACTGGTCAGGCGGGGCGAGACCACCCTCACGGAGGTGAACCGTGTCACGCTGGTTTCCTGAGGGAGGCCTTGCCGCCGTCGCGCGCGGCCAGCTGCGAGTGCGGCTTGCGCCGGACGCGGTGGAGCTGGTGCGCCTGTCGCCGGGATTGCGGCCGGGGATCGTGCACGCCGTTCGACGGGCGGTTGCAGGGGGCGGCAGCGCTGCCGCGGGACAGCCCTGGCGCGGGGCCCTGGAAGCCGTCGCCGAGGCGTTGCGGATCGAGCCGCTCCTGGGAGGCGCGCCAGCGCTGGTGGCCGTGTCCGATCACTGGGTGCGATGGCTGCTGGTGCCCTTCAGCGCATCGCTGACGCTGGATGCGGAGCTGCAGAGCTACGCCCGCATGGAGTTCGAGGCCGTTCACGGTGAGCGCGCGCGCGGCTGGACGGTGTGCCTGTCGGCGCCGCGGCCAGGGGGTGCCACGCCCGCCTGCGCGCTGGATGCGTCGCTGCCCGAGGCGCTGCGCGAGGTGCTGCATGGCGCGGGTGCGCAGCTCGTATCGCTGAGCCCCGGCTTCGCCCTGGCCTTCCACCGGCACCGCAAGCGTATCGGGCCTGGCCCGGCCGCGCTGGCCCTGTTGGAGCCTGGCCGCTGCACGCTGGGCGTGTTCCAGGAGGGCGCGTGGCAGGCCATCGCGGCGCCGCGCTTGCCCGGCGATCCGGTAGCGGCCCTTGCAGCCGAGCTGTTGGCTGTGCTTGCCCGCGGCGCCGTGGCGTCGCCCGGCACGCTTCATGTGGCCTTCGCGAGCGGACGGCGGGCCCTGCCCGCCGAAGTGGCTGGCTGGAAAGTCGAAGCGCTCACCGAGCCCGCCGTGCCGTTCACTGCCCTGCCCGCCGACGGCGCCGGTGGCGCGATTCCCGGACCGGTGCCGTCATGAGCATGCCGGCGCTGCGGATCGACTTTGTGCGGCAGGCCGGCTCGCGCAGCCCGGTGGCGCTGGCGCTTCTGGGGTTGGGCGTGCTGGCCGCGGCTGCGGCATTCATCGGTGCCGAGAGGGCTCGCGAGGAGGCGGCGCGCTGGGAGCAAAAGCTGGAGGACACGAAACGCCTCGCGCGCCGCGCGTTGCCGAGTCTCGTGCCGGAAGAGGCGCCCACCGAGGACGTGGCCCGGGAGCTGCGCGCCGCCAATGCCGTGATCGAGCAGCTCGCGGCGCCCTGGGATACGCTGTTTCGCGACGTGGAGGCGGCGGTTTCGCCGGACGTGGCGCTGCTCACCGCCCAGCCTGATCCGAAGAACCGGCGCGTGATCCTCAGTGGCGAGGCGCGGGATCTCGCCGGCCTGCTCACCTTTATTGCGCGGCTGGAGTCCTCGCCGGGGTTCGAGGATGCCCACCTCACCCGCCACGAGGTTCGCGTGAACCTGCCGCGCCGGCCCATCGCCTTCGAGGTGCACGCGTCGTGGCTGCCCTGATGCGCGTGGTCGCGGACCGGTTTGCGGAGGCCAGTTCCGGCCCGGGCGCAGCACGGCCGCGCGCAATGAGCGCACCGGGGGCGCGGTTGCGGTGGCGCCTGTGGCGGGAGTTCTCCCGGTTCGGCTGGCAAGGCCTCGCCGGTCTGGCGCTGCTGGCGGCGGCGCTGGTGCTGTGGCTGGGCGCGTGGCGTCCCGACGAGGAGCGGGCGCAGCGCCTGCGCGCCGATGTGGCTGAATTGCGGGCGCGCTTGCGCGCCTCCGGCGAGAGTGCCTCTCCGGGCTCCGCCGCGCCCCCGGCCTCCCGCTCGGTGCAACTGGCCACCTTCCACGAGTTCTTTCCGCAAGTGGCCACGCTGCCAGACTGGCTGGCGGTGCTGCACTCCGCCGCGGCGAGGAACCGGCTCGTTCTCGAAAGCGGCAGTTACGCCCTGGTGCCGCCTCGCGGCGAACAGCGGCTGTGGCGCTACGAGATGAGCCTGCCCGTGAAGGGGACCTGGCCGCAATTGCGCGGCTTCGTCTCCGATCTGTTGGAACAGATGCCTGCCGCGGGGCTGGAGAACGTGGTACTCAGACGCGAGACGGCAGGCGCGGAGCAGGTGGAGGCGAAGTTCGACTTCGTGCTGTGGCTGGGCGGGGGTCACGACGCGTGGCGGCGCGGCCGCGGCCGCGCCGCCACGGACGACACCTCGGTTTCCCGCCCCGGGCAGGGCTCTGACACGGGCGCGACTGGCGCCGCGCGGGCACGGCCATGAGCCTGAGCCCGCGGTTTCGCAAAGGCCTGGTGTTCGGCTGCCTGGGCCTGACCGTGGCCGTGCTGCGCGGGATGGACGGTGAGCCCGAAGTCACCCCCGCGGCCGCTGCTCCCGCGGAGGCTGCGAGGCCGGACACGACGGGGCGGTCGCGGCACACCGCGCAGGACATCCCTCGGGAGGATGGCGCCACGGCCGCGCCTGCGTTGCGTGACCCGCGCGGGTTGCGGCGGCGTGTGGAGCGCGCCGCCCGCGACGCCTTCGCCCCGCGTGACTGGGAGCCACCGGCGCCGAGGCTCACGGCGGCGCAGCAGGCGACCAGCGCGGCGGCCGCCGCCCCCCCGCCCCCCCAGGCACCGCCGCTGCCGTTTCGCTACGTGGGGATGCTGGGCGAGGAGGACGAGCAGGTCACAGTGTTCCTGGAGCGGCAGGACAAGGGCTATGCGGTGAAGCCGGGGGACCTCATCGACGGCGAGTATCGCGTGGAGGAGACCGGTGAGGGCCGGGTGGTTTTCACATACCTGCCGCTGGCGCAGCGGCAGGTGCTGGTGGCGGGAAACGGAGCGGGATCATGAGCAATGGCAGCAATCACGGGAACCCGGCGGTGGTCATTCGTGCCCCCGGCGCCTGGCACGGGCACGCCGTGTGCGTCCTGACGGCCGTGCTGTGCGCAGCGCCGGCGGCGGCGCAGGACAGCGGCGGCGGGCGCGAGACGGGCACATGGGCTTCCCGCGGCATCCTCCAGCTCGGCGTGCGCGCGCCCGCCACCGCGGCGCGTAGCGAAGCTTTTCGACGCGACCTGTTCGCCGCCGGCGAACCGGTGCGCACCCCCCCGGCGGAGGAGGCGCTGCTCGCGGCGGTGCAGCGGGGACACGCCGACGCCGTGCGGGCGGCCGTGTCCGCCGGAGCCTCTCCCAACGGCAGGGATGCTTCCGGGCGGATGGTGCTCCTGCTCGCCACGCGCGCCGGCGCAGCACCCCTGGTCCGTGTGCTCCTGGAGGCGGGCGCCGACCCCAACGTCAAGTCCGACGGCACCCTGCCCCTGATGGCGGCGGTGCGCGCCAACCGCTGGGACATCTGCAGGCTGCTGGTGCGCGCCGGCGCCCGCGTGGACGCCAAGGACGATGCGGGCACGCCAGCCGTCAACACGGCGGCCGCCCTGGGCTTTACCCGCATCGTGGCCGATCTTGCCGATGCCGGCGCACGCCTCGATCAGCGCGGCCGCGAGGGCTGGCCGCCGCTGGTGATGGCGGCCCGCGGCGGTCATGTGGACGCGGCGGCGGCGCTCCTCGACAGGGGTGCGGATGTGAACGTCACGGGCAAGGATTCCTTCGCCCCCCTCTACTGGGCCGTGTACCGCCGCGACGCGGCCATGGTGGCGCTGCTGGTGAAGCGCGGCGCTCAGGTGGGGACCCTTTCGGTGGAGTCGCTCCAATGAAGCTCCAGATCGGACCCGCGCTGGCCACCCTCGCCCTCACGGTGCTGCTTGGTGCTTGCGCCTCGAAACGGCATTTCGAGCAGGCCAACCGCCTTCTGGAGGACGGCAAGCCGGAGGAGGGGCTCGCGCGCCTCGAGCTCGCCTACCGCGAAAACCCTCGCTCGGCGCCGGTGCGCGCGGCGCTGCTGCGCGAGCGCGAGCGCCAGGCGGGCGGCTTCATCGCCGCCGGGGAGGCGGCGTTGCGCGCCGGGCAGTTCGACGCGGCCGATCAGGCCTTCGCGCGTGCCGCGCAGGTGGACCCCGACAGCGCCCGGGTGGCGGGCCTGGCCGCGGAGGTGCAGCGCGCCCGCGCCCACGAGCGGCTGGTGTCTGAAGCGGCGCGCCTGGAGGCCGCGGGTGACGCCGACGCCGCCGAGCAGCGGCTGCGCTCGGTGCTTGCCGAGAACCCTGCCCACCCCGGGGCCCGCCAGGCGCTGCGCCGGCTGATGGAGAGCGCTGCCGCTGCCCAGGCCGCGCCGCAGCTCAAGGTGCAATTCCGCAAGCCTGTCACCCTGGAGTTCCGGGAAACCCAGCTGCGCACCGTGTTCGAGATGCTTTCGAAATCTTCGGGCATCAACTTCGTCCTCGACCGGGACGTGAAGTCCGACCAGAAGCTCAGCATCTTCGTGCGCGCCACATCGGTGGAGGACCTGCTCAAGCTGTTGCTGGCCACCAATGGCCTGGATCGCAAGGTGCTCAACGAGAACTCCGTGCTGGTCTATCCCAACACGCCGGCCAAGCAGAAGGACTACCGCGACCTGGTGGTACGCAGCTACTACCTCGCCAACGCCGACGCCAAGCAGGCCTCGGCGCTGATGAAGGCGATGGTCAAGGCGCAGGACGTGTTCATCGACGAGAAACTCAACCTGCTGGTGGTGAAGGATTCCCCCGAGGTGATCCGGCTCGCCGACCAGCTGGTGCGGGCTCTCGATGTGGCGGAGCCCGAGGTGATGCTTGAGGTGGAAGTGCTCGAGGTGGCCAGGACGCGCCTGCAGGAGATCGGCGTGCGCTACCCGGGCAGCGTCAGCCTGGGCGCTCCGCCGGTGACCGGCGCCGGCGCGGCGGCAGCCGCCACCCAGCCCATCGATGGGCCGATGATCTTCACCACGGCCAATCCGGCGCTGGTGTTCAACCTCCGGGCCACGGTCAACCAGACAAACCTGCTTGCCAACCCGCGCATTCGCGTCAGGAACCGCGAGAAGGCGCGCATCCACATTGGCGACAAGGTTCCGGTGTTCACCTCCACCGCCACGGCCAACGTGGGTGTTTCCACCAACGTGAGCTACCTGGACGTGGGACTCAAGCTCGACGTGGAGTCGCAGGTGTTCCTCAATGACGAGGTGGCCATCAAGGTGGGCCTCGAGGTGAGCAACATCGTCGAGACCATCACCGTGGCCACGGGCACCGGTTCCACGGTCGCCTACCGCCTGGGCACCCGCAACGCCAACACGGTGCTGCAGCTGCGCGATGGCGAGACGCAGATTCTCGCCGGGCTCATCAGCGACGAGGACCGGCGCTCCTCGGCGCGCATCCCGGGGCTGGGCGACCTGCCGCTGCTCAGCCGCATCTTCGGCTCCCAGACGGACAACCGGGTGAAGAGCGAGATCGTGCTGCTCATCACGCCCAGGGTGGTGCGCAACGTCTACCGGCCCGAAGGGCTGCTGGCCGAGCTGCCCGCGGGTCCCGACAACTTTCCCGGGGCAGCGCCGCTGCGCCTGTCGGCCACCCGCGCTGGCGCGTTGGCCATGGCGGCCGCTCAGGGCGCACCGGCCGGAGCGCCTGCGGCCGAAGCGTTGCGGGCGGTGGCGCCGGCGGCCGTGCCCTTCGAGATCGCGCTGGCGGCGCCGCAGTCCGTCAAGGCGGGCGCGGAGTTCGTGGTGTCGGTGCGGCTGCCGGCCGCGGCGGACATCGTCAACGGCCAGATGGAGCTTGGGTTCGACGACAAGCTGCTGGAGCTGGTCGGCGGCGCGTCCGCGGCCTCCGGCCTCGCGAAGCTCTCCCTTGGCGCGGGCTCCCCCGTGAAGACGCTGCGTTTCCGGGCAATCGGCGCACCCGGAAAGACCGGGCGCATTGAGGTACGTGCCGTGGAGGGGACCGACAGCAGCGGCTTCGCGGTGGGCGTGAGCACCCCGCCGCCGGCAGAGATCGTGCTGCAGCCATGAGTCCGGCGCGCGCCATGGGCGGGTTCACGCTCGTCGAGATGCTCGTCACGGTGGCAATCGTGGCAATCCTGGCCATGGGGGCAGTGCCCTTCGCCCAGCTGGCCAGCCAGCGGGTGAAGGAGTCCGAACTGCGCACCGCCCTGCGGCAGATTCGAGAGGCCATCGACGCGTACAAGAGGGCCCACGACGACGGACGCATCACCCGCCGCGCCGACGTCTCCGGCTATCCGCCCTCTCTCGAAGCGCTGGCCGAGGGTGTGCCCAACGCCAAGCCGGAAGGGCCGCGGCGCATCGTGTTCCTGCGCCGCGTGCCGCGCGATCCGTTCCACCCCGACCGGGCGGCCGATCCGGCCCGGACGTGGGGCAAGCGCAGCTACGACAGCCCGTGGGACGCGCCGCGCGAGGGCGCGGACGTGTTCGACATCTACTCGCGCGCGGAGGGCGCCGGGCTCGACGGCGTGCCGTACCGGCAATGGTGAAGGCCGTGGGCGCGCCGGGCCGTGGCGGCTTCACCCTGGTGGAGTTGCTAGTGGTGATGGCCGTGGTCGCGCTGCTGCTGTCCATGGTGACGCCGCGCTACTTCGCCAGCGTGGACCGGGCGCGCGAAGCGGTGCTCAAGGAGACCCTTGCCACGGTCCGGGAAGCCATCGACAAGTTCCACGCCGACACCGGGGCTTACCCGGCCAGCCTGGACGAACTCGTCCGCCGCCGCTACTTGCGCCGCGCGCCCCTGGACCCGGTGACCGAGAGCGCAGCTACCTGGGTGGTGGTGCCCGCGCCGGGTGGCGCGGGCGGCCTGTTCGATGTGCGCAGCGGCGCCCCCGGGAGCGCCGCCGACGGCACGGCGTTCTCCGACCTGTGACCATGGCCACAGCCCCGCGCGATCCCGGGCGCAACGATCCCTGCCCCTGCGGAAGCGGGCGGAAGTTCAAGCGCTGTCACGGCGGCCCGGCTGGCGGCCGTGGCGCCCGCGCCCATTGGCTCGCCGAGCGTTTCGCGCGCTAGGCCCTGGGGTTTGTGTCGTCCAATGCCGATGCCCTCACGGCGGTCCGCCGCCAAATGCCGCTGTTGGCCAGCGGCCAGCTGGTGCGCCTCCTGTGGCTGCTGGAGCAGCGGCTGCACGACGCCGCCACCCAGCCGTGGCGGCAAGAGTCTGGCGGGACCTCCAGTTCCCGTGGCGCCGGCACGGCTGGCCATGCGTGACCTCACCAGCAGCCCGGCGGACCTCCCCGACCCGGCCGCGCACGTGCTCGTCCTGAATCTGGAGGTCGCCGCAGGCGCGTCGATGGCCCACCTGCCCGGCTGCCTAGGCTGGCCCGTGTGGTTGTTGGATCGCTTCGACACCGACTGGCGGTGGGGATGGACGGACGAGCGGACACCCTGGTACCCGAGAATGCGCATCTTTCGCCAGCCGGTTCCGGGGGATTGGGGCACGGTGCTGGTCCAGGTGCGCGACGCGCTCGCCCGCCACGCCGTCGCTGCCGCGGTGGCGCAGCCATGAGGCGCGGCCGGTGCGCGGGGTTCACGTACGTGGGCGTCCTGGTGCTGGTGGCGCTGCTCGGCTTCGTCCTGGCGGGGGCCGGGCAGGCGTGGCGGCACCAGTCGCAGCGGGAGCGCGAGACCGAACTGCTGTTCGCCGGTACGCAGATCCGCGCCGCCATTGCCTCCTACCTGGCGAACTCTCCCGGAGCGCCCGAGTACCCGCCGACCCTCGAGGCGCTGCTGGAAGACCGGCGTCTGCCCGTGGTTCGCCGCCACCTGAGGCGCATCTACGCCGATCCCATGACTGGCAGGGCCGACTGGGAGCTTGTTCTCGCCGCGGGCCGCATCATCGGCGTACACAGCCGTGCGCAAGGCGTGCCGTTCCGCCGTGCGGGATTCGACACCGAGTTGGCCGACTTCGCCGCTGCGGCCACGTACCGCGACTGGCGATTCGTGGTGGCGGGCGGCGCTCCTGGCGGCCAGGGCGCGGGGCGGGCTGTGGTGCCGGATGCCGGAGGGGCGTTCGCGCAGGCGGCCCAGGCCGCCGCGCCGGTGTTGTCAGAGGATCCGGGCAGCGCCGTGCCGCCGCGCGCGAAGGACGCCGATACCCGCTGCGAGACTCAGCGCCTGTCCGACCTGCAGCGCTGCTCGGCGCTGCGCGACATGGCCACCACCGCGGCACTGACCCGCTGCTTCGCGTCCAGCGGGCCTCGGTTCGCGGCATGCAGCCGCGCGGCGACCTTGCCGCCGCTGCAACTGCCTCCCGATCCATGATCACCGTGCCCACAGGCGCCACGCCACCGGGCATCACCGCCCACCTCGCCTAGGTCGCCATGGACCAAACCACCATGATCGATGAGCGCGAAGCGGAGCGGCTGATGCATGTGGCCCAGTCGTCGCTGGAGGTGCGCCGGCGCAGCCAGTTCTTCCTGTGGTCCCAGGGCCAGTTGCAGAGCCTCGTTCCGCACGAGGTGATGGTGTGCGTGCACGGCGACGTCGCGCGGCGGTCTCTCGTGGTGGAGCACTTCGCCAGCTACCCGCTGCCGAGCCAGGACTCCGAGGGACTGCGCAACACCGACTCCGGCCTGATAGCCCAGGCGATCCGCAGCTGGGCCGAGCGCGGCGAGC
>Ga0209972_10001121_pt1 | contig 24244 bp, 22 predicted proteins | sample NOAtaG_7_FD_187302 | JGI IMG/M metagenome (GOLD analysis project Ga0209972, IMG submission 187302) | Freshwater lake microbial communities from Lake Erie, under a cyanobacterial bloom - NOAA_Erie_Diel1S_2200h metaG (SPAdes) (version 2) | ecosystem: Environmental > Aquatic > Freshwater > Lake ... | reverse complement strand
CGGCGACGAGGATCAGCACGCAATAGAAGCCCAGCGCGTAGATCCACGCGTGCTCGCGGAAGCCCTCGGTGGCGAGCCCCTGATCGCGCAGCTTCTGGCCAGTGACGCGCACGACGAGCGCAGGCAGGAGGAAGTAGCCGAGGACGCGCCAGACCGCCCACCACGCGTGCCCCGAGAGCTCGAACCACTCCGAGCGGCGGTACGCGCGGCCCTCGTCCTCGGTCGCCGCCTCGACGAGCTCGAAGAGCACGTTCGACTGGCCGAAGTACTCCATCAGCGCGAGGCACACGGCGCCGGTCGCGAGCGCAACGAGCGGTCGGTAGTCGTACGTGCCCGGGGGACGCGCGGCGCGCTCGGCCGCCGCCTCGGCGTCGAGCTCGCGCCACGCCTCGAGGAAGAACACGCGGGGATGGAGCGAGGCGACGTACGGCCGGCTCGCGGGAAAGAGCGCGAGCAGGACGAGCAGCCCGAGCGCGATCGTGGCGAAGCCGCCACCGTAGACCAGGGCCGGCAGGACGTCGTAGGCCCGGCCGAGCCCGGCCGCGAGTCCGCCGAGGACGACGAGCAGGACACCAGCGCGGCGCAGCTGCCCGAGGTCGCGCTGCCACGCGGGCTCGCTCTTCGCGGGTGCGCTCATCCGCGCGCGCGGGCGATGCCGCGGTCGAGGCGCGCGAGCGTGCGCTCCTTGCCGAGGACCTCGAGCATCTCGTAGAGGCCGGGGCTCTGCGCTTTGCCGGTGAGGGCGACGCGCGCGGGCTGGGCCACGTGCTTGAGCTCGAGGCCTTTCTCCGCGAGCCACGTGGTGGTCGCGGCCTCGAGGGCGGCGCGGGAGAAATCACTCTGCGCCGCGAAGTGGACACGAAGGCCCTCGAGGTGCGCGACGTTCTCGGGGACGAGGAATTTCGCGACGGCCTTCTCGTCCTCCGCGGGCGGCTCGCGGAAGTAGAAGTCGACGAGTTGCGCGGCCTCGACGAGCGTGGTGGCGCGGGTCTTCACCGTGCCGAGGGCGAGCGCGAGGTGCTCGTCGCTCGGGACGCCGCGGATCTCCTCGGCGAGGAAGGGCCGGACCCACTCGACGAGCTCGGCGTCGCTCCGGGCGCGGAGGTGCGAGGCCTGCACGAAGGCGAATTTCTTGAGGTCGAACTTCGCCGCGTTGCTGCCGCAGTGCTCCCAGTCGAAGAGGCGGCAGAGCTCCTCTCGGGTGAAGACCTCCTGATCGCCGTGCGACCAGCCGAGGCGCGCGAGGTAGTTGAGGACCGCGTCGGGCAGGTAGCCGGCGTCGCGCCACTCGGTGACGCTCACCGCCGCGTGCCGCTTGCTGAGCTTCTGTCCGTCCTGGCCGAGGATCATCGGCAGGTGGGCGAACTTCGGCACCGCTGCGCCGAGCGCCTCGTACAGAAGAATCTGGACCGGCGTGTTGACGACGTGATCGTCGCCGCGGGCCACGAGCGTGATGCCCATCGTGACGTCGTCCACCACCGCGCCGAAGTTGTAGAGCGGCACTCCGTCGCCGCGGACGAGCACGACGTCCTGCTGCTGGTCGTTGGGCACGTCGATGCGGCCCTTGACCACGTCGTTCCAGCCGGTCGAGCCACTCTTCGGTGCCTTGAGCCGCACGACGTAGGGCTTGCTGTCGGGCCAGTCCTTGGGGCCCTTGTCGCGCCACCAGCCGGGGTACTTGAAGTAGGGGTTGCCCGACTGCTTCTGCCGCTCGCGCTCGGCGTCGAGCTCTTCCTTCGTCGCGTAGCAGCGGTAGGCGAAGCCGCGGTCGATGAGGCGATCGGCGAACTGCTTGTAGAGTTCGAGGCGCTCGGTCTGGAAATACGGGCCATTCGGGCCGCCCACGAGCGGGCCCTCGTCCCAGTCCATCTCGCACCACTTCATCGAGTCGAAGATCGCCTGCACGCTCGCCTGGGTGCTGCGCTCGCGGTCGGTGTCCTCGATGCGGAGGATGAACGTGCCGTTCGTGCGCTTGGCCCAGAGCCAGTTGTAGAGCGCGGTGCGGACGCCTCCGATGTGGAGAAAGCCCGTGGGAGAAGGCGCGAAACGGACGCGGTCGCCGGTCTTCGTCATGGCAGGGCCGGTGCGGTAGCACCCTCGGCCGGATCGAGCGAGGACCAGCGCGAAGCCGGCGCGGAAAAAGCAACGAGGCGGTGCCGCTCATCGCAGCACCGCCCCGCTTCGTCGGCCGCGCGATGGCGCGACCCGTCACGGACGTCCGGCGTCAGAGGCCCTTCACGACGACCTTGATCGTCGCGGTGACCTCGTAGCCGAGCCGGACCTCGAGGTCCCGCTCGCCGACCGACTTGATCGGCTCGTGGAGCTGGATCGCCTTGCGGTCGACCTCGTGGCCCTTCTTCTTCAGCGCGTCGGCGATGTCCTTGGTACCGACCGAGCCGAAGAGCTTGCCCTCTTCGCCGACCTGCACCGCGATCTCGACGACCGCGCCGCTGAGGCGCTTGGCGACCGCCTCGGCGTCGCCGCGCAGCTTCGCCGCGCGGGCGACGGCGACCTTCTTCTCGTGCTCGACCTGCGCGATGTTCGAGCGGGTCGCGACGGCAGCGAGGCCGCGGGGGATGAGGTAGTTGCGGGCGTAGCCGGGCTTGACCCGGACGAGTTCACCGCTCTTGCCGAGCTTCACGACGTCGTCCTTCAGGACGACCTGGATGTGCGTTGCCATCGTGCGGTCTCCTTCAGGTCACTTCGTGGCGGTGTAGGGCAGGAGCGCGATCTTGCGGGCGAGCTTGATCGCAGTGGTGAGGCGGCGCTGCTGCGCGGCGTTCAGGCCGCTGATGCGGCGCGGCACGATCTTGCCCCGCTCGGTGAGGAAATGGCGCAGCGTGCCCGGATCCTTGTAGTCGAAGACGAAGTCGGGATCGGAGGCGAAAGCGGGCGCCCGCTTCTTGCCGCGGCGGCGGAGGCCGTCGTCACCGCGACCATCGCGGTTGAGGTCGCCACGATCGTCGTCGTCCATCGCGGAGTCGTTGTTCTTCATGTTCATGGTGCTGTTCTCCGAAGAAAAATGGATGTTCGGGGCTCAGGCCGTCGGGCCGCCCTCGGCGCCCTCGGCCGGATCGGCGGCCGCCTCCTCGCCCATGCCCATGCCCATGTCGTCCTCTTCGACGCGCTCGCGCGGCTTCTGGAGCAGACCGAGGCGCTCCTCGAAGGACGGCTCGGCCTCCTCCTCGGGGCTCGCGGCTTCGACGCGCTGGAACTTCACTTCCTCGGGGTCGACGGTGACGCGCTCGACCTCGAAGGTGCCGTCGCGGCGCACGGTCTGGAAGCGAATGACCATGTCGGCGTTGCGCAGGTTCCGCTCGAGCTCGGCGACGAGGCCCTCGTAGCCGACCATGCGGACGCAGACGAAGACGCCGCGGCTGAACTTGCCGATGTGGTAGGCGAGCTTGCGGCGGCCCCACTGCTCGACCTTCGTGATCTTGCCGCCGAGGCGGGCGACGATGTCCTGCACGCGCTGGGCGATGCGGTCGGCCTCGTCGGGATCGACCTGGGGGTTGAGGATGTAGACGAGCTCGTACTCGCGCGCGAGACGCTTCGCCTGGGTGGCTGCTTCGGTCATGTCTGTCTTCTCTTTCCTCTTGGACGCCCCGTCTCCGGGGTTGGCCCGGGGCCCTCACAGGCCTCGAGCGAGGAGCCGGGTCGGAACCATTCCTGACCGGCCAACCGGGCCGAGCGGAGGCTCGGCCCACCGACTCACTCCTTGCCGGCCTTGGGGGGCTTGGGCTTGGCGTTCGTGCGGTTCTGCGCGGCGGCGGGACCGTCTTTCACCACGGCCTCCGTCGCGAGGGCCGCGGCGTGTAGCACATCCGGTAGCTGCGCGCTGCTCACTGGATCGAAGGAGCCGAGGACCCACGATTCCTGGGTGCCCCGCGCGGGCCGCCCGATGCCGATGCGGACCCGGACGAAGTCGGCACCCGCGTGCTGGATCATCGACTTGAGGCCGTTGTGGCCCGCCGCGCCGCCCCCGACCTTCACCCGCACCTCGCCGAAAGGCACGTCCATCTCGTCGTGGATCACGACGACCGTCGAGACCGGGATCTTGAAGAAGGCCATCGCCTTCTGGGCCGACTCACCGGACAGGTTCATGTAGGTGAGCGGACAGAGCAGGACCGCCTCCTCGGCGCCGACCGCGGCCCGCGACCACACGCCGGAGAACTTCTCCTTCATCGCGGGCGCCTTCCAGCGGTCGAGCAGGCGCTCGACGGCCATGAACCCGACGTTGTGCCGGGTCCGCGCGTACTCCGGGCCGGGGTTCCCCAGGCCGACCACGAGCCACATGCGTCCGCTCCTCGCAGCACGGGAAACGGCCCGATCGGAGGGTACCGACCGGGCCGTCTCGCCGGAACGCGTCGGTCAGAAGACCGACGACGGGATCACTTCTTCTTCGCGTCCTTGGCCGGAGCGGCCGCCTTCGCGTCCTTGCCGCCCGCTGCCGGCGCCGCAGCCTTGCCGCCCGCTGCCGGAGCCGCCGCCGGGGCCGCACCCGCCGCCGGGGCTGCACCTGCCGCCGCCTCGGCGGTCTCTTCCTTCTCCTTCTCCTTCGTCTCGACCGCCACGACCGCACGCTCGGGCGGGATGGCCGCGCTCACGCCCGCGGGGAGCGGGATGTCCTTGGCCTTGATCGACTGGTGGAGCTCGAGCGAGGTGATGTCGAGGACGATCTTCGCCGGGACCTTGTCGGGCGCCGCGACGACCGGGAGCTGGCGGTAGATGACGTGCAGCACGCCGCCCGCCTGCACACCGACCGAACGGCCGGTCGTGAGCACCGGGATGGTGGTGCGGATCGGGCGATCCTTGGCGACCGAATAGAAGTCGACGTGGAGCACCTCGCGGGTGAGCGGCTCGACCTCGACGTCGCGCACGACGGCGAGCTCCTTGCCGCCGCCTGCGATGTCCAACTCGATGAGCTGGTTGCGCCCGAAGTCGCCCTTCAGCGCGCTCGAGACGTCCACGGGCGACACGGCGAGCATCTTCGGCTCCTTGCCCGGCCCGTAGAACACCGCCGGGATCAGCCCCTTCATCCGAAGCTGCCTCGCCGGCCCCTTTCCGCTCAACGTGCGGACCTCAGCCTTCAGCGTCTGCGTTTCCATCTCGTACTCTCTTTCTTCTGCGTTCTCAGACGAACAGCGAACTCACCGAGTCGCTGTTGTGAATCCTCTTGATGGCCTCGCCGAGCAGGCGCGCCACGGAGAGCTGCACGAACTTGCCGCTCGCCTTGGCCTCCTCGCGGAGGGGGATGGTGTCGGTGACGAGCACCTCCTCGAGCGGGCTCTCCTTGATGCGGCTCACGGCCGGCCCGGAGAGGACCGGGTGCGTCGCGACGGCGAAGACCCGGCGCGCGCCCCGCTCCTTGATCGCCTGGGCCGCGTTCGTGAGCGTACCGGCGGTGTCGATCATGTCGTCGACGATGATGCAGTCGCGCCCCTCGACCTCGCCGACGATGTTCATCACCTCGCTGACGTTCGCCCGGGCCCGGCGCTTGTCGACGATCGCGAGGTCACCCTTGAGGCGCTTGGCGTAGGCCCGCGCGCGCTCGACGCCGCCCGCGTCGGGCGAGACGAAGACCGCGCCCTCGCCGAAGCGCGGGCGGAGGTAGTCGAGGAAGACCGGCATGGAGAAGAGGTGATCGAAGGGCACGTTGAAGAAGCCCTGGATCTGGCCGGCGTGGAGATCCATCGAGACGACGCGCGAGACCCCCGACGTGGTGAGGAGGTCGGCGACCAGCTTCGCGGTGATGGGCGTGCGGGGCGCGACCTTCCGGTCCTGCCGCCCGTAGCCGTAGTAGGGGATGACCGCGGTGATGGCGCCGGCCGAGGCGCGCTTCAGTGCGTCCACCGTGACGAGCAGCTCCATCAGGTTGTCGTTCACCGGCGCGCAGGTCGGCTGCACGACGTAGCAGTCGACGCCCCGCACGTTCTCCTGGATTTCGCTGAAGACCTCGCCGTCGGAGAAGTTCGCGATCTTGAGGCGGCCGACCGGGAGCTGGAGGTAGTCCGCGATCTGCTCGGCGAGAGCGGGATTGGCGTGGCCGGAGAAGATGCAGATGGACTTGAACATCCGGGGGGCCTCCAGCGGAGCCGGACCTGCGCCCGGCGAGAGGGCGGCGGACCTAGCAGGGACCTTGGGCTGCGTCAAAACGGGCGCCCCGACGGAGCGGCGCTACCTTCCGCCCTCCGATGTCCGCGACCTCGCCGCCTCGCACACGCGCGCACGTGGTCGACGCGGTCCGGGGCCTGGCCTGCGTGTGGATGATCGGGTGGCACACCGCCGACGCGTGGCTCGAAGCGCCGCTGCGCGGCACGGACGCGTTCCGTCTCGCCGAGATGATCGGCGGGCTCGCCGCGCCTTGGTTCTTTCTGCTCGCCGGGGTCGCGGCGGGCCTCACCGAGCCGAGCGCGCCGGAGCGCAGGCGCGCAGCCCTCGGCGCCGGGCTGCGGCGCGCCGGTCAGATCACGGTGCTCGGATACGCGCTGAAGCTCTTCGGGCTCGCGGTCGATCGGGGCGGCCTCGTGGATGCGCGTGCGCCTGCGATCCTGCTGGGCGCGCTCGGACTCGCGGCGCTGCACGAGGCGCTCGGCGCCCTGTCCTGGCTGCCCGCGCGGTGGCGCAGCCCTGCGGGACGCGGGTTGATGGGCGTGGCGGCGCTCGCCTCCTTCGCCGGCATGGTGATGTGGCTACGCGGCGATGTGGTCGCGAGCGAGCTCGTGCTGCGGCTCGACGTGCTGCAAGGCATCGGCGCCGCGCTCGCCGTGCTCGCGTGTGTGCTCGCGCTGCCGGTCCGCGGCGTCGCACGCCTCGCGCTGCCGGCTGGCCTCGCGCTCGTGGTCGCCTTCGCGACGCCCCTGATCGCGGCCCACGGGAGCGCCCCCCCAGCGGGCCTCGAGCGCCTCGTCGACTACGTCGCACGCCTGCCTCCCTACCCGGCCCCGAGCGGCGCGCGCTTCCCGCTCTTGCCCTGGCTCGCCTACATGCTGCTCGGCGCAGCGATCGGCCGCGCCCTCGCGGGCAGGCGCGCGGAGCGAGACTTCGATCTGCCCCACGTCGAGGGCGCGCGTATCGGGCCGAGCGCGCACGCCGGAGGGGTGGCGCTCCTGGCAGGTGGGCTCGCCGCGCTCGCGTTCGAGGCCGGCCCGACCGCCCAGGCGCTTCTCGCGCACACCGAGCTCGTGCGGAACCTCGTGCGCCTCGTCTACAACGCAGGCCTCGCGGTGTGCGCCGCCGCGATCATCGCGCTGCTCGCACGGCTGCACGAAGGGCCGGCACGCGGCCTGGCGCTGCTCGGTCGGCACTCGCTCCTCGTGTATGCGGCCCACCTCGAGATCGCCTACGGCCTCGCGGGGATTCCGGTCGCGCGCGCGCTGGGCTGGGGCGCGTGGATGATCGGTGCGGCACTCCTCGCCCTCGCGATGGCCGCGCTCGCGCGGGGGATCGAGGCGCCACGCTCGGCAGACACGATCACGCTCCGATCGCAAGCGTGATCGTGCGACGGCGTGCGATGTGATCCCGCACCGCACACGAAACCGTTCGGGGTACTTGCGGGTGGTCCTCGCTTGTGGCTCCATCGGCTCGCGCTTCGCGCCACGAGGGCGACGGTCGAGCGAGACGACGAACGAGACGGTCCTTCGAGCAGCCCCACGAGAACGGAAGCGAGAGGACCCGAGAGACGAACGCATGGGAAGCGGCGAACGCATGGCTGGAAACGACAGGTACGGAGAGGCCCGGCAGGTTCCCACCGGGGCAGCGCGTGGCCACGGCAACGCCCAGAGCAGCGTCGGGACCCTCCCCGCGGACGCGCCGCGTGATGGCACCGAGCGACCGGGAATCGAGCGTCTCGGTGCAACCGCGCGCGCTGCAGCCCGGCCTGGCACGGTGACGCTCTTCACCGATCGCAGCGAGATGGATCGCCGGCTCCGAAGCGAGCTCGAGCGTGCAGGCGTGCCGCGCAGCAGCGTCGCCGTGACCACCGCCGCGCCCGAGCTCCTGCCCGAGACGCTCGAGGCCCGCACCGTGGTGGTGATCGACGCGGGCGCCTCCGGTTACGACGCCGACGAGGTGCTCGCGCACCTCGGCCTCGCGCGCGCGGTTGCCGCCGTGCCCGTCGTGCTGGCGATCGATGACGAGGGACGGCTCGCGGACGTCGACGAGCTGGTGGACGATCTCTGCGGAGGGCTCGTCGCGCGGCGGCCCGAAGAGCTGGCGAAGGTCGCGGCGGCAGTGGCCCGCAAGGCGGCCGCGCTCGCCCGCCCACGCTTCGAGTACCTCACCGTGTCGCCCCGCACGGCACGCCGGAGCATGACCTCCTCGGCCGGAACGATCGCAGCCGAGACGGCGCTTCGCTCCTCGCCAGGCACCGTGACGGCGGCCGGTAGCGCGGCAGACGCGACGCCCTTCCTCGCGATCTTCGCCGATGGCACGTGCGCCCTCGCGACGCGGCCGGTGGCGATCGAAGACGACGGCTCGGAGGTCGTGGCGATCTCGATGGCGGAGGACGCGCGGAGCGCGCGGGTCGAGCTCGGCTCAGGCCGCGAGCTCACCCTTCTCGCGAGCGAGCTGTTTCAGCGGGCCCTGCCGGCGGACGACCCCAAGCCGCTGTCCGCCGAAGAGATCCTCGCGCAGATCGACGGGCCGACGCTCGGATCTCGGCTGCGGACCCTGCGGCTGGCTGCGGGCCTCACCCAAGCGCAGCTCGCCGAGCGCACCGGCATCCACCGCCCCAACATCGCGCGGGTCGAGGCTGGGCGGCACACGCCCTCCCTCGAGACCATCGCGCGCCTCGCCGCCGCGATCGGCGTGCACGCCACGCGCGTCCTGCAGGGCTGACGAACGGCCTCTTCCCGGTCCGGCACAGGGATCCGGCGGCTGGGCGGAACGACGGGCACGCATCGCCTCGGCTGGCCGCTCGGCCGCGGGGGCCGGCGGTCCGTGTGTGTCCGGCGCTGCACCACGGAAGCGGTTTTGTTGCTCGGGTCCGGGGCCGATGGCATCGAAGCGCTCATGGGAACCCTGGCCTCCCGGTCGTCACCTGTCGGCGCGGCGCTCCGCGCGCTCGCCGCGGCGCTGCTGCTGCTCGGGTGCCCACGGAGCGGAGGCGCCTCGGACCTCGGGACGCTGCCGCCAATCCACACCGACGACCCGGTCGCCGAGGCCGATCTCCGGCGCGCCGACGAAGCCGCCGACGCGGGACGCCTCGACGATGCGCGCAGCGGCTACCGTGCGTTCATCTCGGCGCACCCCGCCGATCCGCTCGTTCCGCTCGCGCACCTCGGCCTCGCACGCGTGGAGCTCGACGCCGGTCACCCGACCGATGCGCTTGCCGCGCTCGACCCGGTGATCGCCCACACCGACCCGGTCATCGCGGAGCAGGGACGTTTCTGGCGGGGCATCGCGCTGCACCTCGCGGGTCGCAGCGCCGAGGCGATCGAGCTGCTGGCGCCGCTCCGCGGGCGCACGACCGACCCGGAGCAGACCTACTTGCTGCTCCAGACCCTCGCGGCCGCGGGCGAGACGACCGCGGACCACGTGACCACCCTGCAGGCCCTCGACGAGCTGCTCCGGACGCGGACCGACGAGTCCGAGCGCCGCGAGGCGCGGTCCCGCGCCGAGCAGACGGTGGCGAGCGAGCTGGTGGAGGCCGACGTCGCGCGGGCCTACGACGCGCTGCCGCGCGATGGCGAGGTGTGGCCGCTCGTGGCGGTTCGCGCGCTCTCGCTCGCCTACGATCGCGGCGACGTCGCGGCGGTTCGGGCCATCGCGGAGGCGATGGGCGGCCGGGGCGTGACGCTGCCCGAGGCGGCGCGCGCGCTCGTCGAGCGCACCGAGCGGCTCGAGCGCGCCGACCCGAGGGTGATCGGCGCGATCCTGCCGCTCACCGGCGAGGGCCGTGACGTCGGAAGGCACGCGCTCGAGGGGCTCATGCTCGCATCGGGGATGCCGGGCACCGGCCCCGCGGCGCCCGACGCGCCCATCGTGGTGTTTCGCGACGACGCCGGCGATCCGGCGCGGGCGGCCGAGGCGGTGGAGGAGCTGGTGACGGTGCACAGCGCGATTGCCATCGTCGGCCCACTGACCGGACCGGCGGCACGTGCGGCCGCCGAGCGGGCCGCAGCGCTGGGGGTGCCGCTGCTCACCCTGACGCCGATCGCGACGCCCTCCGAGGCCGCGACGATCTTTCGTCTCCTGCCTTCGGTCGCGGAGGAGGCGCGCGAGTTGCTGCGGGCCGCGCGGACACGGGGAGCGACGCGGGTGGCGGTCGTGCATCCGCGCGGTGGATATGGGGCCGCGATGCGCACGGCGGTCGAGGCGGAAGCGGCCGCCGCGGGCCTCGCCTACGCGGGCGCGGAGGCCTACGAGCCGGGCGCGACGAGCTTCGGCCCGACCATGACGGCCCTCGCGGCGCGGAGCTTCGACGCGCTCGTGATCGCGGACGCGAGCGCCCGCGTGGCCCTCGTGGCACCGGCCCTGGCCGCGGCGGGGATCACCGCGGCGGTAGGGGCTCGGTCGACACCGAGCCGCGCGGTGACGCTCTACGTCCCGAGCGCAGGCTTCGATCCTGCCCTCGCACGCACGACCGCGCGCTACCTCGAGGGCGCGGTCTTCGGCACGCTCTTCGCGGCCTCGCTCGCCTCGGGCGAGGCCGCGCGCTTCGTGGAGGCCTACCGCGCGCGCTTCGGGGCCGAGCCCGATGCGTTCGCGGCCTACGCGCACGATGCGTTCACGCTGGTGCGCCGCGGCGTGCTCGCGGGTCGGGCGACCCGGAGCGAGCTCGGCGCGTACCTCGGCACCACCGCCGGCACGCCGACGCTCGGCGCGAGCGGGGGCCTCGGCGCCGGACGGGCGGCCGCGACCGCGCTGCGGCTCCTGACGATGACCGGCGGCACGTTCGTTCCGCTGTGAACGAGGGCCACGAGGGGCAGCGAGACCGTTGAAGGCCGAGCGTGTTTCGTGCGACACCGGCCCGCATGGACGAGAGCCGCGAGCGCTACGCCGTCGACCGACGACACGGGCTCGCGGCCGCGGCGCTCGTCGCGGCGACCCTCGCGCTCCTCGCCTCGTACGGGCGGCGGTGGTGGTGCGCCTGCGGCAGCCCCGTGCCCTGGTCGTTCGACATCAACGGGTCGCACAACTCGCAGCACTTCCTCGAGCCCTACTCGGTGAGCCACTTCGAGCACGGCCTCTTCTTCTTCCTGTTCCTCTGGCCGCTCCGTCACCGGCTCACGCTGAGCTGGCGCTTGGTGGCCGCGGCGGGCCTCGAGTGCGCGTGGGAGCTGCTCGAGAACTCGAGCTTCATCATCGATCGCTACCGGACCGCGACGATCAGTCTCGACTACTACGGCGACAGCCTGATCAACTCGCTGTCGGACGTGATCTTCGCGGCGCTGGGCTTCCTCGTGGCCTCGGCGCTGCCCTCGCTGCGAACGCAGCCGCCACGCTTCTGGGCCGGCTGGGCCGGCATCGTCGCGACCTGTGAGCTGTCGATGATCCTGACGGTGCGCGACAGCCTCGCAATCAACTGCGTCATGCTGGTGCACCCGGTGCAGGCGATCCTCGACTGGCAGGCCGCGGGCGCGTGAAGGGCGCGCAAGGCGCTCGCCCCCGTCGGTCGATCAGAAGAACACGGAGCGCCGCTGGCGCAGGCCCCCGTGCAGCATGCTCTGGATGGTCCGCTTCACCACCTCGACCTTCTGCTCGATCACGGCGTCGTCGTCGTCGGGATCGCCGGTGAAGCGGAGCGGCTCGCCGAAGTGCAGGCGGTAGCGGGTCGGGAGCGGCGCGAGGAGGCCGAGGAAGACCTGCGGGATCAGCGGGAACGAGGGCATCCCGAGGAGCTTCGCGAGCGGCTTGACGTTGTAGAGCGAGGGGTACTGCTCCTCGCCGCCGATCACCGCGACGGGCACGATGGGCGTGTTCGTCTCGAGGGCGAGGCGCATGAAGCCGAGGCCGAAGTCGGTGAGCTGGTAGCGCTGGTCGAAGGTCTTCGAGATCCCCCGCGAGCCCTCGGGGAAGACGACCAGCGTCTCGTCCTGCTCGAGCAGGCGTCGCGCGTTGTCGGGCGCGCCCACGACCTGCCCGCAGCGCGGAAAGAACACCGACACGAAGGGGAGTTCGGCCGACCACCGCTCGACCATCGCGCGGGGAAAACGCGGCGGCTCGGCGTCGAGCATGAGCGCGCTGCCGAGCAGGAGCCCGTCGATCGGGACCTGCCCCGAGTGGTTCGCGATGACGAGCGCGCGGCCCGGGGGCAGCCGATCGATCCCGAAGACCTCGCTGCGGAAGTAGTAGCGGTGAAAGAAGGCCGCGACCGCGAGGGCGTAGCGGGCGGTCTTCGGGTCGAAGCCGAAGGGGTCGACGCCCGCCTCGTTCGGGCGGGTCGCGATGCGGGCGAGGCGCGCGTCGAGCTCCTCGCCGAGCTGCTCCTCGGCGAAGCGGACGAACCTGTCGCCGAGCCCCTCGCGGCCGGCGAGCGGGGCCGCTTCGCCCCAGGATTCCGGCCCGATCGGGCCATCGGCGGCGCGCGGCACGATCAGCCGTCGTCCTCTTCTGCCGCGAGGCGCACGAGGAAGGTCATGCCGATCGAGAGCGCACAGCGCTCGCAGAGAGGCGCCTGCTCCCGCTCGACCCCGTCGCCGCGAGGGCGGACGTAGAGCCCGCGGCCATGGCTCTCCCGAACGGCCACGCCGCACGCATCGCAGGCGAGGGCTCGGGGAGTGCGGGGCGAGGTGGCGGCCACGGCGGGATGCTAGCCCGAGCCGGCGCGGGCTTCATCCTCGGCCTCCATTCTGCCGGTTGGCGCCCTGCGGAGCCTGCTAGAGTGGCTCTCGATGTGCCGTCGTCTCCGTTCCTTGACGCCGTGGGTCCGAGGGCAGCGACGCGCGGGTCGAGCGCCGGCTTGTCGCCGCGCGGAGCTGCGCCGATGAGCGACGAAGGGTTCACCGAGAAGGTCGGGCGGGTGGTGCGCGAGGTGCTCGGGCCGCTGCTCATCGCCGACGGCGGTGGCGTCGAGCTCGTGGGCGTCGATCCGGCCACGCGCGAAATCGTGCTCCGCTTCACGGGTCGCTTCGCGGCTTGCCCCGGCACCCCCGCGGTGCGCGAAGAGCTGATCGAGCCGCTGCTCTTGTCGGCCGCAGGGGGACGGGCGCGCTTTCGCTACCTGCGCTGAACGCGGCGAGCCGCGAGGTGTTCGAGCGCGCTCACGCGCCACGCTCGCGGTCCATGGGTGAGGGGCCTCAACGAAGCGCCGCGAGCGCAGCGGCGAAATCGCTGGGGGGCGGCGCGGAGAGCCGCAGGAGGGCGCCGGTGCTCGGGTGGGTGAAGCCGAGCACCTCGGCATGCAGGGCCGGTCGTGCGAGCGCCGCGGCCACCGCCCGCGCGGGCTCGGTGCGGGGAGCGCGGCCGTAGAGAGGATCGCCGAGCAGCGGGTGTCCGGCCTCGCTCAGGTGCATCCGGATCTGGTGCGTGCGTCCGGTCTCGAGGCGGCAGCGCACGAGGGTCGCCCCACGGAGCGGCTCGACGGGCTCGACGTGCGTGACCGCGCGGCGCCCGAGCTTGACCCGCGCGCTGAAGCGCTTGCGATCGCTCGGATGCCGGCCGTGGAGGGTCGAGAAGGTGATCGGAGCCGCGAGACGCCCTTCGACGATCGCGAGGTATGCGCGATCGATGTCGTGGGCCCGGAAGAGCTCCGCGAGGTGGTCGCGCGCGCGCGCCGTGCGGGCGACGACCATCACGCCGCTCGTGCCCCGATCGAGCCGGTGCACGATGCCCGGTCGCAACAGGATCGGGTTCGTCGCGCCGTCCTCCGCCTCGTCCTCGGAATGGACCGCCGCGAGCTCGGCGAAGCCCGCGCCGTAGCGGTGCAGCAGCGCGTTGACGAGGGTGCCCGAGGGATGGCCTGCCGCCGGATGCACCACGAGGCCGGCCGGCTTGTCGATCACGACCAGCTCGTCGTCCTCGAAGAGGACGGCGAGGGGAATCGGCTCGGGCTCGGCAGACGAGGGGAGCGGAGGCAGCGGCGTGACGTGGAGCGTGCAGGGCGCCCGCAAGCGCTGACCGGGCCGCACCGGCCGCCCTTCGAGGCAGACCCGGTCGCGATCGATCCAGCGCTGCGCCTCGGCGCGGGACACGCCGCACGAGCGCGACACGACGAGGTCGGCCCGCTCGCCATCGAGGTCGGCTTCGACCGCGACCGCGGAGGGCTCGATGGTGCTCACCACATCTTGCTGGCGACGTGGCCCTTGGTCCGAACGAGGATGTCGATGATCGCGCGGTCGTAGAACCCACGCGCGTACAGCTCCGGGGCGACGCGGCTCTTGAAGAGCGCCCGGCCCTCTTCGATCTCCTCCGCGATGGCGTCGAAGAGGTCGTCGTTCTGGATCCCCTTGACGATCTTCTCCTCGTTGTAGAGGGACAGATCGCTGGCGATCGCGCGGGCCAGACGCCGGGCTGCTTCCTCGGTCTCGATGAGGGCCATGCGTCGGATGCTACCCAGCCGGGCACGCGCGCGTCAACGAACGCGGGGCCACGGCGCGCTTTCCGGCGAAGCCGCCCCTCGGCTACCATCGCGCGGCGTGTCGCTTCGTCGTCTCGTGTTCTGCACCGTGGCAGCGTGGCTCGGCCTCGCGGCCGACGCGCTCGCTCAGGACGGTTCGCGCGCGATCGACCTCCAGCTCTACCAGCCGCCCGCGAACGTCGGCGCGACGCTGACCATCGATCGCCCCGAGGTCCCGCGTCACCTCACGCTGGTCTTCGGTCTCGCCCTGGACTTCGCGAACGAGCCCTTGGTCCGCTACCGGGGCGAGGCGCGCGAGCCCGTGGTGCTCTGGGCCGGGCAAGCTCAGGTGATGGCCGCACTGGGCCTCTTCGAGTGGATCGAGCTCGGCGTCATCGTGCCGGTCGGGCTGAACCAGCCGACCACCAGCGACCTCTTCGCCCGCACGCTCGCGTTCGGCGACGTCGCGGGCGGGCTCGGTGACCTGCGGCTCTCGTTCAAGCTGCCGCTGCTGCGGGGCGACTTCGGCCTCTCTGCCCGCGTCGTCGTGTCGCTGCCGACGAGCGGCGGGCAGAGCTTCCTCGGCTCCGACCACTGGACGCTGTACCCCTCGCTGGTCGCGGCCGGCACGGCCGGTCCGCTGCGCGTCGCCGGCGAGCTCGGCTACCGAATGCGCCAGCGGCGCGCGCTTGCCGACTTCGAGCAGGACGACGAGGTGCATCTCGCAGCGGGCCTCAGCGTCGAGCTGCTCCCTGAACTGCTCGCCATCGGGGAGGTGCAGAGCCGCATCGGTCTCGGAGGGCGCAGCCCCTTCGGCGGCAGTGCGCTCGGCACGCCAGAGCTCCCGGTCGAGGCGGATCTCGGGCTTCGTGTGCGTCCCGGCGAGGGCCTCACGATCGAGGCCGCGGGCGGCTTCGGCCTCGTCGCGGGCTACGGCGCACCCGCGCCGCGGGTCCTCGCGACGCTGCGCTACGCGACCGAGCGCGAGCCCTGCCCGTGGGGCCCCGAAGACGACGACGGCTTCGAAGACGGGGACTTCTGCCGCGACGACGACAACGACGGCGACGGACTCGAGGACGAGGTCGATCGTTGTCCGAACGACGCGGAGGATCCCGACGGATTCCGCGACGAGGACGGCTGCCCCGACGCCGACAACGACGCCGACGGCGTTCCCGACGCCGACGACGCCTGCCCCACCCAATCCGAGGACGACGACGAATTCGCCTCGGAGGACGGCTGCCCCGAGCCGGACAACGACGAGGACGGCGTGCCCGACGGCGCGGACGCGTGCGTCATGGATCCCGAGGACCTCGACTCGTTCGAGGACGAGGACGGCTGCCCCGAGCCGGGCCCGCGGAGCGCGCCGATCACCGTGTCGGACACGCGCATCCTGATCCCCGAGACGATCTATTTCGAGTTCGACACCGACGTGATCCGCAGCGTGTCGACGCCGCTGCTCGACCAGCTCGCCGGGGTCATCAACGCGCTCGACCGGCGGGTTCGCGTGCGCATCGAAGGCCACACCGACGACGTCGGCGGCCGCGAGTACAACCTCGACCTGAGCTACCGGCGGGCGCGCGCGGTGATGGAGTACCTGATCGGCCGTGGGGTGCCGCGTGCGCGGCTCGAGTACCACGGCTACGGCGACACCCGCCCCCAGGCGCCCAACGACGACCCCGCGAGCCGGGCGTTGAACCGCCGCGTCGAGTTCACCATCTTGCGCTGAGGTCGTTCCCGCGCTCGGGGCTGCCGGCTACCATCGCGGCCATGCGCTTCTCCGACTCCCCCGCGCGCGCAGCGCTCCACGCGCTCGGCGCCGAGCCGTTCTCCATCCGGGCAGCGCTGACGCCCGAGCGGGTCGCCCGCTTCACGGTCCGCCTCGGCGATCTGAGCGCCGACTTCTCGAAGTCGCTGGTGCCCGACGCGGCGCTCCCGCTGCTCGTCCAGCTCGCCGAGGAGCGCGGCCTTCGTGCGGGCATCGACGCGATGTTCGCCGGCGAGAAGATCAACCTCACCGAGGACCGCGCGGTCCTGCACGTGGCGTTGCGCAACCGGAGCGCGCGCCCGGTCCTCGTCGACGGACGCGACGTGATGCCCGACGTCCGCGCGGTGCTCGAAAAGGTCCGCGGCTTCGTCACCCGGGTGCACGACGGCCGCTTCCTCGGGCACACCGGCGCGCCGATCACCGACGTGGTGAACATCGGCATCGGCGGCTCGGATCTGGGGCCCGCCATGGTCGCCGAGGCCCTCGAGCCGTACTGGCATCCGCGGATTCGACCGCACTTCGTCAGCAACGTCGACGGCGCACACCTCGCGCGTACGCTGAAGCGACTCGAACCGAGCACGACCCTCTTCGTCGTGGCGAGCAAGACCTTCACCACGCAGGAGACCATCGCGAACGCGACGAGCGCGCGGGCGTGGCTCACGGCGACGCTCGGAGAGGGCGCCGTCGCGCAGCACTTCGTGGCGGTCTCGACGAACCTACGCGAAGTGGCCGCGTTCGGCATCGATCCCGAGAATGCTTTCGGCTTCTGGGACTGGGTCGGCGGTCGCTACTCGTTGTGGAGCGCCATCGGCCTGCCGGTCGCGCTCGCGGTCGGGATGGATCGATTCGAGGAGCTGCTGGCCGGCGCGCACGCGCTCGACGAGCACTTCCGCTCTGCACCCTTCGCCGAGAACCTCCCCGTCCTCTCCGCGCTGATCGGGCTCTACCACGCGGACGTCTCGGGGGCGCACAGCTTCGCGGTGCTGCCCTACGACCAATCGCTCGCGCGCCTGCCCGCGTGGCTGCAGCAGGGCGACATGGAGAGCAACGGCAAGGGCGTCACCCGCGACGGCGAGCGGATCACGACCTACGAGACCGGCCCCATCGTCTGGGGCGAGCCCGGCACGAACGGACAGCACGCCTTCTACCAGCTCATCCACCAGGGCACGCGCCTCGTGCCGGTCGAGTTCCTCGCCCCGCTGCGCTCGCACCACCACCTGCCCGGCGGCGTGCCGCACCACGCGATGCTGCTCTCGAACGCGATCGCGCAAAGCGAGGCCCTGCTGCTCGGCAAATCGATCGACGAAGCCGCGGACGAGCTGCGGCGGGCAGGCGCCGACAGCGAGCGGCTCGCAGCCCTCGCGCCGCACAAGGTGTTCCCCGGCAACCGCCCGAGCCACCTCGTGCTCTTCGATCGCCTCGACCCGCACACGCTCGGCGTGCTGCTCGCCTACTACGAACACCGCATCTTCGTGCAGGGATGGCTCTGGGGCGTGAACAGCTTCGACCAATGGGGCGTCGAGCTCGGCAAGAAGCTCGCGGGCGGCATCCTCGCCGAGCTCGAGCGCGGCCAGCTCGCCGAGCACCACGATCCCTCGACCCGCGCCGCGATCGAGCGCGCGATGGCGGTGCAGAGCCGGTGAGCGGCGTGACGCCCATCAAGATGACGTACACCGCCGCCGGCCGCGCCCACCACCTGGCCTTCAGCGGACCATCCTGGTCGGGAACCTCGACCTTCGCGGCGCTCTCCGGCAACGCCGACACGACCGTCCTCTGCGACACCGGCGTGCTCGGGGACGCCTCGTGTCCGTCCTTGTTCTTCTCGGGCAAAGACCAGGTCGTCGTGCACGCGGGGCCGCGCGGCGTCGAGGCTGCACGCCTCACCGCACGAGGTTTTCGCACACAGCTCGTCGCGCCGGACGCCGCGGTGTTCGCCGTCGCGGCGGGACGCCACGGCAGCCGGATCTTCACCGTCGACGATCGCGGCGTGCGCGCGCACACCTACGACGAACGGGGGGCGCTCGGACCGAGCGAGCGCTGGCTGGATCACGTGGGCAAGCATCCGCGCATCGCCGCGGCGAGGGCCGGCACGAGCGAGCTCGCCTTCGTCGCGTGGGAGGGCGAGCGCGCGCTCTGGGTGATCGCCGACGAGGGGGACGGCAAGCGCCGCGTCGTGTCGCACGAACTGCCGGCCGACTGCATCGGTCTCTCCGCCGCGGGCGCCGGCAACCGGGCCGGGCTCGCGGTGGCGCTCGCGGGCCTCGAGCGGATCGACGTCGCGCAGGCCGACGCACGGGGCGCGCTCGTGGAGCGCCTGAACACCTGCCTGGAGGGCCGCGGCGCGACATGGCGGCATCCCTTCGTGCTGTGGATCGAGGACGGCTTCCATCTCGTCGCGGTCGATCAGCGCTCCGAGCGAACGGTCGTCTCGCACTTCGACGGAACGCTGCGGGCCGACGTGCTCGGAGGGACCTCGCCGGTCAGCGCCGAGTACCGGGAAAAGCGTCTCGTCCTGGCGCGCGCGAGCATGGAGGACGGATCGGACCGGATCCTCGTCGCGGGGCACCGGCTCGCGCTCGGCGCCGACGGCACCACCCTGCCCTTTCGGCTGCACATCCCGCCGCCGCGTGCGCTCTTCGCGCATCGTGGCCAGCTCGCCGCCGAGCGCCTCGTGCGCGCGACGGCGCTCGAGTTCTCGGAGGAACGCGACGGCTACCGCGACGGACGTGCCACCGGCAAGGCGCGCATCGACGAACGGGACGGTTCCGTCGTGCTCGTCGATCCGCTGCACCCCGCGCTCGGCTCGACGTCGCTCGCGGTCCGTACGTGCCCGGAAGCCCTCGACGGCGCGCTCGGCTGGGACCTGACGCTCGTCGTCCTCGGGAAGGACGCCGCCGCGGTCCCGGCGCCCGAGACGAGCGTAGAGCGGCTGGCATCGTGGGTGCGCACGCGGCTCTCCCAGAGGGCGTTCGCCCGGGCACTCGCCGAGCAGCGATGGGTCGAAGAGGCGGCGCGCTCGCTCGACGGCGAAGGCTTCTGGGATCGCGACGAGAACGGCCTGCGGCTCGTCGTGCACGTGGCCGCGCTCCCTTCGGCGCAGGAGCTCGCGACCTGGCTGCGCCGACTCGTCGACGACGTGGCAGGCCGGGTCTGGGAGCGCGACCCGACGCCGGCTCAGAGCACGTAGCGGGAGAGGTCCTCGCTCTCGGCGATGGGCCGGAGCGTCCGCTCGACGAGGTCGGCGTCGATGGTCACCTGCGCCTCACCCATCTCGGCGGCGCGAAAGCTCAGATCGTCGAGGAGCGCCTCGAGGATCGCGTGCAGCCGACGCGCGCCGATGTTCTCGGTCCGCTGGTTGGCGAGCATCGCGTAGCGAGCGAGCGCGGCGATCGCGCCGTCCGTCCAATCGAGCCGAACGCCCTCGGTGAGAAAGAGCGCCTGGTACTGCTTCGTGAGCGCGTTCTTCGGCTCGCTCAGGATGCGCACGAAGTCCGCCTCGCCGAGCGACTCGAGCTCGACCCGGATGGGGAAGCGCCCCTGCAGCTCGGGGATGAGGTCCGAGACCTTCGCGACGTGGAACGCCCCGGCCGCGATGAAGAGCACGTGATCGGTCCGCACCGGCCCGTACTTCGTCGAGACGGTGCTGCCCTCGACGATGGGCAAGAGATCGCGCTGCACACCCTCGCGCGATACGTCGGGGCCGCCGTGCGCGCCCTGCCGGCCGGCGATCTTGTCGATCTCGTCGATGAAGACGATGCCCGCCTGCTCGGTGCGTCGCACCGCCTCGGCCTTCACCCGGTCCATGTCGAGGAGCTTCTGCGCTTCCTCCTGCTCGAGCAGCTTGCGCGCCTCCTCGACCGTCAGCCGGCGGCGCTTGCCCTTGCCCTTCAGGCCGGGGACCTGCGCGAGCATCTCGCCGAGCTTCGACTCGAGTTCGTCGCCGCCGGCGCCGAAGAACTGCATCAGCGGCATGCCGCCTTCGGCGACGTCGATCTCGATGGTTTCCCGCTCCAGCTCGCCCTTCCGGAGGCGCGCGCGCAGCTCCGCGAGCTTGCTCTCCGGCACGCTCGCAGTCGGCGGGGGCGGCTGGAGCATGAAGCCGAACTGCGGCGTCGGGCGCGGCGGCGGCGGCACGTCACGCTGCGCGAGGAGCTGCACGATGCGCTCCTCGGCGTTCTCCTTGGCCCGGGTCTCGACCGCGGCCATCTCCTCGGCTCGCACGAGCTGAATCGCGTGCTCGACGAGATCCCGCACCATCCCTTCGACGTCGCGCCCGACGTAGCCGACCTCGGTGAACTTGCTGGCCTCGACCTTCACGAAGGGCGCGTTGGCGAGCTTGGCCAGGCGCCGCGCGATCTCGGTCTTGCCCACGCCCGTCGGGCCGATCATCAGGATGTTCTTCGGCGAGATCTCGTCGCGCATCGCTTCGGGCACGGCTTGCCTTCGCCAGCGGTTGCGGAGCGCGATGGCGACGGCGCGCTTGGCCTTGTTCTGGCCGACGACGTAGCGATCGAGCTCGCCGACGATCTCGCGGGGCGTGAAGCTCCGGATCCCCGTCATCCGATCTCCTCCACCGAGACGTTCTGGTTCGTGTAGACGCAGATCTCGCCGGCGATGCGCAGCGACTCCTCGGCGACCTCGCGGGGCGAGAGCGCGGTGTGCGTCACGAGCGCGCGCGCCGCCGCCAGCGCGTAGGAGCCCCCCGAGCCGATCGCGATCACGGTGGCGTCGGTGCCCGGGATCGGATCGGGTTCGATCACGTCCCCGGTGCCCGAGACGAGGAGGGTGCTCGACCCGTCCATCACCACGATCATGGCCTCGAGCTTCCGCAGGAAGCGGTCGGTGCGCCAATCCTTGGCGAGCTCGACCGCGGCACGCAAGAGCGCCCCGCGGTGCTCCTCGAGCTTGCCCTCGAGCCGCTGGAGCAGCGTGAAGGCGTCGGCGCTCGCGCCGGCGAAGCCCGCGACCACCTTCCCGTCGTGGATGCGCCGCACCTTGCGGGCTCCGGACTTCATCACGGTCTGGCCGAGCGAGACCTGTCCATCGCCCGCCATCGCCGCCTTGCCGCCGCGCCGCACCGCGACGATCGTCGTCGAACGGAACCGACGCGACTCATCCATCTCCGAGATCATGGGCCGGACTTAGCCCGTTCGGGCGCGGCGGGCACGGGCGCCGCGCCCTCCGCGAGCGCGTCGCGGATCACCTCGTAGACCGCCGGATGGTTCTGCAGGTGGTGGTGCAAGACGCCGCCGAAGCGGCGCGTGTCGATGGCGAAGTGGCCCTCGGAGACGACGGGTCCACTCGCGCTGGGGACCCGCACGAGCAGGTCGCCGACGAGCTGCCCGAGCGGATGTTCGGGATCCTCGGTGACGGTGGAGGAGACGAAGTGGTAGGCGACCTCGGACAGGAGCGGCACCGCGGCGCGGGCTCCGTCGTCGAGGAGCGCGTCGGGATCGCGGCCGAGCCAGTCCGCGTCGACGAGCGAGCCGTGGCGCAGATCCTTGATGCCGGAGGAACGGGCCCGGAGCAGCCGCGCGGGGATCAGCGTGGCCGGATGATCGATCGCGCCGAGCACCCCGGTCAGCACGTTGCCCGCCTTCTCGAGCGGGGCGCCGCGGTGCGGCGAGCCGAGGCAGAAGACCCGCCGCAGCGCCCCGAGCCAGCCCATGCGCTGCTCCGAGGCCTGGTGGCACGCGCTTCGGATCACGAGCCCTCCCATGCTGTGTCCCACGAGCACGAGTTCCTCGAGGCCGCCGGGATAGGCTGGCACGAGGCGCTCGAGCAGCGCCGCGAGCGCGCGGCCGTTCTCGGAGATGTGCCGGCCGGTGTTGTAGCGGACCCAGAGCGGCGTCACGCCGAGATCGCGCTCGAGAAGGGAGCCGAAGGTCGCGCCCGGATCTCCGTGGTAGGCGTGCGCCTCGAGGCACCACGACCACTCGGTCGTCCCGAGCCCGTGCACGAAGAGCACGGTCCGTCGCGCAGGGCGGGACAGCGCCATCCGCACGTCCTCCGGCGCGACGTAGTGATCGCCAGCGCGGAGAAGCATCCCCTCGTCGAGCCCGTTCCCGCGCCGACCCAGCGTGTCGCCGATGGCGGCGTTGACGAGCGCCACCGCCGCGTCCTCGACCCACGCGGCGCTCGTCAGCGCATCCGAGCGCATCGGCACCGCCGGCACGAGCGCGGGCAGCTCGGCAGGGCGCGCCCGCTCGACGACGTCGAGGCCCACGTCGGTCACCGCCTCGACGCCGCGGTTCACGAGCTTGATCGCCGCGAGCACCGAATCCGTGCCGAGGCGACGCACGGCATCGACCGTGCGCGCGGGCGCCGCGATGGGCGTCATGTCGGTGATGCGCAGCACGCCGCGCGAGCTCGACTCGTGCCCTTCCCGCACCAGCTCCACCGTGCGGTCGACGGCGTCGTGCACCAGCGACTTGAGCCCGCGGAGACGCTTCATGGGGGAAGTGTCGCACAGGCCCGCGGCGGTGTGCCTGCGTCGGCCCGGCGGGCGTTCAGGCGACGAGCTCGAGCCGGGCGTAGGCGTGGGCCCGGCCGGGCCGATCGTCCTCGGGCGCGACGAAGCGGGCGACCGCTCCGAGCGCCTCGCCGCAGGCGTAGGGCCGGAGCACGAGCCGGCAGCGCTCTCCGGCAAAGAACGGCTTACGGAAGCGGAGCTCGACGAAGTCGGCAAAGCGCACCGCTGCGCCGTGCGGCGCGAAGGTCCGGAGCGCCGCTTCCTCGAGAAGCGCAGGATACGCGAGCGAGTTCACGTGCTGGTTGCTGTCGGTGTGGCCGAGGCCGAAGACCAGCTCCGTCCCGACTTGCTCCGTCCCGAGCCACTGCGCCTCGTCGGGCAGGGCCTCGAGCTCCGCAGGCTCGGCCCAGGCGCGATCCGCGAGCGGCGACAGCCACGGCAGTTGCCCCACCTTGCGGGCCTCGGGCGGTCCGAAGGGCCGGGTCAGCACGTGCTCGCCGTACACCGCGCCGATCGGGATCCGCTCGCCCGCACGCTCCGGCTGTGGCCCCCAGGTGCGGCCCATCGGCGCATCAACCTCGGCCCACATGTCCACCGAGAGGCGCGCCTCGCCGCGGGGATCGAGGGCGCGCCGGAGGGCGAACGTCCCGCTCGCCTGGCAGGCCGCGCTCACCGAGATCGGCCCCCCGCCCGCAACGATGAGGAGCCGCGAGAGGATGGGGAGGATGCCTTCCTCGGTGAGGCGCGCCGCGAGCGCATCGCCCGAGAGCAGCGCGCGCCACACCGCCGCGCCGATGGCGTGCGAGAGCGGGCGCAGGCCGAGCCGTCCGTCCTGAGCCACGTCCTCGTAGCGAACGAGCAGCGGGCCTTCGCCGCGTGGAAGGCCGGCGGGGGGCCGCAGGGGAATCCGGCCCGTCGCGCGGGGAGAGAGGATCACGGCGCCGGTTCAGGGACCGGCGTCGCGCATGCCGCAGTACGTCGAGGGCGCACAGTCGCGGCGGACCGCGCAGCAGTCGCGATCCTCGCAGTCGATGAACGTGTCGCCGTCGTTGCTGATCCCGTCGCGGCAGAGCGCGTCGGTGTTCTCCGGGGTCACCGGGCCGGCGTCGCGGCGGGGACCGGCGTCGCGGGCGCACGAGCCGGTGCTGCAGGCGACGACCCCGCAGCAGTCGAAGTCGTCGCAGTCGGCGAAGCGATCGCCGTCGTTGCTGCACCCGTCGCTGCACGCCGCGACGGTGTTCTCCGCCATCATGCCGCCGTCGCACGCGCCCGCGGGCGGGCCGGCGTCGAGACCGCAGAAGCGGTCGCAGTCGAAGTCGGCGCAGTCGACGAAGCGGTCGCCGTCGTTGCTGCACCCGTCGCTGCACGCCGCGGCGTTGTCCTCCGGGGCCATCGCCGCGTCGCAGGCGCCGCCCATCATCCCGCCGTCGCGGCAGAACGGGCCGCAGTCGAAGTCGTCGCAGTCGGTGAAGCCGTCCCCGTCGTTGTCGGAGGTGTCCGCGCAGGC
>Ga0209972_10001120_pt1 | contig 24257 bp, 3 predicted proteins | sample NOAtaG_7_FD_187302 | JGI IMG/M metagenome (GOLD analysis project Ga0209972, IMG submission 187302) | Freshwater lake microbial communities from Lake Erie, under a cyanobacterial bloom - NOAA_Erie_Diel1S_2200h metaG (SPAdes) (version 2) | ecosystem: Environmental > Aquatic > Freshwater > Lake ... | reverse complement strand
TTTGGGATTTTGGTGGTGCATGGGCACAGGACTACAGGCGTAGCCGAGGGCTGGTTGGGCGACAGGAAATCCTGTTTTTATGGCTTTTTCGGAAACAAATTGCTGAATGGCCCGAAACGGTCTGCTGTGCAGGCTTTACATGAACCGGGCGTCGGGCGACACTCAGGAACAGCGTCTGAGTGCCGTTACCTCGGCTGGCCTGGCCGGCAGCTTTTTACGGGGCCTGACAAATGTTCCTGCGGGAAATTCGTCTTTTCAGATTCCTGTTGTTTGTGTCGCTGCTGGCCGTTTCTGCTCTGGCCGCGGCCTGTCAGGTGCCGGTGTTTCGTTATGCCCTGGAACGCTGGTCTGCTGATCAGTACCGGTATGTGGTGTTGTGCGACGCCGAACTGACTGAGCAGCAGCGGATGCTGGCCGACAGTTTGGCGGGGCCGGGCCGAGCTGGTGGTGCGGGGCCGGGTGAGCCGACAGCTGGCGGACCGGCAGCTGCGGTGCTCAGGGTGCATCGGGTCACGCAGCAGTCTGATGCGTTTCTGCAGGATCTTTGGCGGCAGCGGAAAGTGCGGGCAGAGCCATTGCTGGTCTGTTTGTTTCCGCGGACGGCAGCGGTGGAGACTGCAGCACCGGCATTTACGTGTGGCTTGAATGAAGCGGCGGTTCGCAGTGTTCAGGCAAGTCCGGTCCGCACCGAGCTGACGAAGCGTCTGCAGTCCGGAGATTCCGCGGTGTGGTTATTTCTGGAAAGCGGTCAGGCGGAACGGGATCAGGCGGCGCTGGAGCGGCTGGAAACGGGACTGCAGCAGCAGCAGGCGCGGTTGAAGCTGCCCACGGCCAGTGAGATGGAGGTGACGGAGCAGCAGCTGCGGGAGCTGAAGGTGCCTTTGAAGCTGTCATTTTCGGTGCTGAAGGTCAGTCGTTCGGATGCGGCAGAGGCTTTCCTGGTGAGCTGTCTGTTGCGCAGCGAGGAGGATTTGGAGCAACTGTCAGAGCCCATGGCGTTTCCGGTATTCGGTCGGGGGCGTGTGTTGTATGCCCTCGTGGGTGACGGGATCGCGGAGGGCACGATTGCGGCAGCCTGCGATTTTCTGACGGGCCCGTGTTCGTGTCAGGTGAAGGAGCAGAATCCGGGATTTGACCTGCTGTTGGCGGGGGACTGGGACCATTCGCTGGGCGGGGTACTGGTCAGTGATCCACTGCCTCAGGAGACCGGCGTTGGCCGGGGGACGGGGGCTCCGAAGCTGCTGACGATCCCGTCCGGTCGAAGGACCGGCGGAAAAGGTTCAGTGCCGGATCGCTGAATCGAATTTCGTCGTCGTATGGCAGCTCCTGATATATCGGGTGTGAGCAGATGTCGGACAGTTCTGAGCAGAAAGACACTGCAGTTGCTGCGGTCGATGGGCCGGGCCTGCTGCGGCGACTGCGGATCTGGATTCCTCTGATCTTTTCTCTGCACGTGTTGTTTGTGTGGGGTGGGATTCAGCGGCGGCTGCAGGAACCTCCGTGGTGGCCCCTGCTTGCGGGCTGGCTCCTGTTGCCGTGTTATTACCGTTCATCGGCGGGGGCAGCGGCTCTGCGACTGGGCCGCTGGTGTCGATTGCTGTTTCTGCTGGATGGTCTGTTGTTGCTGCTGTCTGTGCTGCGAGGCTCAGACTGGCTGGCGATGAGTGCTTTGGCGACCTTCACTGCCGGAATTTTGCTGGGGAAGGAGAATCGCGCGGGTGACCGCAGTCTTGTTCGACTGTCGCTGTTGTCATTCGTGGCTGCGGGGGTACCGCCGTTTGTCGAACAGAAATTGTGGTCGCAGCTGACGTTGTGGCTGGCCGAGGTGTGCAGTGTGCAGGGTGCTGTGTGGGGCTGGCAGAATGTGCTGAGCGGAACACAGCTGCTGGGCCCCCGGGGTGAATTGTCTCTGGAAGTGCTGTGTGGTTCCGGACTGTGCTGGACGTGGGTGTTGTCAGCCGGGCTGTGGTGGGCATTACTGCAGCGGCGGTCTGTGCTGCAGGCTGTGCTGCTGGTTGTGTGTGCCTGTGCCATCGCGTGTGTGGGCTTGCTGACGGGGGGGCTGTGGGCTGTCAGGCAGCTGTCTGCAGGTGCCGAGTCGATCAGTGTTTTGTATGTGCAGGGCATGTTGCTGGTGCCGCAGTTGCTGCTGGTGTTGTCTGCCGATTCTTTGGTGTTGTTTTTGACATCTCCGATGTTGCGGCCGGAGCTGTTGGAGGTTCGCCGTGAATCCGGCCTGTTTGAACGGGAGGTTCCGAATCCGCTGGAGGTTTTTTGGAACCGGTTCGTGGCCGCGGAGCCTCGATCGTTTCTGCAGCGAGTTCAGTTTCGGCTGCCCGATGGGACTCCCCTGCCCTGGGCCCGGCTGGTGCGTTTTGCCCTTGAGGCGTGGCTCAGCACGCGGAGTGTCCGTTTTGTGTTGTTTGCTGCTCCGGCTGTGTTGCTGCTGTGCGGCAGTCTGCTGCTGACGCTGCGGATTCCGCGGGAGCGTGCGGGCTTGCTGAAGCTGGCTGATACTCAGTTGGCAGCGGCGCTGAGCGATGGCAGTTGGGTGCTGGCGGAGCAGTCGTTTCGGGTTCTGGAGGGGTATGGAGAGGGAAGTCCGCTGGTGCGTTTTCGCTTTGCGCAGGCGCTGTGGCTGGCTGGTGAACGAGAGCGGGCGTGGGGGGAAATGCTGCAGCTTGCTGACGCTGGTGAGTCCGGTCTGGCGGCTGCTCAGTTGTGGCTGGTGGAGCGGTCACTGGAGCCCGAGCCTTTTCGGGTGTTGTCGGCGGTGGAGCAGCTGCAGCGGCTGGAGTCCGCGCTGCGGACTGAGACGGGCGATGCTGAGATTTATCGTCGTCTGGCGGAGCTGCAACTGCGGTCCGGTGAGTCATTGCTGGCGGAGCGTCACCTGCAGCGGGCAGCAGAGCTGAATCCGGTGTATGTCAATTCCCTGTTTCGACTGCGAGGCCGGCTGGGCAGGCTGCGGCTGCCGGATGATCTCTGGAGCGGTCGCGTTCAGCAGTTGCAGGCTCAGGTGGAATCTGCATCTGCGGGGACGGCGGAGTCATTGCAGTTGGCGGAACTGTTTGTGCTGGGACGCCAGACGAAGCAGGCGGAGCAGGTGTTGCGGGCAGCGCTGAAGCGGAGTCCGGCGGAGGATTTGCAGCGCAGTCTGAGCGAGTTGCTGGCGGGGCGTGTGCGGGCTCAGCTGGATGGAGTGGATTTTGATGGCCGGGCGGCCGTTCGTGCAGCGGAAGAGGCGATTGAGCTGTGGCCGGTGGGGGCAGTGGCTGTCCGTGTGGCAGCGCGACTGCAGCTTTCTGGTTTATCCTTGAAGGAGGCGACTCGCGAGAAACTGAGTGCTGCGTGGCTGGCGGACACAGCTGCTGTCGGGGGGCAGGAATCTGCGGAGGATCTGCAGATGCTCAGGGTGATTGTGCGAGTGCTGGGGACGAATTTTGAAGCTGCGGAGTTGGATTCTGCTGCGATCAAAGTGACGGCGGATGGTCCGCTGCTGGTGAGTTTGCTGGCGCAGCGGGGGGCTGTGGAGGGGGCTGATGAGCTGACAAATCGGATGCTGGAGCAGTTGCAGTCGGTGCCGGCCAGCCAGTCTCAGCAGCTGCTGCGATTGGAGTTGTTGCTGGCGGCGGGGCGTTATGCGGAATTGCGGGCTGAGGCAGAGCGGCTGCGGGGGGCCGATGGTGTGTCGGAGTCTGCGGCCGAGGCGATTTTGGGGATGTCGTTTCTGAATGAGTATGATGAGCGTGCGGGGCGGCCGCGGAGTGGTGTTGAGAGGATGATGCGGTGGCTGCCTCAGGAGCCGTCAGCAGCAGAGGGGATGGCGCAGCTGCAGCTGCTGCGGCAGGGGCTGGCGATCGCCGATGTTCGTACTCGTGTGATCGATCGACTGTGTCGCATGGTATTGGCCGGAGGTGTGACAGGTGAGCAGGCGGAGCGGGAGCTGACGGGGTTGAGAGCGGCGGGAATCAGTGCAGAGTATCTGTTGGGGCGAGTTGGGGATGTGGCGGCTGCGGTTGGGCGATATGAGCAGGCGATACCGTGGCAGCGACAGGCACTGGCGGCTGCTTCAAGGCGGAGTTTTTTGAGGTTGAACAATCTGGCGATTTGTCTGTTGCGTGCGGAGGGAGCGAAGGCAGCGGATGAGTGTCAGCAGTTGGTTGAGGAGGCATTGCAGCTGAGCGAGAATCATCCGCAGCTGCTGGCGACTCGCGGTGAAATTCTGCTGCGTCGCGGGCAGTATGTGCGAGCTCGGGATGACTTTGAGGCCAGTTTGGCAGTGGCGCCGGGCAGTGCGGAGGTGTGGGGGTTACTGGCGGAGTCGTGCCGGCTGGCGGGTGATCTGGTGTCTGCGGAGCGGGCGCTGCGGGAGCGGCGGCGGATTGAGGCTGAGGCTGCGGATGTCGATTGAGTGCCTCGGCGGCTGCTTTTTTCAACCTGGCGTATAGCACTCATCTGTACAGTCCGGTAGGATAGGTCCCGGCAGGGTGCTCTGCAGACGTCCTTGGGGACGGCCTGAGGCTGATGAATTCGGGGGTAGATGAAATGTCAGAACGCGGCGGTGCTATCGGAATGAGTGGTATTCTGCGGGTTCTGCGGGATGTGTCGCGGGGCTTTGGGGAAGCAGGTGTGACGGCAGCGCGTCGCTGGGGGCGTGGGCGTTTGCGGGTTCGTAACCGGCGAGCTCAGGTCGAGCGACTTGAGGAACGACTGCTGTTAACTCTGAACGTCGGGTTGTCTCAGGGCAACCTGCTGGTGGATGAGCAGTCTGCCGGTGCTGATGATCTGACGCTGGACTATGACAGCAGCAAGGACGAGTTCATTTTTCGGGATGCGGTGAACAATCTGACGACCAGTATCACCGGAGCGACGGGCAGTGGGACGAAGGAGATTCGTGTCCCGAAAAACAGAGTTTCGGGTGATCTGATCACAGTGCAGACTGGCGCCCTTGGTGACGTGATAACAGTGGCTTCAGGATTTGCGCCGGGGACATCGCGATCGCTGACGATTGAGGGTGGTGCCGGAAGCGACACGGTGAAATGGAACAGCAGCGAGCAGCTGACAGCGATATCTGTCACGGCCGAGTCCACAGAGTCGAGTTCGACGCTGATTCGCACAAGCGGCAGCCAGACGTGGAGCACCGTCGTGTCTGTGCTCAGTCCGCTGGAGATGACCGGAGGGAATATTTCTCTGCAGAGTCTGATGACTGACAGCAAAAACACGAAGGTGTCAGGTACAGGGGTGGTTTTGGTGGCGGGTGCTGTCACTGCGACTGCGGGCGCGACACTGGAGTTGTCGGGTAACGGTGGTTTGGTCCTGAGTGCGGGCAGTGAGGTGTCGACGGTCCAGGGGGCGATCACATTAAAAGCCCTGTTGACGCAGGGGACCGTCGGTGATGTGTCGGGGCTGCAGATTCAGGACTCCACCGTGAAGGCTCAGGGTGGGACTATCACGATCATGGGAGAGACAAGTGCGGCCGCTGTTGGACGGGCCGCCGTTGATCTGGTGGGAGCGAAGCTGATCACTCAGGGAACCGGTTCGATTCTGTTGACGGGGATAGCTGCAGAATCTTCGTCGTCTGTGGGTATTCGAATCAAATCGGGTGCTCAGTCATCATCGTTTACTGCTGAGAATGGTGGAATCACGCTGCAGGGCACTGGTGGGGCGGGTGGTGGCAGTGTTGGCCTGCAGTTGGATGGGGGTCTGATTCAGACTCAGGGCACCGGGAATATTTCGATCACCGGCACCAGTCGTTCGGCCGGAGTTGGAACATCGATTGGGGACGGTGCGGCGATCGAGGCCAACGGATCAGGTTCGGTCACCATCGACGGTGTGGGGGTGACTTCCGGGCAGAACAACATCACGTTCAGCCAGTTGACAAAGGTAACACCTTCTCCGTACCTGGAGGGGGGGCTCAAGTTTGAGAGTGCTGCCAGTTTTGACGCAAATTTTCCTCAGAGTATGGTGGGCAGTACGGCGGAGTCGGGGTTTGTTGATGTGACCAGTGTGGACGGACTGGCTTTCGGTGTGGCATCGCTGGACGTTTCTGAAATCAACGGCGGCATCGGTCCAAAGACGATCACGTTCACCGGTTATTTGCGGACAGGTGGAACGGTGCAGCAGTCCTACACGACGAATTCCACATTCGGACGCGACACCGTGACATTAAGTGGATTCAATAACCTTTCGAAGTTCCGTTTTACGTTTGACAGGACGACGTGGGACGACATTGCGTTCAGTTTTGAGTCAGATGGAGAGATCAGTTTTGGTGCGGCGTCGCTGCGTTCGACGACCGGGACCATTGTTCTGGACACCAGTCGTGTGCGTCTGGGGCAGACGCTGACTGTGGACACCGGGGCTGTGCTTGTTTGGCCGCTGGAGTTTACGGGAACAGGTGCGATTCTGAAGAAGGGGGCGGGGACGCTTCGACTGACGGGCAGCAGCAGCAATACTGGGACTATGAAGGTTCAGCAGGGGGTGCTGCAGATTGATGGTTCAGTGGTGTGTGCGGTGCTGGCAGAGGGTTCGGGGATCCTGGCTGGCAGCGGTTCGTTGCAGGGTGCAGTTGAGGTGAGTGGAGGGGGATTCCTGTCGCCGGGCGGCGTTCCGGGAGTGATGCAGACCGGAACTCTTTCGCTTCTGCAGGGAAGTATGCTGACACTGGATCTGGGCGGTGCCTTGCCCGGCAACGCAGCGGGGCGGCACGATCAGGTGAGTGTGACGGGAACTGTGTCTTTGTCCGGAAATCTGAATCTGCAGATGACGGGCGGTTATGTCGGAACAGCCGGTGAGACTCTGGTTCTGATCAACAATGACGGTGCTGACGCGGTCTCGGGAACCTTCAGTTCACTGCAGGAGCAGCAGGAGTTCCTTGCGGGCAGTACGATGTGGCGGATTTCCTATGCCGGAGGTACCGGAAACGACGTGGTGCTGGTGTGCATCGGGCATCAGTACATCGTCAGCAACCTGAATTCCAGTGGTACGGGCAGTCTGTATCAGGCAATCACTGATGCCAATGCCAGTGCGGGGATGGATGAGATCATTTTCACCGTTGCGGGTGTGATTCCGGTAACTGCGGCCTATCCATTGCCGGCGATCACCGGGGCTTTGGCGATCGACGGCAACACTGCTCCCGGTTTCAACGGGACTCCGGTCGTGGAGGTGAGTGGAACCAGTGCCGGTCAGACGTCGGGATTCATTTTTGCCGCAACGGCGGGTGGTTCCGGCATGCGCGGCATCAGTGTGGTCAGCTTTGCCAGGGCGGGTGTGGAGGTAAATGCAGATGATGTGCAGTTACTCGGGAACTGGATCGGTTTGGCACGTTCCGGAACCGGTGCGGGGAATGGTACTGGCGGGGGTGGTTCAGCGGCGGGATTGATTCTGCGTGGCAAGAAATCGAAGGTTGGTGGCCCGCAGTCCGGCGAGGGGAATGTGATCAGTGGCAACACGGGTCATGGGATTCTGGTCGTTGGAGGCAGTGATGCGGTGATACAGGGGAACTATATCGGAACCACGCCGGCGGGCACTGCTGCTCTGGCCAATGCGGGTTATGGGGTCAGGATTGTCGATGGCAGCAATAACCAGATTGGCGGATCGCTGTCGACGGCAATGAATCTGATTGCGGGGAACAGCAGTGCGGGAATTCTGCTGGAGGGTGCAGGCACAACGGGTACGCTGATTTATGGGAATCGGTTGGGTGTTGATGCCGCCGGCAATCGGCTGGCGAATGGTGCCAGCAGTGTTGCAGTCGTCGGCTCTGCTGCCGGGACGCAGATTGGCGGTCGACAGGCTGGTGAGGGAAACGTGATCGGCGGCAGTTTTGATCAGGGAATTTATCTCGCGAACACGGTTCAGACGAAGATTCGCGGCAATCGCATTGGGACGAATCCTGCCGGTACGGCAAAGTCGGCAAATCACCACGGGGTGTTTGTGACGGGCAGCAATGCGGGACTGCAGATTGGCGGCAGTGAGGCTGGTGAAGGCAATCAGATTTCGGGTAACAACGGCGACGGTATTCGGCTCAGCAGTACGACCGGGGCGATCGTAATTGCGGGCAATCTGATCGGCACCGATGCTGCGGGTGCGGCTGCGTTGTCGAACGGTGGCAGCGGGATTTATGTGTCGCAGTCACCGGGCGTGCTGATTGGTGGCGCGACGGCAGCGGCGCGGAATGTGCTCAGCGGGAACTCGGGGCTGGGTGTGTGGGTGACGGGGGCCAGTTCGACCGGCGTCGTTCTGCAGGGCAATTATGTGGGGCCGCGAGCGGACGGTCAGGGGGGCGTGGGGAACGGTTCCGGCGGGGTTATGGTGGATGGTGGGGCAGCCGATGTGGTGGTGGGAGTAGCCGGTTCAGGTAATGTGATTTCCGGTAACAGTTTGTACGGGATCCGCATCAGCGGGGCTCAGCGGACACAGGTGGCGGGCAACCTCGTGGGATCTCGTCCGGACGGCAAGACGTGGCTGGGCAATTCCGGAGCTGGTGTGCACCTGACTGGTGATGTGACCGGGACAGTGGTGGGTGGTTCGGTCAGCGGCAGTGGCAACGTGGTGTCGGGTAACACCTATGGGATTCATCTGGATCAGACGACGGGATCTGTGCGGATTTCGGCCAATCGAGTGGGTACGACGGCGGATGGTCTGGCGGGTCTGGGGAATGCGAATTTCGGGATTTTTGCTTATCGCTCGCAGTCGATTGTGATTGGCACCAATGGCGACGGCACGGGCGACGACCTCGAAGGCAATCAAATCTCGGGGAATGGTTCCGGTGTGGGCTTTGGTGACGGTATTGTGATCGATGGCAACGACAACACCGCGTATGCGGCAGTGGATTCCATTGTGATTGCCGGCAATCGAATTGGGACGGCAGCGGATGGAATGTCGGGGCTGTGGAACAGAAGTACGGGTGTGGCCCTGCGTCGTGGTGTGAGTGGAGTGCGAATTGGGACGGACGGCAATGGTGTCAGCGATGTGGCCGAGCGGAATGTGATTGCGGGCAACGAGTATTACGGCGTCGTGGTGGACGGGGCTGGAACATTCGGGAATGTGATTGCGGGCAATTACATCGGGGTGACAGCGGATTCCGAGTCACGGTTGCTGAACTGGAGTGCCGGGCTGTGGATTGGCAATGGGGCTCATCACAACCGCGTAGGTACCGACAACAGTGCGGATTCCTTCAACGCTTCGGAACGCAATCTTTTCGGCGGCCATGACGCCCTGCTGCGCATCTCCGGTGGTAATGACAACGTAATCGCGGGCAATTATTTTGGTGTCAACGGTGCCGGGACGAAGCAGTTCTTCAGTGTCCAGGGTGTAGTGATCTCTGATGGCAGCAAGCGCAACCTGCTGGGAACTGATGGCCTCGGAGGTAACAACGATCGCGAGCGGAATCTTATTGGCGGAGAGGCGTTTGGCCGAGTTGTGGTGACTGGTGCGGGCACTGAAGACAATGTGATTGCAGGGAACTGGATCGGGATGGGGCCGGACGGGGTGACGTCGGTCGGCTATTCGCCGCAAGGGATTTTGATCAATGGCGGCGCAAAAGGAACTCGGATTGGCACCGACGGCAATGGTCTGAATGATGTTGATGAGCGGAATGTTGTGAATGGCAACGGTCTTGGCATCGGTATTTCCGGAGTCGGTACTTCGGGCACGGTGGTTGCTGGTAACTACATTGGCACGGACGTCTCAGGCAGTCAGCGGATGCAGAATACTTATGCGATGGAGATCACGGGCGGTGCCTCGGATACTCGCATCGGCACGGACGGCAGTAACGATGCATTCAACGTCAACGAGCGAAATATTATCAGCGGTGGTGGGTTCGGGTTGCGGATGGATGGTGTCACGAATGTGACCATTGCGGGCAATTATATCGGATTGAATGCCGCTGGTACGGGCGGTATTCGGCACTACGAGTATGCAATTCGGGCGATGAATCATGTGAGCGGGCTCAGGGTTGGTACGAATGGTGACGGCATCGCCGACGCGGCTGAAGGAAATGTGATTGCCGGTGGAAACGCCGTGGGTCTGCAGATATTCAACTGGATCAACATGGATCTGGGAGTCGCCGACAGTTTCATTGCCGGTACGATTCCGGTGACGACGGCAACGGGCAGTTTTACTCAGGCGGATCTGATTGACGGCACCAGTCCGCTGGCGGGTGACTGGACTTACAACAATCTGGTTCCGGGTCGTGGTGGTGATTACTTTGCCTTCCGGGCAACGGGCTCGCTGGCTGTCACTGCTGCGGGAGAATACACGCTGGCGATGCGAATGGATCGCGGCGGCCGGCTGAAGATTGACGGCGTGACTGTGGCGACGGACTGGGGTGGCAATGGCCTGACTCTGGCGACAGTCAATCTGACCGCTGGCAGCCATGCAGTGGAGTGGGTTGGGTTTGAAGAGACGGGTGCTGGTGGATTTGAGTTGTCTGTGGCAGTGGGTGGTGGCAAGTCGGGGCCGATCACGACGGCGAACGGCTGGAAGGTGCTGGGTGATGCGGCACCGCATGCCGAGATCAGGCTGGACGGCAATCTTTCAGTGACCTCGTACTATGCCGCGGCGATTGATTCGAATACGGTGATTGCGGGGAATTTGATTGGCCTGCTTCCGGATGGTGTGACGCTGTCTCCGAACGACGCCTATGGCCTGTATGTGAACGCCGACGGTGTCCGCATCGGTGGCAGTCTGCCGGCGGAACGCAATGTGATTTCTGGAAACAACGGTCATGGGCTGATCTTCGACGGCTGGGGTTTGAATGGAGTTGGCAACTCCGTGTCGGGCAACTACATCGGGGTGGGCACGGATGGGACAACTGTGGTTGCGAACGGGGGGCTGGGGGTCTACGCGGCTGCCTCGGGACTGCTGATTGGGGGGGGGAATACCGGCGGCGCTGGTGGCGTTGCGGGGGCCGGTAATCTGATCAGCGGCAACGGTGGTGCCGGGGTGGAGGTTGCTGCGGGCGTCACGGGTGTCAGTCTGCGGGGCAATTTTATTGGCACGGACAGGACGGGCACGCTGGCGTTGAAAAACGGCGCAGAGGGCGTTGTGATTCATGGTCAGGAGGCGGTGGTCGGTGGCGGGGTGGCTGGTCACGGTAATCTGATCAGTGGTAATGGCCTTGAGGGTGTGCGTGTTACGGGGATTGGGAATGTACTGCAGGGCAATTACATCGGGACGACCTTGACCGGCAACTCGAAGCTGCCGAACGGCGGGACGTCCGGGGTGTATATCCAGAATGGGTTCAGCAATCTGGTCGGCGTGCTGGATGACGGCGTGAATGATGCGCTGGAGGGAAATCTGATTTCCGGCAGTGCGAAGTACGGTGTGCGGCTGGAGGGTGGTGGGCAGACACGGCTCGCTGGCAACCGTATTGGAACAAATGCCGCGGGTACTGTGGCACTTTCCAATGAACTGGGGGGTGTCCTGCTGACTTCCGGAAGTGAGAACTGGATCGGTACGGATGCGGATGGAGTCAGCGATGCACTGGAGCGTAACCTGATATCGGGGAATGCTGGTCCGGGTGTGTCAACGAATGGGGGCGTGGTTGAGAGAACGATAATCGCGGGGAATTTCATCGGGACTGATGTCAACGGTACGGTGGCTCTTGCAAATTCCGGCGCGGGGATTGAGTTCGCCGACAATTCCACGCTGAACCGGATTGGTGGTGGTCAGTCTGCGGATCGCAACGTGGTCAGCGGGAATACTGGCATTGGCATTTCAATCACCGGGGCAAATTCCGGACTGAACTGGATTGCGGGCAACCTGATTGGAAGTGACCTGACGGGAAGCAGCGGTGTTGCGAATGGGGCACAGGGGATTGCAATTTTTGGTGCCTTCCAGAACACGATTGGCACGAACGGTGACGGTAAAGGTGATTCCGATGAGGGAAATTTGATTTCCGGGAACTCTTTTCAGGGCCTGTTGCTGTCGGGTGGTGGTTCGCATGTGGTTGCGGGGAACCGTGTGGGGACAAATCTGTCGGGCACTGCAGCGATATCCAACGGTGGTGCCGGGGTCTGGATTGATTCAGTGGGCAACCGAATTGGATCTGACGGTAACGGAGCCAATGACAGCCTTGAGCGGAATCTTATTTCGGGCAATGCCTATGACGGTGTGGTGCTGGGGGGCGAGTTCTCTTCGGAGAACGTGTTACGGGGAAATTATATTGGCACGACAGTGACAGGAAATGCTGCGCTGCTGAACGGTGGCAACGGAGTCGTGCTGGGGGGGTATGGCAACAGTATTGTCGGTGGGGCCGGGGACTTGCGTGGCGTGATCAGCGGCAATGCTGCTGCGGGGGTATTGATTCCGGGAGGTGTCGGAAACTCGGTATCCGGCAGCTTTATTGGCCTGGCAGCGGACGGAGTGACCGGATTGCCAAACGGTGGCAGCGGGGTGGTCATTCAGGGCGGAGCCCAGGGGGCCGGGGTTGGTGTGAATGGTGGCAATGTGATTTCGGGAAATCCTGGCGACGGAGTCACGGTGACCGGATCCGTGCTGGCACAGATTCGTGGAAACCTGATTGGTACCAGTGCCAGCGGTTTGTCGGCGGTGGCCAACGCGGGATATGGGGTGCTGGTGACTGAGGATTCTGCCGATGTGGAGATCGGCAGTCCGATGGGGCTGGTGAGTGATCGGAATCTGATCAGCGGTAACAGGTTGTCGGGAGTTGCCTTCATCAATGCCGGCACCGGGAACCGTGTGCAGGGGAATTACATCGGCACGGATATTTCCGGATCACTGGCACTGGGAAATGCAGCGTTTGCCGGGGCGTTCGGAGGTGGCGTTTACATCAGTGACGGTGGTGGCAGTCAGGTGCTGGTGGGTGTGGATCAGGGCGAGGGGCGGCATGCGGGATCTGCGAATCTGATCAGCGGCAATGCTCTGGCGGGCGTGCTGATTCGGGGAACATCGTCGCAGTCGGGAGGTCACATCGTTTCCGGCAACCTGATTGGTTTGAAGGCTGGTGGTGGCGGAGTGCTGGGCAACGCGGGTCCTGGGGTGAGGATCCTGAACAGCAGCAGCAATATCATTGGCAGCAACGGCGACGGTGCATTTGATTCGCTGGAAGCCAATGTGATTTCCGGTAACAGCAATCCGGCTGCTGCAACCGCTGCGGACTATGCGGCCGGCGTATTCGTGCAGGACGGAACGGCTGGTGACGGCATAGCGGCGAAGGGGAATGTGATTGCGGGGAATGCGATTGGCAGCGACAGTACGGGGCAGAAGCCGTTGCCGAATCAGGGACATGGCGTGCTGATTTTGTCAGGCTTTGAGACTCAGGTGGGGCTGCCAGGGGCTGGCAATCTGCTGCGTTACAACGGCGGTGCCGGCGTCCGCATTGACGGAGTTGCCGAGAATGGAACTCAGTCTGCGGAAAAGACATTGCTGCGAAGCAACAGTTTCCAGGGGAATACGGGTTTGCCGGTGGATGTGGGAACAGTTGGTATCACGTTGAACAGTTCAGCGGACGCCACGGCGGATTTTCCTGTGTTTGAGTCGGCGGCGATTGAAAATGGGAAGATGACGCTGACTGGATTTGCGACAGCAGGATCCACATTTGAGTTGTACCTGAATGCCGGGCGAGTGGGGCAGCAGTTTGGTGATGGTGTGACGCCGCTGTTGACGTTCACGGAAGGGTCCGCATTGGATACGGACGCCACCACCGGTTCGTACGGTCCGATTGTGCGCGGCGTGACTGTCACAGCATCCGGCGCTGCGATTACGCAGAATCGCTTCCGTTTTCAGTTTGATCTGCCGAAGGGGCTGACCAATGGCGTGCAGATGACCGGGCTTGCTGTCGGGCCGGTCTCAGAGTTTTCAAATTTGATTCTGGCGGGTGAACAGGGCAGCGCCGTGCCTCCGGAAATTACCCTGGATGTTGTCAGTCCGGTGTCGCAGAACGAGGGCGAAACGCTGACGGTGGACGGTTCATTTTACGACCCGGATTCGCGCGCGTGGACAGCTACGGTGGACTATGGCGACGGCAGTGGTGTGCAGCCACTTGTGCTGAAGGATTCGCGTGAATTCCAGTTGTCGCACATCTATACGATGCCGGGGACCTGGACGGTCACAGTGCAGATTGTGGACAACGGGTTGGCAGCCGGTACAAAGACGTTCACTGTCAATGTGGCTAATTTGGCTCCGACTGTGGATTTCAGCAGTTTTGTGCTGACGAAGAATATCACTGAGGGTGGGACGGCCAGTCTGTCGGGCAGCTTCACTGACGGCGGTGGTGCCCATGTGGTGGAAATCACGTGGGGCGATGGCGGCACCAGCACGGTGAATCTGGCCAGTGGTGTCTACACTTTCAGCGCAACCCATGTGTACGCGGATGATGCCAATGCGACGGGTGCGGTGACGGCGGCGGATGTGTATGCGATCGGTGTGACGGTGCGTGATGCTGGCAGTCTGACGGGGACCAGCAGTCCATCCGGTTTGCTGCTGGTGGAGGTGGCGAATGAGAAGCCGACTGTGGGTGCCGTGAAGTTCAACGGGGTGGTGGTGACTGCGGGCGGTACAGTGACGGTGAGTGAGGGAACGCCACTGGAGCTGGAGGGGCTGTTTACGGATGCGGGGCTGTTGGACAAACACACGGTCCGGCTGGACTGGGGTGACGGCACGAAATCCACCACGGTGCTTTCTGTGGGGGCGCGTACATTTGGGGGCAACGCGGCGTTCAGCCACAGTTATCCGAACAATTCCACCAGTGGTCCGTACGTGCTGATGGCTGAGTTTTGGGATGATGACCAGCCGGCGGAGCCAACCACAGTCAAATGGAACGTTTCGGTCGCGGATGTGGCTCCTGCGGCAGTTGTGGTGAATGCTGTTCCTGCCACAGTTGGCGAAATGTCGTTCGTGGCGATTTCCGGAACATTTGTGGATCCGGGCGTGGAAGACGGACATCAGGTGCGGGTGATCTGGGGTGACGGGACCCCGGATTCCATTTTGAATCTTGATCCCGGTGTGCTGAGTTTTGGCGGCAGTACTCTGACTCACGCCTATGCTGACAATAAGTCTGACGGCTCCGCTTACACCGTCCAGGTGATTGTATCAGATCTGGCGGATTCAACGTCGCAGGGACAGGGCACTGCGAGCGTGACGGTGCAGAACGTGTCACCGACGATGGTTGGCGGGCTGGTTGTCAAGCGCGAGAACGGCACCAGTGGCACTGTGAACGAAGGCGACCTCGTGGTGGTGACGGGGGCGTTTGCGGACGTGTCACCAGCGGATCGGCATCGGGTGCTGATTTCCTGGGGCGACGGCAGCACAACAGAAGCCAGCGTGAACGCGGACGATCGAACGTTCAGTGCGCGTTATCGTTATCGGGATAACTTTGCTGCTGCTGCGATCCGAGCGACGGTGACTGACGGCCGGATTGTGAGCGGTGCCTTTGTTGCGGATGGCGGCAGTGTGACCAGTGCGGCTGTGACGCAGCGGGTGGATAACGTGGCGCCGGCGGCTCAGATTGCTCCGCGTCTGGGATCAACGCCGACGAATACTCTGCTGACCGCGGACGTGATTGAGCCGGGGCTTGATGATGTGCCGTTGCTGACGTATTTGTGGGAAGTGAATACAGGCCTCGGTGGATACACGACTCTTGGAACGACGAAAAATCTGACATTCAATTCAACGCTGCTGGGGACCCCGCTGATCAGGCTGACTGTGTCTGATGACGACGGAGGCCTGGATCAGTATGAAGTGGTTGGTGTGTTCGGGACGGACTCTGCCGAGACGATCAGTGTGACGAGTACGGGGTTTTCCAGAACTGGAGCGGGTGCCGGCGGGATTGGCCTGGTGCCGGGCGAGGGGCTCTGGTCGACGCAGATTCTTGTGCTGGGATTCGGCGGCGCGGACCTGCTGGATGCATCGGCCCTGACATCGGGTTACACGGCGATTTTGGATGGTGGTCAGCAGCAGGATTATCTGCTGGGAGGTGCTGGTGCCGACCTGTTCTATCCGAATGACGGCAATGATACGGTGGATGGCGGCGAGGGGTCAGACAGTTACTTCCTGAAGCCCAACAGCGTGCTGACAGTGATTGATACTTCCGGCGATAATGTGCTGGATTTCAGCCTTGCGGAATTCGGAAACTCAAGTGGGATCTCGTTTGACCTGACGAAGATTCGCAGCAGCGGGGCTCCGAGTCCGACTCTCGATGCTCAGACAGTTTCCACAGCAGGCGGAGTGAGCCATGTTGTCGCTGCTTATGGAACTTTCAGTGCGGTGACGGGCAGTGCCTACTCAGACAGTCTGACGGCAGCCAGTGGATCAGTTGTGGACGGTGGTGGTGGCAAGGACCGGCTGTATGTGGGCACGGGAACAACGAATGCGACGGTCTCGGGTGGCGCGGATGATGACATCCTTTACACGACGGTCACCGGGATCACGAATCTGACGTTTTCGGGGGACGACGGTTTCGACATTTTACGGAACACCGGAAGTATCAGCGGGCTGAATTTCGGCGGCGGTGCGGACGACGACATTCTGGAGAATGTGGGTTCGATTCTGGGCACGCTGAATTTTGGTGGTGACGACGGTGTGGACGTGCTGACAAATACAGGGATGATCGGCACTTTGGTGTTTGGTGGCGGTGCCGATGACGACATTTTTGTGAACAACGGGACTGTTGCAACGAGGCTGAGTTTTGGTGGAGATGACGACATCCTGTTGACGGGTGCGGGGACCGTGGAAACGCTGGTGTTTGGCGGAGATGCGGGGGCCGATATTTTTGCGAACCTTGGTACGATTACTTCGCTGACATTTGCGGGCGGTGCGGACGACGATGTTTTTGTGAACGTGGGGACATCGACGTCGCTGAATTTTGGTGGCAGTGCCGATGTGTTGCTGTCGAACTCGGGCTCTGTTGGCACCATTGGTACACTGGTTTTCAGCGGTGATGACGGGGCTGACATGCTGCGGAACTTCGGTTCATTGGGAACTTTGAATTTCACGGGTGGTGCGGACGACGACCTGCTGCGGAATTATGCGGGTGCCACCGTGACGACACTGGTATTCGGTGGTGACGACGGTGCTGATACGTTATGGAATCAGGGGATTCTGACGACGCTGACGTTTGGGGGCGGTGCGGATGACGACGTGCTGCTGAACAGTGCTGGAGCGACGCTGGGGACGCTGACGTTTGGCGGTGATGACGGCAGTGATCTGCTGCAGAACTTCGGGACAGTATCGACTCTGACATTCGGTGGTGGTGCGGATGACGACGAGCTTGAAAATTTTGGCGTGATCAGCACGTCGCTGTCGTTCGGTGGCGACGCAGGAGCGGACATTCTGCAGAACACGGGTACGATTGCCGGGTTGACATTTGGTGGTGGCGCAGACGACGACATTCTGCTGAATTCTGCAGCCGGTACGATCACGACTCTGGGTTTCGGCGGTGATGACGGCATTGATACATTGCAGAATGCTGGTGGCATTGCCACTCTGAATTTCGGGGGCGGAGCAGACGCTGACAAATTTGTGAACCTGGCGGGGGCCACAATCGGAACGATGTTCTTTGGTGGCAATTATGTGTCGAATGGCAGTGGTGGTTGGCAGCCGATGGCGAGCGGTGCAGACGATGGTGCTGATACGCTGGTGAACTCCGGAGCCATTGCCAGTCTGCTGTTTCGCGGTGGTGCCGATGATGATGTGCTCAGTAATCGTGCCGGTGCGGTGATCACGACTTTGAATTTCGGCGGTGATGACGGGGCCGACACTCTGCAGAACCTTGGTACGACGACGACGCTGACATTTGGTGGCGGTGCGGATGATGACATTCTGTCGAACAGTGGAACAGTGACCGGAACTTTGACGTTTGGCGGGGATCAGCAGTTTGATGCAAGTGGGAATCTTGTACCCATCGGAACTCTGAGCGATGATGGCGCTGATGCTCTGGTGAATTATGGAACTGTCGGCGCCATTGTGTTTGGTGGCGGCGCGGATGATGACGTGCTGCTGAATGCCAGCGGTGGCACGGTAAATACAAGTCTGACATTTTCGGGCGACACCGGAGACGATATTTTCCGGAACGAAGGCTCAGCGGGATCGCTGATTTTCAGTGGCGGTGCGGATGATGACGTGCTGGTGAATCTGAGTGCGGGAGTTGGCTCGATCACCTTTGGCGGAGATGCCGGGGCCGATATCCTGCTGAATCAGGGTTCAGGTGTTGGAACATTGACTTTCACCGGCGGTGCTGACGATGACCTGCTGTTGAATACAGCATCGACGGTGGCGACTCTGACGTTCAGCGGAGGTGCTGATGACGACGTGCTGCAGAATTCCGGGAGCAGCATCACCACTTTGCGATTTACGGGGGACAGCGGAGCGGACATCCTGCAGAACACGGGTTCGGGGATTGCCAGTCTGGTGTTCGGTGGCGGTGCTGATGTTGACGTGCTGACCAGTACGGGATCGAATATTGGCGTGCTGATTTTTGGCGGAGACATTAATTCGGGCACCGGTTTGCCGACTGCGGGAACCAATGGCGGTGCGGATCGTTTGATTTTGCGAGGCAGTGGTTCGGGTGCTTCCGGGTCATACGTTCTGTTTCAGGGTGATGATGGTGCGGATGCGTTTTTGAACTCAGCAACCGGTTTTGCGACGCTCACATTCAATGGCGGTGCAGATGACGACGTGTTCCAGAATACTGTGGATTCGATAGGCGGCATCACGTTTAACGGGGGGGCTGATGACGACGTACTGCAGAATTCGGGGGCCCTGCTGTCCGGTCTGGTCTTCGGTGGGGACAACGGAGCAGACGTGCTCTACAACACGGGCGCCGGTGTGACGGGACTGGTCTTTACCGGTGGTGCCGACGATGACGTGTTTTACAACACCGGTGCTGCTCTGTCGGGAGCGACGTTTGCTGGTGGTGCAGATGACGATGTTTTGATCAACACGGCGAATTCTGTCAGCAGCCTGACGTTCACGGGCGGTGCTGATGATGACGTGCTGCAGAATTCCGGTGTGGGCATGCTGGATTTGTTGTTTTCCGGCGATGCCGGGAATGACAGATTCTGGAACAGGTCAGCTGCGGTGGATGCGAGAAACCTGCAGTTTATCGGCGGGGACGGAGATGATCTGCTGCTGAATGATGCTGGTGGTGTGAGCGAGTTGACATTCACTGGTGGTGCCGATGATGACGCGCTGCAGAACACGGGCGTTAATATTTCAGGCCTGCGTTTTGAAGGTGGTGCGGACGATGACGTGTTTGTGAACACATCGGCGGGAGCCATTCTGGATCTGCGATTTGGCGGTGGTGCAGATGACGACATTCTGCAGAATTCCGGCACGATTACGACTTTGCAGATCGGTGGCGGGGCCGATGACGACACGCTGGCCAACTGGGGCAGCGTGTCCACGCTGGATTTCATGGGTGATGGGGAGTTCGATGGCAGTGGCAATCTGGTGCCGATCGCGGTGTCGTCCGACGACGGTATGGATACTCTGGTCAACTACGGTATGTTGACGTCGCTGACATTCGCGGGTGGAGCCGATGACGATGTGTTTGTGAACAACGGTGAAGTCACAACGCTGTTGTTTTCTGGCGGAGCTGATGATGACACGCTGCAAAACAATGATGTGGTGACGACCTTGACGTTCAATGGTGGCGCAGATGATGATGTGCTGATTGCGAATGCGGATGGGGTGGGCAGCATAACCTTCAACGGTGACGATGGCGTCGATTCGCTGATCAACAACGGAGACTCGTTTGCGTCCCTGACATTCAATGGCGGTGCTGGTGCGGATGTCCTGCGTGTGCATGGCAGCGGGCTGGGCAGCATCGTGTTCGACGGTGGAACGGATGCTGCGGCGGACACATTCAACTACAGTGGCACGGGGGCTGCGGGCAGTGCAGTGACATTTGCAGGAGGTCCGGGTAATGACCTCCTGGCGTGGCGGGGATCGGCCGACACGTTGAATTTCACGGGCGGCGCCGGGGACGACTCGTGCATTATTGTAGGCAGTGGTGTGCTGTCTCTGGATGGCGGGGATGGGGATGACACGGTGTATTTCCAGGCCGACCTGCAGGCTTCCGTGACGGTGGTTGAGTCCGGCGGTGGTGTCGGTGATACCAGCAGTGACACCCTGAATTTCAGCTCATTCACAGGTGGATCGCTGAATCTGGATCTGCGTTCGACCGCAGCACAGGCTCAGTCGTCGAAGTTTACCCTGACCCTGAGCAATGGTCCGGGCCTGGAGAATGTGGTGGGCACCTCGGGTGCTGACACCATCTACGGGAATGCTCGCAACAATCGAATTTACGGTGCAGAGTATTCTGCTGGTTACGGTTCAGCGACGGGCGGCAGCCGCGGTCAGACTCAGTGGGTGTTATTGGATTTTGACTCGAAGACGGATGAGTCGGCTGGAGAGCATGTTTATACGGCTGCCGAGCGGGAGGCGATTCGGTCGAGAGTTGAGGGCAACTATCGCGGTCCGGATGCTGCCAATCCCTGGTTTGACGTGCGCGTGGTACTTGCGGCGTCCGGCATTCCATCAGGGGTCAGCGAGTATGCGTTGATCACGTTCAATGACACTCCCGCATTTGGTCGGCCCGGTGGTCTTGCCAGTGAAATTGACCCGGGGAATCTGAGCTTTGGCGGGACTGCCGTAGTTCAGGTCAACGGACTGCTGGGTGGTGTGATCACTGCAGACGACGTTGGTGGCGAGGGTGGCGACGCCGGAGCAGACAAGGGGTATCGTCCTGAGTTTGGTGACGAGCAGATCGGGGCATCGAAGCCTGAGGCGACGAGCGAGAACTTTGTGCTGTTGTCGGCGAAGATTGCGGCGCACGAGCTGGCGCACCTGATGGGGCTGCGTCACCAGGACAGTTTTGGTCCGATTGGATTTGGTGTGCACGATCCTCCGGGAGTCAGCGGCTACAATCCGCAGTTTCCGGGACCGGCGGGTGGAGTCGAGACATTTGACCATCTGATGGGCACTGGTGCATCGGTGGGGTCAAATCGTTTCAACGATCTGCGTGGTCTGTTCTTTGCGGAGCGTGAGGCAATGAAACTGGTGCTGGCCACCAGTGATCATGCTCAGACGTTCCTTGCCGAAAGTGCTTCGGCTCATGGCAGTCACACTGCAGCGCAGGCGCTGGGACTGACGACTGTTTCGGTCCCGAATACTCTCAGCAGTGGTCTGAATGACAACAAATCATTTTCGGTGCAGATGAAATCGGTGATTGGTGAGATTGCCGTGGACTTGTCCACCGGGAAATCGCAGAACGACTGGTACAGTTTCAGTGGCAGTGCGGGAGATGTCGTCAATATCGATCTCTACAGCAATTCGCTGACTCGCTATGGGACGGCAGCTGATGACTATATCGATTCGATCGTCAGGGTGTGGTATCTGCAGGGTGGCGTGTTGACGGAGGTTCCGTGGTTCACATCGACGGCGGTGAACGATGATACGTTTGAGCCGACGGACAGTTCGATTGTGGACCTGCTGTTGCCGGTGACGGGCACTTATTTCATTGAAGTGGATACGTTTAAACGGGATCCGGCGAGTCCGCTGTTTGACCCAACGAATCCGAGCAGTCCGCTGAATCCATTGCATCCCAACTATCTGTACCAGCCGGGCTATGACGATGTACGGAAGCGATTTCTTGATACTCGGGACGATACGGATGTCGGGCACTATCAACTTGTGATCTCGCGGTTTACGAAGGCGAACGAGAGTGACGGCGTGGACACGATCAGGGGTTATGGTGGTGTGGACACGATTGATGCGGGGGCTGGTGACGACTATTCGCTGACGGTCACGGTTGGCGGCAGTGGGACATCGACGGAGGGGGCTGCGTTTACCCGGTCGATCAGTGTGACGGATCGTGCGGCGACCAGCTGGGCGGGCAGCACGGTGAACTACGGGGACGGCAGTGGCAGTCAGGCACTGACGGTTGCGTCGAATGGTACCGCGTCGCTGTCGCACGTGTGGACTGACAATGGTATATACACGGTGACGGTTACAATCGTGAACGACATCGGGCAATCGAAGAGTGAGAGTTTTGTGGTGACGGTTGCGAACGTGAATCCGGTGTTGCTGACATTGACTGGTGAATCGAATCCGGTTGAGGCGACGACTCATACGTACAGCTTCACGGCTGAGGATGTTGGTGCGGACAGCTTCAGTGTTTCCAGCATGTCCGGCGGCACTTTCGGCACGGTGTCGGAGTTTACGATCAACAGTGTCACGGGCGCGGGCAGCTTCAAGGTCACATTTGGTGCGGGGGCCAGTACGGTGATTCGGCTGCGGCTGCAGGACGACGACAGCGGGTTGAGCAATGAGCTGACTCTGACGGCGACGATTCAGATGCTGAACAATGCTCCGACGAATCTCGGCCTTGCACCGGCGGTCGTATCAGAGAATCTGGCTGTCGGGACAGTCGTTGGTGATTTCAGCACGACGGATCCGGACGGGGACACGTCCTTTACGTATAGCCTTGTTGCGGGGGCTGGTGCGACTGACAATTCGCTGTTTTCGATCAGTGGCGGGCAGCTGCGGACAGCAGTTGTGTTCGACTATGAGCAGGCGAGCAGTCGATCAGTGCGAGTGAGGACGACGGATGCTGGCGGATTGAGTTTTGAGAAGGCGATTGTGGTTTCGATAACGAATATTGTGGATGAGACGGCTCCGGTGAGTACATTGGCGGCGCTGCCGGCAGCAGCGACCACAGTGAATTTGACGATTACTGCGTCCGGATCTGATCCCGGGGTGAATGCAAGTGGGGTCAAGGAATACGAGTTGTATTATTCGACGGGCACCGGCTACACGTGGTTTGCAACGGTGCCGGCGGCGAGTCCGTCGTTTGCATTCACAGCACTGGCGAATCGCACGTATTGGTTCCACAGTCGAGCGGTGGACAATGCCGGCAATCGTGAGGCGAAGTCAACTGCTGATACATACTCTGTGATTGGTGACATCCTGCCACCCACCAGCGAAGTTTCCAGCCTGAGCTGGAACAGCGCGGGGCAGTTTGAATTGCAGATTGTGGGAGCGAAGCCCAGTGGTCGTGTGTTGCAGTCCTTTGATGTCTACATGACAGTTGACGGTGGTGCTGCGGTTAAGGTGGACACTGTCAGTGCGATGCAGACGTCGCCAGGAAACTATTCCGGCACTTCGCGTGTGATCGGTCTTTTGGACGGAGTCGAGCATACGTATGGTTTTTACACGCGGGCAGCGGACGGTTCGGGGAATGTCGAGCCTGCTCCCTCGGTGCCGGATAAGACGGCGAAAGTGACATTCAGTTCACCGGGTCTGACATCGCTTGGAATTCGTGTTCAGAACGGTATGGCGCAGCGTTCCTATGTCCGGTATCTGGACGTTCTGTTCAGTTCTGACCCCAGCTCTTTGGCTGCGAGTCGATTGCGTGTTCAGCGACTTCCGATTGATGCAGCGAGTGAAGGGGCCGTTCCGTGGCAGACGGTATCGGGTTATGGAGTCAGCGTGTCAGCTGCTGATCGCCGGATGAGGCTGGATTTTGGAGCGAGCGGTCTTGGTGGAAGTGTTCAGGCGGGAGACGGCTTTTACCGTGTCAGTGTGGATTTGAACGGTAACTCGACATTTGGTGACGCACAGGATGCTTCGTATGAATTCTTCCGGTTGTATGGAGATGCGAATGGCAACGGAAATGTGGCGACTGATGACCTGAATCTGGTACTGAGCCAGATGGGGCAGGCTGGTAGCCGGTTGAATGGTGATCTCGATGGAAATGGCGTGGTGAATATTTCGGACCGTCTGGCAGCGACACGTCGTGCTGGGCAGAAGCTGCGGGACTGGATGCTGTTACTTGTGGACGGCTGAGCGCCGGGCGCCCGCGGGTAATCTCCCCCAAATTCCCCCGAATCGCCCAAAGATTGCGAAATCTTTGGGATTTCCAGCTTGAGGTTGGGAAAGATCAGCAAGTAGAATCCGAAGGTTTGGTCGGGTGGACATTTGGCACTTTCTGTTCACTGTTTCCGTTTTCGGAAAGAGGTCTGGACATGGCGGCTGCAGATTTTCGGGGTTCAAATGGCCGTGTCGGTGGTTTCGCGGGGAATTCCGCGGGGGTAGAGACGATTGTTTCGCTGCCTGTTACTCGGCCATCAGCGGATCCTGCAGCGACTTTGGTGGCTTCATCTGAGGACACCCTGGAAGGGGGTCAGGTGGCTGTTGCGGCAACTGTTGCGCCGGCCCTGGGGCAGTTCGAAGCGCCCGTCTCGCAGCAGACTCTGCAGAAGACCTGGGTGGACCCGCAGCTGGCTGGCGAGCCG